>Cinder_p2__coassemble_1511_pt1 | contig 27132 bp, 25 predicted proteins | sample Cinder_p2__metabat2_low_PE_026 | metagenome-assembled genome bin Cinder_p2
TCCGCATTGCGAAACTATATGCGTATCCCCACTAAATTTCTACTGAGCCGAAATAATTATATAAGAATTATATGTAACGTATCGAGTGATGAGTCATTTTGCTTTTATAGAATAGACCTTTCAGTGATTGCTTTTATGAAGATTCAGTTGTTGAAGAAGATATTGAAGTGATAGGTATAGTTCTTATTTTATCAATTGTTCTATATTGGACGTGATATAATTTCGTATTGTTTGTCAATTATTTGTCTGTTCCTATAAAAACGATATATTATTGAGATATATGTAAAAGCTTGTTCTATATATTTTTATCGAGAACGATTATTGTTTTAGTATCCCCGATTTTATAAAATGTTTAGTCTGTTTTATGATAAACAGGGATTACCTTTGATTATTTAATGATAATATGATAAAGGATTCAAGTAATGTGATGAAAAGACGGATTCAATAGTCTTCTTATATATGTTTTATAATAACTATATGTAGACTAAGAGATGAATAATTTTGTGGAATAAAAACCTTATTAGGTATTTTTGATGATAAGGTTGATGAAGGTTTTGTAAAAATAAGCCAAGGGATCGCAGCCCTTGGCTTATTTTTATTTAGTTTTTCTTTTGGAAAAGACGTAACAGTTCGCCTATCCATAAAACAGGAGAGGTAGCAGCTAGTAGAATACCCCATGTTTTCAAGCTGAGTGGGGTACAGCGGAATACTTCGCCACCGAACTGGACGATAATGAACTGTCCTATCAGGATGATGGCAGCTACACCCATTAATACATAAGAACTTTTCAAGTGTCCTAAAGCTGAATGGGTAGTTCCGAATACACGAGCATTGAACAGATTCCAGAACTGTAGCAATACGAATACGGTGAAGAACACAGTTAAATCATATCGACTCATTTCGCCATCCATACCTAGCCAGTAGTACAGCCCAAGTAAAATGAGGATGAATGAAAAACCTGTTCCGATGATGTTGTGATACATACCACGTGTGATGATGAAATCATTCTGTTTACGTGGTTTTTCTTTCATCACGTCTACACTGGGTGGAATAGATGCCAGCGCCATGGCTGCAAAGGTATCCATGATGAGGTTTACCCAAAGCATCTGTGTAATAGTGAGGGGAGGTTCATTTCCCATAAAGCTTCCAGCCAATACAATAAACATGGCAATGAGGTTAATGGTAAGTTGGAAAGCTATAAAACGTTGTATGTTTTTGTATAGTGATCGTCCCCACATTACGGCTGTACCTATGCTGCGGAATGAGTCGTCTAGTAGGGTGATGTCACTAGCTTCTTTAGCTACAGAAGTTCCTGTTCCCATACTTAGGCCCACCTGTGCATGGTTTAGTGCGGGGGCATCGTTCGTTCCATCGCCAGTAACGGCTACTACAGCACCTTTCTTTTGCAGTAATTGTACTAAACGCTGTTTATCAGTGGGGCGTGCACGTGACATCACTTTCAGATCCATGACACGTTCCAAAGCTTCTTCATCACTTAATGCGGCAAAGTCTGTTCCTGTAATTCGATTCCGTTCTGTATCATGTTCTTTCCATAAACCAATCTGACGTGCTATTTCAGTAGCTGTGCCCGGAGTATCTCCTGTTACAATTTTTACGCGAATACCAGCATCAGTACATTGTCCCACGGCATCTGGTACATCGGGGCGTATAGGATCGGAAATTGCAGCAATACCAAGGAATAGAAATTCACCCTCGTTTGCAAGCTTTGTACAGTCGGTTGGCTCATCGGCTTCTACCACGCAGTAGGCGAATCCTAATGTACGCATGGCCATATTCTGATAGGCTAGTAGTTGGGCATCGATAGTTTGTTGAGCTTCGCTTATTTCAGCAGAACCTGCGGGAGTAACAATGCGAGTACATTTTCGAGCAATGATTTCGGGTGCTCCTTTTAAATAAATAATGCGTTTGTTTTCGTAGGCTGAGTCCACCAAAGTGGCCATGAATTTACGTTCGGTAGAAAAAGGAAGTTGGTCTACTATGGTGACAGCGTTTCGTAGACTTAGGTAGTCTTGTCCTTGCGATTGCATCCATAGTAATAAGGCTATTTCGGTGGGATTTCCTACGCCTTTCACTTCATTTTCTTCAGTTTCCAAATAGGCAGTAGAATTAGCTGCTATACCTTCGGCTACCAATTGACTACTGCTTTCGTTCATGTTTAGTTTCTGTTGGTTTAGAGCTTCGAACTTGGTTTCGTATACCTGCATACGGTTTTGGGTGAGTGTTCCCGTTTTGTCAGTACAGATAACGGTTACGGCACCCATGGTTTCGCAAGCGTGCATTTTGCGTACCAAGTTATTGGTGGCTAACATACGTCGCATGTTTAGTGCCAAGCTTAAGGTAACGCTCATAGGAAGTCCTTCGGGTACAGTTACCACAATGAGGGTTACAGCCATCATAAAGTTGTGTAGCACAATGTTGGCTATTGCTAGGTACTCGTTCCATCCTTCTACAGTGTGTGCGGTGAGATAATTATGCAGTTCGTGCCAGGTAAAGCCAATAAATGCCAGTGTAGCTACGATAAATCCCACTTTTCCGATAAGGGAGGCCAAGCGTTCTAGTTGGATATTCAGAGGTGTTTTTTCTGTAGACTCTTCGGTAGCTTGGCGTGCTACTTTACCTATTTCGGTGGCATCGCCCACGTGCAGTACACGCATCACACCGTGTCCGTCTATGACAGTAGTTCCTCGCATTACATGATTGGATGGATAGGTAGCTTCGTTGTCGAAGTGTGCAGGGTCTACAGTCTTGTCTACCATTGGTTCACCAGTAAGACTCGATTCATTGACTTGCATGGAGGTAGCTTCCAATAGTTCTCCGTCTGCTGGAATTTCCTCTCCGTTTTCCAACATTACGATATCGCCAGTTACGATATCTTTTCTTGGAACTTCATGAACACTTCCATTTCGAATTACGCGTACCATGGTTTCTTCGTTAGTTGCATTTAGCAGGTCGAATTTTTTGCCTGCATCATATTCAAAATAGAAACCTATTCCGGTTGCAAGAAAGATAGCCATGATGATGCCGATGGATTCGGCAAACTCATTTTCGATAAATGAGATAATCAGAGAGAAAATTGCAGCCAGTAGTAAAATACGGATGATGGGATCTTTGAATTTTTCTAGATACAGTTTCCACATTGGTGTACGGGCAGGCGGAGTAAGTTGGTTATTTCCATACTTTTCACGACTCTCTAAGACCTGTTGGTCCGTTAAGCCCTGGTGTTTGAATTGTGATGTTGCCATTTGCAAGTTGTGTTTTTGTGAAGTTTTATAATTAAGAATGAACAAAAGTAATGTATTTTACCGAGAATGAGCAGTTCATTGCTTGTTTTTCATTCTCTCTGAGGGGTTATGGAAATGTGTGCTGAGGTTTTAGAAATTCTTGAAAGTATTAAAATAATATGATAGTGGAAATAATAATGAGGAATAAGATTATTGTCCGGAGAGTGAGGATATGAAATCTTTAGGTTCCAATATTTCCATATCGGTAACACGATGATGTATATGAAACTGAGGGAATCTCATTTTTTTACAGTTTGATGCGGTGTATATACATTCGATTCCGCAATAGAACAAGTTGCTGCTGTTAATAGAATCTTTAAATATAAATTCTTGGTTTATAGTTTCCTTGTATCTGCTTAGTTGATATATGAAGTATCCGTTTTTGTCGCGTCTTACATCGAATTGTAGATGAGGAGAACTGTCACCCTTCATTAGCAGTCCGCTTTGGCATATTAAAGTGGTGATGTCGTTTTTTCGTTGATACAGATAAACACGATCTTCTTTTCCACCCACTTGAATGAAATAGCCGTTTACGCTATGGGAGAGATTGGGAGAGTCGGCCATTAGCCAAATGAGTGCATGATTGTTGCCCGAAGGATTGAATGAATATTTGACTTCAAATAGCCAACCGGTGCCTGCAAGCGTTTTCAGTGGTGCTGCTATGCAGGCAGAACTTTTCATTTCGTCTTCATCGTAAAGACGTAGGCTTCCGTCTTTCTCTGTGCGGAATTTGTGTAAGTCACCTTGCCAAACTAAACAATCATAGTCTGTTTGATCATCAGGAATAAGGTTGTTGTTTCCCTCTGGAGGTATTTCCTCTTCTTTGTTTTCATTCTCTTCAAAAGATGGAGCCGTACATTGTATGGATAATAGGATGAAGCACAGCCCCAATAGAGTAAACCAATGTATTTTCATGTAATCAGGATTTAAGGACTTGTAGTTTTCAGAAAAGTATATGCATCATAAGTCCCGCGCTAAGAAGGAGTCCGAATAGGAAAATGTTTCGTGCTGTCAGTCCTAGTACACGGTTTAATTCTTTTCCTTTGTGTATGCTTACCATCAGATTCCAAGTTTTCAAGTGTGGCAGGATGTAGAATTGTGGTAAAATGGCTGCCCAAATGTAGCCACCAAAGACCATTGTCAGGCATCCCATACAAGGAATCATACCTAATAAGACATAGGCTGTGCTTCCGGCTTTGGCTCCCCAGCGCACTACTACTGTGCGTTTACCACTAATGTAGTCTTGCTTTCGGTCTCGATAGTTGTTTACCATAAGTAAGGTATCAATGACAAGGCCACAAGCGAGTGAAGTTATGGTTGCTGGCCAGGTCCACGTTCCAGTTTGAATATAATAGGTAAATCCGACGGGAATTAAACCGAAAAAAATTAGAACCAACAAGTCTCCCCATCCACGATAAGAAAGTGTAGTAGTGTAGAGAAAGGCGAAAATTACACAGATAGCACCTACAGTCAGTAGTTCCCAACCACCGTATAGAAGCAAAGGAAATCCTGCCAAGCAGGCCAGTATGGTAGTGAAAGTGATGCCACCCAGCATGGCTTTGGGAGTGATCCATCCTTGTGCGCAGGCACGTTCGGGACCAAGTCGGTCAGTACGGTCGCTTCCTTTTTTGAAATCGAAGTAGTCATTGATAAAGTTTGCATCAATTTGCATGATAAAGGCAAAAAGAAAACAGAGAATGCAAGGCAGTATTTGAAATTTGTTACCCAAATCGGCTGCTGCCAGAGCCGAACCCACCATTACGGGTACAGCTGCAGCTGAAAGAGTTTTGGGGCGTGCAGCCAGTATCCAAGCAAACGGAGAGTTGGTCTTTATTTCTTGTTTCATGATGAATTGTTTAATTTAATTATGATACAAAAGTACATAGAATTTTCCGTATGTATAAAAAGCAGACCGGATGTTCTGTTAAGAATATCGGTCTGCTAGTGTGAAAAGTTTTACAGAAATAAAGTTGATGAAGTTGTGTCTTGTTTATTTTGCCAGAGATGGAACCGCACAATGTTCAAAGTCGTTGGTTGAATTATTGGTATCAGCCAATATACCGTTTATATGTTTGCGGCGCATGCTTTTACCGTAGCGCGAGGTATCGCTGTTGCTTGTTGCACAGTAGGTGAATCCGGCATCCAGACTGTTGTTAAACGGATTGTATTTGAAATGATTTTGGATACTCACTACTACTGCATCCACAATCCATTCATTGGGAACAGTTTTATAGTTGAACGCGATGTTGAAATCCTTTCCGGTAGAAGTTACAGTCCAACTACGTGTACCACTCCATAGATAATCGGTGCTTTGGGCATAACTTTCGGCAGTGAGTGTGGATGGCAGAGTGATAAGTGCATAGGCTTTGTTCATCTGTGTGTTCAGTGTATAGATACTAATAGTTCCACTCACCCAAATATCCATATTAGGTACATCGGGGTTATCGGTATCAAGTACAGACGAAACTGTTGATTCGTTGTACCATTCAAAATCGGCTTTTGAAAGGTTGAACGATGTATTGTTATTTTTCTTGTAGTTTTGTGCATTGTTGGCTATGAGTATCGATTCGTGTGCAGCTAAAGTTTGTTTGCCTTTGTCTGTAGGGATAACATAAAGTGAGTTGATAGCTGCACGTTCATTGCGCAAGTCTGGATTCCATACCAAGTTGGATTGTACGTTGTTGTAGGAAACAATCTCACTTTCGCCAAATGCCACGCCACCTATTTCAAGAGGTTCGTTGGTGTTGTTGGTTAGCAGGAAGTATTGTTCCATGTTTTTGCTGTCGATTTTTCCGGTAGAGAGCAGGTTGCTAGTAAGAAAAATTTCTTCAATGAGTAGTTCTCCTGGTTCTATGTTTCGCCAGCTTTGTTTGATATGGAGTGTGGCAAGAGAGCTTCCGTCTGGCTTGTTTACAGTCAGCATAGCAGAACGATATTGGTCTGTTTCGTTGTTGGCAGTAAAAGATAATGTAACGCTGTTTGTGTTTTGTTCTTTCAGGCTAATCCATTTCAATGCGTCGGAGGGTATGTTGATACTATATCCGTTATTTTCGGGCAGAATGATTTCTTTATCACCTCCTTTGCCACGGATGGTTATAGTTTGGTTGGTAGGGTTGTTTGGACTTACAGCGTTTATTTGTGAAAGAATAAGTGTAGCAGTAGAATTATCGCTGTGTATTATAATGTTTGCGCTTCGTCCGTTATTGCCTTCCAATGGTTTGGCGGTGACATTTACTTCAGTTGTACCACTTCCTTGGGTGGGAGAGAGTGAATACCAATTTTGATTATCGGTTTCGATGCTCCAATTGCCAGTTGTTTGTATGGTAAATGTTTTCGATCCTCCATTCAAGTCGAAGGTTGCTTCGTTGATACTGAGTGTCACTTGTGTTGTGTCTTCGTTGTCGTTGCATGATGTAAATCCGGTAATAAGCAGGAGTAGCATCAGAAAGTTTTTTAATTGCTTCATAGTTCTTTTTTGTTTTATAAGTTATAATAATTTGTTGTGTTTCAGAAACAAAGCCCAGTCGATAGTTGTACGTTGTAGTCCTGTAAATGGTCTTCATAAAGCCTATGTGTGTAAAGGGCCGAGAAGAATATGGCAGTAGTTTCAGAAAGAGCTTTCTGTGTGCGCAGGTGCATATTCAGTGTAGTATGGTTGGAAGTCAGTCGTTGGTATTGTTTGTATGTCATATGGAAGATGCGTGAGTCGGTAACATTGGCAGGTATGTTGAATTTGTTTCCAGAAGAGATGGCATATTGTATGCCAGCGTTGGTATCTAGCATCCATCCGTTACTCAGCAGAAATGAATGACTGGCATTGGTTCCTGCATGTAGCAGTTTGATATTTTGTTTACGTTTGGGGTAGACATACTCTTCGTCTTGTACAAGATATTCTATAGTAGGGTAAAGTGTCCATATTGATTGTGCGTGTGTCCATCTCACACATCCTTCCAGACAGACGTTCAGTTTGTGGTTTTTGTAAAGCAACTGTCCGGCTAGTGGGTGATTGTCGTTGCTACTTCCGCTACCCAGTATGTTTTCAGTTCCTTCACGTAAGTTGTAGATAGCCGTAACTTTTACTCCCCATCCGAAATGTTTTTCTTCTTGGCAGTAGGCTGTTCCTGCAGTGATTGTTTGGTTTTTAAGTCGGGTAAGTTCTGCCATGTTGGCTCCAGCAAGTTTGCGCAAGATAGTCATGTTGTTGTAGTTGGTCAAAGCATACCATCCATTATGATGAAGTGGAATCAATGTCAATGCGACATGAAATCCTGTTCCTTGGTAACGTGTATCGTTGTAGTCGGTTCCAGAGTAGCGCGAATAAAAGGTGCCAAGTCCGGTGAGATGTAATTCCGAAGTGTTGGCTCCACTGTCGTTGTAAAAGTCTACACTTTGCTCCTGTCGGTAAAGGCGGAATCCTCCGGCAGTTCCCAAGTTGTAGTTTTTCAGTATAATTCCGGCAGAGAGAGAGGCAGAAAGGTCGGAAGCGATATTTCGTGGACGAGGGTCGGTATTACGGTGTTCTTGTAGAGCTCGGTAGAATGCTTCTATGCCGATGTTGACCCGTTTGTAATTGCGTGCATATCCTCCGTAGAACTGATATTGTTCATGATTTAGATTACCTCCGATAGAATCGGCCAGCAGATAGGGATAAAGTAATTCGTAATCGGCAGTAGAGTTCCAACATACGTTACTTTTTTTGCCGTTGCTATAGTTAGCACCAGCAAAGGCCACTGAATGTGGGTTTAGTCGAAATCCACTTGTTACATGAAACGAGCCTTGTGTGTTTCCATCGCCCAGTTGTGGCATTATGGCTTCTTCTTCCCTGCGCAGGTTCATACGGACATCCAGTCGGGTGAAGGAATGTTCGTAACGGAAAAAGGAAGCAGCTGCAGAATAGTCCGATACAAAATCGCCTAAAATGCGGTATAAGGTATTTTGTTTTGTGGTACGGAGGTTAATATCTGGGATTTCGTTTTGTGCAGAAAGTTGCGCTGTGGAGCAGACAGTAATCAGTAAAGTTATAAAGCTTCGGTTCATGATTGTGTTAGTTTATCAGATAGAGGATGAGAGGAATATTTTCGTTATCATTGAGCAGAGGTAGCGCATTTTCAGCATTGGAATATTGTGAACTCCGTACTCGCGCAGTGGTACCATCCTCGAAGGTAGCTATAGCATCGAAGGAGATGAGATAGATTCCTTTTTGCAAGCGTGTGGTTCCTTGATTGTTTACGAATAAGGGAAATTCATAATTGGTATAACTATTTAAGTTGCGTAGGTAAGTGCTTGGTAGAGTTTTATCCACTTCCATGCGCACTATTTTTCGTCCGTCGGGTAGTTCTGCTCGAAAAGTAACTTGTGAGAACAGACTCTGTGTGCTCTCGTCGTTGCAAGATGTGAACGTTAGAAGAACGATGAATATCAGATAAATAAGATTGTATTTCATATAAGTTATCCTGTTTTTAAAGTTTGAAATTCAGTTCCATACCGAAGTAGGGAGTGGATTCTCTTCGAACCAGTGAGCCATAGCGTGTGCGGTAAGAAGGGGTGTAGTTTAAAATTTTATTAACGAACACAGCCAAGGCAATACGGTCCTGATAAAGCGATTTGGTTACTTTCAGATTAATGTTCATGCTGAAAGGAACCCGGTTGTAGTCGAACATAGTACTATTATATTCGCGTATCAGTGAAGCAAGTAGAGTATTGGAGGCAATATTTTCGGTAAACGGATGTCGCACGTTGTTTTTGTCGATAAATTCAGTAGGGTAAGGGTTCTTCCAGTTGTTTTTGCTTCCGGTGAACCATAAGCATTGAAACGAGCTGGAGAAAATCAGTCCCATGCGCGGCACTTGTGTGTCAGCTGTAAAATTCGTATTAAATATTTCGCGTACATATCCGTCTTCGTCTTCATAGCAGCCGATGTAGGGATATGCTTCGCCATTAATTACCATAGTAGGTTTATAGTATCCTGGTAGACTGTTGCTGTAGATTGTTTTGAACCAAGCTCCATTCATGGTGAATTTGGTTAGAAGAGGCTTGATACGCGGAGTGGAAAGGGTGAATTCAATACCCTTTTTTTGTGTTCGGCTACCGTTCGTGGTTCGAGAGTAAGTGGTAAGTAGTGTATCGTTACTGTAAGGAATTGTTTCGAGTGAAGGTGGCCCATTGAGGTTTTCGTGATTTATGGCTGTTTCATCGTAATTCTTATACACCATACTTACCGGTTCTGTTCCGTTTCGGAATCCCGATTTCATATCTTCTTGAAAGTAGGTAACAGAAAGTGAAAAACCTTTCCATTCCACATCGCCACGTATTTCCCACTTAAAGTTTCGTGCAGCCTTGAGGGTATAGTTTGTAGGGTCTATTTTAAATACACGAACATTGATGCGTCGTTTACTTTCATCGGAAGGCCAATAGTTGAGCTGGGTGATGTCATAATAAATAGGTTCGGGGAAGAGTTGGCCCATAGTTGGCATTTTAGTGTGCCATCCTGTGCCTGCTCCTATGGCGATATGCATTTCATTGCCAGCTACATCCAATTTAGGTAGATTGGCGCGTACGTTGAGTCGTGGGTCTGCATATATTTTTCCTTGCAAGACGTAGTTGTGTCCTATGTTCATTAAAGTCTGAGTACGGATGCCTGCCATCCATTTTATTCGGAAACTTCCTAATAGCATTGTAGCGTTGTTTTCTATAAAAAGTGCTCCCTGATGTACGGCTGGAATACTGTTAAAAGACCGTGGACGCAGGTTCATGTCTACATTAAATGGTCGTGTGGGGTCGAATACCGTGCCATTACCGTAGTTCTTGCTCATATTCCATTCTGCTCCGGTTTTAAATGTATATTCAGAGTCGTCTTTGTGCAGAGCAAACGAGATGGTGGTTTTGGCAAAGGCATAGAATGGTTTACCCTCTACTTTGAGGGTTGCGTCATATTGGGTAGGTAGGGTTATTACATCATAATCGCCTTCGGTGAGATGGGTGGATAAAGGAAGTTCGTTGCTCATGGCCACGTATTTCCATCGGTCGATGAGGCTGTTTTCCATGCTGGCAGACAGGAATGTTTCAACACTTCGGAAGAACGAGTGAGTTCGAGAAACCACACGGAATGTGGTACTGAAAGCTGTACGGTTGTAGCTGGATTTGTATTGTTCTAAGGGACGTGTCCCATTATCAATGTCTTTATCGGATTTCACTTTGTCGAAAGAACCACTGTAGTCCAGATTTCCTTCAAAACTATAATGAAAGTTTGTGTCTATGTTCCATTCTTTATTTAATCGGACACTTCCAGTGAATCGGCTGTAGTTTTGTCGAGTATTTCGAGGGTCGGATTTGGCATCGAGGTAACTGAGGCTGATGTTTGCTTTCCAACTGTTGTCGCTATTCCATTCGAACCCTTTTCCGGCATACAGCAGTTTGCTGGTCATATCGGCTTTGAAACGTGCATTTAAATTCTTTCCTCCGTGTTTGCGGATAATTTTCACCATACCACTGGTGAGGTCGCCATATTCTACAGAAGGTATGCCACGTATAATCTCTACAGATTCGATATCGTCGGTAGTTAGAGAACGCATGTCCACTCCACTGTTCACAAAGCTGCTCCCATAATTGCTGTAGGTTGGGGTGGATTGCAGGTTGGCATCATTATTCATTGGTATGCCATCTATCAGAAATTGTGTGCCCAAGGAAGAGGTGTTGTAGTTCTCGCCTACAGGCAAGGCTTCGCGCAAACGGATGGATTGTGGTGAAGAAAAATCAGGGTCGGATGAGCGTCCTCCAGGGAGCAGTTCCAATAGGTCGGCTATGCTCGATGGCTGGATGTGGCGGATAGCATCTGTGTTTATTTTCGAAGATGTGGAAAGGGATTTCGATTCAGAAGCAGTTACCACCACCTCTCCGATGTGTATGGGATTGTAGTTGATATTTAGTTTCACGGTTTGTTCTGTATGGCCTTCCAGTACAATATCGGGTTGTTGGAATGATTGGCCCATAAAGAATACGCAAACACGGTATTTTTCTTTTGGTAAGTTGCGGAAAAGACATATTCCGTTTTCGTTTGCTGTAGTGGTGTAGGCTGGATGTTCGTTGTCCGGTTTCAATGTGCATACGGCATAGGGTAGAGGCTCGTTGGTTCCAGCCTCGACGATAATCACTCGTAATAGAGTTACATTTGTAGCTGTGCTTTGTGCAAATCCTTTCAGACATAAAATAAAGCTGATGAAAAAGGTCGGCAGTAAATGAAATATTCTGTTTGTAGAAGACATAGTGTTTGTTTTTTCGGAGAGCAAAAGTATGCCAAACGCCTATGCTTGTCAATCGCAATTTTTAGGTATATTATTTGGATGTATATATGAATTTAGACATCTGTTTTATGTAAAAAGAAACGGTGGAAAAGCCGGAATAAAACAGCTCTTCGCACCGTTGCAGGATAAAAGTGAAAAACTAATATATGCTTGAACTCAGAATCTGGGTTTTACATATTGATCATAGGGCGATGTAAAACTTAATCCCGGGAGATTGCTTTTCAGGTGTGGCGCTTCATAGGTCTTCAGCAAAGAATAGTCTGAAGCTCGGATGGCATAATAGTATGTATGGTTCGGTGTAGTGATTTTCACAGTCCAGTCGAATTTGTTTCCGAAGATGACCAGGTCATCTTGTTCGGGATTATAGGCTGGAATTTCAGTAGGAACGATGTTCCCATTGGTTTGTATCACATGTAGTCTGTGTTGGGAATCTGTAAGAAATCCCAGCATTTGTCTGTTTCGGAATTCGGTGAGAAAAACATGGGTTGCTTCTACTCCGTGAGGTAGAGAAATGGCTTTCACATAGGGGGTGTTTTGTATGCGTTTCATGTGAAAAAGCTTACCTTTAGCATCGAGTAGTAGGTAACCGTTGTCGTAATCCTTCATTGTGGTAGGATTTCCCGAAGCTTCTCGAGGTGGAAAACAGAAACCTTTTTGTCGTAACATATTGCTGAAGAGATTGCTTTTCTCTTTATTAACGGTATTGCTTTCCATATGAATGAACTCCATGCTGTTTGAGGTGAAACGGAAAGCATCTTCGGGCATTTTCAGTTCTACACGCTTCGACATGGATTCGAGCAGGAAATAGATGCCTGTTTGTGGGGTGTTGATGGCAGATGGGCGCATGCGAAAGTTGAAAGTGGTTTGCTGAATTTCTTTCGGGCTGACCGGTACACCTAGCAGGGTGTCGGGGAATCGTTCGTCGGCTACCAGTTGTCGCATATAAAATACCGGGAGCAGGCTGTCGACTTCTTGTTCAGTGTATAGGTTACCGGAAAGGTCGTGGCGAGTTATGCCTTTGCCTTCTTCGAAACCCGAGATGATGAAGTCGTCGAGCAAGGAACTGTACATGACAAATTGGTTGGGTGAAGATTGGGTGGTTATGAAAGCATAGCACCAAGGTAATTGCCATATGGCAATTACTGCCAAAGTGACGAAGAGAAAAATTTTACTTATTCGTAACATAATGATATCGTGTGTGCGAATGATTAATCTTGTTTCCCGGCTTTAAAGCGTGAGACGGAAATCCACGACAAGAGTGCCAACATTAGAGTGTAGACGGTAAGCCAGGGAAGAAATGAGTTATAGGCTTGGGGAACGGGGGCTAAAAAGTAGATGCGTATTACTATTGCACCGATGAGCAGATTCCGCAGGCGTATTTTCCAGGTAGGTTCCAAACATATCCAGGCGGTTAGCAGGTAGCTTGCCAGCCCGGACAAGAACCATGGCAGCGAGGCCGATAAAATGTTCCGGGTCAGTTCTGAAGGAAGCACTGAGGGAAGATAAGTAAGCATGACCATAATGTGGGTTAAAAAACAGACAAGCAGCAGTAAGACACCAGTTCCCAGCATGCCGAATGTCATTTTTTGTTGAGAAAAAGGTAAATGAAGGGTCAGCTTAAGGCATTTCCTCTGCATTTCGGGCATAAACTGAACCAATGCAGCTAAAAGTCCGATGACGAGAGGAACAAACTGTAGATAATCGATAAAAACAGCATTTTTCATAATCATAACCTCCCATATATGGGAAGCTCCTTTCAGTTCGATGGCTCGGTTTAACCTCATCATGCAGTAGGCGGTTATACCATTTCCGGCAATAAGAGCCAGGAGGAAGAACCAACGTAGCTTGATCCATTCCTTATAGAATATAGCTTTAATCATTTGTCAGAACAGGTTTGTGTTTTAATATTTGCCGGTGAGTCCGATGAAAGCATCTTCCAGATTTACTTTTTCGGCTTTCAGTTGGTGATAGGGGATATTCAGTTCTCCGAATATTTTCTCTACTTCGGTTTGTGTCAGGAAAGAATGGGTTTCCATTACTCCCCGAAGCACCGATGGGTGAAAGAACGTATCGGGAAGTTGGGGAATATAGTTTTCGGGTATCCGGCAGGTATAGCGCCGGAGGGTATGGAGCAGGCGGTCAACAGGCTGTTGGGTAAGTATGCGCCCGTAGTCCATGATGATGCAGTCGTCGATAAGTCGTTCCATGTCTTGAATGATGTGTGAGGTTAGAAATACGGTTTTGTTTTCAGCCTGTGCATAATCTTTCAAATAATCGGAGAACAAACGTCGGTAGCCAGGGTCGAGTCCGAGAGAGAAATCATCTAGAATGAGAAGACTGGGGTTCTGCGCCAGGATGAGTCCAAGTGCCACTTGAGAGCGTTGTCCGTTCGACATACGCGCTATCATCTGTCCCGGAGCCACTTTTAACTTCTTCATCAGTTCATAGTAGGCTTCTTTTTTCCATTGTCCGGGATAGAAGGCCGAGTAGAAACGTTCTATCTGTTCGATGTTCATGAACTGGTATTGCACGTGCCCTTCGAGTAGCAGTCCGATGTTGCGTCGTTGTGAAGGGGACATGGTTTGAATGTTTTCTCCGAAGATACGGCATTCGCCTGCGCGGGGTTTGAGATATCCGCTCAGAATGTTGATAGTCGTGGTTTTTCCTGTTCCGTTTTTACCTAATAGTCCTAAAATACGCCCTTGTGGAACTTCGAAGCTCAAGTCTTCGTAGATTTTCCTTTTTCCGTAGTAGTGGGTGAGGTGTTTGCATTCGAGTATTGCGTTCATATTGTGTTATTAAGCGTGTTAGAATGTCAGACAAGCAGGAATAGCAGTGGAATCAGAATGCCTGCAATGAGCTCGATGCCTCCTCGTCCCCACAGCCCTTTATTCCCTTTTACCATCCAGAGTCCGGTGAGTGTGATGAGGATGAGGCTCACGGCGAAGATATCGGCAAACCAAGTCCACCAACTCCCGGGATTGAAGTGTAGTTTCACCATAGGGGCAATAAGCGGACGACTTTTAACCGATTCGTAGACAGTCTCTCCTGTGCTTGTGTTCACAGTCAGGCTTGAACCACCTTTCAGAAAAACTTTCATTTGTTGAGGTTGGGGAAAATAGAATTGTGTGAAGTTTTTTTCTTCGTTTAGTGGACGGAGCAGTTCGAGCACCTTTTCTTTGTTCATCTTTTCTTTTCCAGGTAGCGGGGTATTTATCTTGTATTCATGCCGGCTGACTGTATAGCTTGGATTAATGCTGTGCCGGTGGTTCATGAACAGTCCCGAGAGAGAGTAGATGATAATCATGCCGGCAAAAAAGAAAGACAAGTCGCGGTGTATGCCCCGACATGCCTTTCTTAGGGCGGTACCTTTATTCTTTGATATCATAACTTTGAGCTTCTACGTAATAGAACGACAGGTAATCTTTGCCACTTTCAGCCTTACGCTTTTCTATTTTGGAACGGAAATCGGCAATGCGTTGGGCGGGTGTGTTTCCTGTTTCACCGCGTGCTTTCTTTTCCGAGTCGCATCCTGCTTCGCTGTCGCCATGTTGCTGGGCTGTTTGCGCTTTGAGTTGTGCCTCCCAATTTTGCAGATAAGCCTCGTCTATACGTTGTTCTTTTAAGATTCCGGTCACTTCCACCATTGCATTCACACATTTGGTATCGAAAGAGCCAAGTTCGCCGGCTTCTACTCGGATGGTCTGTGTGTCGTCGCTTCCCATAAGGAACATCTTGGTGGCTCCGTGTTTGCAAGTGTGTGTGCATACACCCTGAAAGGTTATTGGCTGTTCGACCAGCGAGTCGGCTTGCGCCAGGATATCGTCTACAGTAACAGTGCTTGCGACAGCTTGTTCTGTTGCTGCATCATTATCATTCGGTTTGCTGTTTCCTGAACAGGCCGAAAAGGTGAGAGCGAAAATTGCCATAGAGGCAAACAGAAGTTGTTTTGTTTTCATTGTTTTTCTTTATTTATGGGTATGAAATTCGAGATGCAAAGCTAATGTGGTATGGAAAAAACAGCAATACCTAAAAATAGGTATTCGTTCAAGGAAAAGAAACGCATTTTTTTTGATAAAGGACGAAGCAAACATGCCTGAAATGAATGGATTGCATTAAATTTGCCAGATGAAACAAATGATTCTTCTTTTGGCTTTGGTCTCGGTGCTTCTTTCATCCTGTGCTTCGTTGAGTCGTTTCCCGGGGGTGGGACGCATCCGGCATTATACGTTTGAGCACAGTCAGATACCTGAAGCTTTTGATGGCTTTCGTATCGCCTTTATTTCCGACATACATTATGAAAGCAAGTTCAAGCAGAAACATTTGCATAACTTGGTAGATGCGTTGAATGCCATGCAGCCCGACCTTCTGCTTATGGGAGGCGATTATCAGGAGGGTTGCGGATATGTAAAAGAGTTGTTCGACGAATTGGCCAGGGTAAAAGTACCCTATGGCATATTGGCTGTACTTGGTAATAATGACTACGAACGTTGTACGGAAGAAATACGCGAGGAGATGAAAAAACATGGGATGCGTTTGTTGGAACATATCACCGATACGGTGAAGCGTGGCGATAGTTTTATTTTAGTAAGTGGTGTGCGGAATCCGTTCGACTTGAAAAGGAAGGGTGTGTCGCCTACGGAAAGATTAAAAGAAGATGATTTTGTGATATTGCTCACTCATACGCCCGATTATGTGGAAGATGTGCTGGTGAAACATGCCGATTTGGCCTTGGCCGGACATACGCATGGCGGACAGGTTTCTTTCCTGCGTTTGTGGACTCCTCGAACCGGCTCAAAGTATGGCACACGCTTTTTGTCAGGAAAAAAGATGTCTGTAAATGGAATACCCATTATTATAACAAACGGTTTAGGCACATCGAGAATCAAAATGCGTATGTGTGCCCGCAGCGAAATTGTGGAGGTGATTTTGAAAAAGAAAGCCGAAAAGAGTAATTAGAATCCTCTGTTAATCAATATGTTGTTTTTTATAAAGAGCTGAATACAGGCTCTTAAGGGGAAGCGTGCATGCCCTTAATGGGAAATTCGCACGCTCTTAATGGGAAATTTGCTCCCTCCAAAGGGTGTACAGATACCCTCTTCGGGGAGAATGTCTGCACGGTTCGGCTTATCGTTTCGGAGCGTTGAGACGTATACCGAAACCCAACATCAGATTGTTGGGTTCTTTGAATTTGTAGAGCTGATATCCTACGTGCGGAAAGAGGTATCTGGTAATGTCGGTTTTCAAGGCTATCATTTGGTAGAAAGAGTTCTTATCGGAACCTTTTCCAAAAACGTTGTGTCCAATACCGAAGTTTACAGAAAAAACTGGCATGACTATTTCGGCTCTGGCCGAGATACCTACCGAAAACTGCTCGCTGAAAGACGGACGGTAAAATCGGATGTTTTCCGAATCCAAGTCGGATTCATTATTGACTATGTGTGAATTGATGTTGGCACTTTCATCATATTGCGCATCAAGTGAAATTCCGGCACGAAAATAATGGTTGAAGTTATAAAGCGGATTGAATTGAAAACCTGCAATTCCATATGAACCGGGAGCTAATGCATGGGTTTGGTCGCAGAGAGTAACACCTTTTTTTCTTGTAGCACCGTAGAATATCAGATCGTAGCTTACAAAAGGTTTAAAGGTATTGTGGTGTGCTATGTCTGCTTTTTCTTGTATTTCGCTGCTAAAAGAACGGACAATTCCTAAACTTCCACCCACAGTGTTTACACCTGCATTTGGATAAACGGTATTCCCATTTGAAAAATGTGTCACATTTATGCCGGCTTTTATTTGGGTGTTCCGGTTCAGTTGCCAGCAAATTAACATTCCCAGGTTTATGTAAGCATTGATTTTGGAACCTATTGCCCTGTTTTTCGGGTTGATGGTTTCATCGTAGGTTTTCCATCCGAAAGAGGCTCCGAAATTCCATTCGTAGTCGAGTGATAGTTTGGAAGTAAGGGTAGCAAGCCGAGATGTCTGAAAGACATAAACAGCCATCGGATTTCCTAGTTCAGAGCGATTGTAGAAAGTGTTGAATGCTATACCAATACCTTGTACGGCATGTGGGTATATTTGCCCTAAAAAAGTTTCGGGAGCAAACTTGAACCCATATTTCAGATGTCCTGACAAGTTGGTGCGGATTGGTTTCCCGGCAAGGTTATCTCCTTTGAAGAATACATTCGTTGGAAACACGTAGGCCGGCCGGAAGTCAATGCCCGCTAAATGTATGATTCTGTTCGGAACGCTGTCTTTATTGGTGTAGAAAGGATTTGTTGCCGTACAGAATAGTGCGGAAAGAACAAAGACTGCAAGTATAAGTATCCGGCTTTTGGTCATGGAATTTTAGAATTAGGCATTCTATATTCAAAAGAGCTTTTATGGGGAATAAATCTATTCAAGCAAGCAAGGTCGGTTTCTGTTAGTTTTTTAGCATTTCGTTGTCAAACCATTTGCCAACGAATATTTTCTTGTTCACTCCGAATTGTGCTCCATATCCACAACGTATGTTGTGTTGGTATTGACCGAACCAGAACTGTCCGTCGCTCCAATAATAAATGCCATATCCATGTCGTTTCCCTTGATAAGTTTCGCCTACATAGCGATCTCCGTTGGAATAGGTCATAGACTCGAACCTGTAGTCTTTTGCTGTTTGCGGATCGGGAGTAACAGAACCGTCGGGTGTTTGGATGTGTAACAGGTTTCCGTTGTGCAAGTCGTAGAGTGCGTAGAATGTTTTTGATCCTACATTGGCTGTCTTGTCGTCCATCATGATACCGAAGATACATTCTCCGTTTCGGTATTGTCCCACCCATTGGCTCCCATTGTTGTTTATGAAGATGCCATATCCGTAGAGGATACCTTCGAGCACTTGTCCCCAATATTGTCCGCTGGCAGTATTAATGATGCCGGTGGCACACTCTGAAGCCATGTCGTTAAACACTCGTTGAAAATTGTCAGGAATGCGATCGTACTTGTAGAGCTCTTTCAGTTGTGCCTTGCCGATGAACGAGTACAGACACAATAGTGCAAGTAAGAATATCTTTTTCATAAATACCAGTTTTCTTGTTTTATTCGTTTATAAACAGCATCGGGGAGAAAGAAACGGATGTCTTTCCCTTTTCGCAGACTTTCGCGTATGAACGTGGAACTTACATCGAGCAGGGGAGCTTTGGCCATTCGCACTTGTGGGGGCAGTTCTTTGGCATTGATGTTGAATCCGGGGCGTGGATAGATGATGAGTTTGTTTTCTGCAATCAGTCGTTGAGGCTCGGACCACAGGTTGAATACTTTCCAGTTGTCGCTGCCGATGATGAGGTGAAATTCCCGGTTGGGATAGGTCTTTTTTAATTCACGTAATGTGTTGACTGTATAGGATGGACGTGGCAGTCCGAATTCAAAGTCGGACACACGGAACTTGTCGTATCCGTTGATGGCCAGTCGTGCCAGTTCCAATCGCGATTGGTCGTCGAGCAAGTCCTCGCGCTTTTTGAGAGGGTTTTGCGGACTTACCAAAAACCACACCTCGTCCAGTCCGGCAAACTCACACAGGTAGTTTGCCAGAGCCAGGTGTCCGATGTGTATGGGATTGAATGACCCACCAAAGATACCAGTTTTGCAGAAGATAGCTGGTTGTTCCATGGTCATCTTCTTCGTTTCTTATATCTAAGGAAATTCACTACTTGCAAACCGATGACAAAAAGCATGGCAAAAGCAATGACTTTTTCTTCTAAATAGAGGGCATATCCTCCAACGCATAGAGCTGCGATGCCGATAATAACAAATAGGATGCGCATGAACTTAGGGGTGTTTTAAGAATTGATCAATAAGTTCGAAAGCTTCTTTCTGTGCCTTTTCCAAGATATCGTTCACTATTACTACGTCAAATTTCGGAGCAAAGCTCAGTTCATATGCAGCTTTAGCAATGCGGTCTTCTATTACTTCGGGTGTATCAGTGTTACGTCCGTTGAGGCGTCGGCGTAACTCTTCTATCGATGGGGGTTGTATGAATACCGAGAGTGCACGTTCGCCATATAGTTTTTTTATATTGCATCCGCCCACTACATCCACATCGAAGATGACATTTTGTCCGGCTTCAAGCTGTTTGTCTACTTGAGATTTGAGTGTGCCATAAAAACGGTTTGGATATACTTCCTCATATTCAACAAATTCGTTTCGAGCAATACGTTCCTTGAATTCCTCGGGAGTAAGAAAGAAATACTCTACTCCATTCTGCTCGTTTCCCCGTGGTGCACGACTTGTGGCCGAAATAGAGAACGTGAGATTCATACCATTCTCGAGTAGATGATGTATGATGGTTGATTTACCCGATCCGGATGGAGCTGAAAAAATAACTAATTTTCCTTTACTCATATTTCTGAAGCCTTTACATTACGTTTAATACTTGTTCTTTTATTTGTTCCAGCTCGTCTTTCATCTTCACCACGATGTTTTGCATTTCGGCATGGTTCGATTTGCTACCGGTGGTGTTGATTTCACGTCCCATTTCTTGTGCTATAAAGCCAAGCTTCTTTCCTTGCCCATGACCTTCGTTCATTGTTTCGCGGAAGTAGCGCAGGTGGTTGGCCAGGCGTTGCTTTTCTTCGTTAATATCTAACTTCTCGATATAATATATGAGTTCCTGTTCTAAGCGATTCTTGTCGTAATCTACATTGAGTGTCTTTTCCAAAGCATCGGTGATTCGTTCGCGTATGCGTGTAACACGCTCTGTTTCGTATGGCTCGATGGATATCAATAGGGTATTGATGTTGTCAAGTTTTTCATTAAACTTTCTAGCCAAAGCTTCGCCTTCCTGCTTACGGAAATCAGTAAGGTGGTCGATAGCTTCGTGTATAGCTTGGTTTACAGCCTTCCATTCCTCGTCTGACAATTCTTGTATTTCTACCTTATTTAGGACATCAGGAAGTCTGAGCAAGGTTGGGAACCATTCGGTTGGTTCCGGTATTCCGGTATTTTGAGCAATGGTTCGAATTTGGTTATAATAACTTTCTAAAATGGACGCATTGATGGGCGTAGCGGTGTCGGCAGCATCTTTTTCAATCCATAGCATAAAGTCAATCTTTCCTCTTTCAAGTCGTTTGGCTATCAAATTTCTTATTTCCATTTCTTTTTCCCTGTAAAGAGGGGCAATGCGGGTTGACAAGTCGAGTGCTTTGCTATTAAGGGATTTGATCTCAACATTTATTTTTTTTCCTTCAAATACGGCTGTAGCTTTGCCATATCCAGTCATAGATTGTATCATAGCGTATTTCTTTTTTGCAAAAGTAATATGATTTCCCTTAATATGAAGCACAAAGCTTTAAGTTTTGATATCTTTACAGAGTGTTATGGTTTTATGTTGGGGCCTTATCTATGGAAAACAGGTATGTTTTTTCTTTATATATGCTTTGAATGGTGAGAAGATGTTTTTGCTTATGTTAGATTCGATATGTTGTGATAAAGTCAAGAAGAAATATAGGATGTGAATGTAATTTATGTATCTGCTCATTTAAGAATAGGTATCAACTTTTGTGTCGAGTAGTTAGGTTGACTATGTGTTTTATGGTAATTCCTATTCTTTTCTAGTGAATTAAAACACTTTTATATAAACTTTCAGCTTATATAGTATGAAGATTATTAATAAAAAGCACTAATTTTGCAGCCTGATAATTATCATTTACGAATTTTATGGAACTTGATATTCTCACGGCAATTTCGCCGATTGACGGACGTTATAGAAGCAAAGCGGGAGCTTTGGCTTCTTATTTTTCTGAATATGCACTTATTAAATATCGTGTGCAGGTTGAAATAGAGTATTTTATCACTTTGTGTGAACTTCCGCTACCTCAGTTGAAAGATTTGGATCATGGAATGTTTGAAACTTTTCGAGCCATTTATCAAAACTTCTCGGAAGCAGATGCGGCACGTGTTAAGGAAATAGAGAGCGTGACAAATCACGATGTGAAAGCAGTGGAATATTTTATAAAGGAACAGTTTGATAAAATCGGTGGATTGGAAGCTTATAAAGAATTCATTCATTTTGGATTGACGTCGCAAGATATTAATAATACATCTGTACCTTTATCTGTGAAGGAGGCATTGACTGATGTGTATTATCCACAACTAGAGGAGTTGATAGCTCAATTGAAAACATATGCCGATGAATGGACTAATATCCCGATGTTGGCCAAAACACATGGACAACCGGCTTCGCCTACTCGTTTGGGTAAGGAAATCATGGTGTTTGTTTATCGTCTGGAGTGTCAGTTAGAGATTTTAAAAGCTTTGCCTGTTACAGCTAAATTTGGTGGAGCAACTGGTAACTTGAATGCACATCATGTAGCATATCCTGAATATGACTGGAAAGCGTTTGGAAATAAGTTTGTGGCAGAGAAGCTAGGACTGAAACGTGAACAGTTTACTACTCAGATTTCTAACTATGATTGTTTGGGAGCTATTTTTGATGCCATGAAGCGTATCAATACTATCATGATAGATATGAATCGTGACTTCTGGCAATATATTTCAATGGAATATTTCAAACAGAAAATTAAAGCGGGTGAAGTAGGTTCGAGTGCTATGCCTCATAAAGTAAACCCCATTGACTTTGAAAATGCTGAAGGAAACTTGGGTATGGCTAATGCTATTTTTGAACATTTGGCAACTAAATTACCGGTGTCACGTTTGCAACGCGACCTTACGGATTCAACTGTGTTGCGTAATGTAGGAGTTCCTTTTGGGCATACGATTATTGCCATTCAAAGTTCGTTGAAAGGTTTGCGTAAGTTATTGCTTAACGAATCGGCAATAAATAAAGATTTGGACAATTGTTGGAGTGTGGTGGCTGAGGCAATTCAAACCATTCTTCGTCGTGAAGCATATCCGCATCCTTATGAGGCGTTGAAAGCCTTGACTCGTACCAATCAAGCTATTACCGAAACATCAATTAAAGATTTTATAGAACAGCTGGATGTAAATGAAAACGTAAAAAATGAACTACGCGCCATTACTCCGCACAATTATACAGGTATGTAATTTAGTAATTAGCCCGCGAGGGCGAACCATTTAATATTTATATAATAAAAATATGAGTACAGATCAAGAAAATTGGCAGCAGAATTCGGAAGAGAATTCGAATGACCGTGGAGAATCTCGTTCTTTTAATAGAGAGTACAGAAAGGTGAATTACAACCGTGATGAGAACAATGAAGGTCGCTCTTTTCGTCCGACTTTTAACCGTTTCAATAATGAGAACGGTTCGTCGTTTAACAGAGAAGAACGTCCACGTCGTCCGCGCATTACGCGTCAACAGACTGGTGAACCTGTTTCTCGTCCTGAAAACGGAGAAAATCAACGTCCGCGTCGTCCGCGTATAAGTGGAGGTCCTGCCTATCATAGTGATGGCAATTCGGGATACCGTAATGATTATGCTAATTATAATCGGGGAGAAAGACAAAACGGTTATAATCGCAATGAACGTCCACGTAGTTATAATCCGAATTTCCGTAATGGAAATAATGGAGAACAGCGTCCGTGGAGACAGAATAATTATAATAACGGAAATCGTTACGATAATCATAACGGCAACAATTATCAAGAGCCGAATGGTAATCGTTGGGATAATGGTGAAGAACAACAACGTCCTGCATTCCGCCGTTCAAATAACAATGGAGGATACAATCGGAATAACAACCGTCAGCAAAGTGGATATAACAATCGTCAACAAGGTGGTTTTAAACGTCGTACTCCGGATTATGATCCTAATGCAAAGTACAGTCGTAAAAAACAAATGGAGTACAAGGATGTGTTGACTGATCCTAATGAGCCTATTCGTTTGAACAAGTTCTTGGCTAATGCCGGTATCTGTTCTCGTCGTGAAGCTGATGAATATATTACTGCAGGAGTGGTGACTGTGAATGGTGAAGTAGTGAATGAACTGGGTACAAAGATTAAACGTGGTGATGAAGTGAAATTTCACGATCAAGTAGTGAACATAGAGCGTAAAGTATATGTGCTACTTAACAAACCAAAGGATTGTGTAACTACTTCGGATGACCCACATGAACGCAAAACGGTGATGGATTGTGTGAAAGGTGCCTGCAAGGAACGTATTTATCCTGTGGGACGTCTTGACCGTAATACCACCGGAGTATTGCTTCTTACCAATGATGGCGATTTGGCATCGAAATTGACTCATCCGAAATTCTTGAAGAAAAAGATATATCACGTGCATTGTGACAAGAATGTTACTCAGGCTGATATGGATAAGATTGCAGCAGGTATCGTGCTTGATGATGGTGAAATTCATGCAGACGCAATTAGCTATGCTTCAGAAACGGATAAGGCACAAGTGGGTATTGAAATTCACTCGGGAAAGAACCGTATTGTGCGTCGTATTTTTGAATCCTTGGGTTATCGTGTGACCAAACTTGATCGTGTATTCTTTGCAGGTTTGACTAAAAAGAATCTTCGTCGTGGACAATGGAGATATTTGACAGAGAAAGAAGTAAACATGCTCCGTATGGGTGCATTTGAATAAAACAGAAAGATTATGGAAACTATTCGTAGAACAAAGGTTGTTGACTTGCTGAAACGTACCGATATAGGCGCGCAAGTCAATGTGAAAGGGTGGGTGCGTACTCGCCGAGGTAGTAAACAAGTCAACTTTGTAGCTATTAATGATGGTTCTACTATCTATAATGTGCAAGTTGTGGTAGATGTGGAAAAGTTTGATGCAGAAATGCTTAAGCTAATAACTACCGGTGCTTGCTTGAGTGTGAATGGAGTTCTTGCCGAATCGGTAGGGTCGGGACAGGCAGTGGAAATTCAAGCTACTGGTATTGAAGTTTTGGGAGCTTGCGATAATACGTATCCATTGCAAAAGAAAGGACACTCTATGGAGTTCTTGCGTGAGATTGCTCATCTGCGTCCGCGTACAAACACTTTTGGTGCCGTGTTCCGTATCCGGCATAACATGGCTTATGCTATTCATAAATATTTTCATGATAAAGGTTTCTTTTATTTTCATACGCCTATCATTACAGCTTCAGACTGTGAAGGTGCAGGACAGATGTTCCAAGTGACAACAATGAACCTTTATGATTTGAAAAAAGATGAGAAAGGATCTATCATTTATGATGATGATTTCTTCGGGAAACAAGCTAGTTTGACTGTTTCGGGTCAATTGGAAGGTGAACTGGCTGCTACTTCATTGGGTGCCATCTATACATTTGGTCCTACTTTCCGTGCTGAAAACTCGAATACTCCACGCCATTTGGCTGAGTTTTGGATGATCGAACCGGAAGTGGCTTTTAATGATATTTCTGATAATATGGACTTGGCGGAGGACTTTATTAAGTTCTGTGTAAAATGGGCTCTTGACAATTGCTATGATGATGTGAAATTCTTGAACGATATGTTCGATAAAGGATTGATAGAACGTCTGCAAGGTGTGTTGAAAGAAGATTTTGTTCGTCTGCCTTATACCGAAGGTATTAAGATTTTGGAAGAAGCTGTAGCAAAAGGACATAAGTTTGAATTCCCTGTTTATTGGGGCGTAGATTTGGCTTCGGAACATGAACGCTTTTTGGTGGAAGATCACTTCAAACGTCCGGTTATCTTGACAGACTATCCGAAAGAGATAAAGGCATTCTATATGAAACAGAATGAAGATGGAAAAACAGTACGTGCAATGGATGTGCTTTTCCCGAAAATCGGAGAAATTATAGGAGGTTCAGAGCGTGAAGCTGATTATGAGAAGTTGCTTACTCGCATTAAGGAACTTGAAATTCCGATGAAGGATATGTGGTGGTATCTTGATACACGCAAGTTCGGAACTTGTCCGCATTCTGGCTTTGGTCTTGGTTTTGAACGTTTGTTGCTTTTCGTTACCGGAATGACTAATATCCGCGATGTAATTCCGTTCCCACGTACTCCGCGTAATGCTGAGTTCTAATGTGAACTGAATATAAATATAAAAAGAGCTCGTAACTGATATCAGCTGCGAGCTCTTTTTTTGTATTAGAAGGATGCAGGTAGTGTCAGGAGTTGGTACATCAGTGTTTTAGCTATCCGATGATGCCCTTTGGCATTTGGGTGTAAGCGGTCGGTATCTTTGTTATGAAAGTAGCGTGCGTGCGCATCATTCATGGGGTATAATCCACTTATGCTGTTGAGGTCTATAACTGGAATAGCCCATATATTTGCACTTTCTTTGATAACATTAATATAAGCATCAATGTAAAGTCCTAATTGATTCGGAAAAGCTTCTTCAGGTTGTATGTTTGAATTGCGGAATTCTGCTTGTGCGCGGTGGATGGGTGTGAGAATAATGATTTGTTGATCGGGAAAATTGCTTTTTAGATAATCCATTACACGATTGATACGTCCTCGAAAAGTTTTTTCATTCATTTGGGGTGTTCTCTTGCGTCTGGTTTCTTTACCTCCTCCTTTTACTGTAGTTTCTGTTTCGTTATAATCGAACCATTCTCCCAAAGGAACATTGGCATTGTAGTCGTTTGTTCCGGCAAAAATCAAGATGGCGTCTATTTTTTTAGCCTCAGATTTTAGACGCTCGGCCTGGTGCATCACTCCATTCCATTGATTTCCGTTTTTGGCATAAACAAGAGGATGAAAACCTAACCATTCGGCTAAATATTCCCAATAGCATTTGTCGGTGCCTACATGTATGGAATCGGTTATTGAGTCACCTAAAAAAGCTACTTGTTTTCCTGTCCATTGACTTTCTTTAGTGTATTCGTCTTTGTCGAGATGTGTAGAAGGTAAAGTCGGAGTTGTTGTTAGAAGAGCCGACAATAAACATACGGAAAGTTTAGTGTTCATAGTGTTTATTACTTTAAATCGATTGATAAAGGCAAAAGTAAGAAAACTCTTAATATAATAAGTATAGGAAATGTTGAAAAGTAGAACTTTAAGGCTTTATGCGGCTCATAGGTGTTTTCTTGAAAATGCGTAAAAATTGGGAAAAATATTGGTTGACTGTGGTTGGTGAAAACAGAAAGTTTTTGAGTGGAAAAAGAGTAGAAGAAATGTGGGGTAATCTATTGATAAAATTAGTTGTCGTAGGAATCTTTTTATAAATAGATGAAATTTGGAGCAGAGTAAATTTGTATATTAGTTGATTATTTTTGTGAGGCTAGAAAAAAGAAAATTTTGGAAGTGTCTAAAACAGAGCTAAAAAAGTGGTAGAAAATGTTTGCTGTATTCAGGAAAAACCGTACCTTTGCAAGCCGATTATTATCTAGACGTTATAAGAGTTTAGAATTAAGCGTGTTAATAGCCCGAAAGATGGGTGGTTAGCGCTGCAAAAGTTTTTTAGTAGTTAACATTTAAATTTTTTATTAGAGTGGATACTTTAAGTTACAAGACCATTTCTGCAAACAAGGAAACTGCAACTAAAGAATGGGTTGTGGTGGATGCTACCGATCAGGTGCTCGGTCGCCTCGGTGCGAAAGTTGCGAAACTGTTGAGAGGAAAGTATAAACCAAACTTTACCCCTCACGTAG
>Cinder_p2__coassemble_1525_pt1 | contig 26314 bp, 26 predicted proteins | sample Cinder_p2__metabat2_low_PE_026 | metagenome-assembled genome bin Cinder_p2
TAAACATCTACAGGCAAATTGCGTGGGTGTGTTGAAGAGGACATAAGCAGTAAGGGTGTACAGAAACTGTTTCTGTACACCCTTATTGCTTTATACATTCATTTGTCAACCTATCTCAAAGGGTCAGTTTTCAAGACAATGGTATATTTCTTGTTAGGTTCGAATCCCGGTTTGTAAATCAGCAGGAAGTTTTCGTCTACAGCAGCCTTCCACGGTTGTCCGTCGGCCAGACGTGGGTTGCGGAGGCGTTTGGGAAAGAGGAAACTGAATGGTAGATCGCCCACATGTTTCGAACGCAGGTCAGCCCCTTCCAGTCGTTTTTCGCTGTAATTCGGACCGGTTTTTATCGTGATGACGCATTCTTGAGATTTTACCTTATAAGTCACTTCGTAGTCGTTGGGGTTTTCTGTTTTTGCAATACGTACATCCCAGGCAGGGTCGCCGTATAGTGCCACGATGTCTCGGTCGTAGAAGAAACCGAAGATGTCCTCGCTCATTTTACCTCCATTCATTTCGGTGGCCTTTGTATATTCTTCTTGCAGGTCGGTCACTTTTTCTTTGAAAGGGAAAGGTTTGTTCAGTAATGCCGGAGCCATGTTACGCAATTGGAACAGCATGTCCTGTTGGTTCAGGTAGAAAGCTTCGGGAATGGTGTAGCGTCCCGGGTTGTTCATCAAATAACACAGTCCGCCCCATCCGTTTCGTCCGTACCATGTTTCAATCACATATCCTCCTGCCAGCATACCCACGTTGGCGCTGTTCATGAATGCCAGTGCCATACAGTCCTTGGTATTGTTGATGTTTCCCATCAGACAGTTTCCTACCGGCAGGTAGACGCGTGTCTTGCCGCTTTCTTTTAAGTCTTGCGGTCCTTCGGGGAAGTCGGCATACAGTTTGCCGTCCTTGCACATCAGGTTTCCACGAGAGAAAGGCATTTCCAGATTCTTTTCTGTGGCATGTGCAGCTGTGACAATCAGGTCCGGGTCATATTTGGCGTAGAAGTCATAGAAGCGTTTCAGCAGATTCGGACCGCTTACCTTAAACTTCGGTTTGGCTGTCTGGTTCTGCTCTTTCTGTGCCGCTTGCTTCATCCTGTCGCGAAACATGCGGTTGTCGGCACTGTCGGTCACCATGGTTTCGGTTATTTTTTTCTCTCCGGCTTCGCGTTCTCCCACCAGTCCCTCACGGATATCGGAGATATAGGCAAAACGGTCGAACCACAGTCCGTCGCCAAATTCGCTCACTGTACTCAGTGCAGTTTTCAGTATTTTCGGCTCGGTGGTGTTGTTCACCAGGCGGAGTGCTGCTTGTGCATCATATCCGGTAATGATGCCACACAGAAAATCGGCATAGATATCATCGTCCACTTCCCGGCTCATGCGGTTCAGGTCGATGATGAAGTCGCGGTTTATATGTTCCGGCTTTTCCACCACGGCCACATAGCGTGGGTAGTACCAACGCAGGTTGGGAAGTGTTTCACGCGGTGAGTTCTTGTAATAGCACACTTCGGTATTTTTATGTTTCTTTTTCAAGGCCTCGATAACATCCATCCATTGGGCATCGTTCGATACGCGGTAGGAGGTTACGATGATATATTCGGGACGTTTGGGCAGTTCAAGGGCTTGTGTGGAAAGAGAACCAGCCAACGAACTGCATAGTACAAGGGCGCAGATTAGCCACTTTTTCATGTGATGCGTATTTAAATAGGTTAGACAATGATACAAAGATAGGAATAACTTTTGGGTAAAAAAACACACCGCATCGGATTTTGTAGTCCGGTGCGGTGTGCAGTTAAAAGGGTTTATCCGAGCAGTTTTCTTTCGGCTTGTTCCACCTGTTCGAAATGAAAGAGGTTCATAACCGTTTGCATACGTAGCTTGATTTCGTTGTTGCAGAGATTCCCGATGCTTCCTTCGTGAGTGTGGTGCACGGTTTGGTCGGGCACGAAGGTTCCGGCTTCGATATCCAGTCCCACTTGTTTGTAGGCATCGCGGAAAGGAACTCCCGATGCAGCCAGTCGGTTTACTGTTTCCACGCTGAAGATGGGTGCATATTTCTCATCGTCCAAAATGTGCCGGTTCACTTCGATACGTTCCATGATGTAGTTGGTCATTACCAGGCAGTCTTTCAGTTCATCGAAAGCGGGTAGAAACACTTCCTTGATGATTTGCAGGTCGCGGAAGTAACCCGATGGCAGGTTGTTGGCTATCATCATTATCTGCTGTGGCAGTGCCTGCAGTTTGTTGCACTTGGCACGTGTGAGTTCAAACACATCGGGGTTTTTCTTGTGCGGCATGATGCTGGAGCCGGTGGTGCATTCGTCGGGCAGTTTCACAAAGCCGAAGTTCTGACTGTTGAACAGACAGGCATCGTAGGCAAGCTTGGCTAGTGTGCCGGCCACGGATGCCAGAGCGAAAGCCACGTTCCTTTCCATCTTTCCGCGTCCCATTTGTGCGTAGACCACGTTGTAGTTCATCGATTCGAAACCGAGCAGACGGGTGGTGAGGGTGCGGTTCAAGGGAAAGGACGAGCCGTATCCGGCTGCCGAGCCCAAGGGATTGCGGTTACATATGCTGAAGGCGGCCTGAAGGAACATCATGTCGTCCACCAGGCTCTCGGCATAAGCTCCGAACCATAGTCCGAAGGAGGAGGGCATGGCTATTTGCAGGTGCGTATAGCCGGGCATGAGTACCTCCTTGTAGTTTTCGCTTTGCTGTTGCAGTGTGTGAAAGAGCGTTTCGGTGAGCCGTGCCAGTTCTTTCAGGCGGTCGCGTGTGAAAAGTTTCAGGTCGAGCAACACTTGGTCGTTTCGCGAACGTCCACTGTGAATTTTCTTTCCCACATCGCCCAGGCGTCGGGTAAGCATCAGTTCCACCTGCGAATGTACATCCTCCACACCGTCTTCAATAACGAATCTGCCTTGCTGTGCCAAAGCATGAATCTCTTTCAATGCGGTCAGCAGTTCATTCAGCTCGTCGGCAGTAAGCAGTCCGATACTTTCAAGCATGATGATGTGAGCCATGGAACCCAACACATCGTAGGGTGCCAGGTAGAGGTCCAGTTCGCGGTCTTTTCCCACGGTGAAGCGTTCAATCTCCTTGTTCACTTCGAAATTTTTCTCCCAGAGTTTTTGAGCCATAGTTGTATTGTTTTGTATGAGGTTCAGTGAGGATTATTCATATGGAATCATAGCCAGCATGTCGGCCAGTTTTTCCAGTCCGTCCTGCATGGGCTTGGACACCATACCTTTGAGGAACATATTTATCTCTGCCTTGATGGTGAGTTTCATCTTGCTTTCGTTTTCGCCCACTGGGAGCACTTGTATCCACAGGTTGAAAGGAATAGGAGAGTTGGCAGCTTCAAACTTGATGCATTTCATCGGCTCGCGCTCCACGATTTTCAGGGCGAGTTTGCCCACTGGTGATACGCTGAAACTCACCGAGTCGGCATCGAACTGCAGGTCTTGCACCTTGTCGGCAGGGATGCGATCTTTTACAGCTTCAAGGTTGTTGAGGTCGGACAATTTATTGTAAACACTTTCTTGTTTGTAAGGAATCATTTTGATTCCACTTTCAAATTGGGTCATAGTTTGTAGCTTTTTAAAAGAAATGAAAAAAGAGAACTATCCGGAAAGTTCGGCAATGAAACTCCGGATGGTTCTCTTTGCGTTATGATTAATGGAATAAAGACAAGTATGCCGTTTTATTTTACATTCCAACCGGCAGGGTCTTTTCTCCATGCTTGAAGCACGTCAATGTCTTCTTCTGCAACATAGGCAGTTTCCAACGCCACTTTGATAACGGCGTCGTAATTGGTCAGTGTAACAAGTTCCACGTTGGCAGCTTTGAAAGCTTCTTTTGCCACATCGAAACCATAAGTGAACGATGCTACCATACCGATAACTTCGCAACCGTTCTTGCGCAGAGCTTCAACGGCTTTCAAGCTGCTGCCACCGGTTGAGATAAGGTCTTCGATAACGACAACTTTCATACCCGGACGAAGTTCGCCTTCGATTAAGTTCTCCAATCCATGATCTTTAGGTTTGGAACGAACGTAAACGAACGGAAGGTTCAACTCATCGGCCACCAATGCGCCTTGGGGAATAGCTCCTGTGGCAACTCCGGCAATAGCGTCCACTTGACCAAACTTTTCTGCAATCAGACGGGAAATTTCGATTTTTACAAAATTACGCAACGAAGGATATGACAAGGTCTTACGGTTATCACAATAGATAGGTGATTTCCATCCCGATGCCCAAGTGAAGGGGTTGGCGGGTTGCAGTTTGATAGCTTTTACCTTCAATAATTTCTCAGCGAAAAGTTTTTCCAATGTCTCCATAGATATTTGTGTATGTAGTTGTTTGTTATATAACATGCAAATTTAGTGAATGTTGTTTGATATGCAACTATTTATCTCTTGCTTTTTGCAATAATTAATAGGAGTGGGTGGCGTGGATTTTCTCTTTTAAAGAGAGGTTTGCATGCTCTTAAGTTTCTGCAATTTTCCCATTAATGGTGTGTGTTTTTCCCATTAAGGGCGTGTGCGTTTCCTCTTAAGGAGGTGTTTGGGGATTTTTATGCATTGAAAATAAGTGGTTTACACAAAGGAATAAACTCTGGGTGTAGCAGTTCTTATTGTTGTTTTTAGGATGTGATGTATACAGTGATGTTCGATGAATATTGTCATGTCACATCTTTAATGTTAATTTGGTTGTGGAAAAACACTTATGCTTGCGTACATCCCAGTGTGAGTATGCTGAAACGGATTCCGGCAACGCTTAGCAGAGCACAGGCGCAGGCGCGGAGAGTGGACCCTGTGGTGATGACATCGTCGATGAGTAGCACATGTTTCTGCGCTAGCTCTTCGGGTTTTAGGGTGGTAAACAGGTGCTCGGTGTTGTGCAGACGTTCGGTGCGGCTCTGCCGTGTCTGGGTGGGGTTGTTGTGAACACGTGTCAGATGAAGGGTGTCTATGGGGATGCCGGTAGCTTGCGATACGCCAATGGCTATCATTTCGGCCTGGTTATAGCCACGTTCGTGCAGACGATGTTTCGAGAGAGGAACTGGTATCAGGAGATCAATGTCGTTGAAGAACCCCGAAGAGGCTATTTCGGTGGCAAAGAGCCGACCGAAATAGATGCCGGTGTCGTGTCCCATGTGGTATTTCAAGTGGTGGACGATGTTGCACGAAGAGTTGCCTTTCTGGTAGAAAAAGAGTATGGCGCACCGTTCTATGGGAACGATGCCCCGGAATAGTTTCTCCACCATGTTTTCCTCGGTCTGATGAAAGTTTGTGCGTGGCAGGAGAGTCAGACAGGAGGTGCACACGTGCTGTTCGTTGGACATCAACCTTTGTCCGCACATCAGGCACAGGCGTGGATAGACCAGGTCGAGCAGACTGTTAATCCATGAAGAATGCTTCATCGTCGGCTTCGGGTAAACAGCGGCGTATGCATTCCATTTCGTAACCGCGTCCGATGGCGAAACGGATGAGTTTGCCGTTGCGTTCGTATTCATTCTTTCCTTTCACGCTTTTGGCTTTGGTTGCCAGAAGAGAACGCAGAATGTCGAGGTATTCCTCTTCGTCGATGGTTTGCAGCTGTTCTTCGATGAGAGAGGTGGGGATGTGTTTCATCTTCAGTTCCTGGGCAATGCGGTGCCGTCCCCACTTGTTGAACCGGAATTTGTCGTTGACGAAGAAACGGGCATAGCGCGTTTCATCGATGTAACGTTCCTTGGTGAGACGTTCCAGAATCCGTTCCTGCGCTTCGGCAGAAATGTTCCAAGCGGTGAGCTTGGCTATGACTTCGGCCGTGCAGTGTTCGCTGGACGAACAGTAGGCGGCGGCTTTGCAGAGTGCTTCTTGTTCGGTTAATTCTTTCATCGTTGTGCTTTCATCATTCGGTCGTTTCCAAAAAAATCTTTTCTCAGTTCGGTGTGGGTAAAGCCCAGTGTGTGCAGCATAGCTTCGGTTTCCCGACCGAAAGCACGGTTTATCTCAAAATAAAGGGTGCCTCCGGGAGTAAGGGCTTGTAGGGCAAAACGTGCGATGGCACGGTAAAAAAGCAGAGGGTCGGTGTCGGGTACAAAGAGGGCGGTATCAGGTTCCCAGTCGAGTACATTGCTGTCCATGTCGCTTCTTTCGCTTTCGGTAATGTAGGGAGGATTGCTCACTATAAGGTCGAACTGTAGGGCAGGCAGTGGGTCGGCCAGAATGTCCTGTTGGTGGAATGTGACCGGTATATTCAGGCGGGTACTGTTCTCGCGCGCCGTTTGCAGGGCGCCGTCGGAAAAGTCCCATCCTTCCACTTTTGTGCCGGGCATGGCGCCTGCCAGTGAAAGGGCTATGCATCCGCTTCCTGTGCCAATGTCAAGAATCTTCTTGCCACAAGCATTCCGGTTGTGGTCTGTCACAATCCAGTCCACCAGTTCAGCCGTTTCGGGCCGTGGTATGAGGGTGTGCGGTGTCACTTTAAATACGCGTCCGTAAAAGTCGGCTTCGCCCAAAACATACTGCACCGGTTCCTTCTTGGCCAGTCGGTGGGCAATATCTGTCCATTCCTGACGTTCTTCCGGTGATAATGTTTTATCTTTGCCCATGCAGACATCCAGCTTGGTCAAGTGGTATTTCTTTTCCAGCATCAGGAAGACCAATGCCTGTATCTCACCTGCAGGATAGATACCTTGCAGCAGTTGTCGGAGGTAGGGGATAGCTTGTTTCATAATGCCTGCAAAAGTAAAAAATATATGCGAAAATTCAATAAGGACCGAAATGAATAAGGATGAAATGTACATGCGTCGCTGCATCCGGTTGGCGCGTAACGGAGAGTTTGGCGCTGCTCCCAATCCCATGGTGGGAGCTGTTATTGTGTGCGATGAAAAGATTATAGGCGAGGGTTATCACCGTCGTTGTGGGGAGGCGCATGCCGAAGTGAATGCCATTCGCTCGGTTCGTAATCCCGAATTGTTGGAACGTTCAACAATATATGTGAGTCTGGAGCCGTGTTCTCATTACGGAAAGACTCCTCCTTGTGCCGATCTTCTCATAGAGAAACGGATACCCCGGGTAGTGATAGGATGTGTAGATCCTTTTGCTAAGGTTGCAGGACGAGGCATCCGTAAACTTCGCGATGCAGGTATCGATGTGAAAGTGGGGGTGTTGGAGGAAGAATGTCTTTGTTTGAACCGGCGTTTCATTACATTCTGGAGCCGGCAACGTCCTTATGTGGTACTCAAATGGGCACAGTCGGCCGACGGTTTTATCGATGTGAAGCGCGAAGGTGGTACCCCGGTGGTGCTCTCATCGCCCGAAACGCAGATGTTGGTGCACCGGCATCGGGCCGGATGCAAGGCTATTTTGGTGGGTACACATACGGCTCTGCTCGACAATCCCGGACTGACGGTGCGTTGTTGGCACGGAGAAAATCCTTTGCGACTGGTGGTGGACCGCAACCTTGTGCTGCCGCATTCGCTGAAACTGTTCGATGGTTCTGTGCCTACCGTGGTTTTTACAGAGAAAGATGCAATTTCTTCTTTGCCGAATGTAACCTATTGTAAGCTGGATGCCGGTTCGGATATGTTATCTCAAATGATGAACTATCTTTATGGTATTGGTATTCAGTCGCTTCTGGTGGAAGGGGGCAGCGCCTTATTGAGTAGTTTTATCAGTTCGGAATTATGGGATGAGGCTTTTGTCGAACATGTATCTCGTTGTTTGGGAGATGGTGTAAAGGCTCCGCAAATGCCCGTAGATGAGCTTTGTATGTTTGAGAAATATTTCAGTTCGAACTATTCGCACTATTTGCATAGTCAGAAAAATGAAACAGAGTGAATCGGGCGTTTGTAGACAAATTAGGAAGTTTTATCTATAATTTTATATAAAACTGTCTACCTTGTTATATTAATAGAAGAATTTGTTCCTATTTTTGCAACTTGTAATCAAATATCATTTCAATGAGAAAGAACTCTTTATATCTACTTATAGGTTTATTGGCAATTTCCTTTGCCTTTACTTCGTGCCTGGATGATGAAAACTCAGACTATGAATTAACCTCGGATGCTTTAGTGTCGGCATTTTCTATCGGCGATATAGCCATGACGGATACCGTTAAAACCAAGGATGGAAAGAAAGATTCGGTGGTTTATTATACAGTTCCCGCTTCAAATTATAAGTTTACTATCGACCAGCAGCGCGGAAAGATTTACAACAACGATTCTTTACCTGCAGGAATTAATGTGAAAAAGGTGACAACAACCTTTGTGGTGAGTTATGGCTACGCACTGACTTATTTAAAGAATGGTCAGGATACGATATGGACAGCTTCCGACTCTATAGACTTTACGAAGCCTGTTAATTTTAAAGTATATGCGTTGGATGGTAGTACCCGGCCTTATGAAGTGAAATTGAATGTGCATCAGCAAGACCCCGATTCGTTGCAATGGGCGCAGATGAAAGCATCGGATTTGAATATCCCTGCCAATGCCAAGCAGAAGGCGGTATATTGCAATGGAACCATGTATATTTTCGTACAGGAGACAACCGGTAATGTGAAACTTACAACTTCGACCGACGGATTGGTGTGGACAGCTTTGCAGACGTTGAACTTGCAGGATGCAGACTATACTTCGGCTATTCAACTGAATGGCAAGCTCTACATTCTTTCCGGTAAGCAACTTTATGCTTCGGCAAATGGAACTGATTGGACTTTGGTGGGTAGTACATCGGACATCAATCGTTTGTTGGCAGCTTCGCCTAAACAGAAACAACTTTATGCCTTGTCTGCTAATCAGATAATAAGTATCGCAGCAGTTGATGGCCATGTGGAAACTATTGGAACCAATGATGGAAATTTGCCTGAAACGAATCTATCGTATGCTGTATCGGCTCTTTCTACGAATAAATCTATCGAAAAACTGATATTGGTAGGTGCACGTCATGCTACATCGGGTAGTGATACTACAGCTGTAGTTTGGACAAAACTTTCCAATGAAATGGCTTGGACCTATTATCCGCAGGCATCAAATAATACTTTGGGATGTCCTAAATTGAAAAACTTGTCGATGATAGGTTATGACGGAAAGCTCTATGCTTTCGGAGGTGCTAACGATTATTCCACCTCGTCAAAATATGCTATCAAGGCTTTTCAATACCTTTACAAATCGGAAGATGGTGGCATTAGCTGGCATCCGCAAACCTTGAAGGTTACTTTCCCCAAGGATTTCTTGGGACGTGAAAATGAGTTCTCTTACTTGGTGGATGAGGAAGATTTTATATGGTTCTTCTGGAGTCCGACAGAGGAAAATGGTAAAACCGAAGTGTGGAGAGGACGCATCAATCACCTCGGGTTTGACAAGTAATATATAATAAGGTATAGAAACCGAGAGAAACTTAAAAATCATGTCATATAAAGAACAAATAGATAAAAACAGGATACCGGCTCATGTTGCCATTATTATGGATGGTAACGGACGTTGGGCAAAACAACGGAACCTGAATCGTAGCTATGGGCACAAAGAAGGTGTGGAAACAGTGCGGAGCATTGTGCAGGTAGCAGCCGAGGCTGGTGTGAAATACCTCACACTCTATACGTTCTCGACAGAAAACTGGAATCGGCCGGCTGATGAAGTGGCTGCATTGATGGCTCTGTTGCTCGACTCTATTGAAGAGGAAATCTTCATGAAGAATAATATTGCCTTCCGTGTGATAGGCGATATGGAGCGTTTACCCGAAGCGGTGAGAATTCGTTTGGAGCAGTGTGAGGAACGTACTTCGGGAAATACACGCATGACTATGGTCATTGCACTGAGCTATTCGTCGCGTTGGGAAATTACTTCTGCGATGAAGAAGTTGGCAGCCGAAGTAAAATCCGGAACCATGGCTATCGAAGATATTGATGAAGATTTGGTTTCCAGTCGTTTGACAACGCATTTTATGCCCGACCCTGATTTGCTGATACGCACCGGAGGTGAACTTAGATTAAGTAACTACCTGCTGTGGCAGTGTGCCTACTCCGAATTGTATTTTTGCAATACATTCTGGCCGGACTTCAATGAAAATGAATTCTACAAGGCAATTTATGAATATCAGCAACGAGAGCGCCGCTTCGGAAAAACCAGCGAGCAAGTGGTCAATGAATAATGATTAACAAGCAATGATGAAAAATTTCTCAGTTCATAACTCAGTATTTAAAACAACGTTCAGCGCATTGTTCCTTGCCGGATTAGCTATGCTCCCCGGACAGGCAGGCGCGCAGGAAACTAACCAAGATAAGATAACCAATCCTCTGATAGTTTATTCGAGCACTCCGCGGAAGTATGAAATCGGAGGAATCAGAGTTACTGGAGGTGAAGGCTATGAGGATTATGTGTTGATTAACTTGTCGGGATTGTCGGTAGGGCAAACCATAACCGTACCAGGCGACGAGGTGACGCAAGCTGTTAAACGCTATTGGAAACATGGATTATTTTCACAGGCGAGAATAGAAGCTGATAGCATCGTGGGAAATAAGATATTTCTTAATATTGCACTTACACAGCGTGCACGTATTTCCGATATCGTATTTAATGGTGTGAAGAAATCAGAACGGGAGGATTTGGAAGCCAGACTGGGTATGATTAAAGGAGGACAGATAAATCCGAACATCATAGACCGTGCAAAAACTTTTGCCAAACGTTATTTTGACGAAAAGGGATTCAAAAATGCCGAAGTAATGATTGTGCAGCGCGATGACCCCAATAAAACCAATCAGGTGATTGTGGATGTAAACATCGATAAAAAAGAAAAGGTGAAGATTCACCAGATTACAATCGATGGAAACGTGGCACTTACCGACAAGAAACTAAAGCGGGTGATGAAAAAGACCAATGAAAAAGGAAAATTGGTTAATCTGTTCAAAACAAAGAAGTTTATCGAAGAAAACTATGAGAACGACAAGAACAGCATCATCGAAAAATATAATGAGCTGGGATACCGTGATGCGGTGATTCTATGGGACAGCGTAAGTAATTATGATGACCGCACCGTGGATATACATATCAAGATTGATGAAGGACAAAAGTATTATTTGAGAAACATCAATTGGGTGGGAAATACAGTTTATCCTACCGATGTGCTTAGTTCGGTGCTGGGTATGAAGAACGGAGATGTGTATAACCAGAGACTTATGAAAGAGCGTTTGCAAACCGATGAAGATGCTATCGGAAACCTCTATTACAATAATGGTTATGTGTTCTTTAATCTTGATCCGGTAGAGGTAAACGTGGATAATGATTCTATCGATTTGGAAATGCGTATTGTTGAAGGACCGCAAGCTTCTATCAATCGGGTACGTATTACCGGAAATGACCGTCTTTACGAAGATGTTGTGCGGCGTGAGTTGCGTACACGTCCGGGCGATCTTTTCAGTAAAGAGAATCTGGAACGCTCTTATCGTGAGTTGGCTCAGATGGGGCATTTCAATCCCGAAACCATCAATCCGAAGGTAGAACCTGATTTCGAAAACGGAACAGTGGATATCAATTATATCCTCGAATCGAAAGCAAACGACCAGGTGGAATTCTCGGCCGGATGGGGACAGACTGGTGTTATCGGTAAGTTGAGCTTGAAGTTCACCAACTTCTCTATGGCAAATCTTTTCTCGAAGAACGAGAATAAACGCGGATTCCTGCCACAGGGTGACGGACAGACCTTAACCATTAGCGGACAGACCAATGGTAGCTACTATCAATCGTATAGTGTTTCGTTCTTCGATCCTTGGTTCGGAGGCAAGCGCCCGAATCAGTTCTCGGTTTCGGCTTTCTATTCACGCCAAACCGATGTGAACGATAGTTATTATACCGATTATTATAATAATTATTACAACTATTATTATGGTTACGGAAGTTATAATAACTCTTATTATGGTTATGATTCTTATTATGACCCCGACAAGTCCGTTCAGCTGTATGGCGTGTCGGTGGGATGGGGTAAACGCTTAAAATGGCCGGATGATTATTTCGTGCTTACTGCCGAACTGGCCTATCAGCGTTATGTATTGAAAGATTGGCAGTACTTCCTCATTGCCAATGGTAAGTGTAATAACATTAATTTGGGTCTTACCCTTTCTCGAAGTTCTATCGATAACCCCATATTCCCTCGCCGTGGTTCGGAATTCTCGCTGTCGGTTCACTTCACACCGCCCTATTCGTGGTTTGATAATGTCGATTATAAGTCGTTGGCGACATCTTATACCGATGCTAACTATCAAAACGATTTGCAGAAACGCTATCGCTGGGTAGAATATCATAAATGGAAATTCAAAGCCAAGACTTATACGGCCTTGAATGGCTGGAATAAGTGCCCGGTGCTGATGACTCGTGTTGAATTCGGTTTGTTGGGACATTACGATAAATATAAGAAATCGCCTTTCGAAACCTTCTATATGGGTGGTGATGGTATGTCGGGATATTCCAGTACTTATGCTACTGAAACCATTGGCCTTCGCGGATATGAGAATGGATCTTTGACTCCTTACGGAAAAGAAGGATATGCTTATTCAAGATTGGCATTGGAACTGCGTTATCCGATTATGCTCGAAGCCTCTACCCAGATTTATACATTGGGATTCCTTGAAGGTGGTAATGCCTGGACTGATGTTAAGAAATTTAACCCATTTGATATGAAACGTTCAGCCGGTGTGGGTGTACGTATTTTCCTCCCGATGATTGGTTTGATGGGTATCGACTGGGCTTATGGATTTGACAAGATTGAAGGACGGAGCAATTACGGAGGAAGTCAATTCCACTTTATTATAGGACAAGAATTCTAATATACTTCAAGTTTATGCTCTCTTATTTTAAGAGGCATAAACTTAATTTCCATAAACCTAAATTCATACCTTATGAAAAAGTCCGTTTTACTATTCATGTTAGGCTGTGTGATGATGTTAACAGCCCAGGCACAGAAGTTTGCATTGATAGATATGGAGTATATCATGCAGCATATTCCGGCATACGAGCAAGCTTTGACACAATTGGATAATGAATCGAAGAAGTATCAAAACGAGGTGGAAACCATCGGGCAAGAAGCTAAGGCTTTGTATGGAAAGTATCAAAAGGTGGTATCGAAACTAACTGCTGCACAGCGCACTGAACGCGAAAATGCCATTGTAGCAAAAGAAAAGCAAGCGGCAGAACTTCGTCAGAAATATTTTGGAGCAGAAGGGGTGATGAGTCAAAGACAACAGCAACTTATGCAACCTATAAACGATGCCGTATACGCTGCTGTGAAATCCATTTCACAGCAGCGCGGTTACTCTTTGGTACTTGATCGTGCATCGGGAACTTCTATTGTCTTTGCATCTCCTGCCATTGATATTAGTGATGAAGTACTCTCAATATTAGGTTATTCCAATTAAATGTATAACTTTGTGGCGTAAAAATAACTGAAAGAAAATACTAACTCATTATTTTAATAAATAAAACTATGTTGAAAAGAATCATTTTATTAGCATTAATTGTTATCCCTATGAGTGCCATGGCACAAAAGTTTGGCCATATAAACCCACTGCCTATCATGCAAGCCATGCCGGAATACACTAAGGCTCAAACAGAATTGCAGGATTTGCAAAAGCAGTATGAAGGTGAAATGAAAATTATGCAAGACGAGTTGACTAAAAAGAGCCAGGAATATGAAAAGCAGAAAGATACCTTGCCTCAGAATATCCGTCAACGCAGAGAAACTGAACTTTCAGATCTTTATGCTCGTTTGCAACAATATGCACAGGAAAGCACTCAGAATATGCAGAAGGCATCTCAAGAGAAGATGGCGGTTATCAGCCAGAAAATAGAAGCTGCTATCAAAGAAGTGGGTACAGCAGGAGGCTTTATCTATATTTTTGATATGACTGCCGGAATTCCTTTCATTAACGAAAGCATGAGTACTGATGTAAGTGCACAAGTAAAAGCAAAATTGGGATTGAAATAAAAAGTCCTATCAGGTAAGGAAAATCAGAAAATACGTGTTTCTTGCCGAAGAAGAATCGTCCTTAAAGAACCATTGCTTTAAGGACGATTCTTTTTATGTACTCTCATTTCTTTTTCTAGTTCTGTATGTTTTGAACTTTTAGAAGGTTAAACGTATGTATTGTTCGTACTCAAAACTTCTTTTGCTTTTTTGATTATTGGGTGATAACCTTTAACTTTGCATCTGTGAGAAACAAATTACCGTTTCATTTTAAATAGCTACAGATTATGTTAAGACGTTTGTTGTTGGTTGCACTGTGCGTGCTTCCATTGAGTGTGTTCGCACAGGCCAAATTCGGTTACTTGAATTATTCGGATGTTTTGAAGGCTATGCCTCAATATGCCGAGGCTGAAGAAAATTTGGCTGTGTTGCAGAGCAAGTATGATGCCGAGATTCAACGTTCGGAAGAGGAATTTACACGTAAATATGCTGAATTTCTTCAGGAGCAAAAAGACTTTCCCCAAAATATTATGGTGAAGCGTCATAAAGAGTTGCAGGAACTTATGGAGAAAAGTTTGGCTTTTAAAGATGAAATAACCCGAACTTTGGCTACTGCACGCGAAAAGATGCTTGAACCGCTTACAATTGAATTGAATGATGCTGTTACCCGGGTGGCACAACGTTACAATTTGGACTACGTGCTTAATACTGAAGCGAAGCCATATCTTTATATTAATCCTGCTGTAGGCTTTGATATGACACGTGATGTGAAGAAAGAACTGGGTATTCGCGTGTCCAACGAAATACCGGCTACCGTGTTGTCTGCACCTGTTGAAACTCAGGAGTAAAGACGATGCGTGCTCCAGTCTTATCGGAAGAACCAGGTGCTATCGGAGTCTTTGATTCCGGTTATGGTGGCCTGACTGTTTTAAGTCGTATTCGGAAACTCCTTCCCGAGTACGACTATATTTATTTGGGTGATAATGCTCGTACTCCTTATGGAACCCGTTCCTTTGAGGTAGTGTACGAGTTTACCTTACAAGCGGTGAACCGCTTGTTCGAGATGGGATGCCATTTGGTAATTCTAGCCTGTAATACAGCTTCGGCCAAGGCGCTTCGCAGTATTCAGCAGAACGATCTGCCGGGTATTGATCCGAGCCGTCGCGTGTTGGGCGTGATTCGTCCTACAGCCGAATGTATAGGTCACATTACCCATTCGCGTCATGTGGGTGTACTTGCTACAGCCGGCACCATAAAGTCGGAATCCTATCCTCTTGAAGTGTGCAAACTTTATCCCGATATAACGCTAACAGGCGAAGCTTGTCCGTTGTGGGTTCCTTTGGTAGAGAACAATGAGTTCGACAAGCCAGGTGCTGATTATTTTGTACGTCAGCACATTGACAGTCTGATGTCAAAAGATCCCTTAATTGATGCGGTGATTTTGGGATGTACACACTATCCCCTTTTATATGACAAGATACGTTTTTACATGCCTCAACATGTTACTATTGTGCCTCAAGGCGATTATGTAGCAGCCAGTTTAAAGGATTATCTTCATAGACATCCAGAGATGGATGCCCGTTGTTTGAAGAATGGTACATGTCGGTTCTGTACAACAGAGTCGGTTGATAAGTTTTGCGAGTCTGCCTCTGTTTTTCTTCACTGTCCCATCGAGGTGGAAAAAGTAATACTTGAGTCGGTTTAAGTCTTTTAGAGCAGTCGTTTGCTCAAGTAGCGTACCGGATACCACACGGAGAGAAATCCCACGGTTACTACTGTAATAAAGATTAGTAGAATGTCGCTGGCATGTACACTCACAGGATAGGCATTCACAAGGAAGTCTCCGGTTGACCCTCCCAAGGTGAGCAATCCGAAGTTCTGTTGTGCAAAGCATAAGGAAAGTCCTAGAATAATTCCTGTTATCGCTCCGAATAAGGAAATCATCCATCCTTCAAGAAGGAAAATGCGTACGATAAGTTTGTTATCGGCTCCCAGATTTCTTAAAGTGGTTACATCTTTTTTCTTATCGATGATAAGCATCGAAAGTGAGCCTACTACATTGAAACTGGCTATAAGCAGGATAAAAGTAAGGAAGAGATACGATATGAGTTTTTCAACTTCCATAATCCGAAAAACATCTGCCTGCTGTTCATAGCGATCGGCTACGTAGAACCCTTCTCCCAGGATTTGTTTTATTTTGTTTTTAACCTGTTGCAAATCAGTGTTGCTTTTTAGTTTTAGTTCCACAGCCGATACTTCAGATGTATATTCAAATAATCTACGTGCGAAATCAAGCGATGTCAGTACATAATTTTCGTCATATTTCTGTTGGTTTACGATAAAACTCACTCCCGGTGAATAGAGATATAGTTGGTTGAAACTGGCCGAAGGATTAGCCATATTTACTTTGATATTTCTTTTGGGAGCATATACTTCAAGCGGATCAACGAAAGCAATTCCTGTTCCTAATACGGAAGTAAGTTGGATACCTGGTATTCCATAGTCTACCACTTCATCGTGTAGCATGAATCTTCCTTTTCCATATAGGATACTATCTATGGCTGTGAGTTGTTCGAAATTGTCTTCCACTCCTTTGATTGTGACCATAGCTTGTTTTCCCTTGTACTGTACCATGGCATTTTCTTCGAGCGAGAAAGCAAAAATTTCCACTTCTGGCAGTTCTCTTATTCGGTTCAGTTCGGGCATCTGTCCATCGAATACTTTTCCTTTACGGGCAGTAATTTTCAGCTCAGGGTCAAAAGACGTGAAGAAACTTGCTACCAGATCCTGAAAGCCATTGAACACCGATAATGTGCACACCAATGCCAGTGTGGCAAGTGCCACACCGCAAACCGATATGCCCGAGATGATGTTGATGGCATGGTGCGATTTCTTTGCGAACAAGTATCTCCTGGCAATAAAGAAAGGGAAATTCATTCTTTCAGCAGTTCGTCTATTTTTTCCAGATAATCAAGTGAGTCATCGATGAAGAATCTGAATTCGGGGATGATTCGCAGCTGATGGCGTACACGATTTCCTATTTCAAAACGGATAGATTTTGTGTTTTGATTGATGTTGGCCAAAATTTCTTCTCCTCTGTTTGAAGGGAATACGCTCAAGTAGGCTCGTGCTACGCTCATATCAGGGCTTATTCTTACGGCACTCACCGAAACAAGTACACCACCCATTGCTTTGGTTTCTTTTTGAAATATATCACTCAGCTCTTTTTGAAGCAGACGTGCAATTTTGTTTTGTCTTGTAGTTTCCATAATTATATATAGTGAATGAATGTTTATTCTTCTTTTTTTCGAATGATAGTCAGTCCGTCACGTAGTGGCAGAATCACTTTTTCCACTCGTTTGTCAGCTGCCACTAAATCATTGAAGGCTTTGATACCGATGGTTTGTCCATCCGAGGGTTTCGATTCTTCCAATACATGTCCATCCCACAGGGTATTGTCTGCCAGGATGTATCCTCCGGGTGTCAGTCTGGGTAGAATCATGTTGTAGTAGTCTATATACATGCGTTTGTTTCCATCCATGAAAGCCAAGTCGAAGTGGAGGTTCAGGTTGGGTACCATTTCGAGTGCATCGCCTATGTAGAACTTTATCTTGTCAGCATAGGGCGATTTTTCAAGCCACGGTCTGGTGAAGTCCTCTTGTTCATCGTTTATTTCGAAAGTGTGCAGCATGCCTCCTTCAGGAAGTCCTTCGGCCAGGCATAGGGCTGAGTATCCGCTATAAGTACCGATTTCAAGAATTTGTTTGGGCCGAATCATGCGCACAAACATCTTTAGGATGCGTCCTTGCAGATGTCCCGATGCCATGCGTGGGCGTAACAGTTTCACGTGTGTATCCCGATACAAAGCTTTCAGAAATTCTCCTTCTTCGTCAATGTGGGAAAGTATGTAATTGTCTAAAGAATCGGTTTCTTGCATGGTAGTTCGTGTTGTTTATGCGAATATACAAAAAAACAGGCACAGGTTGCACGCACATCCGTTTCTCTTTTTATTGGAGTTCCGGAAAAGAAAGGTTGGTGCAAGCAGTGCCTGGTTGATTATCGTTCTATTTCGCAAGGATTACAGGTAACGGTTTTCGTTAGGAAGTATGTATTCTTTGTTTTCGGCATACTTCAGAACATCTCCTACCTGATTTATTTCCAGGAATGAGGTGTGTGTACATTTCTTTCCTCCGCTCAGGTAGGCAATCATTTCGTGTTCGCGAATGACACCGTCTTTGAGCAATTTGCGCAAAGCTGCGAAATAGTATTCTTGTCCGTTGGCTAGCTCAGGCATATAAATGGCTTCTACTCCATAGGATAAAGCCAGGTGACGCATGGTTTTTTCATTGTAACAGATGGCCAATACTTGGTTCTTTCCACGGAAAGCTGCCAGGTTTCGTGCCGTATATCCGCTGAAGCTGTCGGTGATTATAGCGCGTATATTCATTTTTTCAGCAGCTTTTACAGCCTGTTTAGCCAGAAATTCCGTCACGTCGCAATTCTCTTTGAGCGGAATGCGGATGTCATTTTCCGAGAGTTTGTCGCGTTCAGCTTGTGCAGCTACTTTAGTCATTGTTTTCACTGCTTCTACAGGATATTTTCCATACGCAGTTTCTCCACTTAGCATTAGTGCATCGGTGCGATAGTAGATGGCGTTGGCGATATCGGTTACTTCGGCACGTGTAGGGCGCGGGTTCTTAATCATGGTGTGCAGCATCTGTGTGGCTACGATGACCGGTTTGCGTGCAGTGACACATTTACGAATCAGTACGCGTTGTAATCCAGGAATACGTTCTTGTGGAACTTCGATACCTAAGTCTCCTCGTGCTATCATGATACCATCGGCCACTTCCAGAATCTCATCAATATTGTCTACACCTTCTTGATTTTCGATTTTAGCAATAATTTTGATGCCGCTTTTATGCTCGTCCAGGATTTTGCGAATATCCAGTACGTCTTGTCTGTTTCGCACGAAAGAGTGTGCTATGAAGTCGATATCCTTTTCGATGGCGTAGAGAATGTTGTTTCGGTCTTTTTCGGTGAGTGAAGGCAGATTTATACGCACCCCTGGTACGTTTACACTCTTGTGATTTCCCAAGGTTGCTTCGTTTTTCACTTCGCAAAACAATTCGTTTTCATTTTTATCCAGCACAGTCAGTTCCAGATCGCCGTCATCGATAAGGATGGTTTCTCCTACTTTTAAATCTGTCACAAAGTTGGGGTATGACACAGCAATACATTCCCGGCAAGTTTCCTGTTGCGGATTTCCCATTACTCTAACCCGGTCGCCAGTGGTAAAGTCTATAGGTTCGTTTCCTGCCAGGTCGGTAGTGCGCACTTCTGGCCCTTTGGTATCCATCAAGATGGCTATACGGTTCGATACTTTGCGCACGTTGGCAATTAGTTTTTCAAAACCTTCACGATTGGCATGTGCGGTATTCATTCGCACCACGTTCATTCCGGCATTATACAGTTCTCGGATAAAATCTTCATCGCAACGCAAGTCGGAGATTGACGCCACGATTTTTGTCTTTTTGAGCATCATAGGTTTATAAGTATCTCTATATTTTTATATTTATTTGCTGTAGGGACCGAAGTCGGTCAGTGCCTCCAAAGCCAAACGGTATGAGTTAAGTCCGAAGCCACATATAACTCCAATGCAAGCACACGAAATCATGGATTTATGTCGGAACTCTTCGCGCTGGTGAACATTTGAGATATGTACTTCAATCACGGGAGTTGTGATGGCTCGTATGGCATCTTGCAAAGCGATGGAGGTATGAGTGTAGGCTCCTGCATTGAGAATGATTCCGTCAAAGTCGAACCCTGTTTCATGAAGTTTATTTATCAATTCTCCTTCGATGTTTGACTGGAAGTAATGCAGTTCAATATCGGGATATCGTGTGCTTAGTTCTTCCAAATAGGTTTCAAACGGAACCGAACCGTAGATTGAAGGTTCTCGTTTTCCTAACAGATTGATATTAGGTCCGTTAATGATTTGTATTCTCATTGTTTGTCTACTTTGGATGTTTTGTTCTAAATTTGTAGAATATTTGGGTACAAAGGTAGGAAAAAGAAATGGAAAACAAGGAAAAAAATGACAAGAAGCAACAAAACGAATCGATTGTTAGGAAATATAAACAGTATTTGCAGCTGGAGAAGTCGCTTTCGTCTAATACGGTGGAAGCCTATCTGGCCGATTTGGATAAGTTATTTGCTTATTTGGTTCTTGAAGACATTCATGTACTAGATGTTAAGCTTGACGATTTACACAATTTTGCAGCCGGTTTGCTTGATATTGGCATCCATCCTCGTTCCCAAGCCCGTATTTTGTCGGGAATCCGTTCCTTCTATCATTTTTTAGTGATGGAAGATTACATTCGTATAGATCCTACAGAGTTATTGGAATCTCCTCGTATTGGTCTTCATCTGCCAGACGTACTCACGGTGGAGGAGATAGATTGTATTATTTCTGTTATTGATACAGGAAAAGCTGAAGGACAGCGGAATCGGGCGATTATAGAAACCCTATACAGTTGTGGCCTGCGGGTTTCCGAACTATGTAACCTTCGTTTGTCCGACCTTTATCTCGATGAAGGTTTTATTCGTGTAGAAGGCAAGGGAAACAAACAGCGATTGGTTCCAGTTTCATCACGTGCTGTTGATGAGTTGCAGAACTATTTCGAACAGCGTGCGGGTATGACAAATATCAAGCCGGGACACGAGGATTATGTATTCCTTAGTTTTCGTCGGGGAACCAAGCTGTCGCGCATTATGGTGTTTCATTTCATTAAAGAATTAGTGCAGTTGGCCGGAATTCATAAAACGGTGAGCCCGCATACTTTCCGCCATTCTTTTGCCACTCATTTGCTGGAAGGGGGAGCTAATCTTCGTGCTATTCAAGTTATGCTGGGACATGAATATATCGGTACTACTGAAATTTATACCCATATAGATCGTACGATGCTTCGTGAGGCAATATTGGAGCATCATCCTCGTAATTTGCTTCGAAAGACAGAGTGAAATGTTTGTTCTTGCTAGGACAGGTATGTTCCATAAGAAGATGAATCCTGTTTTTAAGAAAATTCAGAAGCTTTGTTGTTAGATAAGTGTTAATCATAAAAGCTTGAAAAATAAGATCAATAGGCAGTCTTTAAAATACAGGGGGAAAAAACCGGTAAGATGCCCGTGTGTTGTTTTGTCCGGCTTTCATTCTTTTTTTATAAAATTTAAGGTCTCAATGTTTCCCTTGTAGGGAATTTGTATATCTTTGCACTAATTATAAGAAAGATTTATAATCAAATAATTACTAGTATTATGCTTAAAAAACTGTATTTACCATTTTTATTGGTATTAGTTGCTGCATTTACTTCATGTAGCAGCAAGATGGGTGAATTGTCTTCGGACTATTTCACAACTACTCCTCAGGTGCTTGAGGCAGTAGGTGGTAAAGTGGATGTTACCATCAACGGCAAGTTCCCTGAAAAGTATTTCAAGAAAAAAGCAGTAGTAAAAGTAACTCCGGTGCTTCGTTGGAACGGTGGTGAGGCTAGAGGCGAATCAGCAACTTTCCAAGGAGAGAAAGTAAAAGGTAATGACCAGACTATCTATTACAAAGCTGGTGGAAACTATACTATGAAAACTTCTTTCGACTATGTTCCCGAGATGGCAAAATCAGAACTCTATCTTGAGTTTGATGCTAAAGTAGGAAAGAAGACAGTTGCTATTCCTGCAGTGAAGATTGCTGATGGTGTAATTGCAACTTCCGAATTGGTGAAGAACACATTGGCCAATGCCAATACTACTAATGGTGAAGATGCTTTCCAACGCGTAATCAAACAAGCTAAGGATGCTAACATCATGTTCTTGATTCAACAGGCAAACCTCCGTTCAAGCGAATTGAAATCAGACGCTTTGAAAGAATTCAATGAAACAGTGAAGGATGTGAACGCTGATCAGAAAGGCAAATTGATGGAAAACATTGAAATCACAGCTTTTGCTTCTCCTGATGGTGGTGTGGAACTGAACGATAAATTGGCTAGCCAACGTCAGAAAAACACCGAAAACTATCTTGCAAAACAATTGAAGAAAGAGAAAATCGAAACTTCTGTAGATGCTAAATATACAGCTCAAGACTGGGAAGGTTTCCAGGAATTGGTTTCAAAATCAGATATCCAGGATAAAGATTTGATTTTGCGTGTTCTTTCAATGTATCAAGATCCAGAACAAAGAGAAACTGAAATCAAGAATATCTCTTCTGTATTCAAGAATCTTGCAGACGATATCCTTCCGAAATTGCGTCGTGCTCGTCTTACTTTGAATTATCAGCTTATCGGACGTTCTGATGATGAAATCCTGGCTGCTATCAAAGATGAACCGAAAGTGCTTAATGTAGAGGAGATTCTTTATGCTTCTACTTTGGTAGACAGCGATGCTGAGAAAGAAGCTATCTACAAACTTGCTGTACAGAACTTCCCGTCAGATTACCGCGCTTATAATAACTTAGGTGAATTGGCTTACAAAGCAGGTAAATATGATCAGGCAGAAAGCTATTTCAAAACAGCTCTTCAGAAGAATCCTTCTTCAGTAGAAGCTAATACTAACTTGGGTCTTGTATCTTTGATTAAGGGTGATAAGGCTGCTGCTCAAGCTTATCTTGGTAAAGGTGCAGGAGCTGCTTCTTTGAACGAAGCTTTTGGTAATTATTACATTGCAGAAGGTCAGTATGAAAGAGCCGTTTCTTCATTCGGTGATGTGAAGACTAACAGTGCTGCTTTGGCTCAAATCCTTACTAAGGATTACAACCGTGCTAAATCAACACTTGAAGGCGTTAAGAACCCCGATGCATACACAGCTTATTTGTCGGCTGTTCTTGGTGCACGCACCAATAATGCAGCAATGGTTATCAGCAACTTGAAGACTGCCGTAGCTAAAGATGCTTCTCTTGCTAAGAAAGCAGCTAACGACCTTGAGTTTGCTAAATATGCAACTAATGCTGAGTTCCAAAGCATTGTTAAATAATATATCTTATAATAGACTTTAAAGAAAAAGCGTTGCACCTGCGAGATGCAACGCTTTTTTTATGTAAGTTTGTGTTGAGGAAAAATTTTCGTGTTGATGTCTTACGTATACAGATTATATGCCAAGTTATGCAGAATGCGCCAAAGCTGGGGTTTTGGAGTACATTCGCCTAATATCTATCAGTTGCTGACGGATGTGTTTCGTGAGCGACATCCTTATTATGCTTACGATGCCATCGAACATTTACCGCACACCAGTGAATGGCCGGGATGCACAATAAAGGTGAATAAGTTACTATTTCGTATGGTAAACTATTTTCAGCCGGAATGGGTAGTCGAAGTGGGAACGGGTGATGGACAAAGCCTGAAATGTATGGCTATGGCTAAAAAGAATCTTCGCTGTGTCGTTGTGGAGGATAACCCTCCTTTTTTTGCCAGTGAAGAACTTGTCCAACTGGCAGCGGATTATGAAATGTGGCATTTCTTGCACATAGCACACACTGCGCATTATGCGCAAGTGTTCGAGGCAGCATTATCCAGAACTGGTTCCAGAAGTGTTTTCATTGTAGAGGGCATTCATTCTTCCAGAGAGAAGACACGTTGGTGGAAAAAAGTAGAAACCGATAACCGTACCGGAATAACCATCGACCTTTATGATTTGGGTCTGGTATTTTTCGATAAGAAATGCCCGAAACGAAATTTTCGAATGACATTTTAATAAAAAAAGAAGATACCTATGAAAAAGAGTATGGTCTATACAAAAACCGGCGATAAAGGAATGACGAGTCTGGTGGGCGGAGTCAGAGTGCCGAAAACACATCCGCGTTTGGAAGCTTATGGAACCGTGGACGAATTGAATGCGCAGCTCGGTTTGCTGGTAACTTATGTATCAGATGAGGCCGACCGCACTTTTCTACTGGGAGTTCAACATAAACTTTTTTCAGTAGGAGCCATTTTGGCTACTGATAGTGAACATGCAGATAGTATGCGTTGTGTGTTGACCTCTATAGATGTGGAAGAAATGGAACGTGCGATTGATGAAGTTGATGCCGGACTTCCACCTTTGCGTGCTTTTGTTCTTCCAGGGGGAACCCGGGGAGGAGCAGTGTGTCATGTATGTCGCACAATATGTCGACGGGCAGAACGTCGTATCTTAGAAATGGCAGATGAAGGCTTAGAAGTAGATTCTATTGTGTTGGTATACATCAACCGTTTGTCCGATTATTTATTTGTTTTTTCACGAAAACTCAATAATCTGGATAACTGTGATGAGATTCTTTGGCAAAAGTCTTGTAAATGATAATATTTATTATATTTTTGCGTCGCAATAAAAACTTAATAAAAAAAGGAAGTTATGTATTGGACACTAGAATTAGCATCGAAGCTGGAAGATGCTCCCTGGCCGGCAACTAAAGACGAATTGATTGACTACGCCATGCGTTCAGGAGCTCCTCTTGAAGTTATTGAAAATTTACAGGAAATGGAAGATGAAGGCGAAATATATGAAAGTATTGAAGATATTTGGCCCGACTATCCGAGTAAAGAAGATTTTTTCTTCAACGAGGAAGAATATTAATGACCTTTATGTAGGTTAAATAAAAATACCAACGCGACAAACAATAACAATTTGTTTGTCGCGTTGGTGCTTTTTATAAGGTGTACAAAAAATCTTATAGTTGATTATACCTATATAGGTATAACATAATCTTGATAGTGATTGTTTGTACCTAAAATGGTATAATCTTGGAAGTATTTAGTACCTTTGTCGGTAGATTGAAAATCATTAAAAAGAAAGTTATGAAAAAAATTTGGAGCATTGTTCTGGTCATTGCTGCATTGTTTGTGGCAATTCCCTCACAAGCACAGTTTCAATGGGGAGTTCGTGGAGGTGTGAATCTCGCTAAAGCTTCGTTCAGTGGAGCATCTGTAAATGGTGATAATTATACAGGTTTCTTTATCGGTCCAACAGCCGAGTTTACTATACCTTTAATAGGTTTGGGAGTAGACGGCTCATTGCTTTATTCACAAACAGGTATAAAAGGAGAGGGCGAAACTCTAAAGCGTCGTTCTATAGAAATTCCTGTCAATTTGAAATACAATATTGGTTTAGGAAGTTTGTTGGGTGTTTATGTTGCAGCTGGTCCTCAGTTTGGTTTCGGGCTTAATGACGATGAAATTGACTTGGGCGAAGGAGGTACCTTTTCTTTTAAGAAGTCGAATTTAAGTGTAAATGTGGGAGCCGGTGTGAAATTGATACATCATTTACAAGTTGGTTTCAATTATAATATTCCTATAGGAAAAACTGCCGAATGCGATGGGTTGATTGATGCCGGAGAAAAAGCTTTCTCTGCGAAACTAAAAACCTGGCAAGTATCTGTGGCCTATATGTTTTAATTGTTAAATACTAGTGCGCACCCGGAATATCATTTAATAATGCATATTCCGGGTGTGTTTTTTTAACATTCGTTGATGCAGTATTTGTTACTCTTTGACATTTACTTTAAGTAAAAGACTAAAAATAAAGACTTAAACAAGTCTTGATTTTTATAATATATGTATCTTTGTAAACTCTTTCAATGGAACAGCATGAAGAAGAGTGTGAAAGGAGATGTAAAAACGGGTAAAACAGTATTATAGGTAAAATCTATGTTTGTTTCAGTATTAATATCAACGTATAACTGGAAAGAAGCATTGGCGCTTTGTGTTCGGAGTGTTTTTCATCAGACTATTAAGCCAGCCGAAATTGTCATAGCCGATGATGGGTCCAATAATGATACCCGTTGTCTGATAGAAGAGCTTCGTAACGAAACAGATATACCTATCGTGCATGTGTGGCATGAGGATAAGGGGTTTCGAAAAACAGAGATTCTTAATAAAGCCATCATGCAGGTTTCCAATCCCTACATTATTCAGATTGATGGAGATGTAGTGCTTGATAAACATTTTATTGCCGACCATTTGGAATTGGCCGAAAAAGGTTACTTTGTTTGTGGTAGTAGAGTCGGGGTAAATCAATTCCAAACCGAAGCTTTCTTTAAGACTTGTGGTGATTTTCGTCCGCGCTTTTTTCAACTCACTTTTATGTACATGCTAAATTCCCTACGTTCCAGAATCGTGCGTAAGTATTTGGAAAAACGCTATTTCCCCAAGGATATCAAACGGCTGCGTGGCTGTAATATGGCTTTTTGGAAAGAAGACCTGTTGCGGGTGAATGGTTATAACGAAGATCTTACCATGTGGGGGCAAGAGGATACAGAGATTGCTTACAGACTTATATTTGCCGGGGTAAAAAAGAAATTTTTGAAAGCCGGTGGAGTAGAGTATCATTTGTATCATAAGCCCTCTTCTCGTGC
>Cinder_p2__coassemble_1576_pt1 | contig 24390 bp, 24 predicted proteins | sample Cinder_p2__metabat2_low_PE_026 | metagenome-assembled genome bin Cinder_p2
CTGAAAACAATGAAATATTTTATGACATGTCTTCGTTAACTATTACAGGTTCTCCTCTTAGCATCCGATACGATTCGCTTATGAAGGTACGTGCACAAATGGATTCTATCCATAGCACCAATGCTATTAAACATCAATCCATTTCACAAGCAATATTTGAAGCTCACAAGAACAAAAACACAAAAAAAATTGCAGAACTAAAGGCTGGTGAAGCCTATAAAAATTTACTGAGAGATGACAGCCTTTTCTTTCATACAGTAGATTCTGTCTATCATCAAACCGTAATGAACAACAAAGATTCTTTTTGGGGACCTTTGTTAATGATTTCACTAACTACCTATCTTAATGAAGACATGAAACCGTGGTATGAATCACTTTCACCACAATCCCAAAATTCTTATTATGGACAAAAAGTAAAAGAAGAGCTTTTCCCTGCTGGTAAAGTTGGTTCACAAGTTCCTGAATTCACTGTTAAAAACGCCACAGAAGAAGAAGTTAGCTTAACACAACTCTGTAAAGAGAATAAGTTCATTCTTATCGATTTCTGGGCTTCTTGGTGTAATCCTTGCCGTAAGGAGATTCCAAACTTAAAGAAACTATACCATCTTTATCACACAAAAGGATTTGAAATCATAAGTATCTCTATCGACAAAAAGAGAAGTGATTGGGAAAAAGCTTTAAAAGAAGAGCAGTTACCGTGGCTTAATATCCTGGACGAAACCAATGTGGCCGAACTATATAAAGTAAAGTTTGTACCTTCCATGTTCTTAATTGACAGTCAATGTATTCTTGTGGGTGATAACCTTCGAGGTGAAGAACTTGCTAAGAAATTAGAGAAATTATTTTTAGAATAAATTCCCTAAAAGAAAAAGTAAAAGGGTTGGAACATATAAAAATACGTTCCAGCCCAATATATTTTCAATAAACATATTTACCTTATCACTACAATTGTTTCAATTCCTGATAAAGGCGCTGAATAGGTAAACCCATCACATTGAAATAACTGCCAACCAGATTCCGTACTCCTATAAAACCTATCCATTCCTGCACGCCATAAGCACCGGCTTTATCCAACGGAGGGTAGTTTGCTACATAATAAGTTATTTCCTCATCAGTCAATATTGCAAATTCCACATCTGATGTTACTGCAAAGCTGCGCTGAAAAGCCGTTGTTGTCAATGTTACTCCAGTTATCACTTGATGTTTCTTTCCAGAAAGAGCTCTAAGCATCTGCACAGCCTCAGCCTCATCTGCCGGTTTACCAAGAACCTTACCCTCAAGCCAAACAATGGTATCGGCCGTTATAATCAAATCATTGTCCTTCATTATCTCCAAATAAGCCTGAGCTTTTTCACGAGAGATATATATAGGAATCTCTTCCCCTTGCAAAGTGTCAGGATAAGACTCATCTATCCCTTGCAAAGTCTTCACTTCATAATCCACACCCAGTCCACCGAGAAGTTCTTTTCTACGTGGAGAGTTGGAAGCTAAAATAACATGATACTTCTTTAAATTATCAAGCATAATCATTTCTATTTACCAACCAAAGGCTTTTTCGTGTGACATCCATTTGTTTTGAGCTTTCAATACTTGTTCTATGACGTCGCGTCCACATCCACATCCTCCGTTGCGATGTGATACGTAAACCGATATAGACTTGATTTCTGGAGCAGCATCGGCTGGACAACAAGGTAACCCACAACGACACATTACTTCATAATCGGGAATATCATCTCCCATATAAAGTACTTCTTCAGATTTCAGACCATATTTTTCCATGAAATGTGAAAACTCATTTGTCTTGATAGCTGCCCGCATATAAATATCAGTCACTCCTAATCCTTCGTAACGCATACGCACGGACTCAGAGTTCCCTCCCGTGATAATAGCTATATGCAATCCCATCTTTACAGCCAACTGTATGGCATAACCATCTTTTATGTTCACCGTACGCATTGGTTGCCCATCAGTATGGAGTGTTATAGTTTCAGAACTCAACACACCATCCACATCGAATACCAATGCCTTAATCCTGGTCAAATCGTAGTTTATCATAATAAATATTTTTGCTTATTTGTTCGTATAAATCTTGCCAGTTCGGATACTTTTCTAACATCTCCAAATGTTTCGCCATCACATTATCATCATTCCTTACAGCCGGTCCGGTCTGTGCTTGAGAGGGCTGAAGTACATGTACCTTAGCTGCCGTTTCGTCAATGAGCGGCAACATGCTCTCGAATGGCAAACCAGCCTCTTGCAACAGATGTTCACAAACAGAATACATATAATTAGTAAAATTACAAGCGAAAACTGCCGAAAGATGTAAAACTCGACGTTGTTCGGACGTAGCCTCAAAAACCTTTCGTGAAAGCGAAGATGCCAATAACTTCAAGCAGGCAGAATCTTCCTCATTAGTAGCTTCAACAAAAATAGGAATGACAGAAAAATCTGTTTCTCTCTGCTTGGAAAAAGTCTGCATAGGATAAAACACACCATAGCGTTCCGCACTCCCCTTCCACAATGATGCAGGCATACTGCCTGCCGTGTGCACAAACAACGCTTTCTCACGCCCCTCTACTATCTGAGGTATCAAATCCGACAAAACAGAATCTTTTAAAGCCACAATATAGATATCAGCATCTGTACATAATTCATGAAACGAAGTTACATATTTCGTATGAAGCAAAGCTCCCAATACTGAAGCCGATTGCCCTGTTCGACTATATACTTGCAGCACATCATGCCCACTTTCCACCAAAGCCACCCCCAAACGAGTAGCCAAGTTTCCGGCTCCAATTAATGCAATTCTCATTTTTTATACATATAAAATAACAATAAACCGACAACTAACAACGCCAATGGTAACAGATAACCAGATAACTGCCCAAGCAAACTTACTATTAATCCAATGTTCAATATTGCCCAAATAGCCAACAAAACTATACCTACCGACTTGTCGCTCTTCAATATAAGGAAAATAAGAGCGGCAAAAAGTAACAAATTATCTTTCGAAACTAACCACCCATATCCATATGCAGCAAAATGCACAAATTTATCAAGTAGAAAAAGAGCACCAGCCACCATCATGGTTATAGAAGTAGCCAAATAAGTATCTTTATTATTTGATTGTGTCATGTTTTTGTAGATTATTGTTGTCCATATCTGTTAATATGTATTTTTTCCCATTGCAAGTCTTCCTCACTAAAAGGTTCTTTTTCTCCTGCCTTATGCCCCACAGCTATAATAGAAAGCACCTGCATCTGTAAGGGAATATCTAAAATCTCACGCACCACTTCATCAGCCGGTATGCCTTCGGCATTCACTCGTTCACGCACTTGTATCCAGCAACTACCCAAGCCCATATCCTCGGCTTGAAGTTGCATCAGAACAGAAGCTATGGAAGCATCTTCTATCCAAACATCACTCAACAACGGATCACCTAACACTACTACAGCCAAAGGAGCTCCGCTCAGAAAAGACGAACCGTGAGCCTTACAATGCGACAAACGTTCCAATATTTCTTTTTCGTCCACCACCACAAACTGCCAGCATCTGGTATTTTTCGATGTAGGAGCCATTAAAGCTGATTTCAATAGAGAAACCACTTCGTCTTGAGTAAGTTCTTCATTAGTAAATTTACGCGTACTGCGCCGGTTCTTCACCAGTTCCATCAAATCTTTCATCTGTAATTTTTTTCCTTATTTTGTTAATATGAATGACTTAACAAGCCGTCTATTAGCCATACAAAAGTAACACTTAACACTACAATGCACAACATCAATAACTCGTTTTTTCCAGAAAAACTATCATTTACAACACTAATCCGAACATTAAGTTTCAATATACAATATTCTACCAACAATATAAACACATAAAAATATTATCTGAAACAAGGCTATTCTGCAAAAAGTTATTAACTTAGGCTCACAAATATAGAAATATGAAGACGAACGTTGTAGTCCGCATTTATCAACACAGTTCAGACATTCCTGCCGAAGTGTCGGGAAATAACTTGTTCCACTCCAAAGAGCTGTTCACTATATGCGAACGCACATCGGGATACAAGCCTCTTCTTTTTGTAGCATGGCGAAACGAACGTCCTATAGGAAAGCTTTTAGGCATTATACGAAAAAGTGTACGAAACTTTCCACCCTCCATCATTAAACGCTGCGAGGTATATGGAACAGGAGAATATGCTACCGGCGAACACGAAGAAAGCTTATTCAAACTATTGCTGGATGAACTGACACGCACAGCGCTAAACCAATGTTTTCTCATCGAATTTCGGAACTTATCCAACCCTCTATTTGCCTATAAACACTTTAGAGAAAACGGATATTTCCCCATCAATTGGTTACGTATTCACAATTCACTACACAGCAAAAGCCCCATGAAACGAATGAGCCCTTCACGACGAAGGCAAATCAAACGTGCACTGGCGGATGGCGTATCTATACACATTGCCCAAACCCATGAAGAGATTCAACAATTTTTCCATCTGATAAAAAAATACTACGCATCAAAAGTACGTAAACACCTACCAGATGTTCATTTTTTCCTTCAAATGCTCGATGAATTCCCTGGCAAAGAAGTGGGAAGAATTTTTCTTGTAAAATACAAAGAAAAACTCATAGGAGGCTCCATCTGTGTATTTTCAGAAAACAATGCCTACTTATGGTTCTCGGCCGGACTACGTAAGAGCTATTCCAAGCAATATCCTGGTGTACTGGCAGTATGGGCTGTATTAAACTATGCTTCCAAGCACAAATACGATCATGTAGAATTTATGGATGTTGGATTGCCTTTCAAACAATACGGCTACCGAAATTTTATTCTGCGCTTCGGTGGAATCCAATATGGAACTCGACGTTGGTTTCACTTCAGGTGGAAGTGGCTCAACCATCTTGTAACCCGATTCTATATTTGAAAGAGAAGAACAAATAGATAGCAAATCTACTTGATAATAAAATAAAATCCGAAAGTACATTTTACATTTTGCTCTTCAAAAAAGCTTTTTTAAGTTTCAAACTGTGTTTTAGTTAACAAATAAATGAAGAAAAATTTCTTCATTCAGACCAAAAGCATTATTTTTATCCCAACTTTATTAAAACTGAGTGTTTAACTAAAAAGAAGCATCATGAAAATTTCACACATTGAGCATCTAGGCATTGCCGTAAAAAGTATCGAAGAAGCTCTTCCGTATTATGAAAACGTGTTAGGACTAAAATGTTACAATATTGAAACTGTAGAAGACCAGAAAGTTAGAACTGCATTCCTTAAAGTAGGAGAAACAAAAATAGAATTACTGGAGCCTACTTGTCCTGAAAGTACTATTGCCAAATTTATTGAAAATAAAGGAGCTGGTGTACACCACGTAGCTTTCGCTATCGAAGACGGAGTTGCCAACGCTTTGGCTGATGCCGAAGGTAAAGGAATCCGCCTCATCGACAAAGCACCAAGAAAAGGAGCCGAGGGATTAAATATCGCTTTCCTTCATCCGAAATCCACTTTAGGTGTTTTAACTGAACTCTGCGAAAAATAAGCCCCTATACTTATATAATAATGTAAAATAGAACACAAGCCATTATGAGTAAGCAATTAGAAAGAATCAAAGAGCTGGTGGAACTTCGTACACAGGCTCGCTTGGGAGGTGGAGAAAAAGCCATCGGCAAGCAACACGACAAAGGAAAATATACAGCACGCGAACGTATCGACATGTTGCTGGATGAAGGCAGTTTCGAAGAATTAGATATGTTTGTACGTCACAGATGTACCAACTTCGGACAAGAAAAGAAATCTTTCCCGGGTGATGGTGTTGTAACCGGTTATGGTACAATTGACGGACGCTTAGTATATGTATTTGCACAAGACTTTACTGTCTTCGGTGGTTCTCTGTCAGAAACAATGGCTCAAAAGATATGCAAAGTAATGGATCTTGCCATGAAGATGGGAGCACCTGTTATCGGCCTTAATGACTCGGGAGGTGCACGTATTCAGGAAGGAATCAACGCATTGGCTGGATATGCCGAAATATTCCAACGCAACATTTTGGCTTCAGGTGTCATTCCGCAAATATCCGGTATCTTTGGTCCTTGTGCAGGTGGTGCTGTATACTCTCCTGCATTGACCGACTTTACTTTAATGATGGAAGGAACATCCTATATGTTCCTAACAGGACCGAAAGTCGTAAAAACCGTAACCGGTGAAGATGTCTCACAAGAAGATTTGGGAGGTGCCAGTGTACATGCATCCAAATCAGGTGTCACTCACTTTACAGCTTCTACTGAAGAAGAAGGTTTAGCCCTAATCCGTAAAATGTTGAGCTACATGCCACAAAACAATATGGAAGAGGCTCCTTTCGTTGAATGCACCGACCCCATCGACCGCATGGAAGATTCTCTTAATGAAATTATCCCCGACAATCCGAACAAAGCATACGATATGTACGAAGTTATCAGTGCTATCGTAGATAATGGTGAGTTCTTGGAAGTTCAAAAGAACTATGCTACCAACATCATCATTGGTTTCGCACGTTTCAACGGACAATCTGTAGGTATTGTTGCCAACCAGCCTTGTCGATATGCCGGTGTACTCGACTGCAACGCATCACGCAAGGGAGCTCGTTTCGTACGCTTCTGCGATGCTTTCAATATTCCTATTGTTTCATTGGTAGACGTTCCGGGATTCCTTCCGGGTACAGGACAGGAATACAATGCTGTTATCCTGCACGGAGCCAAATTGCTCTATGCCTATGGAGAAGCTACTGTTCCTAAAGTTACGGTTACACTGCGCAAATCCTATGGTGGTTCACACATCGTGATGAGTTGTAAACAACTCCGTGGTGATATGAACTATGCATGGCCTTCGGCAGAAATTGCTGTTATGGGTGGTGCGGGAGCTGTAGAAGTGCTTTATGCTAAAGAAGCAAAAGAAGCCGAAGACCCGAAAGCATTTATGGCAGAAAAAGAGGCCGAATACACCAAATTATTCGCCAACCCCTATAATGCGGCTAAATATGGCTACATCGACGATGTAATAGAACCGCGCAACACACGTTTCCGCATCATCAGAGCGTTGGCACAATTGCAAACTAAAAAAGTTCTCAATCCTGCCAAAAAACACGGAAACATTCCTTTGTAATATACACAAGAAACATGCAGAATATGAATAAATACAAAAGTATAATATTGGGCCTGCTAATTGCTGTGGGACTGGTTTCATGCAACAACGGTGAAAACACCTCAAAAATACTCATCAACGAAGTGCTGACCGACAATGAAACCAATTTCCAAGACGATTATGGCGTTCATAGTGCATGGATTGAAGTATTTAATAAGTCATACGGCAATGTGGACTTAGCAGGTTGCTATTTGAAGATAAGCAACAAGCCAGGCGACACAGTGACTTACATTATCCCAAAGGGGGATGTGCTGACACAAATCAAACCACGCCAGCACGCCCTTTTTTGGGCTGATGCCAAACCTAGCCGAGGTACATTCCACACCAACTTTGCCTTAAATCCCGAACGCCCCAATTGGGTGGGTCTATACGACTCGGGAAAAAAGCTATTGGACGAAGTAACAATTCCGGTATTGGACGAAGATAAATCGTATGCCCGAATAACCGATGCCGCACCGGAATGGGAAATAAAAGGTGGAAGCGAAAACAAATACGTCACTCCAAGTACTAATAACCAGACCCTTGACAAAAACGAGAAAGTTGAAAAGTTCACTCTACACGACAGCACAGGCATAGGCATGTCCATTTCGGCCATGTCGGTTGTCTTTACCGGACTTTTACTCCTTTATATCATTTTCAGAACATTAGGAAAGTCTTTTGCTAAAAGAAAGCGTCCTAACAATCAACCCGCAAATATGAAAGAACAAGAAAACATAACCCAAACTGCCGAATGCAATGATGAAGTGTATGCCGCTATCGCCATGGCTCTTCATGAAGAACTCGGAGGCGTGCACGACATCGAATCAAACGTATTGACCATACGACGCGTGCATTCACCCTGGAGTGCGAAATACGACGCCTTACGGGTAATACCTAGAAAAAAGTAAAACAAAAACAGTAACAATCAAACTATAAGAATTTAAATCATGAAAGAATATAAATATACCATCAATGGTAAAGAATACAAAGTAATCATTGGCGAAGTAGAAGGCAATATTGCTAATGTAGAAGTAAACGGCCAGGCCTACAAAGTAGAAATGGAGAAAAAACAAGAAGTTCCCAAACCGGTAGTTAAACCAGTTGTTAAACCGGCAGCCAAACCAGCAGCTCCTGCAGCTGCTCCCGCACAACCAGCTAGTAGCGGTTCTGGAAAAGGGGTAAAATCTCCGCTTCCTGGTGTAATTCTTGATGTAAAAGTAAAAGTTGGCGACGAAGTTAAAAAAGGACAGACTGTTGTCATTTTGGAAGCCATGAAAATGGAAAACAACATCAATGCCGACCGTGACGGCCAAATCACAGCTATAAACGTTAAACAAGGCGACTCCGTTCTTGAAGGAACAGACCTCGTCATGATTGGATAAACAACTTATGGGAGATTTCTTTTCATTTATTATCAAAAACCTATCAGATTTCTGGACATACACTGGTTTTTGCAATGCAACAACGGGACATGTCGTTATGATCTTGGTGGGACTCTTCTTCATCTATCTAGCCATAGCCAAAGAATTTGAGCCTATGCTACTGATTCCTATCGGATTCGGTATTCTTATCGGCAATATTCCTTTCAACATTGAAGCTGGCTTAAAAGTTGGTATCTACGAAGAAGGTTCTGTACTTAACATCTTATACCAAGGCGTAACTTCGGGATGGTATCCACCTTTAATTTTCCTTGGCATCGGAGCCATGACAGATTTTTCGGCTTTGATTTCCAACCCTAAACTTCTACTCATTGGTGCCGCCGCACAGTTTGGTATTTTCGGTGCATACATGATTGCACTTGAAATGGGATTCACTCCCAGTCAAGCTGGTGCTATCGGAATCATCGGTGGAGCTGATGGTCCTACCGCCATCTTCTTATCATCCAAACTCGCTCCAAATTTAATGGGAGCTATCGCTGTATCGGCCTATTCCTACATGGCATTAGTACCTGTAATACAACCGCCAATCATGCGCTTGCTCACCACTAAGAAAGAACGAGTTATACGCATGGCGCCTCCACGTCAGGTGTCACACACAGAAAAGGTAATGTTCCCAATCATCGGCTTGTTGCTCACTTGTTTCCTTGTTCCTTCCGGACTTCCCCTGTTGGGCATGCTTTTCTTTGGTAACCTACTCAAAGAAAGTGGTGTGACTCGACGTTTGGCCGAAACGGCACGTGGTCCGCTCATCGATACCATTACCATCTTATTGGGATTAACGGTTGGTGCATCGACACAAGCTTCTGAATTCCTTACTTGGGACTCTATTAAGATTTTTATTCTCGGTGCATTGTCATTCGTCATTGCCACTGCTTCGGGAGTAATTTTCGTAAAAATCTTCAATTTATTCCTTCCCAAGCACAAACGTATTAATCCTCTTATAGGAAATGCCGGAGTATCGGCTGTACCCGATTCGGCACGTATCTCACAAGTAGTAGGTTTGGAATACGACTCAACCAACTATTTACTGATGCATGCCATGGGCCCGAATGTTGCCGGCGTCATCGGTTCGGCTGTAGCCGCTGGTATCCTACTTGGATTCTTAATGTAACAAAAAAGCACCGGCCATGATTTTCACGACCGGTGCTTTTTTTATTGCATAAATCCCTTATTTCACTATCCGGTTATTAGCATCCGGAAAAGCGACACAAGGCTTAAAAGTTTTAGCTTCTTCAAAATCCATCATGGCATAAGACATGATAATCACCACATCACCTACCTGCACTTTACGTGCTGCAGCACCATTCAAGCAAATACATCCTGAACCTCTTTCACCCTTTATTATATAGGTTTCAAAACGTTCACCATTGTTATTATCCACTATCGCAACCTTTTCTCCAGCTATCAGATTAACGGCATCCATCAGGTCTTCATCAATTGTGATACTACCCATATAATTCAGATTGGCCTCGGTCACATGCGCACAATGAAGCTTCGACTTCAATACTTCAATCATCATACTCACAATTCTATTTTAGAATGAAGAATCAGAAATTCTCCTTATACTTAATATTATCAATCAGACGAACATTGCCACAATGTACGGTAATACAACCAACAATATAAGCAGAATCCTCCCACGAAGAAACCTTCTGTAAGGAACGTCCATCTACTATTTCAAAATATTCCAATTCCAATCCTTCGACTTCTGCAATGGATTTCTCTACAAAATTCTTTGTTTCCATCAAAGAATGTGCCTTAGCATATTCCACACTAGCAAATAAAGTAGCAGATATATTTAAAGCAGTTTTACGTTCATTGTCGGACAAAAGCATATTACGACTACTCAAAGCCAAACCATCAGCTTCGCGCACAATTGGACAACCCACAATTTCAAGAGGGAAATTCATTTGGCGCACCATCTCACGGATAATTGCCAACTGCTGAAAATCTTTTTCACCGAAATAAGCACGGTCAGGATTTACAGCGCTGAACAGTTTACTTACAATTTGACAAACACCATTAAAATGTCCCGGACGATGAACTCCTTCCATTACAGTATCCAAGGGAGCAAAACTAAATTGACGAGTATCAGGCTCCGGATACATTTCTTCCACAGCCGGAGCAAAAACAAAGGAAGCTCCTATACCCTCAAGCAACTTACAATCAGCTTCCAACGTACGAGGATATTTTAATAAATCATTCTGGTCATTGAACTGGGTAGGATTTACAAAGACACTTACCACTGCCGCATCGTTCTCGGCGACACAACGTTTTACCAAAGAGGCATGACCTGCATGCAAAGCACCCATCGTAGGTACCAAACCTATCTTCTTGCCAGCTGCACGAAATTCATCCAAAGCAGCCTGCAATTCTTGAATAGTGTGTATCAGTTTCATTTTTATATTATTAGCTTAATAGGTATTCACGTTTGAAAACCGCTGCAAAATTACACTATTTATTTATTCCGACACAAGTATAATTCATTTTCTTTTTGATATTCCAGCTTTATTCCCTATAAATAGTTCTACTATGAGCGTATATTATTTCGAATCAAAGTAGCTATTTTGACTTTAATAAAGAATAATTATAGCTGCTTGATTGCCTTTCTCGGTGTTTTTTTGTAACTTTGCCGAATGATTTATGACAAAGAGATATAACAATGAAAGCCAAAAAAGTTTTATTTATCACTCAAGAAATTACCCCTTACGTACCCAAATCTCCCCTCTCCATTACAGGACGGGAACTTCCACAATTCATTCAGGAAAAAAGTCGCGAAATCAGAACTTTTATGCCCAAATGGGGTATTATCAATGAGAGAAGAAATCAGCTTCACGAAGTTATACGTCTGTCCGGCATGAATCTTATCATTGATGATACCGACCATCCACTTATTATTAAGGTGGCTTCCATTCCATCTGCACGTATGCAGATTTATTTCATTGACAACGACGACTATTTTCTCCATCGCCAAATGGTAGCTGATGAAGAAGGTAATGAATATGAAGACAATGACGAACGTGCCATATTCTATGCACGTGGCGTATTGGAAACCGTAAAAAAACTCCGTTGGTGTCCTGAAGTCATTCATTGCCATAGTTGGATGAGTGCGATTGCTGCTATGTACATAAAAAAAGCATACAACGATGAGCCTTCGTTCCGAGATGTAAAAATCATATACTCTAGTTATGGAAATGATTTCAAACAATCTGTAAAAGAAGGGTTAGGGCTACGAGCCATGTTAAAAGGACTGGAGCAAAAGGAGATTGACCTGCTAAACAATGCCAAGACTTGCTTGGATATAGAAAAAATTGCTATAGCCTATTCGGACGGCTTCATCATGAACAGTGAAAACTGTAAACCCGAACTTGCTGAATATGCCCAAAGTTTAAATATTCCTGTGTTACCCTTTAATGCCGACGATGCAGCATTCAAAGAGTCATGCAGTAATTTCTACGATGAAGTTTGGAGTATTGGCAAAGAATAACAAATAACGCTATTTAAAACGACTAGAAAACCTTACACAATGAAACTAAACAAAATTGCGTTTGGAGTATTTGCTTCAGTTCTGACTCTCTTTACTGCATGCGACGATAACACATCCAATCTTGGAGTAGATATTATGCCTGAAAATGACTTTACTATCAGTACACAGGTTAACTATGATGTAGCAATCAATTCACTCAAAGTTGATAAGATATTGGCACGCACCACTACGGCATATTTGGGAAAGTTTACAGACCCTTATACTAATACGGAGTTTAAATCAGATTTTCTAACTCAATTCTATTGTCCGGAGAAGTTCCAATTTCCTGATAAGGAACTTCTTGAAGATCCCAACAATCCAGAGGCACAATCTATAGAAATGAATATCTACTACTCCAGCTATTTCGGGGACTCCCTTGCTTCTCAAAAACTAGCCGTTCACGAACTGACTAAAGTACTGGAAGCAGACGAATTCTATTATACAGACCTAGATCCCAGCTTATATTATGATGCTACTAAAGCACCTTTAGCAACCCAAGCCTATACTGCTATTGATATGATCCATGGCGATTCCTTATTTCAGAGCAACGGAATTCATATGCTAACCGTTCCTCTTCCTAAAGAATTTGGCGATCGTATCTTCAAAGCGTATTATAATAACCCTGAGAATTTTGAGAACTCCGAAAACTTTATCCGAAATGTATTGCCCGGATTTTTCTTAAAACACGAGCAAGGTGAAGGCTCTGTATTGAATATTGATTATGTGTACTTGGATATCTACTTTAAATACAAAGTTAAAAGCTCTAGCGGAAAAGTAGATTCCCTTGTTACAGCATTCTCTCAATTTATTGCAACTCCTGAAGTCGTTCAAGAGAACCATTTCTCATCGAAGAATTTGGATATACTTTTACAAGAAAACGATGTAGCCTATATCCAAACTCCTGCGGGAATATTCCCTGAAATAACACTGCCTATTGATGACATATCTTTGAACGACACAATTAATTCATCATCACTGACTATCAGTAGAGTAAATAATCTCAACGAGTCTAAATACCAGATGGGAACACCCCAGAACCTGCTTTTAATAAGAAAATCCGAAATGAATAAATTCTTTGAGGAAAACAAGGTTCCTAACGGTGAAACCTCTTATTTAACTTCTTTACTGAACAATCAGTACAGCTATTCAAATATAACCAATCTAGTTAATTATCTACGCAGACAACGACGTGATAACCCTAACGAATATGACAAAGATGCCGATTGGAATAAAATTTTGCTTATCCCTGTTGAACAAGTTCAAACCAGCAGCGATAATCCAACAACTATACGTGTTTTGCATGATTTGGGATTAAACTTCACCAAACTAAAGAAAGAAGATATCAAGCTTCAGGTAATATATACCAAATACAAAGACGAACAATAAAGCAGCATACAAATAACTCTTTGTCACCCCCCTAAAAAGAACGCGCAGGAATAGTTTCCTGTGCGTTCTTTTTTTACATTTGCAAATAAATGATTCATTAACTCAAAAACACATATTATGAACAAGACTCATGTTGCAATGATGTCGGCAGCCATGATGTTAGCTTCATGCACGGCAAGCAACACTTCTAAAGAAAATGACGATGCTGTCTTTATTGGCAAACAAGAAATCACCGTCAACAACAGACGACTAAGTCCGGAAGCCTTATGGGCCATGGGCCGAATTGGTAGCGTAACAGTATCGCCCGATGCACAAAAAGTAGCCTATACAGTAGCTTATTACAGTGTGGCTGAAAATAAAAGCCATCATGTTATCTACGTAATGAATGCTGACGGTAGCAACAACACACTGCTTACCACCAAACCAACCAACGAAAACGAACCTTGCTGGATAAAAGGCGGAACCAAATTGGCATTCCTCAGTGCTGCCAATGGTAAAAATGAAGTATGGGAAATGAACCCCGATGGAAGTGAAAGAAAAATGATCGCATCATACGAAAAGGGTGATATCGAAGGATTCAGTTTCTCACCCGACGGCAAAAAACTTCTCTTCATCTCACAAGTAAAATATGGAGAAACCACAGCCGATCTATACCCCGATTTGCCTAAAGCCAGCGGAAAAATCATCAAAGACCTCATGTATAAACACTGGGATGAATGGGTTACAAGTGTTCCACATCCCTTTGTAGCCGATTTTAACGGCAATGGCATCAACAATATTACCGATATTCTGGAAGGAAAACCTTACGAATCGCCCATGAAACCATTTGGAGGAATCGAACAACTGGCATGGAGCCCAAATTCGGACAAAATAGCCTTTACTTGCCGCATGAAAACAGGATTGGCTTATGCCACTTCCACCGATTCTGACATTTATGAATATGATGTAAATGAAGGTGGATTCATAAACCTCTGTAAGCAAAACGCAAAAGCTTCCAACGGTAAAGACGAAATGAGAGGATACGACACGAATCCACAATATTCACCGGATGGCAAATACATTGCTTGGCAAAGTATGGAACGCGACGGCTATGAAGCCGACTTAAACCGTCTGTGCGTAATGGACCGTACTTCCGGAAAAAAAGAATTTGTCAGTCAAGCTTTCGATTCAAATGTTGATGCTTTCTTATGGAACAAGGACTCACAAAACATCTATTTCATGGGGGTTTGGCATGGCAAAACTCAGATTTATAAAATCAATCTGACAAATAAAAACGAACTCACCCAATTAACACAGGGCACACACGACTATGCTTCACTTGCCCTATGCGGAAACAAAATAATATCCAAACGTCACTCAATGAGTATGGGAGATGAAATATATTCATTACCTATGCAATACAGTGAACCTTTTGCCGAAGCGACCCAGTTGACTTTTGAAAACAAAGCTATTTATGACCAACTGGAAATGGGTAAAGTAGAGGAACGGTGGATGAAAACTACCGATGGCAAACAAATGCTGACATGGGTAATCTATCCTCCCCAATTCGATCCGAACAAGAAATATCCCACTCTCCTATTCTGCGAAGGAGGTCCTCAAAGTCCGGTAAGCCAATTTTGGAGCTATCGCTGGAACTTCCAGATCATGGCAGCCAACGACTACATTATCGTAGCCCCCAACCGCCGTGGACTCCCTGGCTTCGGAGCAGAATGGAACGAAGCTATCAGCGGTGACTATGGAGGCCAATGCATGAAAGACTACCTTACTGCCATAGACGAAGTAGCCAAAGAGCCTTTTGTGGATAAAGACAGACTGGGTTGTGTGGGTGCCAGCTTTGGAGGATTTTCCGTATATTGGCTTGCAGGACACCACAACAAACGTTTCAAGGCATTCATCGCTCACGACGGAATTTTCAACATGGAAATGCAATATCTTGAAACAGAAGAAAAATGGTTCGCCAACTGGGATATGGGAGGCGCATACTGGGAAAAGAATAATGCCACAGCACAGCGTACTTTTGCCAACTCACCACACAAATTTGTCGATAAATGGGACACTCCCATCCTCTGCATCCATGGAGAAAAAGACTACCGCATTCTTGCCAACCAAGCAATGGCAGCTTTTGATGCAGCTGTCATGCGTGGAGTCCCAGCCGAGCTACTTATCTATCCTGATGAAAATCATTGGGTTTTGAAACCACAAAACGGCATTCTGTGGCAACGCACATTCTTCAAATGGCTAGACAAATGGCTAAAATAAATTTTCTATAGACACTTAAAACTTAATTAAGAATAAGAGAAAACAGTATTGTTATTCTCTTATTCTTATCTATCATAAAAAAGGCAATTGATATCTAACCTATCAATTGCCTTTTTTTATTACTAACTATTTATCCAATATGTCTATTTAAAGCTTATTTCAACACAATTGGTCCACATCAAAAAGGAAGATCATCTGTAGCATCAGTTTCCGAAAAATTCACTTGAGCAGCATCTGCCGGTGGAAAAGGAACTACATCTGCAGGAGCTGCTGTACCCATCGAAGGTGCTGCTACACGTTCCACTTTCCAAGCACGAATACTATTAAACCAACGGTCCTGCCATTGGCGAGCGTCAATATCAAATGAAACAGTCAGTTCTTCTCCCATTTTAATATCGAACTGAGCTATCTTATCAGCTCCAAAAACCTCAAAACACATCTTACGCGGATACTGATCATGGTTTTCAATTACATACTCTTGAACTTTCCATTCATTACCTGTACTTTTAGAAACACCGCCTTTAGGCTGAAGTATCGCTATTATTCTTCCTGTAAAATCCATTATTATTCTATATTAATTTAACCGCGAATGTACACTATTCTGACCAATTAAACGAATTTTCAGAGGTTTTTTTATGAGTGTTCCACTTATATTTAGTAGTTTTGTAGACTAATAATAATCAATATTTTAAAACTGTCGAAAGTATGAAATTTATTGTTTCAAGCACTATTCTTTTAAATCATTTACAAGCAATTAGCCGCGTTATAAACTCCAAAAATACTCTTCCCATTATGGATTGTTTCCTCTTCGACCTTCAAGACGGAACTTTATCCATTACCGCATCCGATTCTGAAACCACAATGGTTACATCACTCGAAGTAACAGAAAGTGACAGTGACGGACGCATAGCTATCACAGCCCGTACACTCTTGGATGCAATGAAAGAGATACCCGAACAACCTCTCACATTCAATATCAACAACAACACGTTGGAAACGACAGTACAATATATGAACGGAAAGTATTCGGTTATCGGTCAAAATGCAGACGAATATCCCCAACACGCCCAACTGAGTGACAATTCTGTACATCTTAACATTCCAGCAGATGTATTACTCGACGGAATCAACCGTTCACTCTTTGCTACAGCCGACGACGAACTGCGTCCGGTAATGAACGGTATCTACTTCGACATTACAGAAGATAATATTACCATGGTTGCCTCTGACGGACACAAATTGGTGAGAAACAAGAACAATTCCGTAAAAGGAAGCGATAAATCAGCATTTATTCTTCCTAAAAAACCGGCGAACTTACTGAAAAACATTCTTGGAAAAGAAGTAAATACTGTAAGTATCGACTTCGACGATCGTAATGCCATCATAACATTGGAAAAATACCAAATGGTGTGCCGACTTATTGAAGGACGTTATCCTAATTATAACTCTGTTATTCCACAAAACAATCCATATAAAGTTATCATCGACCGTGCTGTTCTACTAAGTGCTCTGCGTCGTGTGTCTGTTTTCTCGTCACAATCAAGCAGCCTTATAAAACTTCATCTCGAAGAAAACAAACTAGTCATTTCAGCCCAGGACATTGATTTTTCTACATCTGCAGAAGAGACCTTGAGCTGTCAATATAATGGAGCATCTATGAGTATTGGTTTCCAAGCCCCATTCCTTATTGACATCATCAACAATACTCCCGGACAAGATGCACAGATTGAACTCGCCGATCCATCAAGAGCCGGTGTCATTCTTCCTGCCGAACAAGAAGAGAATTGCGATTTGCTGATGTTGCTGATGCCCATGATGCTGAACGACTAATTACAAATACCCTAAAAAAAATGAAACTGAACCTTAGAAATCCGATTGTTTTTTTCGATTTGGAAACAACCGGTACAAATATAAACAGCGACCGCATTGTTGAAATATGCTATTTAAAGATTTATCCAAATGGCAATGAAGAAAGCAAGACATTGCGTATCAATCCGGAAATGCACATTCCGGAAACTTCTACAGCCATACATGGGATTCATGATGAAGATGTAGCTAACTGTCCGCGCTTCAAAGAAGTTGCAGCTACCATAGCCAAAGACATAGAAGGATGCGACTTAGGAGGATTCAATTCCAACCGCTTCGACATTCCCGTACTGGCCGAAGAATTTCTCCGTGCCGGTATTGACATCGACTTAAGTCGCCGCAAGTTTGTCGATGTACAGGTCATCTATCATAAACTAGAACAAAGAACCCTTTCGGCAGCCTATAAATTCTACTGCAACAAGAACCTGGAGGATGCACATACGGCTGAAGCTGATACTCGTGCTACCTACGAAGTATTGCAAGCACAACTCGACCGCTATCCAGATATACTTCAAAATGATGTAACATTCTTGTCGCAATATTCCAGTTTTAACCGGAATGTAGATTTTGCAGGACGCATGATATACGACGATAAAGGAGTAGAACTCTTTAACTTTGGAAAATACAAAGGCATGCCTGTAGCAGAAGTTCTCCGCAAAGACCCGGGATACTACAGTTGGATACTGCAAGGCGACTTTTCATTGAATACCAAACAAATGCTAACTAAAATAAGAATTCGCGAAGCTATCAAATGACAACCATACTTAAAGGAAAGAAAATAGTCTTAGGCATAACCGGAAGCATAGCCGCCTACAAAGCAGCCTATCTTATTCGGGCATTCATTAAAAAAGGGGCCGAAGTACAAGTAGTAATTACCCCATCAGGTAAAGAATTCATCACGCCTATAACCCTTTCTGCTTTGACAAGCAAGCCCGTTATCAGCGAATTCTTCTCACAACGCGACGGCACATGGAACAGCCATGTTGATTTAGGTTTGTGGGCAGATGCCATGATTATTGCACCGGCAACGGCTTCCACAATCGGCAAGATGGCAAATGGTATTGCCGACAATATGCTCATAACAACGTATCTCTCGATGAAAGCACCTGTCTTTGTGGCACCAGCCATGGATTTGGATATGTTTGCACATCCATCCACACAAAAAAATCTCGACACGCTACGTTCTTATGGAAATCATATCATTGAGCCTGGAGAAGGTGAGTTAGCCAGCCACCTGACAGGAAAAGGCAGAATGGAAGAACCCGATACTATCGTGCGCATATTGGAAACTTTTTTTGAGAAGAAAGATATCTTATCCAAACGAAAAATAGTCATTACTGCAGGACCTACTTATGAAAAAATAGACCCTGTACGTTTTATTGGCAATTACTCATCAGGCAAAATGGGATATGCACTTGCCGAAGAATGCGCTACTCGCGGAGCAAAAGTAACCCTCATAAGTGGTCCGGTTCAGTTGCAAACCCAACATCCTAACATCTACCGCATCGATGTAGAAAGTGCCGAAGAGATGTATCACACCGCTCTAAAAGAATACGCAGATGCTGATGCCGGCATCCTCTGCGCTGCCGTAGCTGATTTTACACCCGAAAATGTATCAGAACACAAAATAAAACGTGAAAAAGACGACTTGATACTTCGCCTGAAACCTACTCAAGATATTGCTGCTGCTTTAGGAGAAAAAAAGAAAAGCAATCAAATACTTGTAGGATTTGCTTTGGAAACCAACAATGAAGCCGAACATGCCAAAGACAAACTCCAACGTAAGAACCTTGATTTCATTGTTCTTAACTCCTTGCGCGACTCCGGAGCAGGCTTTCGTCATGATACAAACAAGATATCCATCATCGATGGTAAAGAAACCATAAGCTACCCGCTCAAATCAAAAAAAGAAGTTGCAACCGATATTGTGGAACGTCTGGTGAAAGAACTTGAGCTTCTCTCCAGCAATCTATAAAATTCTGAGCAAACATGTTACAATCGCTGTTCATTCAAAATTATGCTTTAATCGACACTTTGGATATCCAATTCCAAACTGGATTTTCTGTCATTACCGGCGAAACCGGTGCAGGAAAATCCATCATATTAGGTGCTATCGGATTATTATTAGGACAACGTGCTGATACTAAAGCCATCAAAAAAGGTGCTTCGCGATGCATTATCGAAGCTCATTTCCTGATAGGAAACTATCACATGGAAGACTTTTTCGAACGAAATGACTTGACTTACGACCCTGAATGTATTCTACGCCGCGAAGTCATGACCTCGGGAAAAAGCCGTGCTTTTATCAATGATACTCCTGCACCACTCAGTCTGATGAAAGAATTAGGCGAAATGCTGATTGATGTACACTCACAACACCAAAATCTGTTACTAAATACAGAAGGATTCCAGCTGAATGTTGTGGACATCATCGCACAAAATACGTCTCTACTAACACAGTACAAAGCATGTTTTGCACACTATAAAACAGCAGGAAAGCTATTGGCTGAAGCCATTGAAACTGCTGAAAAAAATCGGGCCGACGAAGATTATATCCGTTTTCAACTGGAACAACTCTCTGATGCCGAACTAAAAGAAAATGAACTCGAAGAGCTGGAACAAGAAGCTGAACTTTTGAGTCATGCGGAAGAAATCAAATCAGGACTGTATCATGTAGACAATCTGCTTTCGGGAAATGAAAACAGCCTTCTCCAAGAGTTGAAAGAGTCAGGCAACCGCCTGCATGACTTACTCTCTGTTTATCCTCCGATAAAAGAGCTCACCGAACGAATGGACAGCTGTTACATCGAACTCAAAGATATAGAACATGAAATCAGCCGTTTAAGTGAAGAAATAGAATTTAATCCACAACGGATGGACTATGTAAACGAACGGTTAAATCTGATTTACAGTCTACAGCAAAAACATCGCGTAAATACGGTAAGTGAACTAATTGCCATCGAACAAAATTACCACGAGAAGCTGGAAACGATTACCTCTTCCGATGAACGGATAGCCGAACTGACAAAGAAAAAAGAAGAGGCTTTGGCTGAGGTCGTAAAGATAGCTGCCCAGCTGACACAAGCACGTACCTCGGCTGCACATGCTATAGAAAAAGAGATGGAACAACGTTTGATACCTTTAGGTATTCCAAACGTACAATTCAAAATCGAACTTACACCACGTAAAGAACCGGACGCATGTGGAGCAGATAACATAAACTTTCTGTTCTCGGCAAACAAAAACGGCACTTTACAAAATGTAGCTTCAGTTGCTTCAGGAGGAGAAATAGCACGCGTCATGCTATCCATAAAAGCCATGATTGCCGGTGCTGTAAAACTACCTACCATCATTTTCGATGAAATAGATACCGGAGTTTCCGGACATATAGCCGAATGTATGGCACACATCATGCAGGAAATGGGAAACCGGAAACGACAGGTCCTCAGCATCACCCACCTGCCACAGATAGCAGCTTCGGGAAGCTGGCACTACAAAGTCTACAAACAAGACGATGAACATGGAACAACCAGCCACATCCGTCAGTTAACATCCGATGAACGCATAGAAGAAATTGCCCACATGCTGAGTGGAGCTACTTTGACAGATGCTGCTATAAACAACGCAAAAGCTTTACTAAAACAATAAACCATGCTTTTACAGTTCACCACTAATACATTTTTAAAACAATGATACAAGAAAAAAGTGAAATGATTTTCGGCGTAAGAGCCGTTATTGAGGCCATAGAAGCCGGAAAAGACATCGATAAAATACTGGTAAAACGTGACATTCAAAGCGAACTGTCAAAAGAACTCTTCACTGCACTGAAAGATAAATTCATCCCGGTGCAACGCGTTCCGGTAGAAAAAATAAACCGCATAACCCGAAAGAACCATCAAGGAGTAGTGGCATTCATCTCTGCTGTAACCTACCAAAAAACAGAAGACATTGTACCTTTTCTTTTTGAACAAGGCAAAACACCTTTATTGGTCATGCTTGATGGTGTAACCGATGTCAGAAACTTTGGTGCCATTGCTCGCACATGTGAATGTGCCGGTGTAGATGCCATCATCATACCATCTAAAAACAGTGTCAGCGTAAATGCCGATGCCATGAAAACCTCGGCCGGAGCATTGCATACTCTGCCTGTGTGCCGTGAACACAGTCTGCTTTCTACCATCAAATTCTTGAAAGAAAGCGGATTTAAGATTGTAGCAGCTACTGAAAAAGGAGACTACGATTATACCAAAGCCAATTATCAAGACCCGGTCTGTATCATCATGGGAGCCGAAGACACAGGAATACCTTATGAACATCTCTCACAATGTGATGAATGGATAAAAATTCCGCTATTGGGACATATCAGTTCACTAAATGTTTCTGTTGCAGCTGGTATTCTTATTTATGAAGCGGTAAAACAACGTGGCTTTGAAAAATAACCAATAAATAATTGAACTATGAGAAAACTATACTTTGCCATTTTAATATTGTGTACTTCATGGAGCTACGCGCAAACACCCAAATGGGTAAATAAAGCACGAAAATCCATTATTTCCATTATAACCTACGACAAGGACAACAATATATTGAACAATGGAAACGGATTTTTCATCAAAGCCGATGGAACTGCAGTTTCAGATTATAGTCTGTTTGAAGGAGCCCAACGTGCCGTCATCATCAACTCCGATGGAAAAGAATTGCCCGTAGATTGTATCCTAGGTGCAAACTCCATGTACGATGTGGTAAAATTCCGCATTAAAACAGACAAGGCTGTAGAACCTGTCACACTGGCACAACAGCCGGCAACTGTAGGAAGTACCATTTTTCTATTGCCATATGCTTCCCAAAAAGAAGCCACACCCGAAAGAGGTACTGTGGACAATTACAGCCAGATAGAAGAAAAATACCATTACTACACTCTGCATCTGCAAACCAACGACAAAACCGTGAGCTGTCCCATTGCCAATGCCAACGGCGAAATAGTAGGAATGATACAAAAATCGGCCGAAACCAACACGACCAACAGCTATGCACTCGATGCTGCCTTCGCTTCCGATCTTACTTTGAATGCTCTTTCCAGAATGGACTACGCCCTTAACAATATTGGCATACGCAAAGGACTCCCTGAAAAAGAGGAAGATGCCCAAGTATACCTTATGATGTCTACTTCTATACAGCCGGAAGCCTATTTAACACTTATCAATGACTACATCGCACAATTTCCTACAAGCCACGAAGGTTACTTACGACGTGCCGCATTCCATATAGACCATTATAAAGACGAAGAGCACTACAAACTGGCCGACCAGGACATAGTAAAAGCCATTGAAGTATCGACTAAAAAGGAAGAAGCTTACTACAATGCTGCCAAAACCATTTTTCAGACAGTAGCCAACGGTATTCAATATTCGGCATGGACCTTGGAAAAAGCTATGCAATATACTGATGAAGCTTTCAAAATCAATCCGCTTCCAATCTACACACAAATGAAAGGTGACCTATATTTTGGCATGCAGAAATATAACGAAGCCTATGAATGCTACAATCAAGTAAACCAATCTGATTTTCGTTCAGCAGAAAGCCTGTTTAGTGCAGCACGTACCAAACAAATGATGGGTGCCGACGAAGAAGCACTCGCTTTAATGGATAGTACCGTAAACTTTTTCGGCTCCATGCTTACCGAGAAAGCTGCTCCTTATGTATTCCAACGTGGACAAATGAAAGTTGCCATGAAAAAATTCCGTGAAGCTGTGCTCGACTATAATGAATATGAAAAACTAGTTTTAGGAAAAGCTACGGCCGAATTTTTCTACATCCGCGAACAAGCCGAAATGCAATGCCGACTCTACCAACAAGCTCTTAATGATATAGAAAAAGCTGTTTCAATGGCCCCCAAAGAAACAATCTATATTTTGGAACTTGTAGCTCTTCACACACGATTCAGTCAATTCGAACAAGCTGTAGATGCTGCGAAAAAAGGACTGGAAATAGCACCGGATAATGCCGACCTCTACCGTATGCTCGGATTCGGTCAATTACAGCTGAAACAAAAGGAAGAAGGCAAGAAAAATCTGCTGAAAGCTAAAGAACTGGGCGACCCGAATGCCGAAAAAATCATTCAAAAATACATTAAATAAAATGATATGGCTGAACAAATCATTGTAACAGCACAAGACAAAAAGGGGCAGTATGAAGAAATACTGCCCCAGATTCTGTCTGTTATCGAAGGAGAAACCGACCGCATAGCCAATTTGGCAAACGTTGCTGCCATTCTGAAAGAAACCTTTCATTTCTTTTGGGTGGGGTTCTATGAAGTGAAACAACCGGCTAACCATACCGAACCTCTACTCATCTTAGCCCCTTTCCAAGGGCCGCTGGCTTGTACGCGAATACGCTATAACAAAGGTGTATGTGGAACAGCTTGGGCAAAAAAAACTACGTTAGTGGTTCCTGATGTAGAAAAATTTCCAGGACACATTGCATGTAGCTCGCTCTCGCGCTCCGAAATCGTAGTGCCTATTGTGCATTCTCAAACCCAAAGCGTAGTTGCCGTACTGGATATCGACAGTCAGGAACTCGCAACATTCGATGATACCGACCGTTTCTATCTGGAACAACTGACTAAGGAACTGGCAGCACTGTGGTGATGCCAATTACCAGACTCTATAACTTTCCTCTATTTTCGTTTCATAAATCAATTTCACTAGTGTCCCATTAAAATTATAAATCAACCTAATAACACACTGCATATCTGAG
>Cinder_p2__coassemble_1593_pt1 | contig 24060 bp, 17 predicted proteins | sample Cinder_p2__metabat2_low_PE_026 | metagenome-assembled genome bin Cinder_p2
AATGGAAGGATTTCTGTTTTTAATAGGTAGAATTAATAATTAGATATTTTGTAATGAAGGTATGAAAATTATTAACAAATGCGCGTTTGAATGTGCGATAGGGATTGAATCTGAAATTATTAAAATGTATAGAAAAAAATAATAATATAAGAAATAACACATCTGTTAATCAGTTATTTATAGAGTGTAAACAGAACTCTCTCACGCTCTTAATAGGAAACATTCACACTCTTAATGGGAAACATTTACTCCTTTAATGGGAAGTTTCCTTCCTCTTAAGAGCTGTTTTGCAGCTCTCGGAAGGAAGATTTTCTTTTTTCTAAAATCGTTTGTTTCTTATTTTAAAAAAGAATTAACTTTGCAATAAACAATAAACTTTTATTCAATACTTAAGAAATGGCACACACACAGATAATTACATTTTCTCCTACACGAACTTCGTTTCGAGTAGCAAATGCCGTGGCCGAAGGCATGAATGGCGAAGAAACCTCGTTGCTAGACCTTACTTGTTGTCAATTGAAAGATGATTTTCTTGTTAAAAAAGATACGGTAGCAGTAGTTGCCGTGCCGGTTTATGCTGGGCGAGTGGCTCCTTTAGCAGTGAAACGTTTAAAACGAGTGCGAGGTGAAGGTACACCTATTGTTCTGCTGGCAATTTACGGAAACCGAGACTATGAAGATGCGTTGGTGGAACTGCGTGATGTGATGATGGCACAAGGATTTGTACCTTTAGCTGCCGGAGCTTTTATCGGTGAACATTCCTACAGTCGTCCGGGATTTCCCATTGGTGAAGGACGTCCTGATATCGACGATGTAAAACAGGCTTCGGATTTTGGCCGTCAGATTGCCGAGAAGCTTGACCGTGTGAAGGAAACTGGTTGGGAATCTTTTTTTATTAAAGGAAATGTTCCTTATCGTGAGGTAGGTACTCCTACACCTCAGGCTCCAGTGTGGAATGAAGAAGCTTGTTCGGGATGCGGCACTTGTTTGGAATCTTGTCCTACCTTGTCTATCCGTATGACCGATGAGGACGAGGTGAAGACCGAGCCTTCTACTTGTATCAAGTGCTGTGCTTGCGTGAAAGCTTGTCCATCGGGTGCATTAACTTTCGACACACCTTATACGGCTATGCTACATGCTAAATTCAGTGCGCGTCGTGAGCCGGAACTATTTCTTTAGATAGGAGTTCGGGAATATTCTTCATTTTAAATTATAGACCCCCCAAACTTATATTAAGAACTATATGATGAAATTTATCTCATGGAACGTGAATGGGCTTCGTGCCTGTTGCGATAAAGGATTCCGCGATATATTCCAATCGTTGGATGCCGACTTTTTTTGTTTGCAGGAAACTAAAATGCAGGAAGGTCAGCTCGATTTGGCTTTTGACGGATACGAATCTTATTGGAACTATGCCGAAAAGAAAGGCTACTCGGGTACAGCCATCTTCACACGTCACAAACCTATTTCGGTTTCCTATGGTTTAGGCTTGAAAGAACATGATAAGGAAGGACGTGTCATTACATTGGAAATGGAGAATTTCTATTTGGTAACAGTCTATACTCCTAACTCACAAGACGGACTTAAACGCTTAGACTATCGTATGACATGGGAAGACGAGTTTCGTGCTTTCTTGCTTCGGTTGGATGCCGTGAAACCAGTCATTGTGTGCGGCGACTTGAATGTGGCTCATAAGGAGATAGACTTGAAAAATCCCAAGAGCAATCGTAAAAACGCAGGTTTTACTGATGAGGAGCGAGCGAAGTTTCAACAACTGCTCAATGTAGGATTTACAGACACCTTCCGTTATTTTTATCCAGATCGTGAAAATATTTATTCCTGGTGGTCTTATCGTTTCAAGGCACGAGAAAAGAATGCTGGGTGGCGTATTGACTATTTTGTAGTGTCTAACCGTTTGCAAGAAAAGCTTCAAGGAGCCAATATCCATACCGAGGTATTTGGTTCGGATCATTGTCCTGTGGAGGTGACATTGAATATTTGAATGTAGGAGATTACTTTCGTTTTGTTGGAAAGTAATCTTTTTTAAAATAAAAATATCACTTTATTTTTGATATTTCAAATAAACCGTTACATTTGCAAGCGTTAAAACAAAAGTTTAAGAAATGCAGACTATCCTACACATCCTATGGCTAAACATTATTATTCTACTGGCAGGTGTCAGCGGAAGTGAGTGTTTTGCATAGTCTGATGTAAAGAATATACTGTGAAAAGCCTTTCTCACTTCTTGGTGCGAAAGGCTTTTTTAATGAAAAAACACAATAAAAATACAAAAAGACATGAGCGACAGACTTTTTATTTTCGATACCACCCTTCGCGATGGTGAGCAGGTACCCGGGTGTCAGTTGAATACAGTGGAAAAGATTCAAGTAGCACGTCAGCTGGAAGCCTTGGGAGTAGATGTAATAGAAGCTGGATTTCCGGTTTCAAGTCCGGGAGATTTTAACTCGGTAGTAGAGATTTCGAAGGCTGTTACATGGCCCACCATCTGTGCTTTGACACGTGCTGTGGAGAAAGATATTGATGTGGCAGCCGAAGCATTGAGATATGCTAAGCACAAACGCATCCACACCGGCATCGGGACCTCTGATTCACACATTCGTTATAAGTTTAATTCTACTCGCGAGGAAATCATAGAGCGTGCTGTGGCTGCCGTAAAATATGCACGTCGTTATGTGAACGATGTGGAGTTCTATGCTGAAGATGCCGGACGTACCGATAACGAATATTTGGCACGTGTCGTTGAGGCAGTTATCAAAGCCGGTGCTACAGTGGTGAATATCCCCGATACCACTGGTTATTGCCTTCCGGATGAATATGGAGCAAAGATTAGGTATCTTATGGAACATGTGAACGGTATTGAGCATGCTATTATCTCTACTCACTGTCATAATGATTTGGGAATGGCTACGGCTAATACCATGAGCGGTGTACTTAATGGAGCCCGGCAGGTGGAAGTGACTATTAATGGTATAGGTGAACGGGCAGGAAACACTTCGCTCGAAGAGATTGCCATGATAGTAAAATGTCATAAGGATATCAATATAGAAACCAATATTAATACACAGAAGATTTGTCCTACCAGTCGCATGGTTTCGAGTTTGATGAATATGCCAGTGCAACCAAACAAGGCAATTGTGGGACGAAATGCTTTTGCGCATTCATCTGGAATTCATCAGGATGGAGTTTTGAAAAATGTACAGACTTATGAAATTATCAATCCGAAAGATGTGGGTATAGACGATAATGCCATCGTGCTCACTGCTCGTAGTGGACGTGCTGCTTTGAAGCATCGCCTTCAGGTGTTGGGGGTAGAGATGGAACAGGAAAAACTAGATAAGGTATATGCCGACTTCTTAAAACTGGCCGACAAAAAGAAGGAAATAAATGATGATGATGTACTTTTATTGGCTGGAGCAGACCGCTCTCAGAATCATCACATCAAATTGGAATATCTGCAGGTGACCAGTGGAGTGGGGGTACGCTCAGTAGCAAGTCTTGGCGTGAATATAGCTAACGAGAAATTTGAGGCAGCAGCTACAGGAAACGGCCCGGTAGATGCAGCTATTAAGGCTCTAAAGAAAATTGTTGACAGGCATATGGTGTTGAAAGAATTCACAATTCAGGCCATTAGTAAAGGTAGCGACGATGTAGGAAAGGTGCACATGCAGGTGGAGTATGATGGAAGTCTGTATTATGGATTTGGTGCCAATACTGATATCGTAGCGGCATCGGTCGAAGCGTATATCGATTGTATCAACAAGTTTAAACATTAATGTAATCTTATCAAATAAAAGCTATAAATATGAATACTTTATTCGATAAAATATGGGATGCACACGTGGTGCAACAAGTGGTTGAAGGACCTACCCAACTTTATATAGACCGTTTGTATTGTCATGAAGTTACCAGTCCGCAGGCTTTCGCTGGTTTGCGTGCTCGCGGATTGAAATGCTTCCGTCCCGATCATATCTATTGCATGCCCGACCATAATACACCAACGCATGATCAAGATAAACCTATCGAAGATCCGGTTTCGAGAACACAAGTAGAAACATTGGCTAGTAATGCAGCCGACTTTGGACTGACACATTTTGGTATGATGAACCGGAAGAACGGAATCATTCATGTGGTAGGACCGGAACGTGGACTTACCTTGCCTGGTATGACCATTGTGTGTGGCGATTCGCATACATCCACGCATGGAGCTATGGGAGCAGTGGCATTTGGTATAGGCACAAGCGAGGTCGAAATGGTATTGGCTTCGCAGTGTATTTTGCAAACTCGTCCAAAAACTATGCGCATCACGATTGATGGAAAATTGGGCAAAGGAGTAACTCCCAAAGATGTGGCTCTTTATATGATGTCGAAAATGACTACCAGCGGTGCTACCGGATATTTTGTAGAATATGCCGGCGAGGTAGTACGAAACATGACTATGGAAGGACGACTAACTTTGTGTAATCTTTCTATAGAGATGGGTGCCCGAGGAGGAATGGTGGCTCCCGATGAAACGACATTTGATTATATTAAGGGACGTGAGTATGCTCCGCAAGGAGAGGATTGGGATAAAGCTTTGGCTTATTGGCGCACTCTGAAAAGCGATGATAATGCAGTGTTTGATAAGGAAGTTTGTTTTGACGCTGCTGATATTGAACCAATGATTACTTATGGAACGAATCCGGGTATGGGTATGGGAATTACGCATTGTATACCTACCACTGAAATGATGGATGAGGCTGAGCGGATTTCTTTTGATAAATCCATGCATTATATGGGATTTATTCCAGGAGAATCTTTGTTGGGTAAGCCTGTTGATTATGTTTTTTTGGGAGCTTGTACTAATGGACGTATTGAAGACTTCCGTGCATTTGCATCAATTGTGAAAGGACGTAAAAAAGCAGGAAATATTACGGCTTGGTTGGTCCCTGGGTCGTGGATGGTAGACGAACAGATTCGTCAAGAGGGGCTTGATAAGGTGTTTGAGGATGCTGGATTTGAGATCCGCCAACCAGGGTGTTCGGCTTGTTTGGCAATGAATGATGATAAAATTCCCGCAGGAAAATATTCGGTATCGACCAGTAACCGGAATTTCGAGGGACGTCAAGGACCGGGTGCACGTACACTACTGGCTAGCCCATTGGTAGCTGCTGCTGCAGCCGTTACCGGTGTGATAACCGATCCTCGTGAATTGTTATGATTTTACCTGATTGTGAACTCTTTAAAAAGAAGAAATAATGAAACAAAAATTCAATATAATCACTAGTACATGTGTTCCTCTCCCTTTGGAAAATGTAGATACAGATCAGATTATTCCTGCACGTTTTCTAAAAGCTACCACACGTGAGGGTTTTGGCAAGAATCTTTTTCGTGATTGGCGCTATAATGCAGATGGAACACTTAATAAAAGCTTTGTACTGAATAATCCATTGTATGGTGGACAAGTGCTTGTAGCTGGTAAGAATTTTGGGTCTGGTTCGAGTCGTGAACATGCAGCTTGGGCTATTGCCGATTATGGTTTTCGTGTAGTGGTATCCAGTTTTTTTGCTGATATTCATAAAAATAATGAATTGAATAATTTTGTATTGCCGGTGGTAGTGAGCGAAGTGTTCCTGCAAGAACTATTTGCAAGTATAGAGGCTAATCCAAAGATGGAAGTGGAAGTGGATTTGTCTCATCAGACCATTACTAATAAAGCAACTGGAAAAACTGAACACTTTGAAATAAATGCCTACAAGAAACATTGTTTGATGAACGGATTGGACGACATCGATTTTCTGGTAGAAAACAAAGATAAAATAGAGGCTTGGGAGGCATCTCGAAAATAAGTATTGTCGAATAGAATATGGAAAATCATCCCTATATAGAAATCATGGACACAACGTTGCGCGATGGCGAACAAACCAGTGGCGTGTCATTTGTGCCTCATGAAAAATTGATGATTGCCCGGCTGTTGCTTGAAGAAGTACAGGTGGATCGTTTGGAAATAGCTTCGGCCCGAGTGTCGGAAGGAGAGTTTGAAGCGGTTCGCAGTATTTGTGACTGGGCTGGAAGACGAGGATTGCTTGATAGGGTTGAAGTGCTTGGTTTTGTGGACGGAGGCACTTCTTTGCAATGGATTAGTAAAGCAGGAGGAAAAGTTATAAATCTCCTAGCTAAGGGTTCATTGAAACACTGTCAAGGTCAGTTGAAGAAAACTTCCGAAGAACATATTGCTGATATTCGTGCAGTTGTGAAGATGGCTGATGAAATGGGTATGGCTGTTAATGTGTATTTGGAAGATTGGAGTAATGGAATGAAAGATTCACCCGAGTATGTATTTGGCTTAATGGATGGGCTGGCAAACACAAGTATTCGTCGCTATATGTTGCCCGATACGTTAGGGGTTTTGAATCCTTTGCAAGTGATAGAATTCTTCCGAAAAATGAGGAAACGTTATCCAGACACACATTTTGATTTTCATGCACATAATGATTATGATTTGGCTGTGAGCAATGTGTTGGCTGCTGTGCTCAGTGGTGCAAAAGGGTTGCATACTACCATTAATGGATTGGGAGAGCGGGCAGGAAATGCACCACTGTCTAGTGTGCAAGCCATATTGAAAGATCATTTTAATGCGGTGACACGAATCAATGAAGAGAAATTGAATGATGTCAGTAGGGTAGTTGAATCGTATTCCGGTCTTCCTATTCCAGCTAATCAACCCATTGTGGGAGAGAATGTATTTACTCAAGTAGCTGGTGTTCACGCTGATGGAGATAATAAAAATAATTTGTATTGCAACGATTTGTTACCGGAACGTTTCGGACGAAAACGCGAGTATGCATTGGGAAAAACCAGTGGTAAGGCCAATATCCGCAAGAACTTGGAAGATTTGGGATTGGAACTAGATGAGGAAGCTATGCGAAAGGTGACTGAACGGATTATAGAATTGGGCGACAAGAAAGAATTGGTTACACAGGAAGATCTTCCCTATATAGTGAGCGATGTGCTTAAACATGGAGTGGTGAGTGAACGAGTGAAACTTAATAGTTATGTGTTGAATCTGGCCTATGGATTGAAACCTATAGCGAACTTGAAAATTGAAATTAATGGAAAGGAATATGAGGAAAGTTCCAGTGGAGATGGGCAGTATGATGCTTTTGTGAGGGCTCTTCGCAAGGTATATAAGAAAACACTGGGCCGAACGTTTCCTATGTTGACAAACTATGCAGTAACGATTCCCCCTGGAGGACGTACTGATGCTTTTGTGCAGACGGTAATAACATGGAGTTATGAAGATAAGGTGTTCCGAACAAGAGGATTTGATGCGGACCAAACTGAGGCTGCTATCAAGGCAACTATTAAAATGTTGAATATAATAGAAGATAAAAAATAGAAAGTTATGGATTTGAAAATTGCTGTACTGGCCGGTGATGGTATCGGACCTGAAATTTCGGTTCAGGGTGTAAATGTAATGACAGCTGTGTGTGAAAAATTTGGGCACAAAGTGGGTTATGAATATGCTTTGTGTGGTGCGGATGCTATAGAGAAAGTTGGAAATCCTTTTCCTGAAGAAACTTTTGAAATATGTCGTCGTGCCGATGCAGTACTTTTTTCGGCAGTGGGTGATCCTAAATTTGATAATGATCCAACTGCAAAAGTAAGACCTGAGCAAGGACTGCTCGCAATGCGTAAGAAACTGGGATTGTTCGCTAATATTCGTCCGGTGCAGACTTTTAAATGCTTGCTGCACAAATCACCTTTACGTAAAGAACTTGTGGAGGGAGCTGATTTTATTTGCATTCGGGAACTGACCGGAGGAATGTATTTCGGAGAGAAATATCAGGATGATGACAAGGCTTATGATACTAATATGTATACGCGTCCTGAAATCGAACGTATTTTGAAAGTTGGTTTTGAATATGCCATAAAACGTCGCAAGCATTTGACGGTGGTGGATAAAGCTAATGTGCTTGCCTCCAGTCGTCTGTGGCGTAAGATTGCTCAGGAAATGGCTTCTTCTTATCCGGAAGTAACTACTGATTATATGTATGTGGACAATGCTGCTATGCGTATGATTCAAGAACCTACCTTTTTTGATGTGATGGTGACTGAGAATACTTTTGGGGATATTTTGACTGATGAAGGTTCGGTAATCAGTGGCTCAATGGGATTGTTGCCTTCAGCTTCTACTGGTGAGAGCACTCCGGTATTCGAACCTATTCATGGTTCTTGGCCTCAAGCAAAAGGATTGAATATAGCTAATCCGTTAGCACAGATACTTTCGGTAGCTATGTTGTTTGAACACTTTAATTTGAAAGAGGAAGGCGCCTTGATTCGTAGTGCTGTAGATGCTTCGCTAGATGCTCATGTACGCACTCCGGAAATTCAAGTGGAAGGGGGAGCAAAATATGGAACCAGAGAAGTGGGCGAATGGATAGTGAATTATATCCGTAAGGCTTGAGTTGTTGACTTTATAAATAGAGAAATGCATTGGTCGAAAGCTGTTTTGTTTCATTACTGAAAAACAAAACAGCTTTTATTTTTTACAAACAAAAATTGGTTTGATAATGTAGAAAGAAAAATAGCCTTTAAAATACTGAAGAGTGAGAATGTATTATATACGCTATCTTATATGTTATTATATATAGTTTTTGTTTGTGAATATCTTCTTTATAATCACATAATATCTGATGACAAGTACGTGAATAAGTGGTATGATTTTAGAGTTGGCTTAACTCTACATTTGTGAATTCTCTTTTTGTTACGTACTTTTGTAGGAAAAATCATTGTTAATCTTTTAAATAAACCAATAAGAATGAGAACACTTTTACAAGTCGGTCATAAGTGGCTGACTGCCATTTGTCTGTTGGGAGGCGGATTAATGAATATGCAGGCTCAAACCTATGCTCAGATACCTACGGCCGAGCAAGTAGGAGCTACTTGTATGCCCGATACAATTGCTCCTATACATGCACCTTTTGATATGCCTCAACTTTATAAGCCGTTTTTTCCAAATTATACAGTAGAGCTATCTAAAAAGCAACTGAAGAAATATTCTTTGGTATCAGTAGCTATACAAAAAGCCATCGATGAAGTGTCGGCTAAAGGAGGTGGAAAAGTAGTAGTTCCCAGTGGCGTATGGAAAACTGGACGTATTATTTTGAAAAGCAATGTAAACCTACACTTGGCGGAAGGAACAGAACTTCATTTTAGTGGAAGAATAGAGGATTATCTGCCCGTAGTGTTTACTCGTAGTGCAGGTATAGAAGGTATGTCTTTAGGAAGCTTTATTTATGCTGAAAATCAGGAAAATATTGCGCTTACAGGAAAAGGTAAATTGATAGGGCCGGAGCGTGATTGTGCCATATTGAAGCAAAATATAGGTTATGGAGATTTTGATAAATATATTGCTTATGAAAAACCTGCAAGAGAACGAATATACGATGGGCATGATGGAACACCGGTATTTTTACCTACTTTTATCGGACCGGTAAATTGTCGTAATGTGCTTATTGAAGGTGTGAGTTTGGAGCGTTCTGTTTTTTGGAATATAGTGCCAACTTATTGTGATGGGGTGATTATTCGTGGAGTGACAGTCAATTCGGTAGGTATTCCTACAGGCGATGGAATGGATATAGAGTCTTGCCGTAATGTGTTGATAGAATATAATACATTGGCTACAGGCGACGATTGTTTTACAATAAAGTCTGGGCGTGGTATAGACGGATTAAGGGTAAATCGACCAACTGAAAATATTGTGTTACGTTATAATCTTTCGCTTACAGGACATGGAGGTATTACTTGTGGTAGTGAAACGGCTGGCATGATTCGTGATGTGTATGCACACGACTGTGTGTTTCAAGGTACCGATGTGGGTATTCGTTTCAAGACTCGACGTCCACGTGGTGGTGGTGGAGAGAATCTGTATTATGAACGTATTCGTATGAATATTAATGCCACTGCAATTCATTTTGATATGTTAGGTTCAAGTCGTTATGTAGGTGCACTTGCCGGAAGAGAATGGAAGGACCCCGATAAGTTTACGCCGGTGTATCGTAATGTAGATATTAAGGATGTGGTTATAGAAAAAGCTTCTTATTTTTTGAAAGTAGGTGGTATACCCGAATCTCCGGCACGTAATGTTTGTATTTCGAATGTGACTGCTCATACGGAAAAATTGATGTTGATAAATGATATGAATGGGTTAAAGATAGAAAATACTGAGTTACATTCACCTGATAGCTTGATTGAGATTTCAAATGGACGTAACTTGCGTTTTGAACAAGTGAAATTTAATGTGGGGGGTGGAAAGCTATTTAAAAAGGTGGAAGGTGCCCTTTCGGAAAATATTTATTTCGTAGATTGTTTCCCCAGTAAACTGGAGAACAAATAATAAGTTCTTTTATACTAAAACCGGTAATAACATAGGCTTGAAAAAAATAGCATTGTTGTTACCGGTTTGTTTTTATCTGATTGTGATAGATTTAAAAAGAAGTTAAATAAAGGGGCTTTTCATTAAGCCACGTTGAAAATGATCTGTCTCAATGTAGATAAAGAACTCTAAAAAAAACAACTATATGAAAAAACATACAGTATGGATTGGATTGTTAGCTTGTCTGTGGGCAGGACAAGTAGGAGCGCAATCTTTTGTGAAAATAGTGGCTGCCGATGGTTCTGGAAATTATAAGACTCTTCAAGAAGCAGTGGATGCTTGTCCTGAGGATGGTAGACGTCATATCATTTTTATTAAAAAAGGTGTATATGAAGAACGTGTAAACTTACCAAAGAACAAACAAATCAGTTTAGTAGGCGAAAGTCGGGACAAAGTGGTGGTAACAAATGACCGAAATCGTGGGAAAGAAAGTCTTTATAAGAATTTTCGGGATATAACTACTATGCAATGCTATGGGGATGATTTCTACATGGAGAATATTACAGTTGCAAATACAGCGGGAAATGTGGGGCAGGCCGAAGCTCATTTCATAGCAGGGAAAAGGCAAGTGTATAAGAATTGTAAGTTTACAGGTTATCAAGATACTCAGCGAACTAAGGGGGGATCGTCTGCTTATTTGCAGAACTGTAGAATAGAAGGTGCTGTGGATTTTATTTATGGCGAAGGTACGGTGTATTATGATCGTTGTGTGGTGAATAGTGTTCAAGGAGGAGGATATCTTACAGCTCCGGCAGAATGTCTGGTGAGTGAAATGGGATCGGATGGTAAGCTGTTACATTATGGATATGTGTTTCGTAACTGTCATCTTATAGCCGATAAAGGCGTACAGCCGGGTAGTTACTATTTAGGTAGACCATGGAAGAAAACAGCTGCATCTTATTTTATAGATTGCCATTTGGGTGATCATATTAATGCGAAAGGATGGAATGAATGGAATGGTAATGAAACCACTGCTGATTTTGCAGAATTTGGCAGTACTAATCATTCAGGATTACCTGTTGATGTTTCAAAACGTGTGGCTTGGAGTCGGCAATTGAAGAAAGAGGATGTATATCGTTTCACTCCCCATTATATATTTGAAAAATTAAAAGATGAGAAAGGGTTTGACCCTATAGCTATGTGCAGACCTATAATGGCTCCAAATAATGTTAAGAAAAATTCTGAAGAGATTGTGTGGAACAAGGTAGATGGAGCAGTGGGGTATTTGGTGTTCTGTGATGGTGATTTTGTAGCTGCCGTAGATGATACATCTTATAAGACCGGAACAGAAAAAGGTCATTTCTATACTGTGAAATCTGTTTCTTCCATCGGTGCTACCAGTATAGAAGCAAAAGCCCTGACTGTCGGTGAAATGGCTCTGAAGGCTTTTCCTACAGCCGAAGGATTTGGTAAATATGCTTCGGGAGGACGTGGAGGAAAAGTGGTGACTGTTACAAATCTAAAAGATGATGCAAAAGGAGAAACGGCCGGCTCTTTGCGTTGGGCGCTGAATCGTTATCCAAGTGATTTCACGGTTGTGTTTGCTGTATCGGGAACAATTGATTTGGTAGCTCCGCTTCGTTGCAATAAAAAGAACTATACAATAGCCGGACAAACAGCTCCGGGAGATGGTATCTGTATTTCAAAAAATAAGGTAAACCTGGGAGGTTCGCAGAATTTTATTATTCGTCATGTGCGCTTTCGTGTGGGGAATACCGATGTGAATGGCAAACATATTTCAGCTAATGCTTTAGGTGCTGAAAATTGTACTAATTTTATAATAGACCATTGTTCTTTCAGCTGGTCGGCTGAAGAGAATATGAATACTTTTGATGATCATTTTCATACCGTGCAATGGTGTATTGTGAGTGAAGGCCTTTATAAAGCAGGACATGCCAAAGGTGTGCGTAGTTACGCTTCTCAGTGGGGAGGTTCATCGGCTACTTATCATCATAATTTATTGGCCAATAATTCTTCGCGTTCTTGTCGTTTCAATGGAGCTCGTGGAAGAGCTGTGGGACAAGACTTGTCTGTCTTTATTGAATATATTAATAATGTGAATTATAACTGGGGGCGTATCAATTCTTGCTATGGTGCAGAAAATTCATCGGAACATGCTGATTATTACGGATATGAATCGAATTTTATAAATAATTATTATAAACCAGGACCTTCTACCCCTTCAGAACCTCATTTCTTTTTTGAACAATCTATGGCCCGCAAGGGTGCAGTGTCAAGAGGTCCTTCAAGATGGTACATAAGCGGTAATATAATGGAGGGTGATAAAACCGTAACCGTTGACAACTGGAAAGGTGTTCGTGCAGGAAAAGGAATGACTTACACTGTGAAGGAGATGAAATCAAAAAAGATAATTATCCCTTCGGGTAAGCGGGATGCCGAAAAATATTGGTATGATTGGAATAAATATACTTATAAAGACTTTCAGACAGCCGATGAGGCTTATGAAGCTGTATTAAATGGAGCAGGTGCTTTCCCAAGAGATAGAATAGACGAACGTTTGGTGAATGATGTTCGTCGGGGTTCATTTACTTATGGTAATAAAGGAATTATTAATCTTCCTACTGATGCAGAAGGTTTTCAATCATATGAAACCTACAACGAATATATTGATAAGGATGGAGATGGAATGGATGATGAATGGGAACGGCTTAACGGATTGGACCCGAATAATCCGGATGATTGCAATCGTTTGACAGAATGTGGTTATACAGCCCTGGAGGTTTATTTAAATAGTCTGGTAGGTGAAAATATTCCTCATAATTTTTAGTTCAAGGACAGTTTCTGCTGTTGTATATTTTAAAATGGATGAAGTTTGTCAAAGTTCAATTTTTGAAAGAATAAACTTGGAATTTAAAAACTGAACATACTGAAAAACTAGAGAAAGGGTCGTATCTTTACTTAATAATTGAGTTTGATACGACCCTTTTTTGATTGTTAAAGTTGTCATCCGCAACCTGATAGGGATTTGCATTTGAAAATTCTTAAATTTTTAGTTTGGTAGTAGTTCACAATCAGATAATAAATTCGTAGTCTACGACATCAAGCCATTGACCAAATTTCTTTCCGACTTCTTTGAAATGTGATACTTTTTTAAATCCCAATCGTTCATGCATCTGTATGCTGTTTGGATTCGGATAGGTAATGCAAGCTATAAGAGCATGAATGTTTTGTTTACGACATGCTTCAATTAATGTTTTCATCAATAATGTACCATATCCTTTTTTCGTATGTTTGGGATGAATATAGACGGTAGTTTCTATAGTGGGGCTGTATGCAGCTTTTTCTTTCCAAGTATGAGCATAGCAATATCCCACAATTTGTCCGTTTTCTTCAGCTACAAATGCTGGAAAAAGTTTGTATATACCATTTAAGCGGGAACTCATATCTTTTTCATCTGGAGGGTTAGTGTCGAAAGTGATGGAGGTATGAGTTACATAATAGGAATAAATGGAAGCTATATCTTTCGCATCTTCCAATCTTAGTGGGCGTATAGTCATTTTGCTTGTCTGTTTCTTTTTTGCAAAGGTAATTAAATAGCTTGAAAGAGAATGGGGTGTCTGTTATTTCCTGATGTTGAATATTTATCTTTGCACAAGATAATTTAAAGAATATGACATGAAGAAGATTATAGTTCTGGCTTATATGTTTTTTGCTCCATTTCTTGTGGATGCTCAAACTTATCAGGAGTTGGTTCAAAAAGCTTTTCATTATGTTGAAAAAGACAGTTTGGATCAAGCAGTTTCTTTTTTTACTGAAGCTTTGAAGAAAGAACCTGCTAATGTTTATAATGCCGAGATTTTTGCAGATATGGGGGAGATTTATCGTCGTAAAAGAGATATAAAACAAGCTATAGAACAGTATACATATTCATTGAATATTCGGCCGAGATCGGTATCTACTCTTTTGGCTCGTGCAGCTTCTTATTTGGAGATAGGGAATGAACGCCGTGCATATACAGATTATTGTGATGTTCTTGATTTGGATAAGAACAATCAAGAAGCTCTTTTTTATCGCGCATATATCAATATGAAACAACGTGATTATAAAGCGGCTCGGGTGGATTATGGCCGATTGTTAGAAATGGATGCAAATCATTATAATGCTCGTTTTGGAATGGCTGTATTGAATCAGAAAGAAGGTCGTTTGAAAGAAGCTGTTGACCAACTGACCACTCTGATTTCGTCGAATCCTCAGGATGCATCTCTTTATTCGGCACGGGCAGATATTGAAAAAGATCAAGGCTTGTTTGATGTGGCTTTGATTGATATGGAAGAAGCCATTCGCTTACAACCAGAAAGAGCACAACATTATGTGGTGCGTGCGGGTATTTATGTTAAGTTGGGAAAGAAAAAACAAGCTCGAGCAGATTTGGAAAAGGCTGTAGACTTGGGTATGACACGTGTTTCTTTGCATGATTTTTTCAGCGAATGTCGTTAGAATAAAAATTAATTGGCTATCTTGTCGGATATAAATAAAAAATACATAAAAATCAGATAGCCATGAAAATATCTTTTAAACATTGCTTGCCATTGGTACTATTGGGATGTGTGGTTGATATTACGGCTCAAACTTTTGACGAATGGCAGAATCCTCAAGTAAACGAAGTGAATCGAGCACCGATGCACGCTGATTATTTTGCTTATCCGGATGAGAATTCGGCATTTAAAGGTGAGAAAACATTGCAAACCAATTATCTTTCTTTAAACGGTTTATGGAAGTTTTATTGGGTGAAGGATGCAGATAAACGTCCGGTTGACTTTTTTAAAACTAATTTTGATGACCGGTTGTGGACAACTATGCCCATTCCTGGAATTTGGGAAATGAACGGATATGGTGATCCTATTTATTTGAATGTGGGGTATGCCTGGCGTGAGCATTATAAAAATAATCCGCCCATAGTTCCTGTGGAAAATAATCACGTAGGTTCGTACCGGCGTGTAATTAGTGTGCCTGAATCTTGGGATGGAAAACAAGTGTTTATTCATTTTGGATCGGTTACTTCAAATGTTTATTTATGGGTAAACGGTCGTTTTGTTGGTTATAGTGAAGATAGTAAATTAGCAGCTGAATTTGATATTACTTCATATCTGAAGAAAGGAGAAAATTTAATTGCATTCCAAATTTTTCGTTGGTGTGATGGGACATATTTAGAAGATCAGGACTTCTTTCGTCTGTGTGGCGTAGGACGTGATTGTTATCTTTATGCACGGGAAAAAAAACGTATTCAGGATATTCGTGTTACACCAGAGTTAGATGCAGATTATCGAGATGCACGTCTGTGTGTTGATTTGGAGATGAAGGGTAAAGGAAGAGTGAGTTTGAAATTGTTGGATGATGAAGGTCATGTTGTGGCTGAAACTGTGACGCAGGGTAGTGGACGTGTGGAGATAGCTGTGGCGAATCCTCATAAATGGACTGCCGAAACTCCGAATTTGTATACTCTGCTTGCGGTTTGTGAGAATGGCAAAAATGGGCGTGAAGTTGTACCTGTTAAAGTGGGCTTCCGGAAAGTAGAGATTAAAGATGGTCAGTTTTTGATAAATGGTAATCCGGTACTCATAAAAGGAGTGAATCGTCATGAAATGGAACCCAATGAAGGGTATGTATTGACGCGTGACCGAATGTTGGAGGATATCCGTATCATGAAGCAAATGAATATAAATGCAGTGCGTACTTGTCATTATCCTAATGACCCTTATTGGTATGAACTTTGTGACCGTTATGGATTGTATGTAGTGGCAGAAGCTAATGTCGAATCGCATGGAATGGGATATGATAAAACAACTTTAGCAAAGGAACCGGCTTATCTGTTAGCACATTTGGAACGTAATAAGAGAAATGTGCAATGTAATTTCAACCATCCTTCGGTGGTAATTTGGTCAATGGGTAATGAAGGTGGTTTCGGACCTAATTTTGAGGCTTGTTATCGATGGACGAAGAAAGAAGATCCTTCAAGACCAATTATGTATGAACGAGCCGGACGTAATGAGTTTACGGATATTTTCTGTCCGATGTATATGAACTATAAAAATTGTGAACGATATGCGAAAGGTGATGATCCGCGTCCGCTGATAATGTGTGAATATGCTCACGCCATGGGAAACTCGCAAGGAGGTTTTAAAGAATATTGGGATTTAGTGCGTAAATATCCCAAGTTTCAAGGAGGATTTATATGGGATTTTGTTGATCAATCTTTATTTGTGCGTAGAGATGGAAAAATATTTTATGGCTATACGGGCGATTGGAATGAATATGATAGTAAATACGATCAAAATTTTTGTAATAACGGATTGATAGCTCCAGATCGTACATGGAATCCTCATGCTTATGAAGTGCAACGTGTATATCAGTCGGTGTGGGCAAGTCCGGTAGATTTGAAATCGGGAAAGATTGAAGTTTATAACGAGAATTTTTTCCGTAATTTAGATAATTATAGGCTTCAATGGAGTTTGTTGGCTGATGGATATCCGGTACAGACAGGATGGGTAGATCATTTGTCTGTAGCTCCGGGTGAGCGGGAAGTAGTGACTCTTCCTTATGATTTGAGAAAAGTATCTGATGATGCAGAAGTGCTGCTTGATATATCGATTTGCTTGAAGCATGCCGAACCTTTGTTGACGGCAGGATTTGCAGTGGCAAAAAATCAATTATTTGTTCGTGAGAAAAAACGAATAGATGAACTGGAACCGGAGAAACCGGCATTGGATTCTTATATGCTACCAGCATTAGAGGTGTGTGATACCGACGAACAATATCTGATATTGAAAGGTGATAATTGCGAATGGAGATTTGGAAAAGCTGATGGCTTCCTTGTGGGGTATGTGGCAGACGGAAGAGAGCAGTTGGCTCAAGGAGGAAAGTTGATGCCGAATTTTTGGCGTGCACCTACAGATAATGATATGGGTGCGAATCTTCATAAGAAACTGGCTGTGTGGCGGGAACCGGGTTATGAACTGATTTCACTTGAAACACTTCCGGCAACCAAGGACTACATAAAGGTAAAGGCAGAATATCGTTTGAAGAAAATTGAAGCAGAACTAAAGCTTGTTTATACCTTATATAATAATGGCTCATTGAAAGTGCAACAGGTTTTAAAAGCTAAGGGAAAGGGACCGGATTTGTTTAGGTTTGGTATGCAGGTGCAAGTGCCGGCTTCAATGGAATATATAACTTTTTATGGAAGAGGTCCGATAGAAAATTATTCTGATCGTAAGTCTGCTGCTGATTTAGGTATCTATCAGCAAACTGTAACAGAACAATTTTATCCTTATATTCGTCCGCAAGAAAATGGGAATAAATGTGATGTGCGCTGGTGGAAACTTGTAGAGAAAGGCGGACGTGGCCTGCTGCTTCGTGGAGAAGAGCCTCTTTCTGTTTCGGCATTGCATTATAGCATAGACCAACTTGATGATGGAGATGTGAAAGACAACAATCGTCACTCGGAATTGATTGTTCCGGCCAATCTGACCAATTGGTGTATAGATAAGGCCCAGATAGGATTAGGATGCATCAACAGTTGGGGAAGTACAGCCTTGCCTGAATATTTATTACCGTTCTCGGATTATGAATTTACATTTTTGCTGCAACCGATTCGTTAAGTAGTACGCAATAAATTTGCCGGTAGGAATGAGATATTCACACCGGCAAATTTATAGCGTTCGTTTGGATTCTAGTTTGTTTTCTTGTTGAAACCCTTGATAATCTCAACAAAGCTTTTTCCGTATTTCTCCTTTTTAAAGTCGCCTATACCACTTACATTTCCAAAATCATCAACAGTGGTGGGTCGTATGGAGCATAACAGATGTAGGGTCTTGTCGCTTAAGACAATATAAGCGGGGTATTCTTGTTCATCGGCTAGTTTTTTACGATGTTCTCGAAGCAGTTCGAATAGTTCGGTATCTTTCTGCTCCTGAAGAATTTTGTTAGTGGAGGGCATTTTTTCAATAGCCTTTTTCTTTTTCGTTTTTTTCGATTCTTCTCTTTTTATTACAACCAACATAGCCTTTTCTTGTCCGAAGAGGATTTTTCGGCCACTCTCGGTTACTTTCAGATGATTGTCTTCATTGTATGCTATTTCAAAATAGCCCAATTGCAGCATTTGGAGCAGATAATCTTGCCAGTCGCGTGTCGGCACGTCTCTTCCAGCTCCGAATGTTTTTAATTTGTCGAACCCGTTGGATATGATTTCCTGTGTGTAAGCTCCTCGCAGAACGTCAACCAACAGGTGTGTACTGATTCTTTCTCCAGCTCGCAGGATGGCACTTAACGCTTTTTGTACTAAGATGCTTCCATCAAAACGTTGAGGTGGATTCTTACAAACGTCACAATGCATGCAGTCGTATTCTCTATTTTCTCCAAAATAATTGAGTAGTATTCTTCTTCGGCAAATGTCTGCTTCTGCATATTGCTGCATTCGATGTAACTTGTCTAAGTTAATTTCTTTTTGCGAACTTTCATTTGCGAATTTTGAGAGCAATATGATATCTCCCAAAGAATAAAAAAGTAATGTGTCACTTTCCAATCCATCGCGTCCAGCTCGTCCAATTTCTTGATAGAAGTTTTCCATACTTTTGGGTAAGTTATAATGGATAACCCATCGTACATTGGATTTGTCTATACCCATACCGAATGCTATGGTAGCACACACTACTTGTACCCGGTCGTTAATGAAGTCTTCTTGTGCGCGGTCGCGAGCAGCAGAACTGAGTCCGGCATGATACATAGTAGCCGAAATTCCATGTCGTTGCAGTTCGGCAGTTAAGTATTCTGTCTTGTTCCGGCTCATGCAATAGATGATTCCACATTGGTTTTTATGTTGCTCAATGAACTGCAGGATGGTACGCATTTTTTCTTTTTGCTGGTATCCTCTTTTTACAGTTAAGCTCAAATTGGGACGATCAAACGAGGATATAAATACGTGTGGTTCTTTTAATTCTAATTGTTCCTGTATGTCTTGGCGGGTTATTTTGTCAGCTGTAGCTGTTAGTGCAATGACTGGGATATTAGGAAAATCTTTTCTGAGAATTTTGAGTTGTGTATACTCTGGGCGGAAGTCGTGTCCCCATTGCGAAATGCAATGTGCTTCGTCTATGGCAAATAATGAAATGTTTATATCTTTAAGTAGGAAGTTTATTTCTCCCATTAGACGCTCTGGAGAAATATAGAGTAATTTCAGATGTCCCATTAAACATTCTCGTCGGATATTAGTGTTTTCGGATTCATTATTTCCGCTATTAAGTGCAGCTGCAGGCACACCATTAGCTCGGAGTGCTTCTACTTGGTCTTTCATGAGTGAAATGAGTGGTGAAATTACAATTGCTGTACCTTTCATCATGATAGCTGGAAGCTGATAACAGATGGACTTTCCACCTCCTGTAGGCATTAATACTATGGTATCTTTTTTAGCAAGAACATTAGAGATAATTTCTTTTTGTAGGGGACGGAAAGAGTCATATCCGAAATAGGTTTTAAGTGTATGTAGCATGAAAAGGTTTTTGTCTTGATTAATGAGTTTGCAAAGATAAGCAAATGCTCATACTTTTCTTGGATGTTGGATAGCTATTTAAAATAAGAATATAAAAATGGAAAATATGGTATTGTTTGAAGGTAAATAAGATATCAAAAAATTAGTTCTTGTTGAAAATACGTTCTTTTAAGTTTACAAAAATAATGCTTGAAGTGGGTGGAGTAATATTTAGTAAAAGAGGTATTTTTGTTAAGGATAAGCATGGTATGAGAAGTAGGAAAAAGAAATATAGAAATGATAAAACAAATATTTCTCTAATATAAAAACGAAAGTCGTCTTTCGTTTTATAAAACTTCATCAAAGCTTTTTCTTTGTTTTAAAAACTTCTTTTGTTTCTATGGAAAGCAATTCGGTGCTTTATTAGTTAAAGTATGAAACCTGTTTTTATATCAAAAAGAACGTCAAGAAATGATTTATTCACAGAAACAAGCGCTATAAGGATAAAAAAAAAGGTTTTTTTGCATTGAAACATGATAAATAGTTTTGCAGTTAATATTCTTTTTGAAAAAAAAGATTAACTTTGTAGCCTACAAAGAAAAAAATATCTGTTCTTTGTACAAATAAAAGGAAAAGAGCATAAACGTAAAATCACTACAAGAACTTATGACAAAAGAGCCAAAAGATGTTGAAGGAGGAGAAGTAAGAAGCCCTTACAACATTAAAGAAAAGAAGGAAAAGGATGCTGCTTATCGCTCCTTGATCCGTGCAGAATTGGCGGATGAACTGTATGATAAGATTGTGAATATTATTGTAGCTCAGAAGAAGTACAAGGACCCTGATTACTCAGCAAAAGAGTTGGCTTCAGATTTGAAGACCAATACTCGTTATCTTTCAGCGGTAATCAATTCTCGTTTCGGTATGAACTACTCTTGTTTGGTCAATGAGTATCGCATTCGTGAGGCTGCGCATTTACTGATAGATCGTCGTTACCTTGACAAAAATGTAGAAGAAATTAGTACGATGGTAGGTTTTGCCAATCGTCAGTCTTTTTATGCTGCATTTTATAAGATTAAAGGAGAAACTCCTAGAAATTACAGACGCAGACATTTGGAAAAAAACAAGTAATAAATACAAGTTTAGTTGAAGAAGGTTGTCTGGAAAGTTTCCTTTTAACCCTTTATATGCTTGATCAAGTTTTTTTTTCAAGCGTGAAGGTTATGGGCTTTACAGACAACTTTTTTATTAACCCTAATAAATAAGAGTAACATGAAAAAAACAATGATGCAGATGGCAATGACAACCATGTTGTTAACAGCTTGTGGCACATCGCAAAAGGAAACTGTACAAGATGATTTTGATTATACTGTAGAACAGTTTGCCGATTTGCAGATTTTGCGTTATCAGGTAAAAGGATTTGAAAATCTTACGCTTAAACAAAAGGAACTTGTGTATTATCTGTCACAAGCAGCTTTGCAAGGTCGAGATATATTGTTCGATCAAAATGGAAAGTATAATTTGATTATACGTAAAATGCTTGAAACGGTATATACTGATTATCAGGGCAATCGTAAGGATAGTAACTTTGTGAATATGGAGGTGTATTTGAAACGTGTATGGTTCTCAAACGGAATACATCATCATTATGCGGCTGACAAGTTTATACCCGGCTTTACTCCTGAATTTTTTAAAGAAGCTCTTAAGAGTGTAGATTCTGCCAAGCTACCTTTGGCTGAAGGCGAAACAATAGATCAATTGTGTGATGAGGTATTCCCGGTTATTTTTAATCCGGAAGTAATGAAAAAACGTGTAAATCAGGCTGATGGTGAAGATTTAGTTCTGACTTCAGCTTCGAATTATTATGAAGGCGTAACACAAAAAGAGGCTGAAAAGTTCTATGATAACATGAAGTCTGCAGCGAAAACAGATACACCTGTAATGTTTGGAATGAATAGTCGTTTGGTGAAGGAAAATGGTAAGGTGTTTGAGAAAGTGTGGAAACTTGATGGACTTTACGGACAGGCTATTGAGAAAATTATCTTTTGGCTGAATAAAGCTGAAGCTGTAGCTGAAAACGATCAGCAAAAAGCTGTTATAAATAAATTGATTGCTTATTATACTACAGGCGACTTGAAGACATTTGATGAGTATTCTATTCTTTGGGTGGAAGAACAGAATGCTAAGGTGGATTTTGTAAATGGTTTTATTGAGAGCTATGGCGATCCTTTAGGCCTAAAATCTAGTTGGGAGTCTATTGTAAACTTTAAGGATGAGGAAGCTACTAAGCGTGCGCAGACTTTAAGTGTAAATGCTCAATGGTTTGAAGATAACTCTCCAGTAGACAGTCGTTTCAAGAAAGAATCTGTAAAAGGGGTATCGGCGAAAGTTATTACTGCAGCAATGCTTGGAGGTGATTTGTATCCTTCTTCAGCTATTGGTATTAATTTGCCAAACTCTAATTGGATTCGAAGCGAACATGGTTCGAAATCTGTAACCATTGGTAATTTGACAGAAGCTTACAGTAAGGCGGCTCATGGAAATGGATTTGCTGAGGAATTTGTTTATGGTGATGTGGAACGTGCTTTGCTTGAAAAATATGGTGATTTAACTAATAACTTGCATACAGATTTGCATGAATGTTTAGGGCATGGTTCTGGTAAATTGTTGCCTGGTGTAGATCAAGATGCTTTGAGAGCTTATGGATCTACCATTGAAGAAGCTCGTGCTGATTTGTTCGGACTTTATTATTTGGCTGATGCTAAGTTGGTGGAATTGGGACTTACTCCCGATGCAGAAGCTTATAAGGCTGAATATTATTCTTTTATGATGAATGGACTGATGACACAGCTTGTGCGTATAGAGCCAGGAAATAATGTAGAGGAAGCTCATATGAGAAATCGTCAGTTAATAGCACGTTGGGCCTTTGAAAATGGAAAAGCTGATAAAGTAGTAGAAATGGTTCAGAAAGACGGAAAGACTTTTGTAAAAGTGAACGATTATGAGAAACTTCGTACCTTGTTTGGAAAACTCTTAGCAGAGATTCAACGTATCAAGTCGGAAGGTGATTTTGATGCAGCTCGCAACATGGTCGAAACTTATGCTGTTAAGGTAGATCCTATTCTCCATAAAGAAATTCTGACTCGTTATGAGAAACTACATTTGGCACCTTATAAGGGTTTTGTAAATCCCGTTTATACTCCGGTAATGGACGAAAAAGGTAATATTACAGATGTAACAGTATCATATGAAGAAGGATATGTAGAGCAAATGTTGCGTTATAGTAAGGATTATGCTAATTTACCACTTCGTAACGAATAAAGAATAAATTGAAATGATGGACTTGCAAGAAGTTTTGAGAGATATCAAGACCCAGTTCCGCTTGGCAATGAATGGTGTCACATCAAAGAGTATGCGCGACAAAGGTATGGACTACAAACTGAATTTTGGAGTGGAAGTGCCTCGCCTCAAAGAAATAGCTGCTAAATATGAAAAAAATCATCAGTTGGCACAAGCTTTGTGGAAAGAGAATGTGCGTGAATCGAAAATTCTGGCAGGTATGCTTCAACCAGTAAATACGTTCTATCCAGAGATTGCTGATATTTGGATAGAAGATATGCATTATCCTGAAATAGCGGAACTTACTTGTCGGAATTTATTCAGTTATTTGCCTTATGCTTCGGAGAAGGCATTCGAATGGATTGCTGATGAACGTGAGTATTTCATGGCATGTGGCTATTTAGTTCTAGCTCATCTTTTCATGAAAAATCAATACTTGAATGAGAGGTCGGAAAATGAATATCTGGATCAAGTAGTGGTTGCGCTTCAAGATGAAGGTGGTTTTGTGAAACGTTCTGCTTATGCTTCTTTAATAAAGTATGTACAGCAGGGTAGAGAGCAAAGCTGCAAAGCATTGAAGGCTTTGGAATCGATGAAGAATTCAGACGATGAAAGTCAACGGTGTTTTTATGAAGAAATTTTGCTAGAAACAGAGCTCTTATAATAGAGGTAAAATGAAATGGTTCCGGTTTCCTTTAATAAGGGAACCGGATTTTTTTATAGATATCCCATTCCAAGGTTACTTGATATTATATATGAGTCATATTTTAATCTTTAGTGAATATAGTTTGATATATATATATAC
>Cinder_p2__coassemble_1626_pt1 | contig 23258 bp, 25 predicted proteins | sample Cinder_p2__metabat2_low_PE_026 | metagenome-assembled genome bin Cinder_p2
TTTTTGTTCTATACCTTAATTATAATGGAGTTATGAAGAATCTGAGAATTGAAGCAGTAGTCCTTGCTATAGGTTTGGTGCTGGCTGGTTATTTCGTTAAATTGGGAATTGATTCGTTGGCCGATCGTGGTCGTGTAGTAAATGTAAAAGGTCTTGCAGAAATTGAAGTTCCGGCGGATAAAGTTACATGGCCTCTTATGTACAAGAGTTTGGGTAATGATTTGCCGCTTTTGTATGGACAAATAAAGACAACGAATCAGAAGATAGTAGCCTTTCTTACATCTAAAGGTATTACAGCCGATGAAATAAGTATAAATGCTCCTGAGGTTTTTGATGTGCAGGCTGAACGGTATGGAAATTCTAATTCAAATCCATACCGGTATAATGTAACGACAGTCATTACAGTAACATCTAACAAGGTAGATCTGGTGCGTAAATTGATTTCAGAGCAGGGTGAACTTCTGAAACAAGGAATTGCTATAAGTGGAGGAGATTATCGGTATAATGTATCGTATGACTATACAAGTTTGAATAAGATAAAACCTCAGATGATAGAAGAAGCTACTAAAAATGCACGAGAAGCAGCTGAAAAGTTTGCTAAGGATTCGGAAAGCAAGCTTGGAAAAATTAAACAGGCTAATCAAGGACAATTCTCTATAAGCGACCGTGATGCGAATACTCCCTATATAAAAAATGTACGTGTAGTGACTACGATTGCTTATTCTTTGGAAGATTAAGAATATAAATGAAATAAAAATCGGTGCAACTATCAGAAATTTCTGCAAATAGCTGTGCCGATTCGTTTTTTTATACTATCTTCGCGGCCGATTATTATAGTAATATAATGTCTAACCCAATTTATTATTTAAACAACTGATTTATTAATGGAAAACTTAAAGAATGTTGCTCCCATCGAAGATTTTAACTGGGATGCTTACGAAAACGGCGAAGCCGTAACTGGCTTGAGCAAAGATGAGCTGGAAAAAGCTTATGACAACACTTTGAACAAAGTTAATGACCGTGAGGTTGTTGACGGTACTGTAATCGCTATGAACAAACGTGAGGTTGTTGTTAATATCGGTTACAAATCAGACGGTATCATTCCTTTGAATGAATTCCGTTACAATCCTGACTTGAAAGTAGGTGATACTGTAGAAGTATATATCGAAAATCAGGAAGACAAAAAAGGACAACTTATCCTTTCTCACAAGAAAGCACGTGCTGCACGTTCTTGGGATCGTGTAAATGCAGCTCTCGAAAATGACGAAATCATTAAGGGTTACATCAAGTGTCGTACTAAGGGTGGTATGATTGTTGACGTATTCGGTATTGAAGCATTCTTGCCGGGTTCTCAAATTGATGTTAAGCCTATCCGTGACTACGATGTATTCGTTGGTAAAACTATGGAATTCAAGGTGGTTAAAATTAACCAGGAATTCAAAAATGTGGTTGTTTCTCACAAAGCTCTTATCGAAGCTGAATTGGAACAACAGAAGAAAGAAATTATCAGCAAACTTGAAAAAGGACAGGTTCTTGAAGGAACCGTTAAAAATATCACCTCTTATGGTGTATTCATCGACTTGGGTGGCGTAGATGGTTTGATTCATATAACCGATTTGTCTTGGGGACGCGTAAGCGATCCGAAGGAAGTGGTTCAATTGGATCAAAAACTCAACGTCGTTATCTTAGACTTTGATGATGAGAAGAAACGTATTGCTTTAGGCTTGAAACAATTGACTCCGCATCCTTGGGATGCACTTGATCCTAACTTGAAAGTTGGTGATCATGTGAAAGGTAAAGTAGTTGTTATGGCTGACTATGGAGCATTTATCGAAATCGCTCCGGGCGTAGAAGGATTGATTCACGTTTCTGAAATGTCTTGGTCACAACACTTGCGTTCTGCTCAGGACTTCATGAAAGTGGGTGATGAGGTAGAAGCTGTTATCTTGACTCTTGATCGTGAAGAACGTAAGATGTCTTTGGGTATCAAACAGCTGAAAGCTGATCCTTGGGAAACTATTGAGGAAAAATATCCTGTAGGTTCTAAACACACAGCTAAGGTTCGTAACTTCACTAACTTCGGTGTATTCGTTGAAATCGAAGAAGGTGTTGATGGTTTGATTCATATATCAGATCTTTCTTGGACTAAGAAAATCAAACATCCGTCAGAATTCACTCAAATCGGTGCTGATATCGAAGTTGTAGTTCTTGAAATAGATAAAGAAAACCGTCGTTTGAGCCTCGGTCACAAACAACTTGAAGAGAATCCTTGGGATGTATTTGAAACTGTATTTACTGTAGGTTCGGTACACGAAGGTACTATTATCGAAATGTTGGATAAAGGTGCTGTAATTGCATTGCCTTATGGTGTTGAAGGTTTCGCTACTCCGAAACACTTGGTAAAAGAAGATGGTTCTCAAGCAGCTTTGGATGAGAAACTGTCATTCAAAGTTATTGAATTCAACAAAGATGCTAAGAGAATAATCCTTTCTCATAGCCGTATTTTTGAAGATGCAGCAAAGGCTGAAGAAAAAGCAGAAAAGAAGGCTTCTTCAAAGAAATCTTCAAAGAAAGAGGAAACTCCGATGATTCAAAATCAAGCAGCTTCAACTACTCTTGGTGACATTGATGCTTTGGCAGCTTTGAAAGAGCAAATGGAGGCTAACAAGAAATAATTGATTCTCCTTAATTATAGAAAGGTAGGTTTGCACCGTTGTGTGTAACCTACTTTTTTTATTTTTGGCTTCTTGTTGTAAAAAGTGTTGAATTCATGCTTTTTTTCATTACTTTTGTCTTTACAATGGAAAAGTTTGAGGTAAATATATTGGGATGTGGTTCGGCTTTGCCTACAACAAGGCATTATCCGAGCTCGCAAGTTCTTAACGTACGTGAGAAGCTATTTATGATAGATTGTGGTGAAGGTACGCAGATTCAATTGCGTCGTTCGCGATTGAAGTTTTCTCGGCTGAATCATATATTTATTTCTCATCTTCATGGTGATCATTGCTTTGGTCTTATCGGATTGCTCTCGACCTTTGGTTTGTTGGGACGTACGGCTACCATGCATATTCATGCACCGGCTGAATTGGAACGGTTGATGCTCCCTCAATTGGATTTCTTTTGTAAAGGTATGGATTATCAAGTGGAATTTCATTCATTTACTACCAATCAGCCTATGCTGATTTATGAAGATCGTTCACTTACAGTCACTACCTTGCCGTTGAAACATCGCATTCCTTGTTGTGGTTTTCTATTTAAAGAGAAACCGGTACCAAATCATATTATTCGCGATATGATTGACTTTTATCAAATTCCGCTTTTCGCTATTAGTAGGATAAAGAATGGTGAAGATTATATTCTTCCTGATGGAACAATGGTACCTAATAGTCGGTTGACTGTTCCCTCTGCACCTCCAAGAAGCTATGCTTATTGTTCGGATACTATATACTGTCCTGAGTTAGCAGAATTGGTGCAAGGAGTTGATTTGCTTTATCATGAGGCTACATTTGCTGAGAGTGAGGCTTCACGTGCTAAAGAAACATATCATACTACAGCATCTCAGGCTGCACAATTGGCAAAAGATGCAGCTGTTAAGAAATTGGTTATCGGACATTATTCGGCACGTTATGATAATGAGGATACGCTCTTTGAAGAAGCGCGTCGAGTGTTTCCAGAAACGGTAGCAGCAAAAGAGAATCTTTGTATTGTTATCTAGTTTCATACTGCAATTCTTTTTCAGTACAAATGAAAACTTACGATGAAAATATAATAATGGAGCAATTGCGTAATCCTGCTACGCAACGGAGTGCATTTGAGTGTATTGTGAAACAATATAGTGAACAACTTTATTGGCAGATTCGTCGCATGGTATTCTCTCATGATGACGCAAATGATCTTTTACAGAATACTTTTATTAAGGCTTGGATGCATATTGATTTTTTTCGGGGTGATGCAAAACTGAGTACATGGCTTTATCGGATTGCTTTGAATGAATGCCTTACATTTCTTGGAAAACAACAAAACAATCAGTCTGTACCTTTAGATGATCCTCAAGCAACTATGGTAGCAAAGCTTGAAAGTGATTCGTTTTTTGATGGTGATGAGACTCAGATTCTTTTGCAAAAAGCATTACTTACTTTGCCAGAGAAACAGCGTATGGTTTTCAATCTGAAGTATTATAAGGATATGAAGTATGAAGAAATTTCAGAGATTTTGGGTACTTCAGTAGGAGCATTGAAGGCTTCCTATCATTATGCAGTGAAGAAAATAGAACGTTTTTTAGAAGGTTCACTTTAAACCTTATCTTAGAGAAGTGGTCTAAAAAATGAAGATAAGATATTTGACAAAGATTATGAAAGATAGAAATAAAAAGAAATTAGGAGATATTTGCGGAAAAGAAAACCCATTTCTTGTTCCGGAAAATTATTTTGAAGATTTTACACAGCAATTAATGGATAAATTGCCAGAGAAAGGAACGCATGAGATTATTCCTGTTAAAATTACAAAATGGCAGCGTATGAAACCTTGGTTCTATATGGCGGCCATGTTCTGTGGAATCATATTTGGCGCTCGTTATATGCTTTCTTCTTCAATTAGTAAAAATATGAATAAAGTACAAATGGCTTCACAAAATAGGTATGATAATGTTAGAGAACTTTCTTATGATGAGGAGTATTTGGAAGAAGAGTTAATGAATTCGCGTATGGATGAATATTCTGTATATTGTTATTTGACTTATGCAGATAGTAATGAAGAATAAAATTTCATAGTCAATGAGAACATATCTTGTTTTATTTCTTTTTGTTCTGATAGGGGGACTTTCTGTTGGAACAGCAGAAGCGCAATCACAGCGGAAAAAGTGTGATAATATAACAAAAGATGAATTTCGAAAGAAGCAAAAGACATTTATCATTCGTGAAGCTCAGTTGACTCCTAAAGAAGCTGCTCATTTCTTTCCTTTGTATTTTGAATTGCAAGATAAGAAAAGATTGCTTACTGAAGATGCAAATGCTAAAAGAAATAAGGCTTTAAGAGGAAAACTTGATGAGAAACAATATAAGTCGGCTGTTGATCAAATATTGAATGCGCATGTCGATTTAGAGCAGTTAGAAAGGGAATATGTGGAGAAATACCGCAGGTTTCTTACTAATAAGAAAATATTCAATATTATGACCGCCGAAATAAAATTCAGGAAACAACTGATAAAAAATGTACGTCAATAGGAATATCGGTTTTAGAGATTGCTTAATAGTCAAAAAAGTAATAAATCTTTTTGCTCATACAAAACGTTTCATTACCTTTGCAGCTTGAAAAGAGAACCATTACACAATATTTTTGTTACCAGCAAAATATTAACATTAATAAAAGAAACAAATACTGATATGAAAAAAGGTATTCATCCCGAAAATTATCGTCCGGTAGTATTCAAAGACATGTCAAATGGTGATATGTTCCTTTCACGTTCAACTTGCGCAACTAAAGATACTGTTGAATTTGAAGGTGAAACTTATCCTTGTGTAAAGCTTGAAATTTCTAGCTCTTCACACCCATTCTATACTGGTAAATCTAAGTTGGTTGATACAGCAGGACGTGTTGATAAGTTTATGAGCCGTTACGGTAATGCTAGAAAGAAATAATGTGATTCTGTAAAGGAACTAGCATAACAAAAAAAGGTTTATCGAATATTCGATAAACCTTTTTTGTTATGCTTAAAAATAGTAAGATTTTAAAGAATATAGAAGCCAATCTTGACTCTAGTATTTAAAACTAGAAGAAAGATTGGCTTCATTCCCTTTATTAAAAGATTAATTTATGAATCAACAAAATTATTGTTGTTTGTTGGTTACGAGTTGGAATCTTTTATCTTTCCACTCATAAATTAGTGGAGAATTTTTCATGAATTGTTTTATTTTGATGGAGTCTTCTTTGTTCATGTATTCTGGAGTGTTGTATATGAACGTTAAAGTGTTTTGTGTGGCCGATAGCTTAGCCTTAATGAAGGTAATGTTGGCTTTTATCCGTATATCATTCAAGCTGTCTGCTTGCTCAGGAACAGGAGAGAGAAAGAAGTCATCTGATGTTGGCATTTCTTTCAAAAAATCTTCGGTAGGTAATTTCTTCCAGTCTGTAGAATAAAATAAAATCCTACTGTCTTCTATGGGCCCTTTAACAGTCTTTACCATACAAATTACTGACAATGAGTCTTCCAATGGTAATTTTCGCATTTCCCATGTGCTATTTGGAGTGACTTGTGCCAATAAATAGTTGTCATTAAGAATCTTTACTTCTGAAGAGTTGTTGAATCGGTTGGTTACTTTAGCCTGCATTTTGCTGGCTAGAAAATCTGCACAATCTGCTCGGTTCACTTTTGTTAGGATGAGTGAAAGTGTGTCGGGCATATTAATAAAAAGTTCCTTCATGTTTTGAGCTGTAAGGGTGTTGAAGCATGCCATCCAGTAGCTTATGAGGAGTATTGTTATTTTTTTCATTGTAATTTTTATTTGGAACCCAAATATAGAAAAATCATTCCGATTAATACCAAGGCAAGGTCCATAACCTTACTTTTTAAATTCTTTTCACGGAAGAACATCGCTCCGCAAAGGAAAGATACCACAACACTTCCTCGTCGTACCATTGATACAATGGAAATCATGGCACCTTCTAGGCTTAGCGAATAGAAGTATACAAAATCAGCTGCCGAGAGAAATATTGAGATAAGAATAATGCTCCAGTCCCATCGAAAAGGTGTAGTTTCTTTTCGTTTGGGTAGCCATAAAAAAGCGATGACAGCTCCCATCATAAATAGCTGATAGATGTTGTACCAAGACTGTACTATCATGCGGTCAAGCCCGATTCCACCTTCAGATTCTGGAGCCATGAGATATTTATCGTACAAGCCGCTTATGGCACCAGTTACAGCAGCCAATACAACATAAAAAATGTATTTATTATGTTTGAAATCAATGCCTTCTTTTTTCCCGGAACGACTGAGCATAAAGAAAGAAATAATAGCCATGAGTACGCCAATCCATTGATAAAGGTTTAGACGTTCTCCAAAAAACAACAGGGCACCTACCAGTACCATTACCGGGCGTGTAGCATTTATGGGTCCCACGATAGTGAGTGGAAGGTGTTTCATTCCAAAATATCCAAAAGTCCATGAGGATAAAACGATGAATGCTTTGATTAGTACAAATTTATGTACCTCATATCCAGCAGAAGGGACATAGAAAATCGTTCCCTGTAAAATGTTTCCCCAAGTTGACAGAAGAATAAAAGGTAGGAAAATCAGACTAGAAAACAGGGTGTTTAGAAATAGTACAGGCAGTACGGCGTTGTCTTTTAATGATTTCTTTTTGAAAGCGTCATAGAATCCTAGAAGGGTAGCAGAAAGAAATGCAAGTAATAACCACATGACAGAATCGTTTACAAATATATTTTTCGGGCTGCAAAGATACTACTAATTCGTACACGATGAATGTAAAATCAGATAAAAGTACTTTGGATATAAGGGTTAAAAAAGAAAAAAGCTACCTTTGTGTGTCTTTTTATTTAATTACTGACAATATGAAATTACTAACTCAACTCTTCGGCTTTGATCCGAAGAAACATTCTGTAAAAACTGAAGTCTTTGCAGGAATTACAACTTTTCTTACCATGGCCTATATTTTGGCTGTTAATCCTGAGATATTAAGTGCTACGGGTATGGATAAGGAAGCTTTGTTCACTTCTACTACTCTTGCCACTATTTTGGCTACGCTTATTATGGCTGTTTGGGCCAAACTTCCTTTTGCGCAAGCACCAGGAATGGGGTTGAATGCTTTTTTTGCTTATACTATTTGTTTGGGTATGGGATATCCTTGGCAGTTTGCATTAGCTGCTGTTTTTATTGAAGGGCTTCTATTTATTTTGCTTACTGTAAGTAATCTGCGTACTCTTATAGTCAATTCCATCCCTGAGTCGTTGAAGTATGCTACGACCGCCGGTATCGGTCTTTTTATCGCTTTTATAGGATTTCAGAATTCGGGAATTGTGACTAGTCATCCTACTACCATGCTTGCTTTAGGTGATGTTACTTCAGGAGCTCCACTGCTCGCTCTGTTGGGTATGTTTATTACTTTGGTATTGTTGGTGCACAAAGTGCGTGGCGGATTGTTGTGGGGTATTCTGCTTACAACATTAGTGGGGATTCCTATGGGTATTACGTCCTTTCATGGAATAGTAAATTTGCCTCCTTCTATTGCACCAATCTTTTGTCAGCTTGATTTTTCTAATGTTTGGACTACCGATATGGTTATAGTGGTGTGTACCCTGCTGTTTATGGATTTATTTGATACTATCGGTACCTTAATTGGTGTTTCCACTCAAGCCGGTATGATGAAGAATGGACAGGTACCTCGCATCAAGCAGGCTTTCATGGCTGATGCTATTGGAACCACAGCTGGTGCCTTATTAGGAACAAGTACTATTGTGACTTTTCTTGAGAGCGCTTCGGGAGTGAATGAAGGTGGCCGTACAGGTCTTACAGCCTTTACTACAGCTATGTGTATGGCTTTGGCTTTGTTTTTTTCTCCATTGTTTCTTTCTATTCCGGCAGCGGCTACTTCGGCAGTATTGGTTATTGTTGGTATGATGATGATGGGGGCGGTAGCAAAAATTCCTCTGAATGATTATACCGAGGCTTTGCCAGCTTTTCTTTGTATGGTACTTATGCCATTTGCTTATAGTATAGCTGATGGTATTATTATTGGATTTATCAGTTATGTGGTTATTAATCTATTATGTGGAAAATACAAAAAGATTTCTGTACCCATGTATGTGTTGGCTGTACTATTTTGTTTTAAGTTCCTGCTTTAAATTGACTATTTTGATTTTAAGATGTTGAGATAAGATGTTGAAAGGCATTTTGATAGGAGGTATTTTGCTTTTTGCATTTATTATTTTGGAATCGAATTAAGAGTTATATGGTTTATTTTGTATACTTTTGCATATATATTATTAATCTTTTAGAATAACAAGCATGAAAAGAATTCTTTTAATTTGTTTGGTTTTATGTGCAGCTTTCCAATTGAAAGCACAGAATGTGCAATTACATTATGATTTTGGTCGTAGTATTTACAGTGAACTTGATGCAGAATATCGTCCATTATTAACTGGAACAGTAGAATGGTTTAAAGCTGATAAGTGGGGAAGTAGCTTTTTCTTTGTAGATTTTGACTATACGAAAAAAGGATTAGCTTCGGCCTATACGGAGATTTCTCGTGAATTAAAGTTTTGGGATGCTCCTTTTTCTGCTCATTTTGAATATAATGGTGGATTGAGCAATGTCGTATCATTTAATAATGCTTATTTGGTAGGTCCCACCTACACTTGGAACAGTACGGATTTTACCAAGGGATTTACTCTTTCAGCTATGTATAAATACATTCAGAAACATGAAGACCCAAATAACTTTCAAATAACCGGAACTTGGTATGTACACGGTTTTGATGGAAAGTTCACTTGTAGTGGTTTTGCTGATTTTTGGCGCGAAAAGAATCCCAATGGTTATTTTATTTTTTTAGCCGAGCCTCAATTTTGGTTGAATCTAAACAAGTTCAAGGCTGTAGATAATGCTTTCAATTTGAGTATTGGAACTGAAGTTGAGCTTTCGCAAAATTTTGGTTTTCGTGATGGTTTCTATGTTATCCCGACCTTTGCTGTGAAATGGACATTCGATTAATGTTTGATATCTTGTTTTTTGATTAGGCACGATAGAGATAAAAATGGAGCGGTTTTGTATAAATGTTATGCAAAACCGTTTTCTTTTTATTCACACCTGCTGTAAATGTTGTACTTTTGTTTCGATTCTATAAATATTCATTTTATGAAAGAAAAATACTGGAGGTATTCCCTCATTATATTGATTCTAGGTATGGGGCTTCTGCTTTTCCGACAAGCACAACCGTTTATGAATGGCATTTTGGGAGGTTTTACTCTTTTTATTTTGCTTCGCAATTTCACTTATAAATTGCAGACAAAGATGAAGCCATCTTTGGCGGTATGGACAGTAACTGTAGGTACAATGTTTTTTATTTTGATTCCTTTGTCTTTATTTGGATGGGCTTTGTTTAGTCAACTTTCTGGACTACATATAGATACACAAACTATTATTCAACCAGCTATGCATGCTGTAGCCATTATCAAAGAGAAGACTGGTTTTGATATTCTTTCGGAGAATACACTTTCTTTTGTTGTCTCTCAAGTTTCGGCGGTGGGTAAGTCTGTAATGAACGGACTAGGTGATTTGGTAATCAATTTGGCAGTAGCTATTATGTTGTTGTTTTTTTTGCTTCATGGAGGTCGTTCGCTGGAACAATATATCTCTACTTTGCTTCCATTCAAGGAGGAAGACAAGCGTGAAGTACTCAGTAAAATTCAAATTATTGTTCGTTCTAATGCCATAGGTATTCCTTTGCTAGCCATTATTCAGGGTGTGATTTCGTTAGGAGGCTATCTGTTGTGTGGTGCACCCAATCCGGTACTGTCGGCCATGCTGACGGCTTTTGCTTCAGTTATCCCCATTGTGGGTACTACTTTAGTTTGGTTTCCTATATCAATTTATTTCCTTTTGATAGGCGACTGGATACATGCGCTTGTACTTTTAGGTTACGGAGGTATCATCATAGCTCAGTGTGATAATCTGATTCGTTTCATCCTTCAGAAGAAGATGGCCAATATTCACCCACTTATTACCATTTTCGGTGTGGTAGCCGGTTTGCCTATTTTTGGCTTCATGGGTATTATTTTTGGCCCATTGTTGGTATCACTCTTTCTTCTTTTTGTTGATATGTTTCGGGAGGAATATTTGCTTCAAGAGGAAAAATGAAAGTAGCAGTTGTTATTAAGAGATACTTGATTTGGAAAGTTTCTTTAGTTGGGCTGATATAACGTGTTTTTAATAGGCTTTTTTCTAGTTTAAAGTTGGTGTGGGTATGTTGTATAATGAATACATACCCACACCAACAGTATTTAATAGGGAGAATTCTATAGTAATAATTGGGTAAGTTCCTGAAAGTCTTTTACGATATAAGTAGCACCGGCAGATTTGAATTCTTCGCGATTGCCATAACCATAAAGCACGCCTACTGAATCTAATCCTACAGCTTTTGCTCCTAGAATATCATGCTTGCGGTCTCCTATCATGACAATATCTGAGGTGTCGGTAAGTCCGTTACTTTTCATTACATAGCGAATAACTTCTTCTTTTGTACGATGTAGAAGGTCATTTCGTCCACCGACGAATGCAAATCGGTCGGTTATACCGAAATATTCTAATACCACATCGGCCATATGTTGTGGCTTGGAGGTTGCTACCATAAGAATTTTTCCAGCTGCACGTGCTGCATCAAGAAATTCTATTATTCCAGGGTAAAGTGAATTTTCATACACTCCGGTTACTACATAACGTTCACGATACACTCTCACTGCCTCATCGGTCTGTTCATCGGTCAGATGGTAGAATTCTTTAAATGACTCTTCTAACGGGGGACCCACAAAGCGTAGCAATTCATTGGTGTTTTTTACATGAATGCCGAAATGTGCTAATGCATGTTGTGCCGAGCGTGTGATGCCCGGTGCAGAATCAGAGATGGTGCCATCTAAGTCTAGAAAAAGATAACGATAAGATTTCATGTATTTTGTTTGTTTGATTTCTGTATGATTGCATTGATTGCATTTTTTACTGAACCATATTTTAGTAATAATGCTTGAGCATCTTTATATTCCAAGTGCAGTTCATCAACCAGCATCCGTGTTCCTCGGTCTACTAATTTTTGATTGCTTAACTGCATGTTTACCATTCGGTTGCCTTTAACCCTTCCCAGTTTGATCATTACCGAAGTGGATATCATGTTTAGAATCATTTTCTGCCCGGTTCCGCTTTTCATACGTGAACTACCTGTAACAAACTCTGGTCCTACTACCATTTCGATAGGAAAATCAGCTTCTTTTGAAATTGGGGCATTGGGGTTGCTGCATATTGAAGCTGTTAGAATGCCATGTTCGCGCGCTTTACGTAAGGTATTCACCACATAAGGTGTAGTCCCCGAAGCCGCTATGCCGATGACTGTATCATTAGGTCCGATATGGTATGTTTCTAATTCTTCCCATCCTTTAAGAGGGTTATCTTCAGCATTCTCTACTGGGTTTCGTAAAGCACGTTCTCCTCCAGCTATCAGTCCAATTACTTTGGTTGGTGGCATACCAAATGTTGGTGGAATTTCTGAGGCATCAAGCACACCTAAACGTCCGCTGGTACCTGCCCCCATATAGAAGATTCGTCCGCCACGTTCCATACGTGTGATTATGGCGTTTACTAGTTTCTCAATTTGTGGAATACATTGTTGTACAGCATCGGCCACTTTGTGATCTTCTTTATTAATATTTTCTAGCAGTTCCCGAACGGGCATTTGTTCCAGATTATCATATAAAGAAGCTTGTTCTGTTATTTTTGTAAAGTTCATCATCGTTAGGTCGTATTATTTTCGCATGGTGTGGAAGGTTATTAGTCCTTTCATAGGGCTTTGTTCTATGTTACCCGGAGTATAGCCTTGTTCTTTTAGAGCATTGGTTAGTTCTTCTTTAAATACATAAGCGATAGACCCTGTAGCATGTACGGGTAATTTTGTAGGATAATCTGTTAGATTACGTTGGATGAATGTGGAGAAAGCATCATTCAGCAGTTTCTGTATAGCTGGGTGACTTCTGTTTTTGGCAATGAAAGGAGCAAATCCGGCCAAAAAACGATTGGCTTTTGGTTTTCGGTATACGCAGTCTATCACTTCTTCTTGTATCAATTGTGTCTCATTAAGGAAATCCCGGCAGATGTCTGCTGGCAATTGCTTTTTTAGTACTCCGTTTATTAAACATTTTCCTAAATAGGCTCCACTACCTTCATCTCCCAAAATATAACCCAATGAAGGTGTATGTTGGGCTATCTTGTCTCCGTCGTAGAATCCGGAGTTGGATCCTGTACCCATAATGCAGGCTATACCCGGTGTATGCCCGCATAAGGCACGAGCAGCTCCCAATAAGTCACTGTAGACTTCTATATGTACTTGTTCTCCGAAGACTTTCTTTAGGCAGTTTTTAAGAATAATACTTTTGGCCGAAGTACATCCTGCGCCATAAAAATGAATACTTTCGATGGCCTGTACTGGGAGTTGGGGTAGAAGTTCTTTATACAATATCCTTAAAATGCTATCCGTTTCCATAACAACAGGGTTTATACCTTGCGTTTGCACTTGAGAATATTGTGTCTTTATAAATTCATCTGTTCTCTTCTGTTCTTCTGTTCTTTTGTCAAGTTTTGTTATACTGCACCAATCTGTTTTGGTGGAACCACTATCTGCGAGTAAAATCATAGTCGAAAATCCTTTTCACAAAGATATATTTTTTTTACGTTATTGTTCATTGTCTTCAATGGCTTTTTTGCATGCTTCCATCAGCCATTTCGGGGTGGATGTAGCTCCGCATATTCCTATGGTGCTAGCGTTTTTTAGCAGATTGAAATCTATTTCAGCAGGATTGTCAATCAGATAAGAGTTGGCATTTACCTTTTTACATTCATTGAACAGAATTTTTCCGTTGGAGCTTTTTTTTCCGCATACAAAGAATATTAAATCGTGTCGACGTGCAAATTCACGTACGTTAGGCATACGGTTAGCTACTTGTCGGCAGATGGTATCGAATGATTGAAAGGTTGCATTGGGAGCAGTATGGTTTTGGATATATTCTGTAATTAAGCAGAACTCTTCCAGTGATTTTGTGGTTTGTGAATAGAGACGTATATCTCTGGTAAAATCCAGTTTCTTAGCTTCTTCCAAAGATTCGATTACGATAGCTTCTCCTTTCGTTTGTCCTACTAGGCCAAGTACTTCGGCATGCCCATTTTTCCCGTAAATTACAATCTGTTTATGAAGATTATCATTTTGGTCATATTCTTTTTTAATACGTTTTTGCAGTTGCAGTACCACTGGACAGGTAGCATCAATGATTTCTATTTCGTTTCGTTTGGCTATTTCGTATGTTTCAGGTGGTTCTCCATGCGCTCTTAATAGTACTTTTACGTGGTGTAGCTGGCTAAACTCTTCGTGGTTGATGGTTATTAGTCCTAAATGTTTAAGTCGTTCACATTCACGTCCGTTATGTACAATATCGCCCAAGCAGTAAAGAGGAGTCCCTTTTTTTAGTTCTTCTTCGGCTTTTTTTATGGCAGTGGTTACTCCAAAGCAGAATCCCGATCCGCAGTCTATTTCTATATGCTTCATGCTGTGATAACATTTTTGAATTGGGTTAGCAACCATACTTTTTGCTCTTCTATGCTCAGTTGACTGTTGTCCAAAGTGATGGCATCTTCGGCTTTACGTAAAGGGCTTACTTCGCGGTTCTGATCTATATAATCACGTTCTCTTACGTTGTTTAAGATGTCTTCAAAGTTGGCAGGTTGACCCTTAGCTTTTAGTTCTTCAAATCGTCGTTGTGCTCGTATTTCAGCTGATGCTGTGACAAAAATCTTCAGTTCTGCATCTGGAAATACGGTTGTTCCTATGTCGCGTCCGTCCATGACGATACCTTTCTCTTTACCCATTTGTTGCTGTAGTTGCACTAATGCTTCGCGTACGAAACCTAGTGCTGCAATAGGGCTTACGTGTGAGGAAACTTCCATGGAACGAATTTGATTTTCTACATTTTCGTCATTGAGAAAGGTTTCTGGTCGTTGAGTTTCTTTGTTCAGTTTGAAAGCAATATGGATATGAGGCATATCGGATTTCAGAGCCTGTTCATTGATTCCTTCAGAAGAAAAATAGCCTTTTTGTAGGCTGTATAAGGTGACTGCGCGGTACATGGCACCGCTGTCTATGTAGATGTAACCTATTTCCTGTGCCAAATCTTTTGCCATGGTGCTTTTTCCGCATGAAGAGAATCCGTCAATGGCAATTGTTATTTTTTTCATATTTGATGAATTTTAAGAATTTGCGATAAAAATGAATCAATACGCCAAAGGTAGGGATAAAAAGTGAATATACGTTCCCTTTCTTTTCGGACTTTAATCAAAAAGGCTTACTTTTGTCACATGGAAATCAAAAAATCACCACGTGCAGATTTAGAAAGAGGTCGAGGGATGCGTTTTGTTGTCGCATTGGCATTGGTCTTGATGGTGGTAATGATTGCTCTTCACTGGAAGATCAAAGGTGGAGGTGATGAAAATCCTCCTGTTTTGAACTTGGCGGACTTTTCATCGGATGCTATATTACCTCCGGTGATGTTGCCTCAAGCTTTGGTGATTCCGGAACAAGTGGAAGCTGAGGTCGTTCCTGTAGATATTGACCGTATACAAACTGTGCAAAGTGTAGAAAAAAAACGTATAGAACAGGCTGTTGAATATCTGAAAAAAGAATGGAGTCAGGTTGATGATATTGAAGAGGAATTGATTGATTTGCCAGAACCGGTAAAGGAAACGATGGAAGAATTTATGGCCGATAGTTTGCCTCATTTTCCTGGAGGTGATGCAGCTTGCATGCGTTTTCTTTCTCGCCATATTACCTATCCATCGTCTGCTTTGGATGGGCGTCGTACCGGATGCGTCAAGGTGCAGTTTGTGGTAGAGAAGGATGGTTGTTTGACTGGTATACAAGTTGTACAGTCGGTTTCCAAGATGCTGGATGACGAGGCGGTAAGAGTAGTAAAACTGATGCCAAAATGGAATCCGGGAAGAGAAAAAGGAAAACCAGCTCGCTTTCTTTATGTGTTGCCGGTAGATTTTCGCTTGCGTTAATAGATTGGAAATGAATTAAAAGAAGAAGAATATGTTTGCTACGAATGAATTATTGGATAAGATAAACCAATACATTGCCGGCTGGGACTATTCACGTCAGCCGAAGGGGTTGTATGACCCTATTCAATATGTACTTTCTCTGGGTGGAAAAAGATTGCGTCCGGTATTGATGCTGATGGCTTATAATTTATATAAGGATGATGTAGATCGTATTTTGCCTGTAGCTGTGGGATTAGAAACTTATCATAATTATACTCTTTTGCATGACGATTTAATGGATCGGGCTGATATGCGTCGGAATAAGCCTACTGTGCATAAGGTGTGGAATGATAATACAGCTATTCTTTCGGGGGATACCATGTTGGTCTTGGCCTATCAGCAGATGGCATTGAGTGATGGAGCATATTTGAAAAGAGTATTAGATATCTTTACTAATACAGCTTTGGAGATAGGAGAAGGACAACAATTTGATATGGAGTTTGAAACTCGCGACAATGTGACCGAAGAGGAATATATTAATATGATTCGTTTGAAAACTTCTGTTTTGCTGGCTGCTGCTTTGCAAATAGGTGCAGTGCTAGGAGGAGCTTCGGATTCTGATGCGCGGCATTTGTACGACTATGGTGTGCAAGTGGGTTTGGCATTTCAACTTCAAGATGATTATTTAGATGTATATGGTGATGCATCGGTATTTGGAAAGAAGATAGGAGGCGATATCCTCTGTAATAAAAAAACCTATATGCTTATCAATGCACTTCAGCGTGCTGATGGAGAACAACGAAAAGAATTGAAAAAATGGATTGAGGCTGTGGATTATTGTCCGGAGGAAAAGATTGCAGCTGTAACCCATCTGTATGATGCCATTGGTATACGTGGCTTATGTGACCGTAAGATAGAGGAATATTTTAAATCTGCAGAATCTTGTTTAGCTGCAGTACAAGTGAATGAGGAACGAAAAATAGCATTGAAGAACTTTGTATTGTCTTTGATGCATCGTAGTGTTTAAAAAAATCTCAATGATTATAGATACACATACTCATCTTTTCTGTGAAGAGTTTGAAGAAGATTTGCCAGAGGTGATAGATCGGGCTATTAGTGCCGGTGTAGAAAAGCTCTTTATGCCCAATATTGATGTTTCTACCTTGGATCGTTTGTTGCATGTGTGTGATTGTTATCCTGAAACTTGTTTACCGATGTTGGGATTGCATCCCACATCGGTGGATGCTGGGTATAAGGATGAACTAAGTCTTTTGAAACAATATTTGCTGCGTCCGAATCGTTTTGTTGCGATTGGCGAAGTGGGATTGGATTTATATTGGGATACAACATTTAGTCAGGAACAGGTGAATGCTTTTAATGAGCAAATTCATTGGGCTATGGAATTTAATTTACCACTGGTGATTCATTGTCGTAAAGCTTTTCCTAAGTTAATAGAGTGTTTGGAACCTTATAAGGAAACTTCTTTGCGAGGTATTTTTCATAGTTTTACAGGTGATGATGGCGATGTTTGTCAATTGCTTTCTTTTAAAAATTTCCTATTCGGTATAAACGGTGTGGTTACATTTAAAAAGTCAAAACTTCCGGCAGTGCTTCGTTCGTCAATTCCTTTGGATAGGTTGGTGGTGGAAACCGATTCTCCTTATTTAGCTCCTGTTCCTCATCGTGGACAGCGCAATGAAAGTGCTTATGTTCGCGATGTGTTGATTAAAGTGGCTGAAATATATGAAATAACCGTAGATGAAGCTGCTGCCATAACATCAGAGAACGCATGTCGTTTGTTTTGTATAAAGTGAAATGAATAATTAAGGGCGTTTTGTTTGCTTTTTAGAAGATTCTTCTTACTTTTGCAACCGATTCAAAAAGAAACCCTTCAAAGAAGCATGGAGAGGTGCTCGAGTGGTTGAAGAGGCACGCCTGGAAAGCGTGTATACGTCAAAAGCGTATCACGGGTTCGAATCCCGTTCTCTCCGCATCATCCTATTTATGGATGGTGCTTTTTTTATAGGCTAATATCCCTCACATAAAAATTCAGTCGATGAGAACTTTTATTACCCTTAGTATACTAGGTTTGTTTTCTTTCCTTTTATTCTCGTCTTTTCAATCCCAATCAACTTTGTTTTCCGATTCGGTTTCCAGTGTCGCTACTGTTTCTGATACTCTTTCGGCAACAATGGTTACATCGGTGAGTGATGTAGAAACTGCAGCAGATTTTCATCAAATATTAAAGGAAAAATTTATTGAAGGTAATGCAGGCTTCATGTCGTTAGTAGCTATAGTATTAGTGTTAGGATTGGCATTGTGTATTGAGCGGATAATTTATTTAAGCTTGTCAGATATTGATACAGAACGTTTGTTGACCGATGTGGAAAAAGCTTTGGAAAACAATGATGTAGAACGTGCAAAAACTATTTGTCGTGAAACGCGAGGGCCGGTAGCCTCCATTTGTTATCAAGGACTGATGCGTGTCGGAAAGGATGCTGAAACGGTGGAACGTTCCATTGTGTCTTATGGTACGGTGCAAGCTGGTTATTTGGAAAAAGGATGTTCTTGGATAACTCTTTTCATAACGATAGCGCCTTCTCTTGGATTTTTAGGCACGGTGATAGGTATGGTTATGGCTTTTGATGATATTGAACAGGCACAAGATATTTCTTCAGCTGTAGTAGCAGGCGGTATGAAAGTGGCTCTCATCACGACTATTTTTGGATTAATTGTAGCGGTGGTTTTGCAGGTGTTTTATAATTATATTCTTTCGAAAATAGAATCTCTTACGGCACAAATGGAGGATGCAGCTATTACTTTGCTTGATATGATGTTGAAATACGATTTGTGTAGTCGTAAAAACTGAAAAGTATGAAGAAAATGCATTATTATAAATGGTCCTATGTTGTTTTCTACACCCTTTTAGTAGTAATCCTATTGGCTCTTTCCCTCTTTTTTGGTATTGGCTATGGTCAGGTCATAGATGGTCATGTTTATCCATTGAATACAGATGTGCTTCTGTTTGTGGTATATGGTATGGTCATTTTGGCAATTCTTGTCTTTCTAGGAGCGATAATTTTGCGTTTTATTCGTTTATGGATTCAGAACCGTAAACGTACTATTCGTCTTTTCGTTGCTATTTTCCTGTTAGTGACTCTTCTGTTGGTGTGTCGTTGGTTAGCTTCTTCTACTCCTTTGATGGTGGGGGAAAAGGAATACCATTCTATATTTTGGCTACAAATGGCCGATACATTGCTTTATTCTATCTATTTTTTGCTGTTTTTTTCTATTCTCTGTGTAGGCTGTTCTGCTTTGGGTGTTTGTCGTCGTATTCACTTTAAGAAATCTTGATTATGTGGAAGAGAAGAATCCGGCCTGATATTCCAGAAATTAATGCTACTTCTACTGCTGATATGGCATTTATGCTTTTGATATTTTTTTTGCTTACCACATCTTTAGAAACAGAAAAAAGTATATCTCGTCGGTTGGTTCCTTTAACTGATTCGGTGGATGTACAGCCTTTGATAGTAAAAAAACGTAATTTGTTGGATATTCGTTTAGACTCTGAAGGGAAAATCTATTTTAAAGGGCATGAAACGTCACTCTCTCTCTTGAAGGAGTTAGTAAGGAAATGTGTGGAGAATACATCAAGAAATGATTCTATGCCTGAGGTAAATCAGTTGACATTGCCCTTAATAGGAGAAGTGCCTGTGTTTGATGCACATATTTTAGCCTTGCGCTATGATGCTCATACCGATTATAATACTTATTTTGCGGTGCAAAGTATATTAATGGAAGTCTATGCTGATATTCGTAATGATTTATCGATAAAATATTTTCATGTGCCTTACAAACAAGCCTCTTCCTCTCAGCAGGAAATGGTTTGTGCTTGTTGTCCGATACGTATATCCGAGCATTTATTTGAAAAAGAAGGAGGAACACGCTAATGGGTATGTTTTCTAGACCACGACGACGTCGGGTACCAAATCTGAATACAGCTTCTCTTCCCGATTTAATATTTACTTTACTGTTTTTTTTCATGATAGTAACTGATATGCGGGAATCTTCTTCACAAATAGAATTGAATCTTCCTTCGGGTAGTTCTTTGGAAAATACTCCACGTTCATCAGTAATGCATTATTTATATATAGGAATGAAAGATGGCCGAGAATATGTTCAATTTGACAATAAGGTACTTCCTTTTCATTTGTTAGAGCAAACACTGCAGGAAGTCTATTCAGAACTGGATGAGGCTAAACGGAGTGAGGTTTCCATCGTACTTTCAATTGATGGAAAAGTAGAAATGCGTTTGGTGGATGAAGTTCGAAATATGATGAAAAAAATTCCCATAATAAAAGTAAATTATCAAGGCAAAGATAATGATATTAATTAACTGGATTATTAAAGTAAGTGAATTGTTTGTGTATAAATAAATAAGAGCTATTTTTGCATATAAACTTTAACTATCAAGAAAAATGAAAAGGAATTTATTCTTTTTGACTTTACTCTTTATTTGCCTGATGGGATATGCCCAACAGATAAATTGGAATGAAGCATTGCCTACCGACTCTAAAGTATTGGTGGGAAAATTGCCTAATGGCATGACGTATTATCTTCGTCACAACGCAGAGCCGAAAGAACGTGCTAGTTTTTACATCATCCGTGATGCTGGAGCTTTGTTGGAGAATGATGCACAGAATGGTTTAGCTCACTTTTTGGAGCATATGGCTTTTAACGGAAGTAAGAATTTCCCGGGTAATAGTATGATTGCTACTTTGGAGCGTCATGGTATTTCATTTGGAGGTAACTTGAATGCTTATACTAGCCAAAATGAAACTGTTTATAATATAAGTTCGGTTCCTGTAACAGATGAGGCTGTGATAGATACTTGTTTACTCGTTTTGCATGACTGGACCTATTATCTTACTTTGGATGCAAAGGAAATCGATGAGGAACGAGGTGTTATAACTGAGGAATGGCGTACTCGCAACAGTAGTACTTCACGTATGAATAAGAAACAGCTGGCTACTTTGTTAAAAGGCTCTCAATATGCTGTTCGCGATGTAATCGGTGATTTGGAGGTTATCAATAATTTTAAACCGAAAGTAATTCGTGATTTCTATCACAAATGGTATCGTACCGATTTGCAAGCTATCGCAATTGTGGGTGATTTTGATGTTGCCAAAATGGAAGAGAAAATAAAGAAAATATTCACTTCTATCCCGGCTGTGAAGAAACCGGCAAAACGTCCATTCTTCGAAGTTCCTTCACATGAAGAAACATACTATTGTTTAGCTACTGATAAGGAAGCTACCAAATCACGTGTAGAATTGATGCGTGTATATCGTGATTTAGAGAACGATGGTGATGGAACTCTTACTTATCAAGATATAAAAGACGGTTTGATGCAGAGTTTCTATAATACAATGATTAGCAATCGTATTTCTGAAATGATTCAGCGTGGAAATGCTCCATTCTTGAGTGCTTCTATCGGTATCAGTGGTATGGTTCGTGGTTATTCTGCTTATGCTATGTCGGCTACAGCCAAACCCAATCAAGAAAAAGAGGCTTTGGAAGCTGTTATCCGTGAGCACGAGCGCATTGTTCAACATGGCTTTACTGATTCAGAATTAGAGCGCGCCAAGACTAATATATTGACTAGCATCCGTTCTTCTTTGAAGGATATTGATAAGACTACGAATGAACAGTATATTCGTGATATGCAGTCTAATTTCTTGGATAAAGCAGCGATGGTGGATTTCAGAGATTATGCTGCAGCAGTAGAAAAAGTGCTTCCTACTATTACAGCTGCAGAAGTAGCTGCCCAAGTGAAGAAATGGTGGAAAGCCGATAATCGCACTATTTTGGTTTCTGGTCCAAGTGAAGGTGTAAAACATCTTACAGAACAAGAAGCTCTCGCAGTTGTGAAAGCAACTGAAGGACAGCCTGTAGAAGCTTATAAGGATAATGTAGTAAGTGGCTCTTTAATTTCAGAAAATTTGAAGGGATCAAAAGTTGTAGCTACTAAGGAACTTCCTGAGTTCAGTGCTGTAGAATGGACTTTGGAAAATGGAGCGAAGGTTATTTATCGTAAAGCAGATTTTGAAAAGGATAATGTGGCTTTGACTGCTTATAGTGCAGGTGGTTCTTCTCTATATGATGATATCACCTTATTACCTGCAGCCGGAAATGCCGGACAATTCATGGGTGCTTACGGATTGGGCGATTATGATGCTATCGCTTTACAGAAAGTATTGACAGGTAAGAGAGTGGGTACTTCAGTATCTATCGGTGGATTGTATGAAAATGTAGGTGGTGCATCTTCTCCTCAAGATTTTGAAACTATGATGCAGATGATTTACATGCGCTTTGAGAAACCTCGTTTTGATGCAAAGGCACATGAAGTTATTATCAGCCGTAATCGCATTAACTTGAAGCAGATGGAAAATCAGCCACAAAAGATTATGCAAGACTCTGTTACTCTGATTGCTTCGAACTATCACCCACGTACTTTGTTATTTAACGAAGATTATTTGAATAAACTTACCATAGATCGTATTGAGAAAGTGTATAAAGATCGTATTTGTGATGCCAGCGATTTTACTTTCTTCATTGTAGGAAATGTGGAAGAGGATGTTGCTAAAGCTATGACCGAAAAATACATCGGCTCTATTCCTTCCTTGAATCGTCAGGAGAAATGGGTAGATCGTAAGGTTCGCGGACCGCAAGGAAAAGTAGAGAAGGTACTTTACTTCCCGTTGCAAAATCCGAAATCTACTGTTATGGTATTGTTCTCAAAAGAAATGAAACGTACTGTAAAAGATGCTTATGCTGTGAATATTCTTGCTAGCATTCTTACTAACCGTTACACTAAGTCTATTCGTGAAGAGCAAGGTGGAACCTATGGTGTAGGTGTAAGTGGTGATTCTTCTTTGGAACCGGTAAATATGTTTAATGTGACAATGCAGTTCGATTGTGACCCAGCTAATGCAGCTCAGTTGAAACCATTGCTTTATGCGGAAGTGGATAAGGTTATAAAGAATGGTATTACTACTGAAGAGTTGGATAAAGTGATTAAGAACACTTTGAAAGAAGCTGAGCAAGGTAAGAATCATAATAGCTATTGGATGTCTGTATTAACCACTTATTATCAAACAGGTATTAACGTGAACGATCCGAAAAACTATGAAGATATCTTGAAAGCAATGACTCCGAAAGATATTCAAGATTTTGCCAAGAGATTCTTTAAGGGTGCTAATGTACTCGATTTGATTCTCGCTCCAGAATCTGCTAAGAAATAAGTTTTTATACTTAAATTTATAAGAAGAGAAGGTGTGTCATAATTTTGATACACCTTCTCTTTTTTGTATGCTTGGCATGCATATTATCTAATGGGTGAAAGTCCCTAGTGAGCCCTGATAGCGGGAATCACTTAGTCAATGGCAAGGGTGTCCATCGC
>Cinder_p2__coassemble_1655_pt1 | contig 22320 bp, 15 predicted proteins | sample Cinder_p2__metabat2_low_PE_026 | metagenome-assembled genome bin Cinder_p2
CATATACATTATCATATTCACAGCAAACAGCCTTTATATATAATAAATACTGTTTGCTGTATTTTTTTCTTCCCACACTCTCTTTTTTTCAAAACACATATCACATGTTTTGATGTTCCCAAACATACCCTCAAAGCTTTTTCACATAAAATAACATAGCAATTTATATGTTATACAACATATTTATTCAATACACTTATACCCTAATTGTCTGATGCACAATAAGTCTAAATCTATACCACTCAATAGTGTGTACGTACACACATTTAGTTCATATGAAATTTAAACCTATTTTTGTAGCAAAATGACAGAAAAGCATGGGCGATACTCAAAACATACGAATAGTAGACATTGCAAAAATGGCAGGAGTTTCTATAGGTACAGTAGACCGAGTATTACATAACCGAGGTCGTGTATCCGAAGAAAACCGCAAAAAGATTGAAGCTATTTTAACACAAGTAAACTATAAGCCAAATATGATGGCTCGTTCACTTGTGTCCAAACGTATCTACCACCTTGCTGTTATTATCCCACAATTTGTCACTGGTGAATATTGGGCACAAATATCATCTGGAATAGACCATGCCTTAACTGATTTTCGTCAATACCATATTGAAGCCGAAAAATTCTACTTTGACCAGTTCGACGAATATTCTTTGAGAAAATTGCTAGACAACATTAATCTTGATAAAGTAGATGGTGTTTTAGTAGCTCCACTATTTGCGGCAGCCGTACTCGATTTTTCAAAAGTGCTAGATGACCGCAATATTCCATATGTATTCATCGATACAGATGTAGAACAAGGCAAACGCATGGCATTTATTGGCACCAGCGCAATAGCAGGCGGCCGAATAGTGGCTAAACTTCTGAGCAAAAACATAAAAATAAACGATGACATATTAATGGCACGTATTGCTCACTCGGGTGTTGAATCGGCTCAAGCACAAAGCCGTCGCCACGGTTTTCTGGAATACTTGAAAGAATACGAATTCCAAGGGAATACATACGAAGTAGATCTTTACCTGAAAGACGCTAAACAGAACAAACAAATTATGGACGACATACTCAGTTTACACAAAAACATCAAAGCTATAGTCATCTTTAATTCAAAAGCATATATTCCAGGAAATTATTTGGAGGAAAAAGGGCGTAAAGACATTTGCCTTGTGGGTTACGACCTAGTAGAACAAAACGAACGGTTGCTACAAAACGGAACTATCGAAGCATTACTAGCCCAACATCCTTATTTACAAGGATACGAAGGCATACGCCTACTGTACAACAAACTTATTTTTGAAAAAGATCCTGGGGAGATTATTGGTTTTCCTTTGGAAATACTGGTCAAAGAAAACTACATATTCTATAAAACCTACAAGTTTTAACCATAAACCTAATTATCGATTATAATATATTTACTAAACCTTTAAAAACAACTTTTTATTATGAAGAATGAAACTGAAGAAACAAAAGCAGGAATCTGCAAAAACCTGCTTTTGATTTTCATGAGTTTCCTTTTACTTTCGGGTTCCCTTTATGCACAAGGCGGATTCACTGTAAAAGGCGTAGTAATGGACCCCACCGGTTTTCCGTTGCCCGGTGCAAATGTTTCCGAAAAAGGAACAACTAAAGGAACCATCACCGACCTTGATGGTAACTTCACACTCTCCGTTTCAAAAAAAGGAGCCAAGCTGGTTGTTTCTTTCATGGGATATGAAACAAAAGAAATAGCCGCCACAGGCACAAATCTTCAGGTAACACTTTCTGAGAACACTCAACAACTTGAAGAAGTTGTTGTTGTAGGTTACGGAACCATGAAAAAACGCGATATAACAGGCGCTATCACTTCGGTAACTAGCGATGACATTGAAAAGAAAATGCCAACCAATGTTTTCGAAGCACTGCAAGGAGCATCAGCTGGTGTACAAATCGTTTCCGGTTCTGGTCAACCTGGCGAGTCGTCTTCTATCAAAATTCGTGGTACATCCACTTTCTCGGCAGAAGGTGTAAAGCCTTTGTATATTGTCGATGGAATTCCTTTGGAGGATATCGATGGAATCAACCCCGGTGATATCGAATCAATGGAAGTTCTTAAAGATGCTGCCTCAGCAGCCATCTATGGTTCACGCTCAGCCAATGGTGTGATTATTATCACTACCAAGAGCGGAAAAGAAGGCAAAGCACGCATCGAATTAAAATACAACCACTCTTGGGGAACTCTTTCTCACAAAGTTCCACAAGCCAACCGCAAAGACCGCCGTTTATACGACCAAATCCGTAAGGCCTATTTCGAAACTTATGGAGGAGGAAATCCGAATGAAAGTCTTCCAATGATTGAAGACTCACTAAACGTATTCTTCAACGTAGACAATGACTATCTGGACATGATTACCAAAACTGCTCAAAAAGACCAGATAGACATCAGTGTAGGTGGTGGAAAGAAAGACTTGAAATATTTCATCAACACCAGTTATCTGAACGAACGTGGTATTTTGGACAACACTGGATTCCAACGTCTTACTACTCGTATCAACGCCGACTATTCACCTGCTAAATGGCTAAATATGGGAAGCCGTGTGTCGTTAACTTACTCTAGAAAAAATGGAATCAACGAAGGACAATTATTAAGTGCCGTATTGAGCCGACGTCCATATTTTAATACACACTATCCCGATGGATCAATTGTGGGTGTATTTAACGGACAAAAGAACCCGATTGCCCAAATAGCCTACACCACTGACTTTACCGATCAGTACAAAGCAAACTTCTTCCAATTCTTCGAGGTCAAATTCAATAAATATTTGAAGTTCCGCACCAACATCAATGCCAACTTCTATTTGGACAAACGTAAAAAGATGGAACCCAGCCTCATCACTGATGAATGGCAGACTCAAAATAAGGGTTATTCTTACAACTACCTGAACTGGAACTGGATGAACGAAAACTTCTTCACCTATAGCCGTAAATTCGGAAACCATAACATGAGTGCTATGGTAGGTGTCAGCGCACAAAGATGGCAGTATGAAAACGAAACTTTGGCCGGTATTAACTCATCGACCGACTTCATTTATACCATGAATGCTTTTGCTGCAAACTTGGATCTTTCGGCCACAGGTTCTGTCCTGACAAATCACTCTATGGCATCAATATTCGCACGTTTAACCTACGACTGGAAAAGCCGTTACTTGTTGAACATCACCATGCGTCGCGATGGTTCTTCACGTTTTGCCGACGATAATAAATGGGGAAACTTCCCCTCTATTTCAGCTGGATGGCGTTTCTCTGACGAAAAATTCATGAACTTCTCAAAAGGATTCTTGGAAGATGCAAAATTACGTCTGAGTTTCGGTATCACCGGTAACGAAGCTATCGGAAACTACGATTACATCTATTCCTATTCGCCTGGAACTATATACGATGGTGTAGGTGGTGTTAGCCCTACCCGTATAGGAAAAGACAATTTGAAGTGGGAAGAAACCAAACAATTCAACATCGGTTTGGACTTGAATTTTTGGAATAGCCGACTCACCATCACAGCCGACTACTATGATAAATATACAGATGGACTTTTAGCCAATTATCAACTTCCAAAAGAATCAGGATTCGGCTACATGAAAACCAACGTGGGTGAAATGAGCAACCGCGGTTTTGAAATTGCTGTTACCGGAGATATTATCCGCACAGACGACTGGAACTGGAACGCTTCCTTCAACATTTCGCGCAACATTAACCGTATAGAAAAGCTCTCGGAAGGCAAAGCTTATATGGAAGGCGACTTGTGGTGGATGCAAGAAGGTGGACACATAGGCGACTTTTACGGATTCAAGAGTGCTGGTGTATTCCAATACGATGAATCAAACGCTTTCAGCGAGAATTGGCAACAACTTACTCCGGTATTTGAGAACGGTGTTTTCCAATATAAATACTTATTGAACGGACAAGAATACGATGGCAAGGTAAACAAAAAGACACTTCCGAACGGAAAACCATTCCGTGGCGGTGACTACAATTGGATTGAAGCAGAAGGTAACCGCGACGGTGTAATCGATGATAACGACCGCATGGTTATTGGTAATGCAATGCCCGATGTAACCGGAGGATTAAACTCTACCCTCAAATGGAAAAACTTGAGCTTGTTTGTTTCACTCTACTACTCATTGGGAGGTGATATATACAATAGTGCCGAACATAACCGCAATATGTTCAAATATTCAGGAACCACTCCAGCTCCCGAAGTGATACATAACTTGTGGCTCAAACCAGGCGACATTGCCAAGTATCCGCGTCCTTACAATGATGAATTCAACAACGCACGCTACGGAAACTCATTCTATGTAGAAGATGGTTCATTTATCCGTCTGCAAAACGTTCGACTTTCATACGATGTGCCTAAAGAACTCATCAAACGTTTCATGCTGAAGAACCTGAACGTGTATGCATACATTAACAATGCACTTACATGGACCAGCTATTCAGGATTCGACCCAGAATTCTCTACAAACAACCCACTACAAGTAGGTAAAGACTCTTATCGCTATCCGCGCAAAAGAGAATACGGACTCGGTCTTTCTGTAAACTTTTAAATAGAACACACAAATGAACAAAACATTAAAATATATATTGGGAGCCGGCTTCATGGCTCTTTCACTGAGCGGTTGCAGCGATTTTCTAGACGAGCAACCTAAAAGCGAAATTCCCGCCAAAGAAATGTGGCAAAGTGCACGCGATGCTAAAGCGGGCATCAACGAGCTCTACGGACTGTTTCGCAACACCATGCGTGCCAACTATTTTTATTGGGGAGAATTCCGTTCTGACAATGTGGCTCCAGGTGCTCCGGCCATGGCCGACCAAGCTCGCGTGATAAACAATCTCATGTCGACTGACGAAGCTTGTGCAAAATGGACAGATCTCTACAAAGTAATCAACCAAGCCAATCTGGCCATCAAATATATTCCCGGCATCAGTATGCCCGATATATCCGACCGTAATGATTACTTGGGACAGGCTTATGCCATGCGTGCATTGGCCTATTTCTACGCCATTCGTGTGTGGGGAGATGTGCCCTTGTTTACTGAGCCTACCGAAAAATATGGCGAAGAAATCTATCGTGAACGAACTGATAAGAACTATATCCTTTCGAAAGTTATCCTGCCCGACTTGAAAAAAGCCGAAGGACTGATTGACCGCACCGACAATCGCGAACGTAAACGCATCTCTATTTGTGGTGTGTGGGCTATCATGGCCGATGTATATATGTGGTTGGAAGACTATAATATGGCCGAACAAACCATCGACAAGATTGACGATATCAATACCAACGGAGTGCGCTTTGTTGACTTTGAACCAGACATCTTGAGCTGGCGCAAAATGCTTACTGAGGAACTGAACAACAAGAGTTCGGATAATACACCTTCGACCGACGAGTACAACACGAAAGAACTGATATTCGTGCTACATTTCAATATGGACGAAGTGGGAAGCAACGGATACAGCTATATGTATCAATGGTTCACCGGTTCAGGAAACCGTGCTGCCGTTGTATCAAACAAAGTTGTGGAACTGTTCAATGCCGAAGATATGCAGGGAGATTTGCGTAAAGACTACCTCATCAAGGATTATCAAGAAGGATATGAACTGCGCAAATTCATCTCGGGCGATATCAGTACCACACAGAATAAGATTTGCGAAGTGGCCTACCCAATCTACCGTTATAGTGATCTCATGCTGATGAAAGCCGAAGCACTGGCACGTCAAAGTAAATGGGACGAAGCACTCGACATCGTGAAGAAAATCCGCGACCGTGCCGGCTTGCAAACAAAGACAGCACTCGACTTTGCTGAGGAAAGCGAACTTATAGACTACATCATGCGTGAACGCCAGGTGGAACTGTTGGGTGAAGGACGCCGTTGGTTCGACCTCGTACGCACCAATACATGGAAACAAGTGATGGAACCTATAAACGGTATGAAAGACGATGGCAACGAATTGTTCCCCATCCACTATTCACACATCATCGAAAACCCAAATCTCAAACAGAATTCTTATTACGGAAATAAATAACCCATGATAAAAAGAACAACAATGAAAAACAAGATATTGAACAAACTGATGATGTTCTGTCTGGCACTCGTCACACTTACTGCATGTGGCGACCTGGAGCTGCAAGAGAACTATGACTACGATTCATCAGTAGCCGACCCGCATATAAACATGACAGCCTGGGAGTTTTTCCAAAGCCGCCAGGATATATTCTCTGAATTGACAAAAGCCATTGAATATACCGAACTGAAAGACTATTACACCCAAACAGAAACGCTGTACACCTTTTTAGCTCTGAACAACGATGCCATACGTTCTTATATGGAAAAGAATTTCCCCGGAATAGAAAATATCACCGATTGTGATAAAGCTGCCGTAAAGAACTTACTACTCTATCATATCATTGATGGCGAATACAGTTCCTACGGACAGCTCCCCGTTGAGCCACAGTTTGTTATCACGCTGCTTCAAGGCGAAGAAGGACTGATGACCATGTGTGTAAGAAAGAATCCATGGCAGAGTGCCGTTGGACAAATTGTCATCAACAACACCGGAAGCAACGGTAAATCGCCTATGCGCACAGCACGAACCAGCAATATCATGCCGGTGAACGGTGTTATCCATGTGTTCGACAAGTATTGCTACTATCAAAAATAATCCAGTCTGTAAAACATACTAAACTGTAAGAATATGATTCGAAAAATATATCAATATGCATTCGTGCTACTGGGACTCTGCCTGGGAATGACCGCTTGCAGCGACGATAACGACGAACTAGACTCTGCCGCTGCCATTCCTTCTGTACAGTTCCCTATCGAGACCTTGAATATCGACCTAAACAAGGTAGACAACCTGCCGGTGGTGGCTGTCATCAAATCGGCTGTTGGTTTGAAAGAGGTGAACATGAAAATCAAAAAAGAAGAAGGCATAGAAAACTATAAGACTGTTACCGAGTTCTTCAACGAAAAATCGTACAGTCTTTCGGAAAACTTAAACTATGATGCTACCTACAAGGCTTTCATCATCGATGCTGTAGACAAGTTGAACCGTATGACTTCCGATACTCTCGAATTTTCAATTACCGACATCATGGCACAACCCGAAATTGCATTCGAACTTCAAGAGATTGTGTATGACGAAATGGAAGAGAATCCTGTGATGCCACGCACTACATTTACAGTAACAGCCGAAGCAGGACTAAAATCGGTTGAAATGTACCTGGTTACATCGGAAGGACAGAACATGTACGGACAAGCAGTTACCAACTTCGAAAATCCGAACGAATATGTGTTTGACGAACTGATTCAATACAAGGAAAACAGCCGCAGTTTCAAGGTAAAAGTAGAAGACCTTTACGGAAACGTGAAAATATCCAGCCTAAAAGTGTCCTACCGCACAGCACCGGCTCCGGTACTCAATGTTGATGCTACCGAAATTTTTGCAGAGAAAGACGAAACCAAAGCCATTGACATGAACATTACTTCGGTCAGAGGATTGAGAGCCATCAAGGTGTTCCGCACAGAAGATGGTAAAGAAACAGAAGTTGTAAACCAGCCGATGAATGGCGAGCATGAATGGAATGGCAATATCAATGTACTGTTTACCAATGCCACTTCAAGTATCCGAATCGTAGCCGACGATGGCAAGAAACAAACCGAAGCTTCTGTCATAGCTTATGTGAACATGGTATATCAGCAAGTGCAGATTGCCAGCCAGTTTGCCGCAAACGCTCCGAACGCTAAATATCCGGATATCTATAGCTGCTTCTCTTTCAAAGATATGCAGACCTATTCGGTAGACTATGCCCTGGGCAGCAAAGAGAATGCAGCCAATGTGGACTTTAAATTCTACTGTCATGGAGCTAACGGAATTCCTCGTTTCTACTCTATGGACCAAGGAGAAAAGAACTCAGATTTTAAAGGAAGCAAAGGTAATTTAGGTGCATTGGCCGTGAAGAACCAGACACGTTTCGTCAAACTGAACGCATCGTTTGATTTTGACAAAGCCACTGCTGCTACCATCGAAAAAGCGATAACCGACGGAACCATCGTTACTTCGACAATGGTTGCCAAAATAGACCCCATTGAAGTGGGCGACGTGATTGCCTTCAAGACAGGAGGCAGCTCGGCAGCCGGAAAGAACCGTTATGGTTTGATTAAAGTTTCCGCACTGACACCGCCGAAAGAAATCATCAACGTAAATCCAACGGCTCGCGTAATCACGCTCACCATCAAGTTCCCTAAGAAATAAAAACTCCGGAGTTCCGGCACAAAAACATGCCGGAACTCTTCAATAAAAAAACACAGAACATGAATTTTTTCAAATTACATACCCTTCTTCTTGGAACAGCTCTGCTGGCAGGTGCTTGTTCCGACGACGATGATTTTAAGAAAACCGAGGTGACCCAACGTCCCATACAACTTCCCGAAAAAGCATACGTGCTGACCGAACAGTCGCGCAGTGCCATCCTCATCATGGATGCCACTACTAAAAAAAATGTATGGAGTTGGGATCCCGTTACCGCCCAATTGCCAGTGGCACACCAAGCCTGGTTTGGAAACCCGAGCGAAGTGAAACCTGTATTCAACCGCCGTTATATCCTGATGACTGCATCGGGAGGAGCTGTGGCCCTTATCCGGGTAAGCGATCATAAACTTATGTATTATGCCCAAGCCGGCACGAACCCACACTCGGCCGAAATTCTTCCCGATGGAAACATCGTTGTAGCCAATTCAACCGGTCATGAATTGTGCACTTTTGTTACCGATACTGTAAATGTGCTTGGTACACGTGCCAACGTTATCAAACTGGGAAATGCACACAATGCCGTATGGGACAAAAAACGCAATTTACTCTATGCCACTGCTACTGTAAAGAACGATGCGCAACAGAATGTAACTGCTATTTTCAGCTTCGGCTATAACAACGACAAGAATAATCCGAAACTCAACAACCAAAAACGCATCTATACATTCCAAAGCGACAACGGTGGTCACGATTTGTTCCCTGTTGAAGGCGAAAGCGATATGCTGTGGCTCACTACTGCACAGCACGTGTGGAAATACAACGTAGCGACCAACATTCCTCAAGTGGCCTACAATTTTACAGATATCAAAAGCATCAGCAACAGCACCGATGGTATCATCATGCTAAGACCTACAGAAGAATGGTGGGCCGAAGGATTGATGAACGAACAAGAAAACCAATTGTTCTCTCTGAAAGGTGCTAAAATTTACAAAGGACGCTGGATGACCGATAACACGTTCAGCTATCCTGAAACTCACGATTTTGTTTTGGAATAAGAACAAGGCTTTTCCTAATATCAGCTTTATCAAAATAAAGCAATGATTTTAAATATATTAGCAACATTGTCACAAGTTCTAAAAAAGTCTGTACTGCCCCTTAAAGGGAAGCATGTCTATCTTTAACGGGAAAAACATACGCTCTTAATGGGAAAAAGCTTATCCCTTAATAGAACAAAAGCTTCCCTCGCAGGGCACTAAAGTAAGACTAAAGAACCATAAAAAAAGACCTTTATTAGGTACTAGGTAAAATAGGTAAAAGGATGGAAGACCCTGTTCATAAGGCAGGTTCTTTGAACACGAGTTGACAAGGATAACAAACAAACGATTGTTTGCCTTGTTGACTTGTGTTAAATTTTAAATTCGAACGACAAGATAACACAAACGCCATTAAGGAAAAAATTGAACTCAGGAATACAAAAATGCAACAGAAACCAACCAAACAACAGAACTGGAATATGAAAAGACTTTTTTTTACTGCGCTGTGTGCCGGAATGGCCATACTATCTCCTGCACAGAACGGCAAAAAAGTATATGCCGACTATCATGGTGTGCGGTATACTCGCCAACACGATGGCAAACTGGGACGATGGGAAATGTATGCCAACACAGAAAAATCGTCTACCGGAAGAAAGTCGCTGTGTTATAACGCCGACCTCATTCTACCAAACGGACAACATGAAATAGCTGCCACCGCCTATCCACAAGTGGGTATGCAGTCTAATTTGGACCCCGACTACATTGAATACCAAATATTATCAGCCAAAACAGCAAAAATCGACGGATTTTTCATCGAATGGGGATTCTTGCCACATGAAAACGATGATCTCCTCCGTGCCATGCAGCCTATTGCTGCCAAATATGGTTTTGAAATCGGTGTAAACTGGTGCGATGGATGGCTCTACTACGACTGGATTAGCAAAATCTATCCGGAAATAAACACGCGAGAAGCTAAAAGTAAATATTATGTGAAGTGTTTCCAATATCTTGTGGACAGTGTTTTCACCGGCCCCACAACTCCCATGGTAAAAGGACATCCTGTATTCTACCTCTTTGGCCCTGGAGCCAAACCCGAAGAATATGCCGAAATACACCGCCAAATACAACTGCCCGATGGAATGAAACAACCCATAGCACTACGCCGATGGGCCGATTGGGGCAAACTGGACAACAACCGTTATATCCCCGTTACCGAAAGTGCAGAAATGAATCGATGGAAAAAACTGGGAGCTATCCCTACTGCATGGCTACCCGCAAGAGTACGCACCAAGGATGAAGCACACCCACACTGGGATAATTATGCCTTACCCGAAGACCTCACTGCTTTCATGACACCATTCCGCGATTCTATATGGAACAGCAACGATTCTCGATTTGTTATCAAATCGGGCTTTGCCATGCCAGGTATGGACAACAGCGGATGTGCAGGATGGGGACGCGGACACTTCTTCTATATTCCACGCGACAATGGTGAAACTTATAAAAAAATGTGGGAATTCAGCTTGGCTTCAAAAGACAGCCTCGATATGATGTTCATTGCCTCATGGAGCGATTATACCGAAGGACACGAAATAGAACCTACGGTAGAAAATGGCGACCGTGAACTGAGAAATACACTGACTTATGCCGCACAGTTCAAGGAAGAAAAAGCCGATCCCCGCGGACTCGACCTTCCATTAGTATTGTTTCAGTTACGAAAAAAAGCGCGTTTTCTTGAAGCATGTAAATTGGATGTTTCAGCATGCCAAAGTGCGTTGGACAGAGCCGCTCTGCTCATCAGCCAAGGACGGTATCCTGTGGCCAAAGGATTGCTAGCACAAATGAATCGCGATATTGAAAATGCACATGCTGCACTCAAACAGCAAATGGTGCGGTTGCGCGAAACCGACGGACAATTAGTCCTTAAGGGAAAAGGAAATGCCAAAGCATACGATGCCTCAGAAACACTCAATGTTATACTGCCGAAAAAACTTGCTTCGGAACTGCAACTCCATAATTACATAGGCTATATCTATTTTGAATATTTGGACGAAGGAAAAGAAACCCTTTTCATACGCTCGTCCACCAACAAAGAGCCAAAAAACATGTTCAATATTGTAGGACGCATACGCACCGACAATAGTGGTGAATGGAAAAAAGCTAAAATAGAACTATACAAGGAAAATATTCAGTACAAGTATAATCTACCTGCCTTCTACTTGAAAGGAAACGTGAAGGTGCGCAACCTTTCTGTGGGTTACACCATCTATTCACTCTAACCAAAAGTGAAGGTCTTTTCTAACCCGAATCTGTTGCCCGAAAGCACAGATCCGGATTAAAACGAATCAACAAGCAAACCGAAATTTTAAAATTTACTTCCATGAAATTTTTTGGCCACCTGGCTATTTTCAGTCTGTTCATACAAATGCTGTTCAGTTGTTCTACATCTGTGGAACAAGATGAAAATGGCTGTGCATTTATACACGACAGCCTACAATATCGTGTGGAATTCTTTGCTGAAGGAACCGTACGTATTTTGTCGTTGCCACAAAACAACACGCTGAAAACCCAACGACTTGTAGTGGATGCCGACAAACCCCGTTACCAAAAGTTTACGGTAAAAGAGAACAAACAAACTCTAACTTTTTCCACTTCATTACTCACCGTAAAATTCGACAAAACAAAAGCTGCTTTCAGTTTCTATGAAAATAAAGATGAGCGCCTGTTACTGAAAGAAAAAGACAAACAGGCACGCTCATTCAAACCGGTCATTGCCGGTGGTGAAAATGCACTGGAAGTAACTCAACGATTCATTCCAACCCCCAATGAAGCCATCTACGGACTAGGACAATATCAAGATGGAAAACTTAACTATCGTGGCGACTCGGTACGTATGGTACAGTCAAACATGGACATAGTGAACCCTTTTCTTGTTTCTACCAACGGATATGGCATTTTGTGGGACAATTATTCGCACACCGATTTTGTAGATAACCAAGACGGATATTCGTTTACCTCGGAAGTGGGCGATGCATCCGACTATTATTTCGTGTATGGTAAAAACATGGACGAAGTGATAGCCGGCTATCGCGAACTCACCGGCCATGCACCGATGTTCGGAAAATGGGTCTATGGATTTTGGCAATCGAAAGAACGTTATAAATCATTTGAAGAACTGGAAAATGTAGTGAAAGAATATCGCAAACGCCAAATACCACTTGATAACATAGTGCAGGATTGGGAATATTGGGGCAATAAATCGAAATGGAACAGTCTGAAATTCGATGAAAAGCTCTTTCCTCATCCTCAAGAAGCTATCAAACGGCTACACCAAGAAAACGTACATCTTATGGTTTCAGTATGGCCCGGATTTGGTCCTCAAACCGAAGTTTACCAAGAGCTGGATCAACTGGGCGCTTTGTTCGACGAACCGACGTGGGCCGGATATAAAGTATTTGATGCCTATAACCCGAAGGCTCGCGATATTGTGTGGAAGTATCTGAAATCTGGTCTCTATGACAAAGGCGTAGACGCTTGGTGGATGGATGCTGTTGAACCATCATTCCGAGAAGGATTCACACAGGAAAAACAAGAAGAAAAAACCAAATCAGCGGGAAAAACATATATCGGTAGCTTTCATCGTTACTTGAATGTATACTCGCTCGAACTGCTGAAAGACTTATATAACCGCTTGCGTAACGAAAACGACCAGAAACGTGTATTCATCTTCACACGTTCGGCCTTTGCCTCTCAACAACGTTATGGCACGGCTTTGTGGTCGGGCGATGTATCAGCCTCATGGGAAAACATGCACAAACAACTCACTGCCGGACTGAACATTTCCATGTCGGGCATTCCCTATTGGACCTCTGATACCGGTGGTTTTTTTGTTACTGAACGTGGGGCACAATATCCGCAAGGACTGAAAAGTGATGATTATAAGGAACTCTATTCGCGTTGGTTCCAATTCAGTGCTTTTACTCCTATATTCAGGGCACATGGAACCAACATTCCGCGTGAAGTATGGCAATTTGGAGAGAAAGGAACTCCTTACTACAACAATCAATTCAAGTTCATTCGACTGCGTTATGCCATGCTCCCTTACATATACAGTCTGTCTGAACGAGTAACCCACGAAGGCTATACACTGATGCGCGGACTGGCTATGGACTTTACAACAGACCAACACGCACTTCATATAGATAATTCCTATATGTTTGGTCCGGCCATACTGGTGCGCCCCGTATTTCATCCGAAAAAAGAAGAACCTGTGATTGACACATATCTGCCCGAACACGCAGGCAAATACTGGTATGACTTCTATACGAACGAAGCCTTCAAAGGAGGTGACACCGTGAGCCAACCCAACAAACTCGATGTCATTCCTCTTTATGTAAAAGCCGGATCTATCTTGATGTTTGCACCTGTAAGTCAATATACCGCACAACAACCCAATGATTTGTTTGAACTGTGCGTTTACAGTGGACAAAATGCTTCATTCACATGGTATAACGATGAAGGAGATTCCTACAACTACGAAAAAGGTCAGTCGGCACGAGTACCCATACATTGGGATGAAACTTCGCGCACACTTACTCTTCAGAAACGCGAAGGACACTATCCGGGAATGCCTAAGGAAGTATACATGTTTGTCAAACTGTTCTTCCCCACTCATGCCTTACCTTTGGTAAAAGAAATTGTATACAAAGGCGAAGAAATCAAATTAAAATTCTAACATAACAATCTAAAAAACAATGTGTATGAAAAGACATCTTTATCTTCTACTCATGTTATGTGTAGCTACTTGTCTGCAAGCGCAGCAACGAGTTACCTACACCATCAACGACGGATGGAAGTTTTTGAAAGGTTCTCCTTTCGAAGCCATGGCTCCGGGACATAACGACTCGACATGGGAAACCGTAAACATCCCACACACATGGAATGACAAAGACGGCGATGACGAAGAACCGGGCATGTATAGAGGTCCGGCATGGTACCGCCGACATCTCTTTGTTGACGAATCTCAAAAAGGTAAACAGGCTATACTACAGTTTGAAGGAGCCAATCAAGAGGTACAAGTATATCTTAACGGACAGTTCGTGGGCGAACATAAAGGAGGATATACTCGTTTTTGTTTCGACATAACTTCCAAATTGAAATTCGGACAAGAAAATGTGTTTGCCTTCCGTGTAGATAATACTTATAACCCGAACATTCCTCCACTCTCGGCCGACTTCACTTTCTATGGAGGTATTTACCGCGATGTGTACCTTTCTTTCATGAACCCGATACATGTGGCAGTAAACGATTATGCCTCACCCGGTGTCTACATCCGTACTCCTAAAGTAAACGAAAAAGAGGCTACTGTAGAAATTACCTCGCTCATCACCAACAACAGCAACCAAAAAAACGAAGTAGTGGTAGAAAACATTATCTGCGATGCAAATGGAAAAGAGATTGAAAAAACTTCGACAGTAGTAAAACTACAACCGCAAAACACTACCAACAGTGTATGCAAAAACATACGCATCAGCCAACCCCGTTTGTGGGATATTGATACTCCACACTTGTATACTGTTTATACTCGCATTTACGACAAAAACAAACAGAACTTGCTTGATGAGGTAACCAATCCCATGGGATTGCGTTGGTTCGAATTTGACGCAGAAAAAGGATTTTTCTTAAACGGAAAACATCGTAAATTAGTAGGAACAGCCCGCCATCAAGACTTCTTCCAAAAAGGAAATGCACTGCGCGATGAGATGCATGTGCAGGATGTATTGCTGCTGAAACGTATGGGAGGAAACTTCCTACGTGTGTCACACTATCCGCAAGACCCCGTCATTATGGAAATGTGCGATAAACTGGGTATTGTCACCTCTGTAGAGATTCCGGTTATCAATGCCATCACCGAAACAGAAGAATTCCTCCAGAACTCAGTTCACATGGCACGTGAAATGGTACGCCAAGACTTCAACCACCCATCTATTGTCATGTGGGGTTATATGAACGAAATTCTTCTCCGCTGTCCTTACAGCGAGGAACCTGAATTAAGCAAATATTACCGTTATACTGAAAAAATAGCACGTGCCTTAGAAGCCACTATACGTGAAGAAGATCCCTCACGATACACGATGATGGCCTACCACAACGCACCGCAACGATATGAAGCAGCACATCTGACCGAAATCCCGATGATTCAAGGATGGAACTTATATCAAGGCTGGTATGAACCAGATATCAACGAATTCCAACGTCTGCTAGACCGCGCACACACCACTTATAAAGGTAAAGTACTGATGGTAACTGAATACGGACCCGGAGTAGACCCACGTGTACATTCTTATACTCCCGAGCGTTTTGATTTCTCACAAGAGTATGGATTGATTTACCATAAACATTATTTAAAAGAAATGGCTAAACGTCCGTTCATTGCTGGATCCAGCTTGTGGAACTTAAACGACTTCTATTCTGAATCACGCGTTGATGCGGTTCCTCATGTCAATAATAAAGGTATCGTAGGTCTGAACCGCGAAATAAAAGACAGTTATCTTTTCTATCAAGCTGCATTAAGCGAAACTCCTTGCATCATTATCGGAAACCGCGAATGGCATGCAAGAGGTGGTGCTATAAATACCCCCGAAGGTACTTGTATTCAACAGGTTCCGGTTTTCAGCAACGCTAAGGAAGCCGAACTGACAGTAAATGGGAAAATCATCGAAAAAAAAGTTGTTGAAAACGGAGTTGCTCTGTTCGATGTACCCTTTGTTAACGGAAAAAACATTCTAGAAGCTCAAGACCCAGCCAACGGTAAAACATGCTACGACCGTTTAGAAATGCAATTTCAATTGTTCCCGTCTCGACTGGACAACCCTGAAATTCCATTTACCGAACTGAATGTCATGCTGGGTTCCCCACGCTATTTCGATGACCGCACTGCCAACATGGCATGGATCCCTGAACAACCCTATAGCCCAGGAAGCTGGGGATACATAGGTGGAGAACCTTACCGTCGGAAAACAGGATTTGGAACAATGCTAGGCTCAGATATTGACATATTCGGCACCGACATGAACCCTATCTTCCAAACACAACGAGTGGGTATCGAAGCTTTCAAAGCTGATGTTCCAGATGGAAAATATTCGGTTTATCTGTATTGGGCCGAATTAGACACCGACAAAAAGAAGGAAGCTTTAATTTATAATCTGGGAGCAGATGCACAACAAACCACTCTAGGTAAACGCGTTTTTGATGTCAACATCAATGGTACACCGGTGATGGACGATATTAATCTGACACAACAATACGGTTATGCACGCGCTGTTATCAAAAAATTTGAAGTGATAGTAAAAGATGGAAAAGGACTGACTATCGGTTTTACCAAACAAGAAGGAGAACCGGTTCTCAATGCTATACGCATCTATAAAAATCTGTAAATGGAAATGAAATCATCAAACTATTCTGTTGCAATATTTGCATGGATATTATGCCTGCTTTCTGCCTTGCCTGCATGGGCCGAGCAGAAAGAGGATACTCACACAGACATGGATATCTATCTGTGTATAGGGCAATCAAACATGGCTGGAAGAGGTACACTTACACCCGAAGTAATGGATACACTGCAGGGTGTATGGCTACTAAACGGACAAGATACGTTTGAGCCGGCTGTAAACCCGCTGAACCGATATTCTACTATACGAAAAGATATGCCTATGCAACGTATGGGACCAGCCTACAGCTTTGCGAAGGAAATGGCCTCACATACTGGGAAACCGATAGGACTCGTAGTAAATGCACGTGGAGGTTCATCCATAAATTCCTGGCTAAAAGGAAGTCAAGACGGATATTATGAAGAAGCGGTCAAGCGAACAAAAGCGGCTATCAAGAAAGGAGGGAAACTACGCGCCATCATTTGGCACCAAGGAGAAGCTGATTGCGCATTTCCCGACAGTTATCGCAAGAAACTTATTCAATTGATAACTGACTTAAGAAAAGACTTGGAAAACCCTAATCTTCCGGTTGTAGTAGGCGAAATTTCACGGTGGAACTGGACCAAAAGAAAAGAAGGAACCGCTCCTTTTAATAAAATGATTCGCAACGTAAACTCATTCTTACCACATTCTGCGTGCGTATCTTCTAAAGGATTAAAACCCTATTTGGATACTACAGACCCTCACTTCGATACCAACAGTCAGCTACTTTTAGGCAAACGATATGCTAAAAAAGTTCTGATGCTCATTAAACACTAAAAACACTTATTCTGAGGAATAAAAAGACGGCCCGTCTAAGCTTTACTTTTGTTCAGCTAGACGGGCACTTCTTTTAATATCTATTCATTACTTCTGACGGAGATATATATTTATTGGAGTTCCACTAAATGACCAACGCTCACGCATCTTATTCTCCAAAAAACGACGATAAGGCTCCTTCACGTATTGCGGCAAATTAGCAAAAAATACAAATGATGGAATCTGTGTGTTAGGTAACTGCGTACAATACTTGATCTTTATATATTTTCCTTTTAATGAAGGGGGCGGATAAGCCTCTATCAAAGGAAGCATCTCTTCGTTCAAACGAGCGGTAGATATACGTGTTGTACGATTCTTATATACCTGTTCTGCAGCCTCAAGCACTTTGAATATACGCTGTTTAGTTAATGCTGAACCAAAAATGATAGGAAAATCTGTAAAAGGAGCCAAACGATTACGAATAGCTGCCTCAAAGGTTCTCATTACCTTATCATTCTTTTCTTGTACTAAATCCCATTTGTTTACCACTACAACTAAACCTTTTTGGTTACGCTGCACTAAAGAAAATATATTCAAATCTTGCCCTTCTATACCACGAGTAGCATCCAACATCAAAATACATACATCCGAATTCTCAATTGCACGTATAGAACGCAAAACCGAATAATATTCCAAATCTTCTACAACCTTATTTTTACGACGAATACCAGCTGTATCAACTAAATAAAAATCAAAGCCGAATTTTTCATAACGTGTGTAAATAGAATCACGAGTAGTTCCAGCTATTTCAGTCACAATATTACGATCTTCTCCAATAAAAGCATTGATGATAGATGATTTTCCTGCATTCGGACGTCCTACTACAGCAAAACGTGGAATATCATCATCCAACAGTTCACCTACATCCTTAGTAAACTTAGTCACAACCAAATCCAATAATTCACCTGTGCCACTACCACTCAATGCAGAAATACAATAAGGATCACCCAATCCTAAAGAATAAAATTCCGGAGCGTTATATTGCAATTCATTGTTATCTGTTTTGTTTGCAACCAATAAAATAGGCAGATTAGAACGACGCAAAATAGAAGCAACCTGCATATCCAAATCAGTCACTCCATTTGCCACATCTACAACAAACAACACCACATCAGCTTCTTCTATTGCTATCAACACCTGTTTACGGATTTCCTCTTCGAAAATATCATCCGAATTTACCACCCATCCTCCGGTATCTACCACAGAAAACTCTTGTCCGTTCCATTCACTCTTTCCATATTGACGGTCGCGTGTTGTTCCGGCTTCGTCATTTACAATTGCCTGCCGTGTACGGGTCAAGCGGTTGAATAATGTAGACTTTCCCACATTGGGACGTCCTACAATCGCTACTAAATTTCCCATAATCTTCAATCTCTTTTTACGACTTCACAGTCTTATTATTAATCTAAGTTATAGCCAAAGTTCTTTAATTCCTTATCAGAACTACGCCAATCCTTGTCTACTTTCACAAAAGTTTCCAAAAAAATACTCTTTCCAAAAAACTTTTCCAATGACTTACGTGCTTCGGTAGCTACTTTTTTCAGAGCTTTTCCCTGCTTTCCTATAATAATACCTTTTTGTGAATCACGTTCTACATAAATCACAACATTAATATGAATCGATTTTTCATCTTCCTTAAACTGTTCCACGACTACTTCTACAGAATAAGGAATCTCTTTATCATAATACAGCAAAATCTTTTCACGTACAATCTCTGTCACAAAGAAACGTGCCGGCTTATCTGTCCATTGGTCTTTATCAAAATAAGGAGGAGAATCAGGAAGTAATTCTTTAATACGTTTCATCACAGCATCCACATTAAACCGTGCTGTAGCCGAAACAGGAATAATCTCGGCTTTAGGTAATAGCTTGTGCCATTCTTCCACTATTTTCACCAAATCATCCTGATTACTCAAGTCTATTTTGTTTATCAACAATAAAACAGGAACCTCTATGACCTGCACTTTCTGAATAAACTCCAGGTTTTTGTCTGGCTTCTCAACTACATCTGTAACATAAAGCAACACATCAGCATCTTTCAATGCTGACTCTGAAAAGTTCAACATTGACTCCTGCAACTTATAATTCGGTTTCAAGACTCCCGGAGTGTCAGAAAAAACAATCTGCATCTCATCGGTATTAATAATTCCCATAATACGATGTCGAGTGGTCTGTGCTTTAAAAGTAGCAATAGAGATACGCTCGCCTACCAGTAAATTCATCAATGTAGACTTGCCTACGTTTGGATTGCCCACAATGTTTACAAATCCTGCTTTATGCATAACAATTATATTTCTTTGTTAGACAAAAGAGGCTGATTCAAAAGAAAATAGACTAAAAAAGCATGGATACCAAGGATTTCAGCGAAGAGCTAATCACCCTAACTGCATTAATCCGTGAAATCCATGCTCGGATAGTAATTTCTTCTGAAACAGTCTTGTCCTGTTAAATAAAACCTTTATTTTTTAGCATTGCCGTCATAACCCCATTTCATATACACTGCTCCATAGGTAAATCCGGCTCCAAATGCAGTAAAGATCAGATTATCTCCTTTGCGAAGCTGTTGCTCATAATCCCACAAACACAAAGGTAAAGTTCCACCACTAGTATTTCCGTAACGCTGAATATTCACCATTACTTTTTCCATGGGAACTTCCAGACGCGAAGCTACAGCATCAATAATACGCATATTTGCTTGATGCGGAATTATCCAATCTATAGAATCTTTATCCAGGCCATTCCGCTCTGCAATCTGAGCTGTGATATTCGACATATTCGATACCGCATACTTAAATACAGTTCTTCCTTCTTGATACAGATAATGCATTTTATTGCTTACCGTAAAATAAGAAGGAGGACATACTGAACCTCCAGCTTTCATGTGAAGAAAAGGCAAACCTTTTCCATCTGTACGCAAAATCACATCTTTCACTCCAAAGTCTTCGGTTGTAGCTTCCAACATAACAGCAGCCGCCCCATCACCAAAAATAGGGCAAGTAGCACGGTCTGAGTAATTCACCATCGAAGACATCTTATCACCTCCTACTAGAATTACTTTCTTGTGTCTGCCTGACGAAATTAAGCCAGATGCCACATCAAGACCATACAAAAAACCACAACATGCTGCCGAGAGGTCAAATGCAAACGCATTCTTCAATCCTAACTTATCACATAAGATTGAAGCAGTTGAAGGGAAATGATAATCCGGAGTAGTCGTACAAACAATCACCGCATCGATATCATCCGGATTAGAATCTGTACGTCGCATCAATTGTTTAGCTGCCTTACGGCACAGATAAGAAGTTCCCAATCCTTCTTCACTCAAAATGCGTCTTTCTTTTACCCCAATACGAGTCATAATCCATTCGTCGTTAGTATCTACCATACGTGACAATTCATCGTTTGTCAATACGTATTCAGGAACATAACCTCCAACTCCTGTAATTACAGCATTTATTTTTTCCATGTAATTAAAAATCCTCTTTATAATATAAAAGTAGCCGGAGAGGATATTTCCTCTCTGGCTATATTTTATACCACTTTATCAAATTGCGGTTTCTTTCACGATTGCCAACTTACCTCTATAGTAGCCGCAAGCGCCACACACAGTGTGATAAACGTGCCATGCTCCGCAATTCGGACAAATAGCCAAAGTAGGAGCTACTGCTTTATCATGAGTTCTTCTCTTAGCAGTTCTAGTTTTTGATTGTCTTCTCTTAGGATGTGCCATTTTTTCTAAAACTTTTAATTATTGTCTATTATTTTCTTTAATTCATTCCATCTCGGATCAATTTCTGACGAAGATTGCAAACTTTCTTCTGAATCATTCCATTTATTTTCTTCAAAGTCCTCCTCTTCAGCGGAAGTACGCAACAATTTTTTTAGCTTTCCTTCCATCTCCTTATTACACTTTCCCGGTGCATGTACATGCTTGATAGGGATACTAAGAACTATAAACTCGTATATAAACCAAGCTACGTTTATAAACCCTTCATCTTCGGGAATTATCACAATATCACCATCCTCTGAATAATCATCACCCAATTTCACCTTTAAAACATCGCATGAAGAAATAGGTAAATCCATATCATCCAAACAACGGTCACAGGGAATCTGCACAACCCCTTCTGTCTTAAATCTAAGTTCATAAAAGCCGACAGTTCTTTTTATATTTACAAGAATAGTAAGCTTACCTTTCTGTACTTCCGGAGCGTCTATAGTTTCAAAGAAATGATTATCCAACACATATTCATATGATGCTGTGTTTTCCTTCATTCCTTTCAAGTCTATTTTATATGCGTCAAATTTTCCCATATTCTTTGCAAAAATACAAAAATATTGCATTCGGGCGACAAAGATACAAATAAATCTACTTATATGAATATGAAACTGATATTATTCTTCTATTTTCATGTTTTTTTTAGCTCTATAAACCTACAAATAATACATTTAAACCTATTTATTTTAATACTTCCCCTTTTCAACCATAAACTATTCATTTTAATAAAAACTTACTCATACAATTTTAGCTCTTCTTAGAGCTTATGAAGTCTTTATCTATCACTTTCCTTATTATACGGAAAACTCCCTTCAGGAGCCATAATATAGCCTCTAAACACCTAAACAACATGGGGAGAGGGAACGTTCACCAAAGGAATAATTACACGCACAAACTAAGATATATAAAAAAAGCCTCCGTCACAGTATTCTGTAAC
>Cinder_p2__coassemble_1674_pt1 | contig 21935 bp, 16 predicted proteins | sample Cinder_p2__metabat2_low_PE_026 | metagenome-assembled genome bin Cinder_p2
TTTTAATTACTCCTAAAAAAACAGAGATTGATAGAAATTTATTAATTAATTATTTAACTTATGAGAGAACGAATATTGTCCTTATTGCTCGGGTTCTTTTTGATTTCCCTGCAAGCATGGGCCACTCTGCCGGAGCGTGATATCACGATGACGCTGAGCAATGTGTCGATGGAAAAATTCCTCGATGAAGTGAAGAAACAGACGTCAATAGACATCTTGTATAACGCAGAGATGTTTAAGAAAACGTCAAAGATTTCAGTGAAAGCCAACAAGGAATCCTGGAAAAAAGTATTGGAACGCGTATTGAGTTCACAAGGTTTTGAATTTGTAATTCAAGACGATATTGTGGTGGTTCGGAAAAAAAACGAGGGAGCTAAAAAAGCAGATAATCGTTTGAGAGGAAAGGTGTATGATGAAAACAACCAACCGCTGGTGGGAGCTACTATTACTGTGAAACATGAAGGTGATGTGCCTACTTATGTATTGGTGGATATCGACGGAAATTTCAGCGTTAAGGCTGAGGGAGATGAAAAAACGCTGTCGGCTTCATTTCTGGGATATACTATACAAGAAAAGAAGTTTGAGGGGACAGATAAACAATATGTTTTTTATCTGAAACCAGATGCTCAGCGTTTGGATGAAGTGGTTGTTACCGGTATGTTCGATCGTAAAAAGGAAGGTTTTACAGGTTCGGCTGTAACTCTTAAGGGCGATGATTTGAAAAAATATAGCACAACGAATGTGGCAAAGGCATTAGCTGCTGTAGCTCCGGGATTGCGTCTGGACGATAATATTGATATGGGTTCGAATCCGAATGCATTGCCTAAAATGAGCTTGCGCGGACAGGCTAACATGGATTTAGCTTCATCTGGAAGTAGCGATATTCTGGCTGTTCAAGGTGAGTATGAAACTTATCCGAATCAGCCGTTGCTTATTCTTGATGGTTTTGAGATTACTTCCCAAAAACTGGCCGACCTTGACCCTGAGCGTGTAGAGTCTATCACATTATTGAAAGATGCTGCGGCTACAGCTATTTATGGTTCGCGTGCAGCAAATGGGGTTATCGTTATCGAAAGCCGTGTGCCACAAGCCGGACGTTTGTGGGTAACATACGGTGGTGAGTTACGTGTAGAAACTCCTGATCTTACCGATTATAACCTGATGAATGCCCGCGAAAAGATTGAAGCTGAATGGGCTTCGGGTTTGTATGTAGCTGGTGGAACTACTCCCGAGAAACTTAATCTCTATTATGAGAAACTTCGGGCTGTGCAGCAGGGTGTAAATACCTACTGGTTGGATAAGCCGTTGCGTACAGCTTTTCAACAGCGGCATACCATTACCTTGGAAGGTGGTGACGAGGCTTTGCGTTACAGCCTTTATGCCGGTTTTAATTCAAGTCCGGGTGTGATGAAAGGTAGTACACGTGAAGTGTTTACCGGAGCTTTCAACCTGCAATACCGCTTTAAGAAGTTCTTATTGAAAAACAGTTTGACTGTAGATAATTCTACGGCAAAGGAAACACCGTGGGGAAGCTTCCGTGAATATACTCGTCTGAATCCCTATTTGAAAGCTTATGATGAAGAAGGTAATATTCCGCAATATCTGGATGATTTTTATGAATTGTCTTTGGCTACTACGAAAACGGCCAACCCAATGTATAATACCACATTCAATACGAAAGATGAAAGTGATAACCTGGCCATTACCGAGTTATTTAGTGTGGAATATAATCCGACGGAAGATTGGCGTCTGGTAGGTAATTTCTCCATCTCTAAAAGTAACGGTAACAGCGATAAATTCCGTCCGGCACAACATACGGCCTTTGATGGAATTACCGACCCTGCCTTGAAAGGTGATTATTCTCGTATACAGAGCAAGTCTACTAATTGGGCTTTAGACCTAACAGCCAGTTATAATAAACTGTTGAATAATATTCATTATATTACAGCCAATACACGTTTTTCACTTTCAGAAAACAGCTCGGAAAGTTATTCGGCACATGTAACAGGATTCCCGAATGATAATATGGACGAGGTTTTGTTCGGAAGCCGTTATGACGAGAAGATGCAGGGGATGGAGAACACCAGCCGTTTGGTAGGTTGGGTGGCTGCTGCTGGTTATTCTTATAAATATAAATATTCGCTGGATTTTAATATTCGTTTGGATGGTTCTTCACAGTTTGGAACAGACAACCGTTGGGCTCCCTTCTGGTCGGCTGGATTGCGTTGGGACTTGAAAAAGGAGAATTGGTTTAAGGATTTGGATTTTCTTTCCGACTTTGTTCTTCGCGGAACTTACGGAACTACCGGTTCGCAAGGATTCGACCCCTATCAGGCACACTTGTATTATAATTATGCCAATCTGTTGAAACCTTATTATTCATCCGATGCTACCGGTTCGGAAATTATGGCTATGCCTAATGAAAATTTGAAATGGCAGGAAACACGTAATTTGAATTTGGGTATCGAATTGGGATTTTTTGACGGACGTTTGACTGCGCGTGCAGAATACTATAAGAAAACAACAGATAACATGGTGACCACCATAACTCTGGCTCCTTCTTTGGGATTCAATTCTTATCCTGCAAACCTTGGTAAGATAGAGAATAAAGGTATGGAGTTTAGTATCTCGGGTATTCCTTATCAAGACCGTGAGAAGGATGCTTATTGGACTATTACTGTGAATGGTTCAAGAAACCGTGATAAGTTGGTACAGATTTCTGAGGCTATGCGTCATATGAACGAACAGAACCAGGCTAATTTGAAAGATGCTCCGCTCCCACGTTACGAAGAAGGACGTTCGCTTAATTGCATTTGGGTGGTGAAATCGTTGGGTATTGATCCGGCAAGTGGTGAGGAAATTCTTTTGAAACGTAATGGTGAAATGACTGGTGTGTGGGATGCTGTGGATGCCATACCTATTGGTAATACCGAACCGGACTGGCAAGGTTATATCAACTCTTCGTTTAGTTATAAGGGATGGGGTGCCGATGTGAGCTTTTCTTACCGTTTTGGTGGACAAGTATATAACCAGACATTAGTGGATAAGGTGGAAAATACCGATATAACATCCAATGTTGACAAACGAGTGATGAGTCTTCGCTGGAAGAACCCAGGTGACCGTGCACGCTTTAAAAAACTGTATCATGGTTCGATGGGAACTCAGGCTACTTCACGTTTTATTATGGATGAGAATATATTTCAGTGGAGTTCGTTGTCCTTACATTATCGCATGGACCCCAAAAATGCACCTTTCATAAAGACACTGGGACTCAGCTCGGCTAAATTGGCATTTAATATGGAAGACCTGTTCTATCTTTCTACCGTGAAACGTGAAAGAGGTTTGGACTATCCATTCTCACGCCAGTTCTCATTCTCAATGAACTTGACATTCTAAACCATTAAATAAAGATAATATGAAAAAAGTATATATATGTCTGCTGGCAGGTTTGCTTTCGTTTACTTCGTGTAACGATTGGTTGGATGTGGATCCGAAGACATCCATTGCTGCCGATAAGCAGTTTAGTTCAGAATATGGTTTCAAAGATGCCCTTACTGGTATTTATCTGAAGCTGACATCAACCAATCTTTACGGACGTAATCTGACTTTCGGATATTTGGATGAATTGGCACGCTTATATCAAGACCAGAATGTACAGACAGAAAGCGAATGGCGGTATATCTACAATTACAAGAATGAATATAAAAGTACAGTGAATGGTATTTTTGTGGATATGTACAATACCATAGCTAATATCAACCAACTTCTGACCATGTTGGAGGAGAAACGTGATGTGTTGAAAACGCCTCGTTATTATGAAACCATGAAAGGTGAAGCTTTGGGATTGAGAGCATTCTTGCATTTTGACCTGTTGCGCTTGTATGGCCCTATATTTAAAGAAAATCCGACAGGACAGTCCATTCCCTACCGTAAGGTGTTTAATGACCAGACTACTCCAATTCTACCTGCCAATGAGGTGGTAGAACTTATTCTGAATGATTTGTTGGATGCACAAGAGGCGTTGAAAGATTCTGACCCTCTGGATTTCTTTACCGACCGTAGCCCGGAAGGTGGATTGGAAAAAAAGGATATGTTCTTGCTGGATCGCCAGTTCCGTATGAATCTGTATGCTGTAAAGGCTATGCTGGCACGTGTGTACTGTTATAAAGGAGATGCAGAAAGTCGACGCCTGGCTCTTCAGTATGCCAATGAGGTAATTAATGCTCCGTATTTCTCCTTATATAACCGTCAGAGCAATACAGATTACAATTCCATACGTTATGCTGAACAAGTGTTTGGAATCAGTGTGGTTGATTTGGATGATTTGCTCGAAAGGAATAACATGTCGATGGGATCGGCCAGCAGTATCGAGCAAAATCTTCACTCTCGTTATGTAGTGAATGAAGAGTTGTTTAATAAAATGTATGAGATGGAAGCTGGAGGTACGAACGATTGGCGTACTTTGAATGTGATGTTCGGAGTGACAGATTCTCGCTTCTTTTATTGCTTGAAGTACAACCAAGACCGTTTCTCCTCGAATGCGGATGGTAAAGATGCTATGCCATTGATTCGTTTGCCGGAGATGTACTACATTATAGCCGAGTGTACCGATGATGCCGGTGCTAGTGTGGAAGTGTTGAACGATATTCGTCAAAGTCGGGGATGGTCTTACGATGATAAGCTCTCAAAAGAAGGGTACGATGATTTGTATAAAGAAGAAGGTGCTGAAGATAAAACACTTACCAAACGCGTTAATTTGATTATGAAAGAATATCGTAAGGAGTATTATGCCGAAGGTCAACTGTTCTTCTATTTGAAAGCTCATAATTTTAAGAGCTTTATAGGAAATCTGTTCCCCGATGGTATGTTGCTGGAGCACTACCAGTGGCCTTTGCCGGATAATGAAATTATTTTTGGTAACAACTCTAAATAGGATAGATATATGAAAAAGATATTGCTTGTTTTAAATTTATTGTTTGCGAGCTTTGCGATGACCGGATGCTCGGAGGAGGAAATAGCATTCTACGATCAGGATGTCAGATTGAACTTCAGCTGGACTGGAATTTATTTCTCTTTTACCGATGCAGACTATTTAAATGGAAAGACAGACTCGATTGTAAAGGTTTCGGTGCAGATTCAAGGTTATCTGTTGGATAAACCGCGCACTTATTGCTTGAAGAATGTGGAGTATGAGGGCTATAAGAGCATGGCACAGGTGGAATTTCTTGAGAATCCTTACACTTTCAAGAAGATTGAAGGAATTACAGACTCTCTTTATGTGCGTGTATTGCGTCCTGAAAAACCGACAGATGGTATAGAGAAAGCATGCGCTTCTCTGATTGTATTTGATTTGGAGAATCCGGCTCACCAGTTTGGTAAAGGACGTGAAGATAAGTCGACGATTAAAGTAATTCCACAGTGGACTTTCAAACCTAATTATTGGGATGATAGTAAGTGGGGTAAATATAGTTTTGGCAAATATCGTTTTATGATAGATACGTTGCAGGTTCTTTATAGTGATATGTGGGGAAAGGAAGAAATGGTGGCTAAAGCTTATGTGGAGTATAAAAAGAATAATCCTCCGATTCTGGATGATAAAGGTGAAGAAATCACATTTCCTGTTGAGGAGTAGGGAGTCTATGTATAATCATTAAATACATTCGAAAATGAATAAACTGTATAATTATATAGGTAGTATGGCTGTGGTGCTGTTGACACTGACAGCTTGCTATGAGGATAAGGGCAATTACGACTACAAGGATGTCAATAAAGTACAAGTGGAAATGCCCGAAACTGTGGTACGTTTGAGTCGTACGGGAAGTGTGGACTTTACCGTAGAGCCTAAACTGACTCAGAGCATGATTCAGAATGAAAATGCGCTTGAGTTCAGATGGTTTAAAGGTGGTAAAGAGGCTTATCTCATATGTGAAAATAAAGAAGAAGATTGTGACGAATTAATGTCGGACAATCATTATCATTATTACAGTTCGGAAAAAGTGTTCCGTATGACACTGGATGCCTCTTTCAGTGATTTTATTCGTTTGCTGTTGGAGGTAACGGACAAGACAACCAATACAAAATACTATCAGATGCATCCGGTGCGTGTGATTAAACCGTTCAGTAATACTTGGTTTGTGCTTCAAAACGAGAACGGTATCGGTAAACTGGGTGTAGCCGATGGCGTGCAGAAAGATGCATTAGTTTCTGATGACGTCTACAAGTCGGAATTTGCTTCTTCATTCCCGATGCAGGGTGTGCCGCAGGGTATTGAAAGCAGACATTTTTATGGATTGAAATATTATATGTCTGTTCCCAATATGATACCGGTTGAGCCTATGTTGATTATCCGGACAGATAAGGATTTTAGTCTGGTTCGCCCTACTACGCTTGAAACTAAATATAGTATCGCAGATATGATTATGGGTGGTAAAGTAGATGGTGCAACTAATTGGAACCCGAAATTGTATATCTGCTCTCATTATGGTGAGGTGGTGTATGACCAAGGTAAATTGTGGCATTCGTTGATGGATGGATTTGCTGTGTATTATCGTATTTTGGACACAGACGGTAAGCAGGTGGATGCTCCATGGGTAGCAGATTTGGGTATGAGTTTCTTGATATTCGATGAGAAAAACAGATGCTTCAAGAAGTATTCTTATAACACGATGGATAACTTCAATTTGACTTATTATCTTACTGGATTATTGAGAAAAAAGCCTGCTGCATGGGAAGGATATGCTGGTGGTGGAGCGAAAACAGCTTATCCTTTGGAGAGCGAAAACGAACTCTTTAACCCGAATCAGGTTGGGGAAGAATATAAGATGTGTGCGATGATAAGTTCGGGAAGCCGAGTATATGCTGTCGCTTCAACCGGTGGTTCTGCAATGACTGTCTTTGAAATTTCAGAAGTGAATGGTGACCCATGCACCGGATTGTTCCAATTCTCTTTGCCGGAAACAACGGCCGACCAATGTAAGTTTATAACAGCACATGCCTATGACCGTATTTTCTTCTTTGCTGCAGGAAATGCGTTGTATAAGGTTGACTTGAATCGTCCTACTCCGGCTGTAAGCAAAATATATGAACACGATAATGCAGAAGCTAAAATTGATGCTCTAAAATTCAAGGAAAGAACTGTTCCTTATGATTGGGATACTGAGAATATCATGAATAAGTATCAGATGCAGTTGGGACTAGGTGTGAATTTCCCCGACGGAACAGCTAGCGTAGTAGAACTGAATCTCACTTCTGCAGGTGATGTGAATCGTGTTGAAGGTAGTATTTATGAGTATAAGGGATTCAAGAGTATTGTCGATATAGCTTATAATTATGGTGATGAATAAGCATTGAGGATTTTTGGAATCTATCTGACAGTACAGGCAGAGGTCAGACGAACCTTTGCCTGTATTGTTTTTAGAAAGGCAATAATATAATAATCAATAGAAACATTTTATATGTACAGAACACTTTTCCTTTTGGGATGTATTTTTCTTCAAGGATTTGGATTTGATCTTGATGCGCAGCAATCTGTTCCGTCGGTCCGTTCTTTTCTAGAGGAAAAAGAGAAGTTGGAAGAAGAACATGCTTTGTTCGGAATTTATCGGGACAATGGGAAGATTTATTGGGTTATACCCGATTCTTTGTTGGGAAAGGATATGATGCTCACTCATACAGTATTGGAAGCTCCTGCACGTGCACAACGAAAGTTCGAAAAGAAGTTTGGTTATGCTGGTGACCTCTTCGGACCTCTCTTGTTGCGTTTTAAGCGAAACGGAAATGAACTTTGGATTACCGATCCTTTGTACGACCGTGTATTTGCTGATACAGCTCCGGGAATGAACCCTTTGGCCGATATTGCACGTCTGCGTGGGGATGAACGTCTTTATGAAACGCTTCCATTGTGTGCTGCTGATGAGGATGCTGTGGTGGTGGAAGTTGGAGAATGGCTGAAAAACAGTGCCCTCTTTTCGCTTTCGATGGTATCTTTTGATTTGAGTATGAGTGGAGAGCTTCGGGACAGAAGAATGTTGATAGATATTAAAGGACGTCCTGATCGGATGCTCATAACACGGAGATCGGTGTTTATGACGTCGGCTATCTTGCAGGCAGAGGAAATACCGGCACACGAAGTCGAATGGCTTACAGGTAGTTGTCTGTCGTTATTGCCTCCACCTATAGAACCCTTGAAAGGGGATAATATGTTCTTTACTGTATATGCTCAGAGTTTTGGAAAAACAGAACAAGAGAACCGTATGGTGTTCTATTCGAAAAGGTGGAGACTGGAACTGACTCCTCAGGACAGTGTGCGTTATATGAAGGGAGAATTAGTGGAACCGGTAAATCCAATTGTGTTTTATGTGGATAGAAATACTCCAAAGCGTTGGGTAAATTGTATTATGGAGGCAGTGGAGGCTTGGCAGTCGGCTTTTGAACAGACTGGATTCAAAAATGCCATTCTGGCACGGATGGAACCAACTCCAGAAGAAGACCCCGATTTTTGTGCGTTCGATAGTAAGCATGGATATATCTCCTGGAAAACATCGGGTATGAGCAATGCCTATGGACCTACACCGTGTATTGTGAAGAGCGGTGAGATTACTGCTTGTCATGTTGGTATATTCAGTAGTGTGGCCGACCTGGTTCAAAAATGGTATTTTGCTCAGTGTGGTGCTAATGATCCCAAAGCATGGGATATCGAGTTGGATCAGGAAATTATGGATGAATTGATGAAGTTGGTATTCACACATGAATTGGGACATTCGTTGGGATTGGAGCATAATTTTATAGGAAGTAATGCTTTTTCGGTAGAACAGTTAAGGGATAATGAATTTCTTACCAAGAATGGTATAGGTACATCGATTATGGATTATATGCGTTGTAACTATGTTTTAGGAACAGAAGATAAGGTTGATCTGAAAAACCGTATCGCGCAGCTTGGCATATATGACCGTTGGGCAATAAAGTGGGGATATGGTATTTTCCCTGGTAAGAATATAGAAGAACGGACAAAGAAACGGGATGAATGGAAGCTGGCAAGTATGAAAGATTCCTTGTTGTGGTTTTCAGGAGGATTGGATGTGCGTGCTCAGTCCGAGGATTTAGGTAACGACCATGTGGCTGTGAATACTCGCGGTGTGGAAAATTTAAAATATTTGTGTAAACAGGTGGAGCGATGGAATGCACCGGACGAACGTTCGTTAAGGGTATTGCAAGGACGTCACGAACAGTTGGTTATATCCTTGGAACAGTGGACCGATCAGGTGTTACAGCATTTGGGAGGAGTTCGGCTAACCGGTTTGCCGGAGGGTAAGCGTATGATGATGGAAAAGGCAGACTATAAACGGGAGGCAGTGAATTTCCTGCAAAAATATATTCTAGAACCTCCCATGTGGCTGTTTGATGAGTCTTTGGCAAAAAAAATCAAATTGAATGCAACAGAACGTTACAATCGCTTTTGTAATGATATGATAGGAAATATAGTTCGTAAGTTCGATATCATTGATCGTGTACAAGCTGCAGATATGGACGATGTGTATACGTTGGAAGAGTATGTAGCATCTTTGCATGAAACGGTGTTCGGTGAATGGCAGAAAGGACACGAGGTGTCTGATATGAAATTTCAGGTACAGAAGGAATATGTAAAGCAACTGAAGCGGTATTTGAAACGAGGTTCGGAAATTTCGGCACATATCTTGACGTTAACCTGGGAGGAGTTAGAACGTATACGTAGGGAAGCCGAAGCACGTGCTGCCGGACAGATGCCGGGAAAGACACTTGGACAAGTCAACGAGTTATTGAATCTTATTGTTTCAAAATCATAACAGAAAAGACCGATGTGGAATAAAAAATATTGTATAGCGAGTTTATGTGCCTGTTTAGGACTTTTGCCGGGAAGGGCGCAACAAGAGAACCGGAACGAAGATTTCTTTGGAAAAGAGGTGAAGAAAACAGAAGGAATACTTCCTGTTTATACCAAGAATGATAAGGTATATTTAGAATTTCCGCAAGCTGTGTGGGGAAGAGAATTGCTCATTACAGCACAGATAAATAAAGGTTTTGATCAAGTGGACCGTCCGGCTCAAAGTGTAGGAGTTGTACGTATTCGGGTAGAGGAAGGAAAGAATGAAGTGCGGTTGGAACAACCCTTGTATGCTGAACGTTTTCTTTATGAGGATGCCGAGGCTATGCCTTCTTTTCGTGCTTCGAACTACCAATGTCATGGAAAGAAATATCCGGTAGAGGCTGTTTCGCCGGAAGGAGGACTGTTGATTGATGTAACCGACTTGCTGGCTACGGGTGATGAATGGTTCTCTTATTCGGCTGCTAACATACGTTCGGCCGATGATGCTCATGCTAAGGTAGATACAGCATACGCTTTGTCCAATGGTGTGAACTTCGTTGTACAACGTCGTCACGAATATTCGCCCGACCGTGCATCGGTGTCAAGTGCTGCCATGATGTTGCCTTCGGGAACTCTGCCTTTGGAGGTGTCTTGTGTGTTGCGTTTGCTTCCCGAAAAAGATGCTTCCATACGTATGGCAGGAAGGGAAATGCCTTATCGTTCCATTGTTTTTAATGATTATTCGCAAGATCCTTATCGGATGGTGACCGATTCGTTGTTGGTGCGTTGGAGGATGGATAAGCCGCTGGTGATGGAAGTAGATCCTTTGTTCCCGAAAAAGTATCTGAAGTCTTTGCGGAATGCAGTGAATGCATGGAACGAAGCTTTTGAAAAGGCTGGTATAAATCATGCTCTTAAATTGAAAATGCTTGCCGATAAAAATCGTCCGGCTGAATCGGATATTCTGGTGGCTTATGATTTGGGGGAACCGGGTATGCAAGTGCGCAATATTTATCATCCGCGTACGGGTGAAATATTATGGGCTCGTTTAAATGTAGGACATGGCTTTTTGGCTGGACAGTTGGAAGATTATTGGTGGCAGGAAGGTGATCGTGATATGCGTATTGTGAAGAACGTACGTTCGGAGACTGTTGCTCAAGAACTGATGGAACGTTCTTTCATGCGTGCAGTGGGTGAAGTATTGGGTTTGAAGCCACGGAAGGAGAATAAACTGTTCTTAAAGGAAAGCGGAAAGCTGGATGAGAAAGATATTCAAGCTATTGTATTTGGCTATAAAGTGTTAGCCAAGAGTAGAGATAGTTATGAAGATCGGGATTTGTTGTATAGTTGGATGGATAGGAATATGCAGAAGAAGGAAAAAGAGTCGGCTCCCTCTATCAAAGCATATGCCGAAAAGTTGGCCGGATTAAAGAAACAGTTCAAACGTTTGGATGAAGAGCGGTTTGACGGAAATATTCGGAGCATGTATATTAAAGGGCTGCGTCTATATGGAAACTATATGTTGGAAGTAGGAAAGATGGTAGGAAGTGGACCGAAATCTACGCAACAGGCAGCCATGCAGTTGTTGGGTGATGAATTGTTTAAAGGAAGTTCGGCTTATAGATGTCGTACCTTGGTTGAGGCTGTCATTTCGAACAATCGTTACCATGTAAATTCTTCGATAAAGGAGATGTTTACCTATTTGTTATCGCCTGAAACAATAGAAAAACTGGAACGTGCTGATTGGTATGATGTTTCTGGTGATGTATACACCGCCAATGATTTTTTCAATGCTCTTTATGCTTCGCTTTTTAATGGATTTGGAGAGGAATCTTATGTTCCGGAGCAAGCCGATTGGGTGGTGTTGTGTATGGAAGTATGGAATCAAGCTGTGAAGCAGACTTCTGTAAATGATTGTCAAGCAGGAAAAACTCGTTTGGAGCGTGAGCTAGTGCATGTTCGCAAACAATTGGAGCGTTTGTCTGTAGAGCACACGAACGAATCGATGCGTCATTTTTGTGCATTATTATTAGGCATATAGAAACCGGGTGAAGATGCGTATAGGCTGATAAAGTTTTTTCATTATTTTTGTGAGTTGAAATTAAATAGTAGAATATGAAAAAAGTATTTTGGATTTTATTGCCTGTGTTGATTGTGATAGTCTGTGTTCTTACATGTCCTGATCGTCAGAAACATGAAACGGCTATCAAGGAAACTGTTCGCGATGTGATGAATGAAAGTTCTGAAGACGAGGAACCATCAGGTTTGGCTGCTTTAGGTTCGGCCATCGGTTCGGGATTGGCCGGTTTGGCTATGGACATGATGTTCGATGTGAATAATTATGGTGTGTGTAGCATTGGTCATATCTCGTGGCAGGGCGATGATAAGGTTGTGTCGGTGGGTATAATGAACCATGTTTTTGTAGTGGCTAAAGGCGAATTGCGTGAAGCTTTAGGAAAGGAATAATTCTGCATGATATATTGAAAAAGAGAAGAGGTTCAAAACCGTTCATTTGGTTTCGAACCTCTTCTCCTCTTTTTGTTTGAATGAGACGTTTATCCCATTTTTCCGGTAAGATAAGCGCGTGTACGCTCATCTTTCGGATTGGTAAACATGATTTGAGAGTCGTCGTATTCGATGAGTTCTCCCATATACATAAACATGGAGTAGTCTGAAATTCGCTTGGCTTGCGACATGTTGTGTGTTACAATCATGATAGTAACTTCTTTTTTCAGTTCCACCAACAAGTCCTCGATGTATTTGGTTGCGATGGGGTCGAGGGCAGAAGTCGGTTCGTCCATCAGTAGAATGTCTGGCTGTAATGCCAGCGAACGTGCGATGCACAAGCGTTGTTGCTGTCCTCCCGAGAGGAAGGTTCCTCGTTTAGTGAGAGAATCTTTTACTTCATCCCACAAGGCTACATTCCGCAAGTTGCGTTCCACGAGTTCGTCTTTTTGTGCTCTGTTCAGTTTGATACCATTCAAGATATATCCTGCCAGAACGTTGTCGTAGATATTCATGGTTGGGAATGGGTTTGGTCTTTGGAACACCATGCCTACACGACGGCGTTCTTCGGTGGGGTGCATATTCAGAATGTCTTCGCCGTTGAGCAGAATTTCGCCAGTTACATGAATTGATTTATAGAGTTCGTGCATTCGGTTTACTGCACGTAACAGGGTACTCTTGCCACATCCCGAAGGTCCCATGATGGCTGTAATTGTATTTTTTGCTACATCGGCACTGACATTCTTTACAGCTCTTTTGTTAGAGCCATAGGAGATTGAAACATCTTTTATTTGTAGAATAGGGTCTTTTATACTTTCCATTTCTTTTGAATTCTTTTAGCTAACAAGTTAAGGCATAAAACAAAGGTTAGGAGGAAGAGCGATGCTCCCCAGATAAGGCTTTGCAGATTGGGATCGTTGAAGAATTCCCAAATCATGAGTGGTACGGCAGCCATTGGTCTGCTGATATTCCAGCTGATGGCAGCTCCACCAAGGGCGGTAAACATGAGAGGGGCTGTTTCGCCGATGACGCGTGAGATGGCCAGCAGGATACCAGTAAAGATACTTCCGAAGGCTGATGGCAACATTACTTGCAGCATGACACGCCAATAGCTTCCACCTAATGCCAAACCGGCTTCTTTCAGTGTTTCCGGTAAGATCTTCATGGTTTCTTCAGTAGAACGGATGATAAGGGGAAGCATCATGATGAACAGAGCTACACTACCGGCAAAAGCCGAATAACCTTTCATAGGTACGACAACCCAAATATAGGTAATGATACCGATGATGATTGAAGGAGTTCCTTGCAGAAGGTCGGTGAGGTAACTTACCATGGTGGCAAACCATTTTCCACGGTATTCCGACAAACAGATACCGCAAAAGATACCCACCGGGATGGCAACCACTGCTGCCATGAGGAGCATGAGGAATGTGCCTATAATACCATTGGCGATACCTCCCGGAACCGATTCGCCTGCCGACATGGCCATCATGGCCTCGTAGGCATTGGGGGTGGCTTCGGTAAGAAAAGTCCAGTTCAATTGTCGCCATCCTTTTACCAACACTTCGCCCAAGATGGCAAGAAGTGGAATGGCTGTCAGTGCCGACAGGATGCATACGACAAGGTATAGCAGTTTGTTTTTGAAGATTCGTGTTTGAAGATTCTTGTCTTGTATCATAGATGTAACCGTTTTTATACGTGTTGTGCACGTCGGATGAGAATTTTTCCTACCATGTTGATGATAGCAGTGATAAGGAACAGAATCAGTCCGATAGCGATGAGTGATGACAGTTTTAATCCATCAGCTTCGCCAAACTGATTGGCGATGATACTGGCCATGGTGTTTCCAGTAGTGGTCAGACTATCGGGAATCTGGTTGGTATTACCAATGAGCATGGTAACTGTCATGGTTTCTCCCAATGCACGTCCGATAGCGAGAATATAGGCCGAGAAGATTCCGGAGCCTGCCATGGGAAAGATAACACGGCGTATCACTTCGGCACGGGTTGCTCCCATAGCATATGCGCCTTCTTTCAAGTCGGATGGAATCATCTTAATGAATTCGGCACTCAGAGAGGCTGCATAAGGTACAATCATGATGGCTAAAACAAAGGCTGCGGTGAGAATTCCTGAACCTTGCGGAGAGATATTTAGCTCCATGAAGATGGGGCGTAGGGCATAAAATCCCCAAAGACCATAAATGATAGAAGGTATACCTGCCAGAAGATCGGTTACAGTGCTCAGTATGGTAGCGATTTTCTTTCCACGGAAATATTCGCCCACAAAGAGAGCTACAGGGAGGGAGAAAGGAATACAGAAGATGAGTGCCAGCAGTGTGGTAAGCAGTGTACCCGTGATGAAAGGAAGTGCACCATATTTCTCATTGCCAGGGGTATAACTCCATTCATCCGAGAAGATGAAGTTCCAAAAACCAAACTCCTCGAAAGCACTGGAGGCATCGGCGGCGAGGGAATAGATAATTCCCCCACCGATGATTGGAATTAGGATAGCTGACAGAATGAGTATAACTCTGAATAGCTTATCTTGCATGTTCGTTTTGTTTTCTTTGTTATTGTTTCAAAAGTGCTTGTCCGTCATAGGTTACGGTCTTCAGATTCTGCAAACTTTGCTCAACAGCTTTTTTGGGCAGTGGAGCATAGTGTACCTTGGCTGTAGTTTGCTGAACGCTATCGTTTAGCATATATTGGAGCATGTCGAGTGTTGCTTCGGCTTGTGCTTTAGAACGGTCGGAGTAGTTTTGTTCCTGATAAATGATAAGCCAAGTGAAACAGCTGATAGGATAGGCACCTTCGGCATCGGCATTGGTGATAGAGCAACGTGTATCCTGTGGAATGTCTCCAGCTGCAGCCGAGATACTTTCAGTTGAAGGTGTGATGAGCTCGCCACGTTGGTTCTTTACATTGGCATAGGCTATTTTCTGTGCAAAGGCATATTCCGAGCCGATGTATCCAATACTATACTGAGTATTTCCAATAATTCCGGCTACACCCGGGTTTCCTTTAGCAGCCTGTCCTGCGGGGAAGTTTACTGATTTTCCACTTCCGTAGGTGGTTTTCCAGTTTTCGCTTACTTTACTCAAGTAGTCGGTAAATACAAAGGTAGTACCACTACCATCCGAACGGAACACCGGTATGATGTTTTCTGCTGGTAATTTAGAATCAGGATTCAGCTCTTTCAAACGTGTATCGTCCCAGCGTTGGATTTTTCCTGCAAATATGTCAGCAATAACATCTCCTGAAAGGTTTAGTTTATCTACACCCGGAAGGTTGTAAGCCAGAACGACAGCTCCCATACAAGTCGGTACGTGTACAACGGGTTTCATCTCTTTCATTTCTTCATCGCTCAAGAAAGCATCGCTTCCGCAAAAATCTACGATACCATCTTTCAGGTTGCGCACACCGCCACCGCTACCGATACCTCCATATGATACCTTGTCGCCACCTTCCTTGTTATAGCTGTTGAATGTCATAGTGTAGAAAGGCAGGGGGAATGTTGCTCCGGCTCCTGTAAGTTCTACCGATTCACGTTGACTGTCATTGGCTGATTTTTGTCCGTTGCATGCACTGATAGCGAGTGCCAGTACTCCTGCAACTAAAGCATACATTTTTTTCATAATTTTCTAGATTGATGTATAGATTGTCTTTTTTAAATAGAGAATGAACAGTTAATATAGGCGTAATAGCTTTTCTTTGCATCGTCAGCATCGGGCGACCACATTCGGAAGTTTGGCGAGAGTTTGATGTATTTTCCGAATTTGAATTCGGCGCCAATCAGTCCGGCCATGCCGTCTTTTTCTTTATTCCAGTCGTTTTTGGAGGTGAGGTAGTCCCAGCGTCCGAAGATGCCTATGTTTTTGTTTAATTTGATGGTGGTATAGGCCGAATAACCGTTTTGGTTATGATTTTTTATGTTTTTAGCATTGGTCAAGTAGTTGTATTCACCTCCCAAACTGAACACGTCATTGGCATATCCTGCAAAGACGTTTACATTGGTTATGTCTTCCAATTCATCGGTAGCTCCTTCGTTGTAAGAGGCATAAGCTCTCAATGTCAGTCCTTTGAGAGGGGCAAATGTCACACCAGCTCCATACAATAGTCCGTCGTTCACTTGAAGTTTTTTGTATCCTTCTCCGTTTGCAATAATGACATCGGCAGCAAACCATGGAGTGAACTTGTAGGCAGCCGAGATACCCATATCGGCACTGCTTCCAAATTTATACTCATCCTGGAATGATTTCATAACATAGCGTTTTCCCCAAAAAAATTCTTGTGTTTTGAATTGTGTGGTACCAATCAATCCTCCGTTTAAGGTGAGTCCTTTATGTTTCCAGGTTACTTGTGCGTTCTTAATATAGGCAATACGTTCGTAGTCGTTTACATCGTCGGATTGTCCTATATCCATTACAGCTTTAAATTCCAGTCCGTTGGGTAAAGCGTATTGATATCCCAGATAACTTCTTTCTAGTTCGAAACCTCTTTGGTCGTTTTCCGAGCCAAATCCAGAATGAAGGTTTGTGAATATGTTGATGATTGCTTTTCCTTTTGGCTCTTGTTGTTCTTTTGTTTCTTGTGCCTGGCTCAATTGGCATACAGCACATAGAACAGTGGCGAGCACACATTTTAGTTTGTTTGAATTTGTCATATCTATTTATTTTTGTTTGATGCTGCAAAAATAGATTTGGGATGTTACAGCGGAATGTTAAACATTTTACATTTGTGTTACAGCAATGTTCTTCAGTATGTTATACGATAATATATAAGGGACTGTATCACATCTGTAATACAGTCCCTTATGTGTGATAGGCTTTTTGAGAAGCTTTTTTCCTGTTTGTTCAGCTCTTATATTTTTTCCAATTGCACGGTAAAGTGGCGCATGAGCGGAGCCTCCCAAGTGATGCGCATACCGTGGGTAATGCTTTCGCGTCGGTCATATACATTCTTCAAGGCCACGGCAATTACATCCATATGGTTGTTGGTGTACACTCGACGCGGAATAGCCAGACGCAACAAATCGAGTCCATTGAAACGATTTTGGCGGGTTACCGGGTCACGGTCGGCAAGGATATAACCAATTTCACATCCGCGGATGCCGGCTTCCAGATATAGTTCCACGGTGAGTGTTTGTGCCGGGAATTCTTCTTTAGGTACTCGTGTAAGGATTTTGCTGGCATCCACAAAAATGGCATGTCCACCGGCAGGTCGTTGGTATGGGATACCGAATTCATCGAGTCGTGCAGCCAGATATTCCACTTGTTTGATTCGTGTTTCCAGATTATCGAATTCGGTATTTTCGTCTAGACCGATGGCAAGTGCATTCATATCTCTTCCGTTCATACCTCCGTAGGTGAGGTAGCCTTCAAATTGGATACAGAATCCTTTTGCACCATCGTACCAGTCTTGGCGACGTGTAGCGATAAATCCACCCATGTTCACTATTCCGTCTTTTTTTGCACTCATGGTCATTCCATCGGCCAAGGCAAACATTTCACGTGTAATTTCCTTGATGGTTTTGTCTGCATATCCTTCTTCACGTGTTTTGATAAAGTAGGCATTTTCGGCAAAGCGTGCCGAGTCGAAAATAACCGGTTTCCCATATTTGTCGGCTATGGCACGTACTTCACGTAGGTTCTGCATAGAAACTGGTTGTCCTCCGGCTGTATTATTGGTTATGGTGACAATGATGAAAGGTATCTGGTCGGCGTGTTCAGCAAGTGCTTTTTCCAGTTTGCATGGGTCTACATTACCTTTGAATGGATGTTCCAGTTGGGTATCCTTAGCTTCGTCGATAGTACAGTCCAGTGCTATGGCTTTTCTGCCTTCAATATGTCCTTTGGTTGTATCGAAGTGTGAGTTACCGGGAATGATATTCCCCTCATGCACTAAGTAGGAGAACAATACATTTTCAGCAGCTCTTCCTTGGTGGGTCGGGATAACATATTCAAACCCAGTGATGCGTTGTATGGTTTCTTTCAGTTTGAAGAACGAAGTGGCTCCGGCATAGCTTTCGTCGCCAAGCATCATGCCGGCCCATTGCCGGTCGCTCATGGCTCCTGTGCCCGAGTCGGTGATAAGGTCGATGTATACATATTCCGCCTTTAGCTGGAACACGTTGTAGTGCGCTTCTTTAATCCACTCTTCGCGCTCTTGGCGAGTACTTTTACGGATGGGTTCCACCATCTTGATTTTCCATGATTCAGCAAATGGTAATTCCATATAGGTCTTTATTAAGGTTTATGTTCCGAAGATAGGTTTTTCTCTTTTTATGCGCAATTAAAGATTTGTCTTTTTGGCATATATATGTTTTAAAACAGAGAAAGTACAGATGGAAGAGGAAAAAGAAGGAATATCATTTTTTTTCTTATAAAAAGGGGGTGTATTTTATCTTTAAAATGATGTGTTTCTCGGAAATTTGAATATCTTTGTAAAACATTGAGAAATCAATGAACTAGTTTTTAATAGGTGATTATAGTTTTTTTAGATTGTGTTTGTGTTGAAATAGGGATGTCGTGAGACATCCCTATTTTTAACTTATGTTTGTTCACTGACAGTAAAACTGTGCCATTCGTCTTTGTAGGTGTAGTTTACCTGGAGTCTGGATATTTTGCAGATGCTGTTCACTAGCGATAGTCCCAGTCCGGTAGAGCCTTCCTGTTTCCCTCCTTTATAGAATCGTTCAAAAATCTTCGAGTTGTCCAGTGGTTCTTTAGTTCCGGTATTGGCCACTGTGAAAGATTTATGTTCGAAAGTGATACGTATGTTACCGTTGTTTTCGTTATGCACAAATGCATTTTTTAGCAGGTTGGTTATTAATGTAGAAGCCAGCATTTCGTTCATATGGAAGATAACTTGCTCTTTATTTTCAACTTCTACCTTAATATAACGGTAATCGTATACATCTTCGTAATCGGGCAGATAGTGTGCAAGAACCTGGTTCATGCATACCGGTTGCACATCGGTAAACTGTTCGTTCTCTATTTTGGACAGTAGCAGGAGTGTTTTGTTGAGCTTGGTTATATGTTCCAATGTTTGGTGTGTTTTGGCAAGTTCTTCGAGTTGTTTTTCCGATATATTGTCGTCTTCCATCATCATTTCCAATCTGTTCATACAAATAGCTATCGGGGTTTGTAGTTCGTGCGATGCATTGCCGATGAAGCGGTTCTGCTGTTCGAATAGCTGTTCGTTTCGTGCAGCATATAAATTGGTAGCATTGTATAAGGTTTGGAATTCGGTGATGGAATTTTTATTTTCCAGTGGTTTGTTCTTCTGCCCCACGTGATAGAGTTTCAGCCATTGCAGCAACCGGTAGAGTGGTTTCATGCTTTGGTAGAACACATATATATTAAGGAGTATGATGATGAGCAACAATCCGGCATAGAGAATAACCATCCAGATGAGGATGGAATCTTGCAGGTCTTTTTTTTCGATAGAAGGTGTCATTACCACCAGTTTGAAATATTCTCCCTGTTCATTTTGGAAGATGGTGGTCATGATGCGTGCAGGTTCAGTTTCACGTAGCTCTTCGATGTATACCATTTGGTCAGAGTACTCGATGAGTGGGTGTGTTTGGGCATATTCCGGGTCGATGGGCGACAGATAATATTGGTTGTTCGATCCACTGTTTTTCGACGGTAGCTTTTCGTCACTTAAGGCTCGGATGATGATGGCTTCGGTATAGTCTTCCAAAGAGTCGTCCATTTCATCGTTTATTTCGTCTATCATGGCAATGTAGAACAATACGGCCCATACCGACATGACAATGGTGACGGCTATCGACAAGCGTAGGGTGACATGTGAAATGAGTTTCATGCTTCTTCGAGTGTGAATTTATATCCGAATCCATAAACAGCCTTTATTTCGGGGGTAGCTCCGGTGTTTTTTAGCTTCTTCCTTAGGTTTTTTATTTGTGCATAAATAAAGTCAAAATTGTCCACTTGGTCTATGTGGTCTCCCCAAACCGATTCGGCCAGTGTTGATTTGTTTATCAATCGTTCGGGACGGTTCATGAAATAAAGCAGGATATCATATTCTTTTCGATTCAGTTCCAGTTCTTTTCCGGCTATATGCACTTGGAATGTGTCTGGTGTGATTTCGATGTTCCCGCAGCAAATCTTGTTTTCTCCATCTCTATGGTTTCGGCGTATAACACTTTTAATGCGTGCGCTCAGTTCTGCCAGATGAAAAGGTTTGGGTAGATAGTCATCGGCTCCGAGGTCTAGTCCTTTTACCTTATCTTCTATGGAATCTTTGGCTGAAATGATGATGATGTTCTCTTTCTTGTGCATTTTCTTCAGTTCTTCAAGAATAGTCAGGCCGTTACCGTCGGGGAGCATAATGTCCAGCAGGACACAGTCGTAGTCATAAGAGCCTATTTTCTGCATGGCTGTTTTAAAATCGGGAGCACATTCCACAATATATCTCTCTTTTTCAAGAGAACGCTGCATCAGTTCGCGCAGCGAAGCCTCATCTTCTATAATCAGTAATTTCATAATTGTATCTGTTTGGCCGTCGCAAGGGCGGGAGTGTGTTGCAAAGAAAGAATTATATTCTGAAATAAAGTTGAAAAAACCGAAATATTTGTCCGCTTGTGTCGATTTGCTTTTCTTCCTGTTTATCTTTGTTTGACAAATAGCTGTTAGGGCTGGTGTGAAAGCGGAGTATGGAGTACCTTTTACAGCGTTTGTCTAAACTGAGAAAGTTTTATTTAAATTCAAAACGAATATGATAAAAAAATGCATGCTTTTATTAGTCATGGCTTTGGCAATGGTGCCGGCTTTGGCTCAGTCGGTGGTTTATGACCAGACAAGTAACAATGGTGTTCGCACATTGATTTGCGAAGGTGTTAATTTAGGTGTAGTAAACGATGTAGATGTGAATGTGGCACTTGCCGGATTCGACTACAAAGGAACCGTACTTTATTCGTTGGCTGTGGTAGTCGGTTCGGGAAATTCAATTACCATTCCGGCTGGGAGCAAGTGTATTCTGACACTCACCAACGGTAAAAAATATGAGTTGGAAACGGTGTCGGGTGGAACTAGTGTGCTGCAGAATATGGATGTGCAAATGGATCAGGTATACCAGTCATACCAGCGTTTTGCTTACTATAACATCAAGAAATCGTTGCTGAAGAAGCTGAAAAAAGGAGTGACACATTTAGAAATTCAGATGAGTCCGAATAACTACGGTGTGTCTTTTGATACCGATGTATTGGGAGCATTGTTCATCAATTCTATGGAGGTGTTGAATAACGGATTCGGAAAATAAAATATGCCGGTCTTTAACTGTTTAAGACCCGACAAGCATAGAAGCCGTGTTCCGGAAGTGAAAACTTTTGTAGCACGGCTTATTTTTGTTCATTTTGTCAAAAAGTTATTTTAGTGCATAAATACGCCACTTCTTTCGGATTTTTAAGATGAAGAAGATGGGAAAGAATTAATTCTCGGGATTTAGGGATTGGAGTAGATGATAGTAAAAACGTGGATATTCTATAAAAAGAATATAAAAAAAGAGGAATGAGAAAAAAACTGGTAAAACAAGATATAGATACTTTACATTAAGATTTTGTTTCTCTT
>Cinder_p2__coassemble_1706_pt1 | contig 21339 bp, 17 predicted proteins | sample Cinder_p2__metabat2_low_PE_026 | metagenome-assembled genome bin Cinder_p2
GTTATTGACAAACTTTTCAAAGAACTCATTTTATTTACTGCCAGAGCCGCTTAGCGTGGCTATTTTTTAACGAACTATTGAACTTACTCACAACTCAAAAAATTCAGTTTTCATTAATATCAACTCATAAAAAAGCAATAATACAGAAAAATAATTACCTCATCTACCCTATAAAAATCACATTAAAGAACAATCCACGTTTTTAAATATAATGCATACTGCAGCACTACTACACAACAGTTTGTAAGTAGCACTGCAGTAATAAATATCCTAGGATATACAAAATAAAGCTATATCAAGTATTTTTCCTGTAGAAATAATATCTATAAAAACTACTCAGTTTTGAAGCGTTTGGCTTGTTCACTAATTAAATCTAAATCATTAAAATAGTCAATCTTCATTGCCTTACGCACTTCTTCAAGAGTCGTTGCTGCCACTTCACGTGCACGCATACTTCCCTCTTTCAATATACGATAAACTTCTGGAATATCTTGTTCAAACTCTTTCCGGCGTTTACAAATAGGTACAAGCATCTCATCAAGAATTGCATTTAAGAATTTTTTCACCTTTACATCACCCAATCCTCCACGACGATAATGTGCCTTCAATTCATCCAAATTAGGATAATCTGGCAAATAGCGTTCAAAGTGTTCTGGACAACAAAATGCATCTAAATAAGTAAATACGGTATTTCCTTCAACCTTTCCTGGGTCAGTAACTTTCAAATGAGTAGGATCTGTATACATACTACGTACTTTTGCCTGTACTTCTTTTTCCGAATCCGACAAATATATACAATTACCTAAAGACTTACTCATCTTAGCCTTTCCATCTGTTCCCGGAAGACGCATACAAACTTGATTCTCGGGCAAAAGAATTTTAGGTTCAACTAATGTTTCCCCATAAATAGAATTAAATCGTTTCACTATTTCACGAGTCTGTTCCAACATCGGCTCTTGATCTTCTCCTGCAGGAACTGTTGTAGCCTTAAAAGCCGCAATATCAGCGGCTTGACTAATAGGATAGCAGAAAAATCCAGCAGGAATACTCGTTTCAAAATTACGCATTTGTATTTCAGTCTTTACTGTCGGATTACGCTGCAAACGCGAAACAGTTACTAGATTCATAAAGTAAGTAGTTAACTCTGCCAACTCAGGAATTTGAGATTGAATAAACAACGTTACTCTTGAAGGATCCAACCCACATGCCAAATAATCCAAAGCTACTTCTATAATATTTTGACGAACCTTTTCCGGATTATCTGCGTTATCTGTCAAAGCTTGTGAATCTGCTATAAAAACAAACATCCTATCAAAATCACCACAATTCTGTAGCTCAACACGCCTTTTTAAAGACCCCACATAATGTCCTAAATGCAATCGCCCAGTTGGACGATCTCCTGTTAATATAATTTTTTTCATATCCTCAATTTTAACATTTCTTATTCTACTTTTTAAAATGAAAAGCAAAGATAATAAAAAAGGGCCCCTGCCCAAAGCAAGGTCCCCATTAAAGATTGTATTGTGTAATATGAATTACTTAAGAACATCAACAATCACACGACGGTTATAAGAATTAGGCTTCAATGTAGCAACACCGCCAACACCCTCAACTACAAGGTTATCGCGACTTACGCCCAATTTAACCAATTCATCTGCTACACGATTTGCACGTTTTTCACTCAAAGTTTGATTGAATTGTGCACTACCAGTAGCGCTATCAGCATAACCAGTTACCTTAATCTTAAGATTATTGTCAGCTTTTACAGCATCAGCAAGAACCTGCAAATTAACAACCTCTTTCTTTGAAGCTATTCTAGAAGAACCTATATTAAAGAATATTGAACGCGGAGCACTTACATATTCTTTTTGATATTCAGTTTTAACCACTTCTTTCGGTTTCTTAGCCAACTCTTCTTTCAGTTGGGCATTCTCATTTTGTTGAGCTGCCAAAGCTGCATTCAACGCATCTAATTGACTAGCATTCAAAGCCATCAAAGCATCTACATCAACAGTTTTTCTGAAACCGGTAGTTTTTCCCAAATTAACAGTTAAACCAACTGATGCACTAAATACTTTATCTGCAGCTCTCCATACTTTGTTTCCATCAGCTTTGTAAGCATTTCCATCAAAAGCTTTAGGAGCAAAAAGAGCACCTAATTCTACGTTTATTGCTACACGCTTATTCAAACGGAAAGTATTCAAAATACCGGCGTTTGCAGCCCAAGAGTAATTATTATCAGAGCAGTTACGAATAGCTCCAGAACCAATATAAGGAATAAAATTCCAAATACGTTCTTCATTGTAACCACAAAGCATATTACTCAGGTTAAACAATACATCACCATGAAGATTCCAATAGTTAAACTTAGGGATATCATTTTCTGTATTCACTTGCTTACCTTTAATTCCATCGAATTTAGCACGCAATCCCAATCCCGGAGTAAACCATTTACCAACGGCTACATTAAAACCTACTTGACCACGATCTTTAAACGGATTCTTGTTCAGTCCAGATTCCTGGCTTGAATAAAAAGCATTGTAGTTCACCCCAGCACTGATAAACCAGTTACTCCAGAATGAGTTTGTCTCAACGCTATTCTTTTTAACAGGAACATCAGTCACTGTTACAGTCTCCTGTGCTATAGCACCAGTAGACAAACTGGCAACAGCCAGTGCAAGCATCAACTTTTTCATAACTAAATTATTTATAAATCACTATTTCATTCATTATTTTTCCCAACTTATTTTACAAAGTATAAAGTTAGTTTTTTACCATTTCACACTAGTAATGCATGCAAAAATAATCAATTTATATTTAACCACGCTCTTTTAGACATTTTTTTTTCTTTCAAAGCTATTCACACATGCTACAACAAACTCATACTCTACTATTTATTCCCTGTAAAATTTTATAGAATAAATAAGATTAATAGTATTCAATCACCATATTTAGAACCTTTTATCTATATCGCCATCTGATATAACCAGTAAAATTTTCTTACCATCTGGAGTATAATTAGGAGCTTGACAAGAGAATAAAGAATCTACCAAAGAATTTATTTCTTCCCCACTTAACACTTGTCCTGCAACTATTGAAGAAGCTTTTGCCAAAGCTAAAGCCAAAGCCTTATGGACTTCACTTTTTACGTCACATCCTTTCTCCTTAGCAGTATTCACCAAATCATGAAGCAGTACTGCAGGATCTAATCCTGCAATATCCGCAGGTACACCATTAATAGCATAACTACCGCCACCTAAACTCGAAAGTTCAAATCCGATCGATAACAAATCATCCCAAATAGCCTCTAAAACAACAGATTCCGACAAGGGAAACTGTACTATTTCCGGGAACAAAATACCTTGTGAAGCTCCTTGATGATTTTCCAACTGAACTAAATAGCGATCATATAAAACTCGTACATGAGCACGTGTTTGTTCGATAATCATCAAACCAGACTTTACAGAAGTCAAGATATAACGACCTTTAAACTGATAATACTGATTAGAACGTTCTATATTATGGTTATCTGAATGTGATTCCAACAAGACATTATTTACTTCCGACACTTCACTTTCTACAGTTCTTTCAGGGTCCGAAGCATCGACAGACATTGCCCCCTCATAAAGACTTTCCCATCCAGTTGGTACTGTTTCATTATCAAATTTCGGAATATAAACATCTTTACTTTTTAAAGAGCTTACTTCCGAACCTACTGGCATATATTCTGTTTCATTTGAAGCAAATGGATTATAATCCGGATTATATGTCGTTTGAGGAGGTTCATAATAACTATTTCCAGAGAAAACGGGAATGTCAGGCATCCCTTCCGTATCAAAGTCAATACTTGGAACTGCATTGAATCTACCCAAAGACTCCTTTATCGCAGCAGCTAAAATCTGCCATATAGACTGTTCATTTTCAAACTTTATTTCTGTTTTTGTAGGGTGAATATTTACATCTATACTAGACGGATCTATTTCAAAATAAATAAAATAAGATACTTGCTCTCCTACAGGAATCAAATTTTCATAGGCTTCCATAACTGCTTTATGAAAATAAGGATGCCGCATATAACGTCCATTTACAAAGAAATATTGATGTGCCCCTTTTTTACGTGATGACTCTGGCTTACTAACATAACCAGAAATCTTTACCATTGAAGTTTCTACATCTACATTCAACAATTGCTGATTTATTTTTTTTCCAAAAATTTCCATCAATCGTTGTCGTAAAGGAGATACAGGTAAATTAAACATCTCTGATTCATTGTGATACAACGTAAAAGACACATCTGGATGAACAAGAGCTATCCGCTCAAACTCTGTTAGAATATTACTTAATTCTGTTTGATTGGATTTTAAAAACTTTCTACGAGCTGGAATATTAAAAAACAAATTATTTACTGAAAAATTACATCCTCGAGCACATGATACAGGCTCTTGATTTTGAATCTTTGAACCTGAAATCGAGATAAATGTACCTAATTCATCAATTTCCGTACGCGTTTTCAATTCAACTTGTGCCACAGCTGCTATTGAAGCCAACGCCTCACCTCGAAATCCCATAGTACGCAAAGCGTATAAATCTGAAGCTTCACGTATTTTTGATGTAGCATGCCTTTCAAAAGACAAACGAGCATCAGTTTCCGACATACCCTTGCCATCATCTATCACCTGTATACTTGTTTTTCCCGCATCTGTTATAAGAACATGAATATTTTTTGCCTCTGCATCAATTGCGTTTTCCACCAATTCCTTTACAACAGAAGCCGGTCTCTGAATCACTTCTCCTGCAGCAATTTTATTAGCCACAGAATCAGGCAACAAACGTATTATATCACTCATAGATGTATCTTATAATAATTCAAATTCATGTTAATCGACTATACAAGACAAACAATAATGTTGTCTAAGCAAAAACCATTTCAAACATTTTTTGAACAGCACAAACTTTCTTTAACTCATCTCCCAAACAGACTCCAACCATCTTGTCAAATATACTGTTTAGAATAAAGCACATTATTCTTATTACAAATGCATGTATAACATTCCCTTTCAAGAAAACGACTTTGAAAAATCCTCATTTATTAGTTCTTTTTACCAGATAAACCTTTCAATGTAGGCAAAGGTACCTCACGCTGTACACTTTTCTTTAATTCTTGACCAGCTTTTTTACCACGCCAAAAGAATATATCTTCCTTATTTAACGGACGAATATAGTCAAACCAAGCAAAGGTTGATAAGTAGAGTTTATCTGTAGGTATCTGTAATAAGGGATAAACTACCCCATCTGTTTGGGTGCTCATCTTTATCTTCTCTACTTTACGTTGTTTTAAATAAAGATTCATCAAACTACTTTCGGCTGTAATAAAACTCATCAATGTACTATCTTTTTCCATTGGATAATAAGCAACCCTTACATTACCTATCACATCTAATTTATTTAAATCACCGTTCTTAAAATAAGCCTTCATTTCTTTTCCACCTACCTGATTATAATGAATCGTATCAATCTTTTCTATTGACATTGCTTGATTTACTATATGGGCCCATTCGATTGTACTATCATTCATATAAGCACGTATTTCCTCACCAAATAACTGCTGATTACCATTCCATACAATAGGATCACGGTACATCGTTATACAAGAATCTAAAGAATTAAACACCAAAGAATCACAAACACCTTGCAAATCACGTTTAAAAATCCGAACTTTATGATATACAAAAGTCTTACGAAAAACCGAATCCGTATTCAAATTATACGTCACCAATTTTAAAGTATCACCATGCATATATAAACTGTCATTATTCTGAGAATAATTAATAGCAAGTGCACTATCTGTTACCAAAGCTTCTCCCTTGAGTTCATTATAATAACCATATTCACCAGTCAACATATTTTTATTTTCCTCATCAGTCATCACCACATTACGAAACGCCTCACCAAAACCTTTAGAGCGGTCATAAAACAAGCTATCACCAACTAATTTTCGTTCACCGTTTGTAAGTACTGAACGCTGAAGTAAGATTGCTTCACCTGACGTTGTATTATAATACCCCAATTCAGAATAAATATGATTTTGTTCATTCACTATATTAGAAGGTCCCACTATATTAGCAATCTTTGTGAACGAATTATAACGAAGAGTATCAGAAGTCAATATAAATTGAGGATTAACCAACTTTACATCATAATTAAACACTGCATTCTTAGTTGCAGGACTATACTCACCCCAATCCGAAGTCAATACATTTTCTGTATCAGTTAAGGTTCCACCATCAAAGAAATATCCTAAATTAAATACTCTATCATAATTTAAACTATCTGTAACTAAAACAGTTTCCCGATTCTGCATTTTCACGTTATCACGAAGCATAGCAATCTGAGAATTTCCATCATAATACAACCAGTCACCAAATATAAATAAAGTATCCCCTTGCTGCATTTTTATATTTCCAAAAGCTTCAAAAGAGTTTTTCGCTTCATAAAAATAAGCAGAGTCACAATCCATATAAGCGCTGTCATGACGAAATTTTACATTTCCTACCAAGATTTGTGCATCTGGATTCTGTGCCTTATTAAAGCGCAAAATATCAGAATGCAATAAATATACTTTCGTCTTCTTAAGCTCCGGATTTGTTTCCTTTTTTGCTAGACGAACCTGTGCTACACAAATGCCAAACAGGCACAGAATACCAAACACTAATATTCTGTGCCCGTTTAAGGAGCTTTTTTCCTTTTTGCTATCAAACATATAAATTTAGCTTACTTTCTTTTATTTTTAATGAATCCATCCAGGATATTCAAAATCACAGTTTTTCCATTTATCGTTAATTCTAACATAAGTAGTTTTCTGCTTTTCAGCTATCCATTTTTGAATCTTTTCATTCTGAAGTTTTTCCAAAACTACCGATTTCAATCGCTGATAATCTTCTGTAATAGTTGCCTTATGCCCTGGTATACGACTCTTCAACTTCACAATAGCACACTTTTCTTTACCATTCTTTGCATCAATCATTGTGAATGCTTTTGATATTTCACCAATATTCATTTTGTCCACCACCACAGCTACATCTTGAGGTAGTTGTTGCATTTCAAAACGCGATGTTCCTGTTTGCATATTAGGCATCAATCCATTATTGTTTTTTGAATTCTTATCATCCGACAAATAGGCTGCAGCACTTTCAAACGAAAATTTATTGCTACGAATATCATCAGCAATAGAATCAAGATGTGCTGTAGCAGCTTTCAAATCAGCTTCTGCAATCTCAGGCTTCAATAATATATGACGCACTTTAATTCGGTCACCACGTTTTTCTACCAATTGAATAATATGAAATCCATATTCAGTTTCAACAACCTTTGATATTTTTTTAGGATCGGTCATATTAAATGCCACACTAGCGAATTCTGGTACTAACTGCCCACGTCCCATAAAATCCATCTCTCCACCTTGACGAGCCGAAGCTTCATCTTGTGAATAGAGGCGAGCCAACGTAGAGAACTGAGTTTCTCCAGAATTTACGCGTTCTGTAAAATCGCGCAAACGAGCCTTTACTCGGTCTATTTCCTCTTGTGGAATACGCGGTTGCTGAGTAATAATCTGCACCTCTACTTGAGTAGGAATATAAGGCAAACTATCTTGAGGTAGCTGACTAAAATAACGGCGTACTTGAGAAGGAGTTACTTTAATATCTCCCACTATTTTCTTTCTCATTTCTTCAGCTATCATCTGATTCTTTACTTCTTCTCTCCATTTCTCACGAATTTGAGTAGAAGTAAGATTCATATACTCCTCTAGTTTCTCTCTTGAGCCAACTTGACGAATGTAATAATTAAGCTGGTTATCTACCTGCTTCAATACATCAGCATCAGAAACCTCAATACTGTCTATTACCGCCTGGTGCAAGAAAAGTTTCTGCACTGCCATTTGTTCCGGGATAACACAATAAGGGTCTTTTTCAAATTTTAAGCCCTCATACTGAGCACGCAAACGTGCCTGTTCTATATCCGACTTCAATATGGCCTCATCACCAACAACCCATACTACCTCGTCAATAATATTATCCTGTCCGTATGACGCAAAACTTATCATCCAAACAGTAAGCAACAACAGCATTCTAAAATTTAACAACTTTCTCATCTGTCTTATCAATAATAGTATTTAATTTCTTTCTTTTCTAAAGCCCTTTTATACAAATCATCCTTCACTTGTCGTATGAAATCCGTTTGTTTCACATTACTCATCACACTTTTTATCTCATTACGTGCTGCATCAAACGTTTTTCTTTCTCCTCTAAGCAAAATGCTATCTACATTAAAAAAATAATAATAAGCAGTATCCTTTAACTCTACATGCCTATTTTTCTGCAAATAGCGCTCTGCATCTTCCCATTTCTGAGGTAATTTCGATAAAACTACCGTTGCTGGCACCCAACGATCATAAAAATACATATAATCTACAGCCTTGCTGAAACTAGCTTTTTCCAAACGATCTACAGACTCTTCGTCCTTCATTTTATACCATTGGCATATTCCTTTCACTCCCGTTGTATTTACAGGAACTTTTATGAATAAACCTTTCACCAAAGTCTCATCTACTTTGAATAACTCCCGATTCTCTTCATAAAATCGCTTCATTTCAACCTCTGTCAGTTCGTTCGTCAACTCTTGCTCCACCAAACTTTGCTGATAACTATGTACTATAAGAGACTTTCTGTAATTACGTACCAAACTTTCTATCCGAGCCATATCTTCCACATTACTCTCTGCTTTTTGAAAAAGTAACATGTCTTCCACCCAATTTTTTATATAATTTTGGGTAAAAGTCAAACTATCTTCAGATGAAATTCCAGCAGGCATACTTGCTTTGACATCCTCTTTGTATAAAAAGCTACCACAAACTTCCACCAAAGGCACTTTGCCATGATGATTGAACTCACTTGTACAAGCCATCAAAAGCAACACAAATCCCAAAAGTAAAACTTTTGTTTTTTTCATACACTAATCCAGATACAAAACAATAAACGAAGATACGGTTTTAATCTATATTGCATCATGATTGTTAACTGTTTTTAAAACCTCTTCGTTTATTTCAACCTTAAACTTCTTTTTCCACATCTCCTCCGCTTTTTGCATCACCGAAGTCTGATAATCCCGCTTCACTTTTTCTTTCACATCCAAAAACGACTCTGGCTTATGCTTTAATATTTTACCAAGTACACAAACATAAGGATATTCTTTAGATGGCGTAAAATTTCCTTGCTTAAAACATAGTTTATCAACATAAATATTTTTTCCTATTTGAAAAAGCCCAAAATCAACATTCAGCCATCCAGAACCTTCTGTTTTATTAAAATGTTCCAATGCTTGTTCCCATTCATCTCTAGAAAACTTCTTCAGATATTTCAATAAACGAGAAAGCTTTTCCTGATTATTTGCCTGCAAAACGACCCCTTTAAAATGAGGCAAATCCCAACGATAGTGTTTCTTATTTTTCTTAAAATAGCGCATCAAATTCCTATCATCAGCACGCATTAAGGAATCTTCAAGCATACCAGATAATATTCCATCATAATATTCTTGCTGAATATAATAGATATCACTTTGACTCATCAAATATCCCGATTGTGAAAGCACCTCTGCTTCCTTTTTTACACGTTCTAACAAATGAACTCCTACATACGAGAAAAATGGTTCTGATATACTATCCTCTGGCAAATAATTCAATACTGTACGAATATCTTTTGGTAAATCTTCAAGCTTCACAAACACCACTTCTGCACACCATGTCAAAGGTAATGAATCCTTATTCCCTACAATCCAATCTTCCAACCCCCCACTTTGTTTGGCCTCTTTACGAATAGAATCCAACACTGCTATCACACCAGCAGACTGCATGCGAGAGTTTTTCTGAGGTATACGCACACACAAATGAGCTATCCATTCACCTTGTGTACAATTTTCCACATTATTCCACTCCGTTTTAGATTTAGAATGATTTTTCCACCTTTCCAGTACAATCTGACATTCAGCCTGCTTCTTTCTAAAAACAGACAATGTATCCAAACCTTCAAGACAAGCCTCACACACCATACGTTTTGTTCGTATAAATCTATTTATAAAATCATTCATCGAAATAGAATTTTCTTGTTTTTGATAAGCATACATAAATTCAGAAAGAGATACAGGTATTCCACCCACTTTCATCAAAACAATATCTTCCTGTGCATACATTAAACAAGAAAACAATCCTAGCAGTCCAGACAATATTAGATTCTTCATCGCATTTGTTTATTTCAAAATCTTAGTATAAAAAAGAAGGACTATCCTATAAGATAGGACAGTCCTTTTTTATTCTTTTAACCAAACATAGTCCTTTCTTACTGAGGACGACTATAGTTAGGAGCTTCACTAGTAATAGTAACATCATGAGGATGGCTTTCCATCACACCAGCATTTGTAATACGAGTAAATTTTGCCTTATGCAATTCTGTTATATTAGCTGCACCACAATATCCCATACCTGCACGCAATCCACCTATCAACTGATAAATTACCTCATACAAATTACCTTTATAAGGAACACGACCAGCAATACCTTCTGGAACGAGTTTCTTCACATCATTTTGTCCACCTTGGAAATAACGATCCTTAGAACCATTTTCCATAGCCTCCAAAGATCCCATACCTCTATAAGACTTAAACTTACGTCCATTAAAAATAATAGTTTCACCCGGAGATTCTTCAGTTCCCGCTACAAGCGAACCAATCATCACAGAATATCCACCAGCAGCCAAAGCCTTCACTACATCTCCCGAATAGCGCAAACCTCCATCAGCTATCAAAGGTACACCAGTTCCTTCAAGTTCTTTTGCCACATCGTACACAGCTGACAATTGAGGAACACCAACACCAGCAACTACGCGAGTTGTGCAAATTGAGCCCGGACCTATACCTACTTTTACCGCATCAGCTCCAGCATCAACCAATGCACGTGCAGCAGCAGCAGTTGCGATATTACCCACTACAATATCAATACTAGGAAATTCGCGCTTAGCCTCTTTCAATTTATCAATAACAAATTTAGAATGTCCATGTGCGGTATCAATAACAATAGCGTCAGCACCAGCATTAACCAAAGCACGCATACGTTCAAGCGTATCATTAGTTACACCCACACCTGCAGCAACACGTAAACGTCCTTTGTCATCTTTACATGCCATCGGTTTATCTTTTGCCTTTGTTATATCCTTATATGTTATTAAGCCCACCAGCTTATTATCTTTGTCAACAACTGGAAGTTTTTCAATTTTATTTTCCTGCAAAATACGAGTAGCAGATTCCATATCAGTCTGCTGAGTTGTAGTTACCAAATTGTCTTTAGTCATTACCTCTTCGATGCATTTATCCATCTCTTTTTCAAAACGGAGGTCACGATTGGTCACGATACCCACCAAATGACGCTCTGCATCCACCACAGGAATACCTCCAATATGATATTCAGCCATCAAATTTAATGCATCCTGCACTGTAGCGCTACGTTGAATGGTAACCGGATCGTAAATCATACCATTTTCTGCACGTTTTACAATGGCAACTTGGCGTGCCTGCTCTTCTATCGACATGTTTTTATGAATCACACCAATACCTCCTTCACGAGCTATTGCAATAGCCATTTTGGCTTCAGTAACAGTGTCCATCGCTGCTGTTACAAAAGGAATATTCAATGTAATATTACGTGAGAACTTTGTCGAGAGCTCGACCGTGCGGGGTAAAACTTCAGAATAAGACGGGATCAAGAGAACATCATCGTAAGTTAATCCGTCCATCACAATTTTTTCTGCAACAAATGACATAGGGCTTTAAAGCTTTTAAAATTTATTGCGTGCAAATATACAGTTTTTATTCCTTTTCCGATAAGTTACACCAACTGTTTTTTATTTTTTTAGCCTATAAGTACTCCTATTTTTCAAGCTTAATCAATTTTCAAAACACCGAATGAGAACTTTGGTTCAGAAAACAACCTCAACACTCTATTCAATCAAGACATAACAACTAATTAAATAGATAAAAAAGTTATGGAAAATGCAAACTAATAAACAGCATTTTCCATAACCGACTATCATATAAAATAATTCAAGACAAAATTTTTAATTCGCCATTTCTGATATAAACTTAATGCGAACCAAACGAACCTCATCTTCATTATAATCATCACCCAATTCTTTCATAGCTTCTTCTAAACTATCGGTTGTAGATTCTTTGAAGTAATCATAGATATCCTCTACCCGATCTTCATCCATCACATCTTCTAGAAAATAATCGATATTCAGTTTTGTTCCCGAATAAACTATGGCTTCGATTTCATCAAGTAATTCTGAAAATTCAATACCTTTTGCCAAAGCTATATCATCCAAAGCCACTTTTCTATCAATACTTTGAATGATAGATACCTTCAATTTCGATTTGTTTGCAACAGTTCGCACTCTCAAATCTTCTGGACGTTCTATCTCATTTTCTTCACAATGACGCTTTATCAATTCACAAAATTCAGTTCCATAACGTTTAGCCTTGCCGGCACCCACGCCTGGTATGTTTTGCAATTCATCCAATGTTACCGGATAAATAGTAGCCATCGCCTCTAAAGAAGGATCCTGGAAAATCACATAAGGAGGAACTTCCAGTTTTTTAGATAACTTCTTACGCAAGTCCTTCAACATTGAATACAATGCTGGGTCAACAGCGCAAGATGCTCCCCCACGAACAGGAGTTTCCTCTTCTTCCTCTTCAAAATCGTTATCTTCTGTTATTTTAAACGATTTTGGATGTTTTAAAAACTTCTTTCCTTCGGCTGTTACCTTTAGCAAGCCATAGTTTTCTACATCTTTACTCAGATATCCGGCAATCAGTGCTTGTCGGATCACCGCATTCCAAATTTTATCTTCCTCACCAGTACCGGAGCCAAAAACCTCCAATTCTTCATGCTTATGATCCAACACCTCGGTAGTTTCCTTACCTAAGATGACATCTATTACATATTCCGTTTTGAATTTCTCTTTAACAGCCAATACTGTTTCAATCACGGTACACAATAAATCTTGAGCTTCCACTTGTTTTTTAGGATTTAAACAATTGTCACAATTTCCACAATTATCCTCCGTATAAGCTTCACCAAAATAATGCAGCAACACTTTTCGGCGACATACGGAAGATTCGGCATAAGCAGCTGTTTCTCGCAGAAGCTGTCGGCCTATATCCTGTTCTGCCACAGGTTTTCCCTCCATAAACTTTTCTAATTTCTGAAGGTCTTTATTCGAATAAAATGCTATACAGTTTCCTTCGCCTCCATCTCGTCCTGCGCGACCGGTTTCTTGATAATATCCTTCAAGACTCTTAGGCATATCATAATGCAATACATAACGTACATCCGGCTTATCAATACCCATTCCAAAAGCAATAGTAGCTACTATGACATCAATTTTTTCCATAATGAAATCATCTTGTGTAGCCGACCGTGTAGCAGAATCCATCCCTGCATGATAGGGTCGTGCATTAATCTCATTAGCTTGTAAAATTTCAGCCAATTCTTCTACTTTCTTTCTACTTAAACAGTAGATAATACCTGATTTACCTGAATTTGCTTTTATATATTTTATTATGTCTTTATCAATATTCTTGGTCTTTGAGCGCACTTCATAATAAAGGTTCGGCCGGTTAAAAGACGACTTAAATTCCTGAGCTTCTGTAATACCTAAACTCTTCTTTATATCGCTTCGAACCTTATCTGTAGCCGTAGCAGTAAGAGCAATGACTGGAGCTTGTCCAATTTCGTTAATGATAGGACGAATTCGCCGATACTCTGGTCTAAAATCATGTCCCCATTCCGAAATACAATGTGCTTCGTCTATCGCATAGAATGAAATTTTGATGGTTTTCAGAAATTCCACATTCTCTTCTTTAGTCAGAGATTCAGGAGCCACATAAAGCAATTTAGTTTTTCCTGTCAATATATCATTCTTCACCTGGTCTATAGCAGCTTTGGTCAAGGATGAATTGATGAAATGTGCCACACCGTCCTCTTCACTTACGTTTCGAATAGCATCAACTTGATTCTTCATCAGAGCTATCAAAGGCGATATGACTATTGCCGTACCTTCCATCAACAAAGATGGAAGCTGGTAGCACAAGGATTTGCCACCGCCTGTAGGCATCAGAACAAAGGTATCATTACCCGCCATCAGATTACGGATAATCGCTTCCTGTTCTCCTTTAAACGTATCAAAACCAAAGAACCTTTTCAGTTGCGTTGTTAAATCTGTTTTTTCCATCATAAGTTTCCTTACTTCATTAATTAGACAAAGCAAAAATGATTGACTAACAAATTTATAAACAACTTAGTATAAATTACAAATAATTTCGATACTATTTTTCTTCACCCATTCAAATTCCACTCGTATTCCTCCTACTGTTTAATCATGTTGTTTGCAAACGTGATAAGTTGGCTTTAGCCAATTGCTGCTTGGCGTAATCCAAAGTAACTTTAAACTCCGAAACCTTTTCCGAAGGCACTTCAAACATCGTATCAATCATGATTGTTTCCACAATAGAACGCAATCCGCGAGCTCCTAACTTATATTCGATTGCCTTGTCCACAACAAACTCAAAAACCTCGGGTTCAAATGAAAGAGCCACTCCATCCATTTCAAATAATTTCACATATTGTTTGATTATAGAATTCTTCGGTTCTGTCAAAATATTCCGCAATGCAGTACGATCCAACGGATTAAGATAAGTAAGCACTGGCAAACGACCTATAATCTCAGGAATTAGTCCAAACGATTTCAAATCTTGCGGAGCAATATATTGAATCATATTCTCCTTATCTATCTTCAGCGTATTTTGTACCGCGCCATAACCCACTACATGTGTATTCAATCGTTGGGCTATTTTCTTTTCTATACCATCAAAAGCGCCACCGCAAATAAACAATATATTCTTAGTGTCAACCGGAATCATTTTCTGATCTGGATGCTTTCTACCCCCTTGAGGAGGAACATTTACCACTGAACCTTCAAGAAGTTTTAGCAAGCCCTGTTGCACTCCTTCACCACTAACATCGCGCGTAATAGATGGGTTATCTCCTTTACGAGCTATTTTATCTATTTCATCTATAAAAACAATACCACGCTCTGCTTCAGCCACATTATAGTCTGCCACTTGTAACAAACGTGTTAAAATACTCTCAATATCCTCACCTACATATCCGGCCTCCGTCAGTACTGTAGCATCAACAATCGTAAAAGGAACATGCAACAGTTTAGCAATCGTACGTGCTAATAAAGTTTTTCCTGTACCTGTACTGCCTACCATTATAATGTTTGACTTTTCTATTTCCACATCATCCCCAGCATTCTTCTGCAACAAACGTTTATAATGGTTGTATACAGAAACTGAAAGGTAACGTTTAGCATCATCTTGTCCGATGACATACATATCAAGAAACTCCTTTATTTCTTTTGGTTTCGGCAACTCATTAATATCCAATTTAGATAAACGTCCTTTCATTGCCTGCCCCATAGCTTCGCGAGTAATTTCATGAGCCTGTTCAGCACAATCATTACATATACAACCGTCCATTCCGGTTATAAGAATTCCCACCTCACTTTCCGGACGCCCACAAAAGCTACACCGTCTTTTTGATTTATTCTTATCCAAAATCGTATTCGTTTAAAATTTCTATTATTTCTTTCGAGCTAGCACTTCGTCAATCATACCATAATCTTTTGCTTCTTGAGCTGTCATCCAATAATCTCGATCCGAATCAGCCCATACTTTATCAAATTCTGTATGTGAATGATCTGCAATAATAGTATAGAGTTCTTTCTTTAATTTTTGAATTTCACGCGCTGTAATCTCTATATCCGAAGCTTGTCCTTGAGCTCCCCCCATTGGTTGATGAATCATTACACGCGAATGTGTCAGTGCCGAACGTTTACCTTCCTTTCCTGCCACCAACAACACAGCCGCCATAGAAGCAGCCATACCAGTACATATAGTAGCCACATCGCTGGCAATAAACTGCATGGTATCATAGATTCCAAGTCCGGCATATACCGAACCACCCGGGGAATTTATATAGATAGATATATCCTTACCAGGGTCTACTGAATCAAGATACAACAATTGCGCTTGTAAAGTGTTAGCTGTATAATCATCAATCTGAGTACCCAAAAAGATAATACGATCCATCATCAAACGCGAAAACACATCTAATTGAGTTACATTCAGCTGACGCTCTTCAAGAATGTACGGATTCAAATAACCTGCCTGTGATTTAATTACATCATCAAGCACTTGTCCGTTCATACCCAAATGTCGGGTAGCATACTTTCTAAAATCGTCCATCATATCTTATTTTTATGTATTTGTTTCACACTAAAAAGAGAGGCTTCTGGTCCTCCATAATATTGCGCACAAATGTACAATAATACTCGTACCAAAAGCCCCCCTTTTAGGAAGATTTAGCAAAACAGAGTTTCTTATTCGAACATCTTGTTGAAGTCTTCTACAGAAACTGTTTTGGTAATCAAATTCACTTTATCTTTCAATGCTTTAGCCAACTTAGACTCTACACAACGGTTTACCAATTGATCTATGCTTTCCTTTCTCTTAAGCATTTCCTTCGCATAATTATCAAGCATTTCTTCAGGAACATTCAACATTCCATATTGAGCAAACTGAATGCGAGTTACTTCTTTGGCCATATCCATGATATCGTTGTTTTCAACCTTTATTTCATTGGCTGCAACAAGTTTCTCTTTAATCAAGTGCCAAGTCAACTCTTCTATGCTACGATCATAGTTTTCGGCAACAAAAGCCTCACCTTTTTCTTGGTTGTTAAGTAACATGATGCGTTTCAACAAAGCATCAGGGAATTCCAATTTACCAATTTTTTTAACTAAATACTCACGAACATCTATCAAGAATTTATAATTACTATCATTCTTGAATTGTTCAGCAAGTTCACCTTTTATTTTATTGCGGAATTCCTCTTCACTCTTCACCACGCCTTCACCAAACACGTTATCAAATAATGCTTGGTTTAATTCACCTGGAACAAAATGAGTAATTTCCTCTACCTGGAAGCTAAAGTTACCTTTAGTGTTAGCTACTGCTTCTTTTTCTATTTTCAGTAAAGAAGCAATTTCAGCCTCACTTCCATCAAAAGCCTCAAACGGATTAAATGTTAAGACATCGTTTACCTTAGCTGCTGCAAAAATAGTTTTTTGAGCATCATTCTTCATATATGAAGGCATCATCACAGCATGTTCCACTTGGATGCCACCTTCTTTTACGTTGTTATTTTCGTCAAGTTCTGCAATCAAGCCCTTCAACATATCGCCATCAGCGTATTCTTGAACAGTTTCATAGTTTCCACCACGCTGAGCATACATTTTCACTTGACGCTCTACCAATTCATCGTTTACATCAATTTCGTAATAATCTACGGTATCATTTGTATCAAGATTTGCCTCAAACTCAGGAGCCAAAGCAATATCAAACACAAATTCAAAAGTTTCATCTTTTGCAAAATCTACTGGAGCTTGTTTTTCTTCATTAGGAAGAGGCTCACCCAGCATGTTTACTTTATTTTCTTTCAGATATTCGTAAACTTTGTCTTGAAGCAATTTATTTACTTCTTCTGCAAGAATGGCTGAACCATATTGTTTTTTAATCAGGCCCATAGGAACCATACCCGGACGAAATCCCGGCATATTGGCTTTTTGACGGAAAGATTTCAAAGCTTTCTCAACACGTGCTTGATAGTCTTCTTTTTCCATTTTTACAGTAAGCATTGCGCTTACCTTGTCAATGTTCTGTAGTGAAACGTTCATTCTGACAATTTATTTTAATGATTACTATTTTTATTTTCTTCTTTTCCTTGATATTATCTCATAAGAGTGCGCAAAAATAGTGTTAATCTTTTAAATACCCAAGAAAGAAAGGGTATTAAAAATTGAAAAAGAAAGAGAACAGACTATGTAAAAGCTCGAAAAAGAACACGTGAAAAGGGAATGAATATATATTTATCCATTCCCTTTTCACGTTTATTCCTCTTTTATTTACGTGGGGTTGCTTCTTTTATTACTACTTGACGACCTGCAAATTCAGCTCCGTTCAATTCTTTAATCACCCGCAATGCTTCTGCTTCATCTGGCATTTCAACAAAAGCAAATCCACGCGAACGTCCAGTTTCCCTATCCATGATAATTTTTACAGTATCCACAGTTCCAAATTCCGACAACGCTTGTTTTAATTCATTCTCCTTAACCCGATAGTTAAGATTACCTACATAAATATTCATAATAAAATAGTAAAATAAAAAATTAACAGATAAACTCTCTAATGGTATTCGATAAAATTAAAGGTATAGAACGACAGAGAGTTTACAAAGCGTTGGTTTAAAACGAGAAGTAAAAACTATGTGACCACAATCTTGTAACTTTGACATAAAACCATTACGCCACAAAGGAAAGAATATTATTTGAATTTGCAATAGAAAGGTCTATTTATTTTTTATTCAAGATAAAGAAAACCATACAGTTACATAATCAAAATAAATACATTACAGTCAGTTCAAAATTTATCCTAGCCACTTTCCTCAAATAATTTAAAACAATTGCCTAAAAAATACGCTTCATATAATTAAGGTGTACTCTGTTGACAAATGTCCTAAATCAATAACAATATTCCTTTTAACCACAGGCTCTACTTAGATTTAGCATCACGAAGCTGAAAATCCTTACGACGCAACACAAAGCTTTGACTCAGATATTTTTCACGAACCACTTCATTTGCAGCTAATTCTTCGGGAGTACCTTGAAAAAGTATTTTTCCTTCAAACAACAAATAGGCACGATCTGTAATACTCAACGTTTCTTGCACATTGTGGTCAGTAATTAAAATCCCAATATTTTTATCTTTCAACCTCCAAACAATATGTTGAATATCCTCTACAGCTATCGGGTCTACACCGGCAAAAGGTTCGTCAAGCATTATAAACTTTGGATCTATAGCCAAGCAACGAGCTATTTCCGTACGTCGACGTTCACCACCCGACAGTTGGTCACCTAAATTCTTACGCACTTTTTGCAAACGGAATTCCGCTATCAAGCTTTCCAATTTTTCTTTCTGATATTCTTTAGGCTTATTAGTCATTTCAAGAACCGAAGCTATATTATCCTCTACACTCATTTTTCGAAAAACCGAGGCCTCTTGTGCCAAATAACCTATTCCATTCTGAGCACGCTTATATACTGGATATTTGGTTATATCTAAATCATTTAAATAAATATGTCCTTCATTTGGTACAATAAGTCCCGTAGTCATATAAAAAGAAGTAGTTTTACCTGCACCATTAGGCCCCAATAAACCAACTATTTCACCCTGCTTCACATTTATCGAAACATGGTTTACCACCGTGCGTTTACCGTATTTCTTCACTAAATCTTCAGTACGCAACACCATTTTACCATCTTCGGGGATGTGCATTTCAAAATTATCTGCATTATGTGCCATAGATATCCATATTTTGTCGCAAAAATACAACTTTTGAAATTAAAAAAGGTTATCGCCATACGGAAACTACACATGCTTCACTAGTTTTCTATTACTTTTGCAGAAAAATAATTCTTCCACTGTGACATCAGTATTGCATACCAATGTCCAAACAGACTTTTATTGGAAAGCTTACAGAAAACACTTCGTGGATTTTTAATATAAAAAACAATGTTTAAAGCACTACATCAACTTGGTTGTTACATAAAATTAATGGGAAGAACTTTTGGTCGCCCCGAACGATGGCGCATGTTCTTGAAACAATATGCAAAAGAAATAGAACAACTGGGAGTTAACTCAGCAGGTATCGTACTACTAATTTCCTTTTTTATAGGGGCTGTTATCTGCATCCAACTCAAATTAAACATTCAGAGCACATGGATGCCCCGGTTTACAACCGGATTCACCACACGTGAAATTATGCTACTAGAATTTTCATCATCCATCATGTGTCTGATTCTAGCAGGAAAAGTAGGTTCAAACATCGCTTCTGAACTAGGTACAATGCGTGTAACCCAGCAAATAGATGCACTTGAAATCATGGGTATCAACTCTGCCAACTTTCTCATTCTCCCTAAAATTGCTGCACTAGTAAGTTTCATTCCTGTATTGGTTACATTTAGTATCTTCTCTGGCTTTATTGGAGCTTATGCCACAGCGTGGTTTGGCAACATCTTGAATGCCGAAGATTTAACCTACGGACTACAATATTCTTTCAATGAATGGTTTGTTTGGTGTAGCATAATCAAATCATTCTTCTTCGCTTTCATCATTGCTAGCGTATCTTCATTTTTTGGTTACAATGTTGAAGGTGGATCTATAGCTGTAGGAAAAGCTAGCACCAATGCAGTTGTATGCAGTAGCATCCTGATTTTATTCTCAGACTTATTTCTCACCCAACTACTGACCAAATGATAGAACTAAAAAACATAAGTAAATCTTTTGAAGGACGAAATGTACTGCAAGATATCAGCACAACGTTTGAAAATGGGAAAACAAACCTTATCATCGGCCAAAGTGGCTCCGGAAAAACCGTCCTCATGAAATCCATTGTCGGACTACTTACTCCCGAAAAAGGAGAAGTTCTGTATGATGGACGGAACTTTCTTTGCATGAACAAAAAAGAAAGGATTTCATTACGAAGAGAAATGGGTATGATATTTCAAAGTGCAGCTCTTTTCGACTCAATGACAGTACTCGAAAACGTAATGTTCCCTCTCGACATGTTTTCACGCGAGACCTACCGCGAGCGTGTAAAAAGAGCCCAATTTTGTCTTGATCGAGTAAATCTCATTGAAGCACAACAAAAATATCCAGGAGAAATAAGTGGAGGCATGCAAAAACGTGTAGCTATAGCTCGTGCCATTGCACTACGTCCGCAATATTTATTTTGCGATGAGCCAAACTCTGGCTTGGATCCCAAAACCTCTTTAGTGATTGATGCACTTATTCACGATATCACTACAGAATATAACATGACTACTATAATCAATACTCACGACATGAACTCCGTTCTTGGTATAGGAGATAGTATTCTATATATTTACGAAGGACACAAGGAATGGTATGGAACCAAAAAAGAAATTTATACCTCAAATAATGAAAAACTAAATAATTTTATCTTTGCATCTGACCTCTTGCGCAAAGTCAAAGATCTAGAAGAAAATACTCACAAAAATAACTAATATAGAATAACACATATACATTATCATA
>Cinder_p2__coassemble_1709_pt1 | contig 21294 bp, 16 predicted proteins | sample Cinder_p2__metabat2_low_PE_026 | metagenome-assembled genome bin Cinder_p2
GATATATATATATACTTAGTAGTAGACGAGTTTTTTCTTACTTATGTTATCATTTAATTTATACGATGATTGATTAATCTATTATAGCATGAATAGGATGTTGTTAGATGTTTGTTGAATCGGATGATAAAATAGTAATATTAGATTTGCTAATTGGAGAATGAGTTTAGATTTTATAAATAAACTCATATATGCTTTGGAAGTATAAAAATGGTATGTATTTGTAGTCTAGTTGTTGTATATAAGTTACTTATAAGTAATAAATGCTTGTTTTTTGTATTCGAATGATTCATTATTTACATCTCTTTTTCTTAAATCTCTAAATCTTTCTTCTCTGTTTCATCAAAAAGGAGTAATTTTGTTCGCGTAACCCCATATCTAATTATAAACGTGGATAATGTAAAGGATAGAGTAAGGCAGATATTTACCGAATATCTTCGTTCCAACAAGCATCGCAAAACCCCAGAACGTTTTGCTATACTTGATGCTGTATACTCTATCAATGGGCATTTTGACATAGAAACTCTTTTTAGTATTATGCTGAAAAAAGAAAATTTTCGTGTCAGTCGTGCCACGCTCTACAATACTATTGTACTGTTGCTCGATGCTAAGCTACTCATAAAGCATGCTTTTGGTAATACGGCACAGTATGAAAAGTCTTTTAATATAGAAACTCATCATCATCTTATTTGTACAACATGTGGACGAGTATCAGAATTTCAGAACGAGGAGTTACAGCGTGATATAACTAATGTGGATTTAAAGAAATTCCAAATGTCACATTATTCACTTTATATTTATGGAACATGTGGACGTTGTGCAGCTGCGGCACGACGTAAGAAGAAACAAAATAGAGAACCGAATAAAGAAAAGAAATAATAACATCTATAAAAATAAAAAGAACATGAAAGTTGATGTTTTGTTAGGACTCCAATGGGGAGATGAAGGCAAAGGTAAAGTTGTCGATGTATTGACTCCGAACTATGATGTAGTTGCTCGTTTTCAAGGTGGCCCTAATGCTGGTCACACTCTTGAATTTGAAGGACAGAAATATGTGCTTCGTTCTATTCCTTCAGGAATTTTTCAGGGCGATAAGGTAAATATTATTGGTAACGGTGTAGTACTAGATCCTGCGTTGTTTAAAGCTGAAGCAGAGGCTCTTGAAGCATCTGGGCATAACTTGAAAGAACGTCTTCATATTTCGAAAAAAGCACATCTTATTTTACCTACCCATCGAATTCTTGATGCTGCATACGAAGCAGCTAAAGGTGATGCAAAAGTGGGAACAACAGGAAAAGGTATTGGACCGACTTATACTGATAAAGTAAGTCGTACAGGTGTTCGTGTGGGTGATATCCTTGAAAATTTTGAGGAAAAATATGCTGCAGCAAAAGCTCGTCATGAACAGATACTGAAAAGCCTGAACTATGAATATAACATTACTCAGCTTGAAAAAGATTGGATGGAAGGTATTGAATATCTGAAACATTTCCATCTGGTAGATAGCGAACATGAAATAAACAACTTATTGAAAGATGGTAAGTCTGTGCTTTGTGAAGGTGCGCAAGGAACTATGCTTGATGTTGATTTCGGTTCGTATCCGTTTGTAACTTCTTCTAATACGGTTTGTGCAGGTGCATGTACTGGTTTGGGTGTTGCTCCCAATAAGATAGGCGAAGTTTATGGAATCATGAAGGCTTATTGTACTCGTGTGGGAAGTGGCCCATTCCCGACAGAATTGTTTGATGAAACAGGAAATACTATTCGCGCCATTGGACATGAGTATGGAGCTGTGACGGGTCGTGAGCGTCGTTGTGGATGGATAGACCTTGTGGCATTGAAATATGCTATCATGGTGAATGGAGTTACTCAACTTATTATGATGAAGAGCGATGTTCTTGATGGTTTTGACAGCGTGAAAGCTTGTGTGGCCTATAAGGTAAATGGAGAGGAAATCAATTATTTCCCCTACGATATAAGCGAAGGCGTAGAACCTGTATATGTGGAATTGCCGGGATGGAAGACTGATATGACTAAGATGACTAGTGAGGATGAGTTCCCAGAAGAATTCAATGCTTATATGTCTTTCCTTGAGTCTGAACTTGAAACTCCTATTAAGATTGTTTCTGTAGGTCCAGATCGTGATCAGACAATTATCCGTTATAATGACTGATTAAAGAGATTTTTTTATTGGATGTAAGATTCGCTTTGGGATTATAACCTAAAAGTATAAGATGCCGATACAGTTTTTGCTTTAGAGTAGAACTGTATCGGTTTTGTTTTCATATAAAATTACTAAAACAAACTCAAAAAGTGCTCGGCCATAAGTTTGTTAGTTAGTTTATATGTTATATTTGGCACAACTTTTGTCGAAAGTTGAATGTATTATTAATTTAAACAAGGAAATATATTATGTCGTATTGGGTATTATTTATAGGGATAGCGGTAATAAGCTATCTGGTGCAAGCTAATTTAAAGAATAAGTTTGAACGCTATTCGAAAATTCCTACCGAAACAGGAATGACCGGACGTGAGATTGCATTGAAGATGCTTCATGACAATGGAATTTATGATGTACAAGTTGTAAGTACAGAAGGAATGCTTACCGATCATTATAATCCTATGAACAAAACAGTGAACTTGAGCCGTGGAGTATATGATAGTAATAGTGTAGCAGCAGCAGCTGTTGCAGCGCATGAATGTGGTCATGCTGTTCAGCATGCTCGGGCTTATGCTCCATTACGTATGCGTTCTGCATTGGTTCCTATTGTTCAGTTTTCTTCGAGTATTGTATCTTGGGTAATTTTGATAGGTATGTTTACCATTAAAACTTTCCCTGCATTAATGGGAATCGGTATTGTATTATTTGCCATGACAACTCTATTTAGCTTTGTAACTCTTCCGGTAGAGATTGATGCTAGCCGTCGTGCTTTAGCTTGGTTAAACTCATCGGGTATGACTACAGTTCGCACCCATGATAAAGCTACCGATGCCTTGAAATCGGCTGCTTATACCTATGTGGTGGCTGCTTTAGGTTCGCTTGCTACTTTGGTCTATTATATTATGATTTTTATGGGTGGACGCAGAGACGAATAAGTATAATGATATTTTTTACTTAATAAGGAAGGCTCCCAAAGGAATGTTGTTACAGATTCTTTTGGGAGCCTTTTTAGAGATTACCGGTATCTTGACGGCAATCTGTAGAAAGAATAATTTATACTAATTTTTATCGTAGGAAATTTTATTTTTCATTCGTTGTTACATTATATAGATAATTTTTTGCAGGTCCTGTTAATTGTATAACAGGTTGTATATTGGTGGCTTGCATTTCGGTTATTAATCCCTTCTTTGCCAATCTTTCAGCTATTAGTTTATAATAACCTTTTAATTTTCCGCTTAATTCCCCATTCTCATTAAAAGAGTTCTGAAAGTGTTTAGGTTTAGGAATGATAGATGCAAGGAAAATGGCTTCTTCAACAGAAAGCTGCGAAGGGAGTTTGTTAAAATAGAAAAATGAGGCTTCGTGAGCACCGTAAATTTGTGGTCCCCATTCGATGATATTCATATAAACTTCAAACATGCGTTCTTTGGAAGTTAAATTCTGGTTTTCGATAAGCCAGACGATAAGAGCCTCTTCCAGTTTGCGTGCAATGTTTTTCTTTCGATTTAGAAAAACATTTTTTACCAGTTGCATGCTGATGGTACTTCCACCACGCGCGAAGCGTTTTTCTTTTATGTCTTGTATAAGAGCTTCGCGGAAAGCTTCAATGAGGAATCCCTGGTGATAAAAGAAAGCTCCATCTTCGCTTTGTAATACAGACATCTGCAGCAATGGAGATATTTGCTGAAGTGGTGTAAAATGTTCCCAGGAAGGACCTATGGGAAATGTGCGCACCGGTTGTCCGTTTTCATAGGCTGTATATTGGAACTCTTCATTCATTTTTGTCAGATTAGTATGTCCATAGTGGGTTATCCGGAAATTTCGTTTATGTAGTTCTGATTCAATTTTTAAACTGTCGGGTTGGGAAAAATCAATGTTTATTAGTCCGTGGTAAGAAAGTTCTCCTTCGGCTTGCAAGCCCTTCACATTGTTAAATAAACCGTCGGGTAGTGATTGAAATAACTTTTCGGCTGGGAACCAAGGTTTATTTAAAGAGGCTTTGAATTGCCAGCAGTTTGTGCTTGCTTTTGATGTTTTCTTTTTTAAATAGATGTAAGGGTGAAGTTTCAGATGATTAAAACAGAGGTAACTGGTGCTGTCAAGTTTTAAATATTGTGATCCAACCAGGAGTTTATAATCTAACATTCCTTTGTTCAGCCGTATAGTATCCGGTGATAGAGCCGGTTGGAACACTTGCAGGTTCTGTACCGATATTTGTCCGTTTAGCTGTATAAAATCTTTTGAACTGATTGTTTCTGTCACATGATAAGTCAGTGTGTCGAATTGGACATTAGCTTGTAATTTTCTTTGTATATATGGAACGCGCAAACTGCCTTTAGATGTATATACTTTCAGGTTTAGTTCTCGTGTTTGGGGGATAATCTCTCCTTTTAGATTCCATTGCTGTACTGGCAATGAGTCTTCGGCTATATTGATGTTTGTTTTAAAACGATGGTTTACGATATGTAGTTCCGGTAATAGGAACGTCATGTGGCTATGTCCGTATTTTTCAGAAATACGACACTGGGTGATGTGTCCATTCTTCGGAATAAGTTCATAAAACCAGCTTAATAGGGTGTGTAATTGTTTGTCGTAGCTGTTGTTAGAGGTGTCTGGCGAATGAGTTGGATTTTTATTCTCTTTGTTTTGGAATAGAATACTATAATTTGTTTTGTCGCCATTCTTTATCAGGTTAAGATGAAGTTTGTTTAGTATAACTTCTTTTATTTGTAGATTACCGGTAAGCATTTTCAAGAAATGCATCTGGATATCGAGATGGTCGATGAAAAGTAGTGTATCTTGATTTACTGGGATGATGTTTAATTTTCTGATACATAAAGTATTGCATCCTTTTAAACTAAGTTTTTCGTACTGAATATGGAGTGCATGGTGCTGCTCGGCTTGTTTGATGCATTTGTCGGCCCAATGTTGAAGGATAACATTACGTCCAATATACAGGCTGCAACATGTAAGGATAATAACTCCGGTTATCCAGACAACCGTTTTCTTTTGTCGTTGGAGCATTGAGTATTTTTTGTTTATTTTGCATGCAAAAGTAGTTCAAAATAAGAATTCTCCAATAAACAGCGAATAAAAACATGAATGCATTGGCAATCATTGATAAATATTATCCGGAAAATAATGAGCTCAAACATATATTGTTGGTTCATAGTCGTTCGGTGGCAGATAAGGCTTTGCTTATAGCCGAACGTCATCCGGAACTGAATTTAGATTGTACTTTTTTGGAAGAAGCCTCTTTGTTGCATGATATAGGTATCTTTCTGACAGATGCTCCGGGGATTTTCTGCTTCGGCGACAAACCTTATATCTGTCATGGTTCTTTGGGAGCTGAATTGTTGCGCAAAGAAGGTTATCCACGTCATGCGTTGGTATGTGAACGGCATACGGGAGCTGGGATTTCTCTAAAGCAAATTCTGAAAGAAGAACTTCCGATACCGCATCGTGATCTTATTCCGGTAAGTATGGAAGAGCAAGTCGTTTGTTTTGCCGATAAGTTTTTTTCGAAGACCCATCTTGATCAGGAAAAAAGCATGGAAAAGGCTTTGCGTAGTTTAGCTCCTTACGGAAAAAAGGGTGTTGAACGCTTCGAAACTTGGTGCAAGCTTTTTCTTTAACACCTAAAAATCAATAAAATTAGACACGCTAACTCCGGTGTATGGCAGATATTGTGTATTTTTGCCGACCAACTGTAAAAAGGGATTGATGAAATCGTTAAGAAACTGTTTATATATACCTTTCTTGTTTGTTATGGTATTGTGTTTTATACCACAAACAACGGATGCACAACGCAGACGGGCAAGAAAAATGACTTCCGATAGTTTGGTTGTTGATACGTTGCGCAGGGACTCTCTGCCGATTGATACATTATCGTCTGATACGGTGAAGAAGAAAAAAGACGCTCTTGATTCTCCTGTAACATTTTCTTCCTCTGATTCAACTGTGATGACTGCATCCGATGGTTTTGCACGTATGTATGGTAATGCAAAAATCAATTACCAGCATATTGAGCTGACAGCTGCTGAGGTGGCTATGAATCTGGATAGTAGTGTGGTTCATGCCAATGGTGTGGCTGATACTGCTGGAGTTTTGCAAGGAAAGCCCATATTTAAAGATGGAGAAACTCCCTATGAATCTGAAAAAATGAGTTATAACTTCAAATCGAAGCGAGGATTCATCAACAATATTACAACAGAACAAGGGGAAGGATATATAACTAGTGAAAGTGCCAAGAAAGGTAATGACGAGGAATATTATATGGAGCATGGACGTTATACTACGTGTGATGACCATGAACATCCACACTTTTATTTGGCTTTGAGCCGTGCTAAGGTACGCCCAAAAAAAAATGTAGTTTTTGGTCCGGCATGGTTGGTGCTTGCTGATGTGCCGTTGCCTATTGCCATTCCTTTTGGCTTTTTCCCATTCAGCAGCAGTTACTCTTCAGGTTTTCTTATGCCTAGTTATGGTGACGAGTATTCACGTGGTTTTTATTTGCGGGATGGAGGATATTATTTTGCCATAAATGATAATATAGATCTTCGTCTTACCGGAGGAATCTATACTAAAGGTTCTTGGGAGTTGAATGCATCATCGTCTTATAATCGCCGTTACAAATATTCAGGAAATTTCAGCTTTAATTATCAGGATGTAAAGACTGGTGATAAGGGTATGCTCGATTATTCTGAAACTACTAGTTTCAGATTGCAGTGGACTCATCGTCAGGATGCAAAAGCTAATCCTAATACGAATTTTAGTGCTAGTGTGAACTATTCTTCGACTAGTTATGATAAGTCGAATCTGAATAGTCTTTATGATCCCAATCTTTATTCACAGAGTACTAAAACTTCCAGTGTCAGCTATTCTCGTACGTTTCCTGATATAGGTCTGACCTTATCAAGTACATTCAACGTGTCACAGAATACGAAAGATTCTATTGTGTCGCTTACTTTGCCTGATTTGAATATTAACTTAAATCGAATTTATCCGTTTAGACGGAAGAAAGCAGCAGGAAAGGAGCGGTGGTATGAAAAGATTTCTCTTCAGTATACTGGTCAGATCAGTAATACAATTACAGCCAAGGAAGATTACATTATGAAATCAGATTTGGCACGAGATTGGCGGAATGGTTGGAAACACTATATTCCTATTCAGGCAACATTCTCTCTGTTTAAGTACATTAATATTACACCTTCATTTAACTATAACGAACGTTGGTATCTTTATAAAGTGAAACAGTCTTGGGATGCGCAGAATCAAACGGTTATGCGTGACACTATTAATGGGTTCAATCGTGTGTACGATTATAATTTTAGTATATCGGCTAATACCAAGCTTTATGGATTTTATAAGCCTTCGCCCAAGATTTTCGGTGATAAGATAGAAATGATTCGCCATGTCATTACCCCTTCTGTATCCTATAGTATGGCACCGGATTTTAGTGCTTCACGTTATGGTTTTTATGATACATATGTTTATACGGATGAAAATGGAGAGGTATACACCAAGAAATATTCGTTATACGAAGGTATGCTTTATGGAAATGCTCCTCAAGGAAAGACTGGAAATATCAATTTCTCACTTTCGAATAACTTAGAAATGAAAATTAAATCTGATAAGGATTCTACTGGTGTGAAGAAATTGAGTCTGATAGATGAGTTCCGTATTGCTATGTCTTATAATTTGGCTGCAGAGGAACAACCTTGGAGTGACATGGATATGACATTGCGTTTGAAATTGTCGAAAAATAAAACATTTAATATGTCGGCACGCTTTGCTACTTATGCTTATGAGTTTAATGAACGCGGACAGGTAGTAGAGGGAAATCGTACAGAGTGGTCTTATGGACGTTTTGGACGTTTTTCTGGAATGAGCCAGAACTTCTCTTATACTTTTGATAATAATACATGGAAGAAATGGTTCTCGAAAGAAGATTCCGAAGATGAAAAGAAGGATAAAGATGAAGAGGACGAGTATGACAGAGAGAATGACGAGTATGGTGAAACGGATAAAAGAAAGGAAAAGAAGAAAGTAAGTGCTGAGGTGGACGAGGATGGTTATTTAAAGTTTAAGATGCCTTGGTCACTCACGGTATCTTATGGTATCACGATGAGTGAGGACCGTTCAGCCAAAATTAACGTGAAGACCATGCGTTATCCTTATAAGTTTACACAGAACATGAACTTCTCGGGAAATATCAAACTCTCTGAAGGATGGAATGTGAATTTCTCCAGTGGATATGATTTTGAAGCGAAAGAGATTTCGATGTCTACTGTCAACATTACACGTGACTTACACTGTTTTAGCATGAGTTGTGGTTTGGTGTTCGGCCGTTACCAGTCTTATAACTTTTCTATTAGTGCCAATGCCAGTATGCTGAAGGATGCTTTGAAATGGGATAAACGAAGCAGTTATAGCAGTAATGTGGAATGGTATTGATTATTTCTTGAAAATATGAACTTATAATCTGGAATGTGATATTCTAAAAGGTTTTCAAGAAAGGGTCGTATCAGGTTAATGTGATGCTTGATACGACTCTTTTTTATTGGTATAATTCCTGTGGTGATGTCAAAAAAAAAGCCTTTTAAAACTTTCTTGTAAACTATTTTAATCAATAGAACGACTGTTATCGTGGCATCCTAAGAACTGCAGTTGTTAGGAGCAATGAATGGTATTTCTTAGGAGGTAAGAACTGCAGTTCTTATCACCTAAGAAACACAGTTCTTAGGTCGGCCTAATCGAAATTCTTGATTTTTCTGTTAAATTTTTAACATTAAAGAACCAGGGGAGAACTGGGAGTGAACGAAACTGAGCGAAAGGTGAACGAGTTATGAGCGAAAAAAAAAAGAGGCTTTATCTTCTCTTTTTTGGCTTTTTTCTTAATGTAAAATAATTTCTAAATCAGTGTGCTTCGTTGTGTAAAAAACAAGTCATCGAAACCCTACAGTCAGATATTTAAATGTGTATCTGCAGTGGTCATAAATTCGGACAGTGCAATCGTTTTACCATTCGATGGGTATTTCTCCGTGTGCTTGGAGGTAATCATTAGTCAGGCTAAAATGATGATTACCAAAGAAACCATTGTGGGCTGACAAGGGGGATGGGTGGGCTGAAGTTAGCACAAGGTGGCGATTCCGGTCAATGAATGCACCTTTTTTTTGGGCATAAGCCCCCCATAGTATAAATACCAAATTTTCCCGTTGGGAGGCCAAGATGCGAATGACAGCATCGGTGAATTCCTCCCATCCTTTACGTTGATGAGAACCTGCTGCATGAGCCCGAACGGTGAGGGTAGCGTTGAGCATGAGTACGCCTTGTTTAGCCCATCGTGTCAAATTTCCGCTGGAGGGAATAGGTTTGCCTAAGTCTGCTTGTATTTCCTTGAAAATATTTCTTAGTGAAGGGGGAAAATCTATTCCATCATTTACGGAAAAACAGAGTCCGTGAGCTTGTCCTGCTCCATGGTAGGGATCTTGCCCGATAATGACCACTTTTACTTTATCGAATGGACATAAGTTGAAAGCATTGAAAATAAGTTTTCCTGGAGGATAGACAGTGTTCTGTTTATATTCGATTTTTACAAATTCTGTGAGTTTCTCAAAATAGTCTTTTTCAAATTCAGCGGCTAGTTGTTCTTTCCAGGTTTCTTCTATTTGTACATTCATGTTGTCTGTTTCCAATGGTTTATTTAGAAGACAAACATACAAATAAAAATTGAATGAACCATGTGATGGAATATACGGAGTGTTTTTAAAGAGGATGATTTGAAAGTTTATGGGTAATAAATGAAGCTATTTGAAAGAAAAAACTTTTGTAATTTTAGGTTGGTGAGGTATTATTTGTTACTTTTGCCGGACGAAATAAATAAATGCCTCCGTAGTTCAATGGATAGAATATCGGATTCCGGTTCCGACGATTGGGGTTCGACTCCCCACGGGGGTACTAAAAGGAAGTATGTTTTTTGACATGCTTCCTTTTTTGTATGCTTGGCATGGTTATTACTAATGGCTGTAAGTAAAATAAAGAACCACCACGTGTGGAACCGCATGTGTGGTGGTGTACTCAATTGAACTTACTGCTTGAAAATTGTATAATTGAAAAACTTTATATTCTAATATAATAGTTGCTCTTCACAGAAGATATCAATACGTATTGAAAGTTTTTCTGGTTGTATTATATAAGAGGTATATTTAGTTCTGAACATTTTTGACGCATTTCTTCAGGCCAGATACTAGCTTGTATTTCGCCTATGTGTGCTTTTCGTAGATAAATCATGCACAAGCGCGATTGTCCGATACCTCCTCCGATGCTTAATGGTAGGGAACCTTCCAGCAGACGACGATGGAAATAAAGTTCTTTTCGCTCTTCTTTTCCCGACAAGGCCAATTGTTTCAGTAAAGCTTCCTGGTTCACCCGGATTCCCATCGAAGAAAGTTCTAGTGGACATTCCAGAATGTCGTTCCACACAAGTAAATCGCCATTAAGCCCATAAAATCCATCTTCGTTTAAAGAGGTGTAGTCGTCATAATCCGGAGCACGTAAGTCATGTGGCATACCGTCTTCTAATTTGTTGCCAATGCCGATAATGAATACTGTGCGATGTTTTCGAACGATTAGGCTTTCTCTCTCTTTAGGTGTTTTGTTCGGATAGAGTCGGCGGAGCTCTTCCGAATGTATGAAGAATATATCTGGAGCGAGGAATGGGCTGATTTGTGGATATTGTTCACATATCATATATTCTGTTCTCTGCATGGCTGCATAGATTTTTTTCACCACATCCTTCAGGAAAGATAAATTTCTTTGTTCGGGTATAATGACACGTTCCCAGTCCCACTGGTCTACGTAAAGTGAGTGCAGATTGCCTAAAGATTCATCGGCTCGGATAGCGTTCATGTCGGTATAGATACCGTATCCTGGTGTAATATGATATTCGGCTAATGTAACTCTTTTCCATTTTGCAAGCGAATGAACTACCTCGGCTTTGGCATCGCCTAAATCTTTTATAGGGAAACTCACAGCTCGTTCCACGCCACTGAGGTCGTCATTAAGTCCAGTACCTTGTAATACGAATAGGGGGGCTGTTATTCTGCGCAGACGTAGTTCAGACGATAGATTTTGTTGGAAGAATTCTTTTACTTTCTTTATTCCTAACTCTGTTTGTTTCAAATCGAGCAGAGGTTTGTAGTTGTGTGGTGTTATCAGGTAACTCATGCGTTCTCTCGTTTAAATATCTTAGTTTAAGTAATTATTTGTATTATGATTTCTTTTTGTCTTGCAAATATATTGTTTTATTTTCATTTTGATATAATATAGCGAAAATAAATGTTATTATAGATAATTATTTCTCAGTAGAAGGATGGAAATGCAATAATGTTTTTATTGGGTGTAAAAAAACAGCTTCCATCAGATGGTGGAAGCTGTCGGACTGTTATTTTTTTTCTATTACACCCAGGTTTCGAGTAGTTTTACTTTCTTTTCAGTACAGATATCAATACTGTTGGTCTCTGCTGGAACAAGTACTGTTTCTCCTTGTTTTATTTGCACTTCGTTTCCTTTATTGTCGCGTAAAACAGCTTTTCCTTCTATGCAGATGAAAATGACAAAAGAGTCGAGTTCGGAGTAGTCACAACTCATGTTTTCTGTAAGATTATAAAGTGAGGTTGTAAAGTGTGGCGATGTAATTAGCTCTACAGGTTCATTTATATGTGGAGTGTATTGTGTGCGGTAGTTATCGTACACTGTATAGTCTATGGCATCTTTTGCTAGTTCGGTGTGTAGTTCACGTAAGTTTCCGTTGGCATCGCGACGATTGAAGTCGTATAGTCGGTAGGTAATGTCGCTAGTTTGCTGGATTTCGGCAATAAAAGCTCCAGCACCGATGCTGTGTACTCGTCCGGCAGGGATATTAAACACATCTCCGGCATGCAGTTGGTGAAATTGTAGTACTTCCTCAATGGTTTCATTATTTATTCTTTTTTCATATTCTTCCGGAGTGATAGCATGAGAGAGCCCGGCACATAGGCGTGCATCAGGTTCATTGCTGATGACGTACCACATTTCGTTTTTTCCGGGACAGTGATGGCGTTTTTGAGCCAGGTTGTCATCCGGATGTACCTGAATAGAGAGATCCAGATGAGCATCAATGAATTTTATGAGTAGAGGAAATAGATTGCCAAAAGTTTGATAGTTTTCATTTCCTACGAGTGCGGGACCAAAACGTCGAATCAGTTCAGATAAAGGGGTTCCTTTGAGAATACCATTAGACACAATTGATTCGGAACCGGGAATACCTGAAAGCTCCCAACTTTCGCCTACATGGTTGAGGGATGAATTTAGTTGTTTAAAAACTTTTATTTTTTCTCCACCCCAAAGAGTTTGTTTTAGGATAGGAGTAAATTTAAATAAATACATCATAAAAAGAAGTGTCTAGTGTTACTTGTTGTCCTGAATATGTGGCAAAGGTAAGTAATATTTCATAAAGGAATCATATTATGATGTCAGAATCATTCTTCTAGTATAGAATTTTATAGGGTTATAAGGGTAAGTATAATATTGTGTATAATGCTGTTATATATAAAAAAATCTCGGTCAGTTCTATGGCCGAGATTTTTATAGAGATAATTGTTTTGCTTTTTAGAAGAAGAGATAGCGCATGTCTTTTACTTCAGCTTTCTGATATAAATCACTGATGAAGTTACCAGCCATGTTCTGATTCATGCTCGACAAACGGTTCTCCTCAGTTTTTTCATCAAATGTTTCATCCAGTTTGGTTCTGTTGTACGGTTGGATAACAAACACACCTCCATTTCCTTTGAACGGTTTGCTGAGTTTATTCAGTTCAGCTGTTGAGGCCAATGCACCTAACGCAGGTTCGCTACTGCGAGTAATGGAAATGAATGCCGGAGTAGCAAAAGAAACGTGTTTAACAGAGTCGGATACAGCATCGGTTAGAGCTTTTGCTTCATCGAAAGTTTTTATTGCAGATAGTTTAGCAATCAATTGTTCAGCTTTCTTGTCGCGTATCACTTCTGTGCGAAGTTCTTCTTTGATTTGTTCCATAGGTATATAACCTTCTTCGTTGATGCCGGCAAGAGCAACAATCATCAAATGGTCGCCATTTCCACAGTCATATAAAGGTGAAACTGATTTTACATCAGCTTCAAATACCCATTTCAAAGCATCGCGTGTGCCCGGAACGCCACCCACTACGTGTTCGTCGCTTCTGAATCCTTCGCGTGTCAGTAGACGGAATCCGTTATCTTCTGCATTTTTTACAAAACTGTCATAATCTTGATTGGCAGCAAGATATTGATTGATTTTGTTATATGCTTGGTTATAGGTTTCATTGCTGAATTTAACAGGAATTTTCACAGCAGCCACTTTATATTTGTTTACCATGGCTTTGCGGTTTGTTACTTGAAGCACAATATTAAACTGTCCTAAATCTATATTATCAACACTTTTCACTTGCAATGAGTTCAGAGTGTTAATGATTTTTATGCTGTTAAGATCTATTTGTTGTCCTTCATACATTCTGGAGCTTATCCATTGAGTTTCGCCGGTTTGATGATATTTTTTTGCCAGTTCTGCAAAATCAGCACCATTTTTCAAGGCTGTAGTAATGCTGTCGGCTAATTTTTTTGTTGCATCAGGAGTTGCAGCGATAACTTGTATCTGACGGAACTGGATTGAATCCGGAGCCAATTGTTTGGATAGTACTTTGAAAGTATTGTATGAATCGTCATTTTGGCTGTAGAACGGTCCGTAGACGTCATTTATGCTAGCTGAATCAAGACGGTTGGCTATGTCGCTGGGGAATGCATTTTTTGTAACAGGCATATCCATAAAAGGTACGGTCGATTTGGAAGTACGTACGATAGATGCATATCCGTCTTTAGCTTTTTCAAGTTCAATACTAACTTCGGTAGCTTCGTCTTGTGTTGCTTTTCTGTCAGCTTCGCTAGGAGTAACTACGTAGTCGATGTATTGAATGTTTCGTGTTTCCTCCAGATTTTTGAATTGTTCTTTTTTAGACTGGTATAGATTTTTGATGTCCGAATCAGAAACACTTACAGTGGAATCAGCAATTGAAGAGTAGGGAAGAGCTGCAAGCAGGATATCTGTTTCATTGGCACGGCTGTCGAAAGAGTTTTGTGCAGCAACCGGATTTGAAATAAGAGCTTTTGCTACTAATGCTTGATATTTGCTGATGAGCAGGCTTTGTTTCAGGTTTTTTTCAACAAAGTTCATGATAATTGAAACTTGTTCCGGATTTCCTTGGGTAGCCAAGGCTTCCAACATGCTTTTATCGAACATTCCAGTTTGAGGATTGACAAAAGGTGTGCTACTCAAAAGAGGGCTTGTTCCTTCTTTTATCATGTTTTGAATTTCGCTGTCGGTAACAGTCAGTCCCAGCTTGTCGGCTTCTTCTTTGATTAGTTCGTAGGTAACATAAGATTTCCATACGTTATCTCTCATTTGAGTAAGGGCTTCATCTGAGATTCGGCTTCCGTAAAGTAATTCCTGTACTTTTGTGTATTCTTCTACCATTTGTTGGAATTCTTGTGCCGAGATCTTTTTTCCGTTAACGATACCGGCGTCTTGCTGGTTTTGATGAGGCTGCAAGACCTGCCATGCATCTCCGGCAATGAAAGCGAAGAGAGCAAGGCCGATGACAATGACCAAAAGAGGTCCTTTGCTTCTGATTTTTTGTAAAGTTGCCATTTAAGTTTATTTTATTGTTTATTATTCTTACAGATGCTGTCTGTTAATTTAGCGCACGAAGATACAAAAAATGATGATACCTAGCCATTAAATAGGTGAAAAATGTGTTATTCAGTGACTTTAAGTTGTACCAATTCTATTTTTGTGGTGCTTATTTTTACGATTTTGAATTGATATTTTCCTATGATTACTGTTTCATTCAGTTTTGGGAAGCTTTGATATTCGTGTAAAATCAGGCCTCCAATGGTTAGATAATCTTCAGATTCTGGAAGTTCAAGATCGAACATTTCATTGGCTTTTTCTATTTCCAGGCGTGCAGATAGAATATATTCCGAGTTGTCTAGTTTTTTTGCCACATAGGAGGTCGTATCATGTTCGTCCTCGATGTCACCGAATATTTCTTCAACTAAATCTTCGAGTGATACTACGCCCGAAGTTCCACCGAATTCATCAACTACTACTGCCAATGTTTTCTTTTGTTGCATGAACATCTCCATAAGTCGTTGTGCCGACATGGTTTCGGGTATGATAGGCACTTGTTGGATGTGTAGGGCCCATTCCTGTGGATGACGGAACATCTCAGAGGAGTGTATATAGCCAACAATGTTATCGATATTGTCTTTATAAACAATGAGTTTGGAATGTCCTGATTCTATAAAAGCTTGTTTCAGGTTTTCAAGGGTAATATTGGCTTCTACTGCTTGTATTTCAGTGCGTGGCACAAAACAGTCGCGTACTTTGATGTTTGAAAAGTCGAGTGCATTTTGGAATATTTTGACTTCAGTATCTACTTCGTTTTCATTGGTACTGCGTTCTAGACTTGATTGGATAAAATAATCGAGATCCACTTTTGAAAATGCACTGTTAGCTACTTTACGATCTACACGTTTGCCTATTATCCACAGCAGGCCTTCGGAAAGACTTGAGGTGAATTTAGAGATAGGATAGAGCAAAATATAGATGAAAAACATTGGTATTGCAATGATTTTCAGTGTTTTGTTTGGGTTAATCCGAAAGATGGTTTTAGGCAGAAATTCTCCAGTGACAAGAATAATAAGAGTAGATAGAATAGTTTCTATCAGCACCAATAGACCAGGACTTTCCACTATATCATGAAGTAGGTAGGTTTCGATAACTTTTGCCATCATGATACCGTAGATAACTAAAGCTATATTGTTTCCTACCAATAGTGATGAAATGAATTGGTTGGGGTGGCGATAGAAAATTGAAAGTATTTTGCCTGTAAGGCTTTGGTTGTTCTTGTCCAGTTCAAAGCGCATTTTACTGGATGAAACGAATGCAATCTCTGTTCCTGAAAATAGAGCAGAGAAAACCATGGTAATTAATATATAAATATAGGTGGTGTACATGTGTTAAGATGGAGTACTATTATTTTGTGTTGAGTCGCGTGGGGCGTCTTCTACAGGGAAGATACCGGCTGTATTGTGGATTGTGTAGTTTGTAAACTGTTGGTTGGATGTAAATCCATAGCCGGTCAGAATCTTATCCACTTGTTGTATGCGGATGAATTTATCCGAATAAACCCTTTCTTTGCCTTGATCCCAAAAGAGCTGTTCGGTATTGAATTTCTCTCCGTTTATGTTTCGTATGTTTACATGTCCGCGTAAGTCCCACAGTTTAAGCTTGTCATAATAGTAGGCGGTATCGGCCTTTATTTTTGCGTCTATTTGCATCTCGTTATTATATTTTTCTAAGTAGACACCTTTTTCGAAAGTCCATTTACTAGTGTCAAGCTTATCATATACATTCCATTGTTCGGTGATAATTTTATATCGGATTACTCCCGAGTCGGATATAAGGGTTGATACTCCATTAGTGTTCATTCGTGGCAGTATGATAGAGTCGTTTACGGCCGTAGCCATATTTTTCTTATCTTTTGAACATGATGCTAATATGCCGTTACTTAGGAGGAGAACAAGTATGAAATAAAATGCTTCTCGTAAATAGCGACTAGAAATATATTTATTTGGCATGATTAATTTAGTAATAATTCTTTCTTATGGTTTATAGAAGCTTGTATAGGGTTTGCTTTTTCATTTTTCGATAGTCCGCTTTTTATGAATACTTCGTTGATATGTTTTCGTACTTGATTCCAAATTTCCTGTTCATTTATGCTGGCTTGTTCATATCCTTTATTGATAAAAAACAATGCTTCGTGATAGTCCTCTATAAATTTATTTCTAAAAGTAGGATATTCTTTGTAAATTCTCAAGTTCATATCCATCCATGCTGGGAAAAGGAAACTTACAGGGGCGTGTGCTGTCCGGTCAATAGCTTCGCGCACAAATTTATAGGCTTGTACTAAGTCAATCGACTCTTTCCCATAGCACAAGTAGTCATAAGCTTTTGCCACTAATATTTGTTCTTTGCGTATGGGAGTGAGGGTTTGTTTGTTCAAGTCGTCGCAGTAAAGATATTGTTTGTCATACAAATCAGTGAGTTCGTTTAAGTATACCGAACGTTTTTGGATATCTTTTTCTTTGTCGAGCAGTGCATGTAGAATTTTCACTCCATCGCTATAGATACAAGCTTGCGACTTGGGATAAGAAGAGATTACTTCTTTCCATGGGGCATAGGCTTTTTTATAGTTCTTACTTTTTACATATTCTCGTGATAAACCTATGTTGAGAAGACATTCAATGCTGTCTTTTCCATGCCCAAATCGTGAGCCGTAGTTCTTTTCTTGTGCTTGGAGCGAAATAACGTTCCATAGCATAAGAATGCTGAATAATATGACTGCCTTGTCTTTCATGTATGCTTGGGGTTAGAAGGCAATCCTCCTTCGTTTACTGAACCAGCATCTTTCTGAACCAGTCTTCGTTGAAGGTAAAGCCTATATTGATGCGAAGATAGTTTTCTTTTATCAAATTTCCGCTTTTTGGGCTTACATTAACGTATTGGGCGGAGATTGACAGCAGAGAACGATTGTTATAGCGATTTATGATAGGAATTCCTACACCGCCTTCTATGCCAAATTCGCGCATATCACAGCCTTTTACTTGAATATAAGGCGTGCTGTAGTAGGCACCCATGCGGTAGCGCATGCGGTTGAAAAATTTTCGGCTCATAGGGTTGGGAATATATTCGGCACCTAATGAGATACGTGAAAGATTCTTAAATTTCCATTGTTCATAATCCTGTTCACTATTGTTTGTGTCGTCTGGACTGTTGGGGTTAGTTTGGAAATGAGGGAATTTCATTCCACTCCATTGCTGTAAGGTGTAGTCTAAACCTATAGTTAATCGGTTATCATACACATAAGTCAAGCCCACACCGAAAGTGTGTGGCAGTTCGAAAGAGTTGTTTATTGTGTCTGAGGAACTTTGTAGCGCGACACTCGAGTTATAATAGCTTATATCTTGTGTCTTATAAGCTTTGTTCCCGATGTTATGTCCTAATGAATAGACTGCCCCCACGGTAATTTCGTGTTTAGGTTTCGGTTCGAATGTATATTGAATACCAAAATCCAGTTTATAGGTACTGATGTCGGCTGTATAGCTACGGGTATTCTTCCATATGTTCGTGTTGTTGTATGAGTTTGTAATAATGTGCGAATAGTCACCGTATAGGTAGGAGAAGTTGGCTCCGATAGAGAAGTTTTTGAATAGTTCAGCTCCTGCTCCTACGAATATCTGATGCAGACCACCATCACCGTTGAATGATTCATATGAGTAGATATTATTGGTAGAACCCTCGCTGGTATCGCTACCTGGCACTTTCTTGCCATCGTCTGAGAAGCTATATTTTATGTTAGAGAAAGGAAGAAGGCCGATTGTTAGTCCTAACTTGCGGTAAAGGCGAAACTGCATGGCTATGTAATCCAAACTGGAGTTTTTTGCATTTATCTTTACGTCGCCACTGCTAAAGTTAGCGTTTTGCAAACTAATACCTGTGTCGAAAAGGAATGTGATGGAATCTACGGCCGAATAGGATGCCGGGTTTCCTACGTTGATGAGTTTATTTCGTAAACCATAGGAAATTCCTGCCATACCACGGTTGGCAGTAGTTATCTGGTCGGAAAGTTGCCCGAAACCATATCGGGTATAGGGTGAATTTACTCCGTTTTGTGCCACAGCACAAGTGGCTATTAAGGTGAATAATAGCGAAAAAAGTGTTTTACTATATGTTGTCATTGTAATTCAGTATTCTGTTTAAACCTTTTAGAACTAAAAATTTATCTGCAAAGATGATATTTTTTAGATTTGTATCAAAAGAAAATTCGTCGCCTCCGGTTAAAAAAACCAAAAGGTCGGGGTATTTCTGTTGCATTTTGATGATATATCCCATGATTTCGTGTTCGATGCCATGAATAACTCCTGCTCGGATTGCTGTTTCGGTGCTGTATCCAAAATCGGGAATATCACCGTTGGGGTTAATAACCGGCAATTTGTCGCAATATGCGCTTAAAGCTTTAATTCGCGCGTATTTTCCAAGTGAAATGTTGCCTCCATGATAGCATCCTTTGTGGTCTATAAACTCGTAGGTAATGGCTGTTCCAGCATCAATTACCAATAGGTTTTTTTGTGGAAAACGAGTGTAAGCCCCCACTACGGCTGCAATACGGTCGGAACCTAGAGTTCGGGGTGTGCGGTAGAGGTTGGTGATGGGAAGAGGCGTGGTATAATCCAACTGCAAGAGTGGAAAATCCAGTTGCTTTAGCTGTGATTCTATAATGTCATTCAAATGAATAACTGATGAATAAATGCCTCGTTTAATGGCGTACTTCTCACAGATACTTTTTAGCTTTTCCAAGGAATGATTGGTGTCGTGCACCATTTCAATCATTTTGTCTTGGTGAAAAACTGCCAGTTTGGCTGCCGAGTTTCCTATATCTATAATAAGATTCACGTCCTTTACTTAATTCGTTTTTTTTTGATTTGAGTTGCAAAGTAATAGAAAATATGTGGGAGTGAGAAAAAATCACTTCGTTTTTATTTGTCTAATTGTTCTTCCTTTTTTGATATAAGAATATTTTGAGCGCTTTTTATAACTACTGGGTGGAAATGAATATATATAATTTAGGATACAAAATCTGTGTGTGTCCTGTTTGGAAGCTTGTTGATAAAATGATAAATGAACGCTGTGTGTTTGGGCTTTTGAAAAAAGAAATGGAATGTGATGCTAGAAAAACGAACTACAGGGATTTGAACTTGTTTGAAAAGCTTTTAAATCTTGTGCATTTATGTGTTATTGGTAGTGATTCTTTGAAAATTTGTGCATGAAGTGTGATGTGATAGGATTTTATTGGTTATTATGATATGTTAGCTTGCTTTTCTTTAGACCTACTTCTAGCTTTCAAAAAGAGTTTTTGGACGAGAAAAAGGGGTTGTTTAAACTGTCTGTTGACTTTTTTTACACGCCTTTAAGAGTGTGATTGTTCGCCATTAAGGAACAGCGCGTCTCTACCGAAGAGTTTGAATGTTGTAGACGTATTATGTACTTTGTTTTTTATTGTAAAAGTGAATAAATATGCGTATTTGTTCTTGAACTTACATAAACTTACAGGTTGTTTATACGAGATTGATTATATTGATTGGATTTAATGAAAAGTGTGAGTTATAAAAATGAGTCGTATGTTTGCTTTTAGTTTTTGAAATAGAGTTTTTATTTACAGTTTGTATTTTGTAGAAGGAGTGAAGATTTGTAGGTTATAATTATAGGTGGAGTATAGTGTGAAATAGAGTGATGTGTGTTTAGAAAAGGAGTCATGTCTAAACTCGTTTAAGAGAATGATATGACTCCTTAGATTGTTTGTTTTTAGTAACGTAGTATCAAGAAAAAGCGTAAGGATTTGGTCTTTAGACGATTTTTTTCAGAAATAAGAAAGTCGCCCATTTCGGCATTGTCGCCCATTTCGATGTTTTCTATATCCTCTTCCATTCCAAAAGAGTTATATTTAGCTTTACCCCAACGTGATTCTATTCCAAGCGAAATAACTTTGTATGAAATGGCACCGCCTATTGCGAAATTGGATACATAGCAAGCATTCGCTTCATCGTTTAGGATAGCGACAGAACCGGTAGGGATGAAATGAAAATAAGCGTTTATTTTAAGATGGTCTACCGGATTAATGGTAATTGACGGGCCAACGTGAAGTCCTAAATCTATTTGGTGTGCTCCCAAGTCAAATTCTTCTTCTCCTTCGCTTTCTGCGGGTTCAGAAGTAAAGTCTTCCCATCCTTCAGGGTTTGAATATTTTGCATATGAAAAATCTATCCAGGTCGCATCTAATCCAAATTTTATCATGTTAAGTATGGGCTTTTTATGCAAATAGTAGGTGCGTCCTACAGCTAAAGAAAAACCATAATCGCTTTTCCATTTTAATCCGGAAATATCTCGGTGGGTAAGCGTTTGGTTCATGTATCCAAAGC
>Cinder_p2__coassemble_1714_pt1 | contig 21132 bp, 12 predicted proteins | sample Cinder_p2__metabat2_low_PE_026 | metagenome-assembled genome bin Cinder_p2
GCGGGACATGCATTACGATATGGAAGAAGTGGTGCACGATGTTATATCCGGATGAATTACCAAAGAGCGAACTTCAAGAGGCGATTACCTACTTACGCAATGAATGGAATGCTGTGCTTGATATCTTCAAATATGGTGACACTTTTCTGGACAATAATCAGGTGGAGCGCCTAAACCGTTATATCTCCATCTCAAGAAGAAATTCCTTGTTCTTCGGTAGCCATAAAGGGGCCGAACGAGGAGCCATACTCTATACCATAGCTCTTACATGCAGAATGCATAAGGTTAATATGTTTGAGTATCTAACAGATGTGATTAACAGAACGGCGGACTGGCAACCTAATACGCCATTAGAAAAATACAGGGAACTGCTTCCAGACATGTGGAAAAAGGCTAATGAGTAAAGCAAAACTCACTAGCCTTTTACTTTTTAGGGTTCATAGGTAGAATCACGGAGACGCTTACAGTTATCGCTAATAATAGAGCCGTGATTAAGGCTGGACTAAACATAGGGTTTATCTATGAATTGTTTGATGTTTTTAAGTTAATTATGCTCGTTTGTGGCGTTAGCTTTAATATTTCAGTTATGTCATTGTATGGATTTATAGACTCTCTCTTCATATAAAAACAAAAATCAGCAATTGAAAAATAAAAGATAATGAAACAAAATGGCATCTTCAGAAAGTACCAGAAGAGTTGAATCTATAAAAAACAAGGTGTATTGCTTTTTGCGATACACCTTGTTTTTTATAGATATATTGATAATAATTTTTTCAAGAATCTAGAGATTGTCTGATTTTATCAGACAGAATCTTCCTACATTGCTTGATAGCATACCTAATTCGGCTTGTATATAGCCATCTTTTAACGACCAACGCTTTTTAGTTTGTTTGTCTAGGAGTATCCAGTTATTCCATTCCTTATCGTTTGCATGATTTAGTTTCAAGATTACTTCTCCTTCTGATTTCATACTAAATCCTAATGGGATTTCTGTGCGGTGATTCATTTGTTGAATATCCAGTGCCTGACCATCCGCTTCTGAGAAAACAGCTATCACCGGTAGAATTTCGTTATCTAGTAGAATACGGGAATCTTCTCCACTCTGATAGGCATCTGTTGCATTGGAACGAATAGAAATCAAACAAGAGGAACTTGCTTTTTGACTGTAAGCAGAGATATGCAATGTCCCTTTATCATTATGGGACTTGACAGTGTGTAAAGCTGCCCGGCTAAATGGAATATCGTGTTGGTGTGTATAAAGACGAACATCAGGTTGTTGTACCAGCATATTTTGCTCATAAGTCAAATCCAAGGTGCTTGCTGCTTGAGTTGTTGTCACAAAAAAGGCTTGCATTGGAGCCAGATAAGCTAAGCTGCCATCTGTTCCCAATAATTCTCCATTAGCTAATATGAGTGTATTGTTACTGTTTCCATCATATACCTTTACAGACGTTATGTTTGGGTTCTTTTTCATGAATTCCTTGATGTCAATATGTGCCATGAAAGGGTTTCCAGCAATAAAGGTTGTTCCGGGAGTTTGATTTTTCACTGTTACCGTATAGGGAAGTGTTCCTTTTCCGTTGCTGTTTTCGTAGATAAAACGTCCTATATTTTCATTTCGAGAAATAACTTCTGTTGGTTGACCTGCATTGCTGCCATCTCCATACACATAGTGGTATTCTGTATGTGTTTTGGGGAACCGGAATGTATATGTGCGAGGAGCAGTTCCTGCTTTCAAAGAGAAGCCCATGCCTGGTTCGTAAGTTTGCGCAAGGTCGTTGAAGGGGGGAGTCCATAAGGTAGCATCCGGAGTTACGGTCACTTCACCTTGGATTGTATGTCCTTTTGCTTCGCTACTCCACAAACGCTGATACACAGTAGGAGTCAGACGGCTTTCAATGGCAGTTCCTTTATTAAGTTCCTCAAAGTAATTCAATGTACCATGGTTCCCATTCAGTTTGTTGGGAATAAACATATCTCCTGTCACCATAGCTTTTAGAGGTGCCGAAAGCATATAGTAGCGACCTCCTGTCAGTGAAAGATCTACCCATGCTTTTCGATAAGTCAGATAATGTGTATTGACAACTTCGGCACCTGGGCAGAAGTGAATGTATCGACAATGATTTTCATTATTTTCCAATACAGGATAAACTCTACAATTCGAAGGTATCACCACATCTGTACATGTCCATGGTGTGCCATTACTCCAATTACTCCAATCGTCCCATTTGGTAGAACGAGCATCAGTTTTCCATTCGGTTTGTTCTGAGTGTAGTATTACATGCACGCCATTATATTGTATATCAGTATCTTTATAAATACCGATGTAATAATCTCCGGAAGGCATATCTTGGGTAGCAACAATAAACTTTCCATTTTCTAAAGTACAATTTTTTTCAATTTTACTGCCAGATTGGAGATCGTAGAATTGCAATGTATAATTCTTATTTTCTACTCCTCCTGTTACATTGATTATTATATTAGGATAACCTCTTAAACAGACATGTTCCGATTCTGGAGTGGCGTTGGAAATGCCGGTAATATCTTTATTCTCTTCATCTTCTGCACAGTCGGGGATACCATCGTTGTCAGAGTCCCGGCGGATAAATACACCGGACAGTTCCATATCACCGTCCAATAAACTTAAACCTTCACCGAAAGTAATACGTACTTCGTCAAATTCGGTAGTTCTGGCTGTTGTTTCAACAAAGGCACGTCCGGTGTATCCTATCAAATCCACATCCAGTACTTCGCCTTCTACTTTGTCACCTACTGGCACGTTGTTATGATAAAGTTTCAATACGGTTCCTTTTAATAATCCTAAGTCCAATACACCTGTGGGACGTTTAAGAATAAAACCGATTTTGGTATTTTTATTAGGATCATAAATCTTATTAAATTTCACTGCCACAGTAGTAGCTGTTGCGAGTTTTAGGGCACCACTGATGTATGCACTCGTATTCATGTCTGCATCCAACAGATTACCAAGATTGTTGTAGGAAACAGTAAGTTCAGCACCACCGCCAACCTTACTTTCTAAATAATTGATGGATGCTCCGTGTGAAGCAGGAGTCAGCATTTCAATACAAGCTTCCGAAGGATCTGCACTTATGCAGTCGCTGTTGGCATCCTCCCAATAAGCTCCATAAAGGCGGTATTCTTGCAACTTCAGGTTTAATGCACCCATTGTCCACAACTCTATTCGGTCGAAGGTTTTTTGGGTAGTGAAACCTACACGTATTTTGTTTCCTTGATTTCCTATCAAACCCACATCGGCTACTCCGTTTCCGTCAATTGCCTGTTCGGCTACTAGTGTTCCATTATTGTATAATTTGATAACAAAGAATTCCAATAGTCCCGCTCCAAGGAATTCATTGGCTGTATGCATTACGAATCCGGTTTTGATTTTGTTTTTATTCGGATTAACAGGTTGGGTTGTTGTGATGGCAACGATACCTGTTTTGTTAGCTAAACTGATTCCGCCGATATATTTTGCATAATTATTCCAATCTCCATCTACCAAGTTAACAGCATTTTGAAAACCATCCAATTCAATCAGTGCGCCACTTGAGCCTAATGGTTTTTCAGCCTGGGCTCCATATTCTGGGCCAATCATTTGGTTGCATCCATTCTCTTGTTTTTTTGTATCGCGAATTATAACCATCTGTTGCGTTACACTGTATCCTTCGGCATTGGTAAATGTTCCGCTTATTATATATTCTCCATCTACCGTCATTCCGGTTATTTTATTATCTTTTATTACAGGTGTTGCACCATTGGGGCTGTCAAGTATCACCCATGTGGTTTTTCCTCCTGCGGGAGAAGACAAATAGTAGGTATTTCCGGTAATGGTGACATTGCTCAACGAGAAGTAGCTGGTGGGATCAACTTCTACAGGATCTTTTACATAAGCATAATTGATGATGCTTGCTCCGAGATCAACTGTAACTCCTGAAATATTTAGTCTTACTTGTTGGCAAGGTTTGGTGGTTATCATGCTGACTGCTGTTTTTCCACCACCTATCGCAGATAATCCAAGCACTTTTGCTATTGTAATTTCTTCTACTTTTTGGTCGTTCTTATCATAAGTTGTCAGTTGGGTAGTAGAACCTATTCCCAATTCCAATAGACTTCCTCCAGTTATCACAAATCCGATTTCAGAGCCTGCCGGTATTTCTTTGCCTGTATCTATGGTTATTTTTCCGGCTTTAATTAGAGCCATACCAGCTCCATTTGTTAGGTCTTTGTCTACAACTTCTTCTGCAGTAATAGGAAGAAAACTAGTCCAACCTAAATCTAGAATACCGTTATAGTGAACTTTTGAATCTGGAAAGTAAAGACTGCCTTTTGTGCAATATTTTGTTTCGTTTTCACCCACAAATGCATAGTAGATTTTAAAATTTTTAAGTAAATCTGCATCAATGCCACCAATACCTATTTTGATTTCATCAAACGGTTTCTCGAAATAGGCAGAAACTGTTACGCCTTGATTGTCGTTATTGCTGGCTATGTTCAGCAGGTTTAATCCCAAAGCACCACCTTCAGAACTTCCATTATGAGTTTCTTGTAATTGGCCTTTATGGTAAGTAGCCAACCAGAATGTTTTCAGTAAATCCAGTGTCAACAAACTCGGATCGGCCATTTTATACACAAAACCGGCAACTTGTCCTCCGGCATAGGTGCGGTCTAGGTCACGTACCGATACAAGCTGGTTTCCCAATACTTCAGCCGATACCAAAGAACCTCCAAAGCCTGCCGTATTAGTCAGGTTAGTATCAAGCAGAGGGTCAAATCCGCCTCCGCTTTCACCTAGTGCTTTGATTAATCCGTCTGAGAAATCATCCACAATGCGTCCTTCGCCTACCAATGGTACGCATTTCGTTGCACGCCAGTTTCCGTCAGATTCTTTAATTAAAGCAGAAGGCATGGCTGTGGAACGTGTATTGGAAATCAATTGATTCCCTTGTCCAGGGGTAAATGGAAATTCATCATCCTGGCATCCCATCAGGGCGAACAGAATCGACATACATACTGTCGCTAAAACTGAAAATCTATATCTTTTCATTATCCTATTTTTTTATTTATTCATATCCAGTTCGTGGTCACCGTCCCAATAAGGATTGATGGTTACCATCAAAGGAAGTTCGGAAGTTGTTAATTGTTTATAACTGCCGGTTATGCGGTAGTAATGGTTACGTTTGAAATTCAAGTCACCTCGATTGATGATGGGATCGTCCGGTGTTTCTTCAGGATTGGGAATGATACCTGTTCCGCTACCGCCTTCCGGATAGCTGTCTGTTTGTTCGCTGCCGGTATTTTTATGTTTTACATGAATATGTACTATCGATTCTGTACCGTCTGTTTGGGTTATCAGCATATAGAGTGGTGAAGCATCTACAGGTAGCAGATTAGCATCAGTCAGTTTTACTTCCATCACACCTGTTTCGTTTGTTGGACGTTCCCATTGAGTAAGTATAAACTTATTGTTTTGGGTTGGATTGGAAACCTTTTCTCCACTAGGATTTAAGAAATCGTCGTAATTCATAGCAGTACTTTCGGTATGAAGTTTTCCGGCAAGAAGAGTCAGTTTACTTACCGTGGCAGGAACTTCTGTAAGCGTTAGTTCTACTCCGGCAACACATCGGTATAATATTCCATAAATTCCGATACCAGAGTCACGATAGGTAGTGAAAACAACAGTTCCGGCATTCTTATTTTCGGGTGTGGCACCGTAACGAGGCGTTCCGAAAAAAAGTTCGGGGGTTTTATATTGTTCTTGATTGGTTAATGTTATTTTGGCATTGACAAAAGCATTCTCTGTGGCATGGGTAAAAGAAAACAGCGGTTTTTCTTTTTTCTCATCAGAGTAGGCAAGGGCAGTTGTGCGGTATTCGTATCCTTTTTTTAAATTGGCAACGCCTGTGGCTCTTCGAAAGCTATTTCCTTCAGCTATCGGCATGCATTTCAATGTCAGTGTCTGGTCGATGACAAATCCATCTGTTTCATTCGTATAATTTCCCTCTGCAGCACGACGATACACATTCAGTTGAACACGGTCGGCATACAGATTGCGTGGATTTTTAATAAGTGGCTCTTCACCAGTACCTCCGTTATTTTCAGAGTCTTCAGCTCTTGTTCCAGACGATTGCAGCAGAAACGAAACGGGAACTTTCACTACGCTATCGTCCGTCCATTCTTCATCCGACTGACAGCTGCTGACAGCCAATAATAATCCAACTAGAGCAGCTGTATAGGGTATATAGTTATATCTTTTCATAAGTTCTCTATTTCAGGTTTATTGTTTCTTTCTCCATTCCGGTTTGATTGTCAAGGCTTCTTTTGCTGATAAATCGGGGAGGGTTATTTCGAAAATGAAATGTTCTATGTCTTTCCCATATTTTTTGCCTTTTTCATCGTTGAAAAATTCTTGAAGTCGATTCATGTAGAGTTCACTGACAAATAGTGAAGCAGGAAGTAAGGCTTTTAAATTAACGGGTGGCAACTGGTAAGTGATTCCTGTAGTATGGCTTGTGTTGTAAGTCAATTCTTTAATCGGACAATATTCCAATTGAACTCGCTGGTTGCCTCCTTGTTCGGCAAAGGATTGTAAATTTGCCGGCAGAGGTAACGTATCAAGTGGTAGGGTTGCATTGTTTGTATTATAAAGCAATACCTCCTTCATTCTATTAATTTCTATACCATCGGTTGTTTTAGGATTCTCTCCAAAACCGATAAGAGTAAAGGAGTGTTGTTTTTTTCTTTCCGGTTCATTACCTTCCAGCATTACCATATCCATCAGAGGAGTGGTGGTTTCATCAGAACCTGTGTTGGCTTTCGATTCGCTGCTGGCAAGAAAAAACTGGTTGGCACATTGGGTATAGGTTACTTTTGCTGTCAGTCCCGCCCAAGGTTGCCACAACTGTTTTAGCTCCTTATTTTTTAAACAAGACTGATAAAGCAGCTCTTTAAGAGCAGACTCCTCGGCAGTTTGAATTAGAGCGTTGATACTGTTCATACAATCCAGCTCATTTACGTTTCTGGCAAAATCGGCCACCCAGGCTTCATAAATCATACCTTCACCAGGAATAATTGTATTAGGATAAGTAAAATCACAAAATTCCTGTGTGAATCTTTTTAACATATCATTGACATGCAGTGGATTACTCGATGATGTTACCGGTATTAACTGTCCATAAACCTTATCGGTAAACTTCCGTATTTTCCCTTTGGTAAATTCTGTATCCCATGCCGGATAATCATCTGAGAAAAAATCTGTGCGGCTTACAATTCGTTCCAACATAACGGGACAGTTATAAGGATGGTCGCGGTCAATATCTGTTGTTGGTACAACCTCATTGACATCCAGATAGAACATATTTTTATCGTTGAAAGCTGTAGTTTGTGGTAAGGAAAGATACACTTCATCCAGCTTCAGGGGCATCGGACTACCGTCAACCATTTTCGTCAGATGCAACACTTCTTCATTATTGAATAGGGCTTGAGCTGTATTAGCCACAAACACAGCGGAGTATTTTTGTCCTACTTTTAGGGTATCACGCAGGGCTTCACGTTGTTTCCATGTCATGCTGCTGCGTTTCATAGGCCAAACCGTGTTTGTGTTTATATCGGGAATTTCACGTTGTTTTAAAAAATTGCCATTTGCATCGTAGAGCAGGTAGGTAAGCGAACTGATGCGTTCGTTTGCCGGCAGAGCATTATGGTTCACACTGCGTGTGGAAAAATCGTCTATGGCATAATCCACAAAAACGGTGGCCTCTTTCAGCTTGTCGTTCGTCAGATTTTCCATATCGTTCTCTTCCGCACAAGCAGCGCACAAGGCCAGTCCGGTCAGCATTGTCCATCCGTATTGGCTGTATATCTTATGATTCATATTCTTTATGTCTTAATGATGGTTCATACTTATTTATTCTTCGGCAACCAACCGTTCCAGTTGTCATCGCCTACACCAATTTGTGCATCATCGTTGAATCCGGCATAGCGCACTTCGAATTCATTCTTATTCATGCCGTGGTATAGCACGGTGGTAATTTGGTTTTTGCGGATTTCTATACGAGTATCTCCTTCTTTTTCTCCAATCGACAGATTGAGAGATTCACTTGTGTTTTTGTATTTAACAAGCAGATATCCTTCTAGAATTTCTGGCAGGAGGCAGAGATGGAATAGCTGTTTGGATTCCATGGCAGTTCTGTAGGCTTTTTCATCTAGCTTGGAGAAATCAAGGGTATAAACCATATCTCCACCACCTCGTTTGGTAATGACTCCATCCTTGGCTTCATCATGTACATATACCTGCATGGAAGGGTCTTTCAGTGTCAGTTGGATAAATTCCAGGTCTTTAGGAAACTGATCTGCAGGGATACCCATATCTATCACTAATTCGCCTGTGATGCGTTGCATAACTACATCTTCCGTATTATTTCCCGAGGCTTTGTCAGGGTTTATCCAGCGTTCTATTACTTTTCGGTAGATATTTAAGTCCTGTGTGGCAGCTATATCCGGTTTTGCTTTCTGATAGCGTAGAACCGGATTGTAGTCTATCAGCAGTTTATTGAAGTTGCAGGTATGTTCGGCAGGTATTTCTTCTGTCAGCAGGTTTTCTCCTCCTTCATATTGAACATCGTCAACACCCTTCCATTTGGGAACACACACAAAAGCAAATTTATACCACTGTCCGAAAAGTTTGTTTAGTTCATATCTTCCCCCGGTTAGTGTATATCGATGCTCCGGGGCACAATGTAAAGCTTCACTATGTTCCTGCAAACGTTCTGCTACATAGAGGTGTGTATGCTGGTTGGCATCATCGGGTGTCGTCGTTTGTTCGGGAGTGGTCCGGGTATGCACTTGAAACGTAAGACCTGTTTCGTTCTGTTCCGGCCACGTTTCTTCAGAGGAGCAAGCCCCTAATATACCGGCAAAAGCCAATAAGCAACCTATATAATTATATCTTTTCATCATATTGGAATAGTTAAAAAATCCTTTATTTTTTATTTGCCACGCGGAATAATAATTTCTTCACCTTCTTCCCATCCGGGGTTAGTCGTTACATTGCCGCTTCCTGTTCCTTCTTGTGGCCCTTTCCAGGCATCTTTGCGTCGGCAGGCTATCACATTGTATTTGCGGTCTCGCTGTTCTATATGTCTTTTTCCTTCGGGCATTTCTACGGTATAGGAAAATCCCGGGGTGATGCCTACCGGGTCGGCAGATGATGGAGTAGAGGCATGGTATACCCCTTTGGGAGTAGTCAGCTTGACGTTACCTTGTCTGTATTCCTCAGCTATTTGCTGCAATTCCTTGATAGCAGGCCAGTACCAGGTTATTTCATTGTAGTCTATTTTCCCATTTCCGTTGCGGTCTCTGTTTTTGGATATGATGTATCCGATGGCATGGTCGTAGGGCAGTCCGCCGGGATATTGGTCTTTGGGATAAGCCGGTGGCAGTTGTTGGTTTAGTATTTCGTTGTAGTCGCCTTCCAATCCCACTTCATACAATTGGCGTGTATTTGATAATCCGTCCCATGTTCCGGCAGCAATCAAGTCGTCTGTCACGTAGCTCCAATAGTGGAAGAAGCCCCAAGGCATGTATTTTTGTTCCTGTTTGTTTTCTATAAAGAAAGCATCATATACCGGTTTCATGGTATGTGGGTCGTAATTATCTTCAAAAATCACCAGTTGGGCAGGTAATTGTTCGATGGGTATTCTTTCCTCAAGATCACCGCTACGGCACACAATATAGCCTGTTCGTGGGCGGGTGTTTTTGTTTTCTGCCGGTGAGTCGATATCAGGGATATACTCATCGGTGTGTATATAGAAATAGTGTAGTCCCGCTTTGCCGGAAATAGAGAAAGCAGCTTCTTCGTTCGTAGGTGTAGCACCTAGTAGATGAGGCTTGTAAACAGGAGAGTTTGAAACCTCCAGCCAAGGTGTTTCATCGGCATTCTCTACCGATGCAGTCCAAGGTTCAGGAGAGTACAACAAGACTTTTACCACATTGCAGTGTGCGTCGAGGGATTCTTCTGCATCGGGAGCTTGTATGGTCAGTCCGGTGAGCATTTTATCTGTCACGCGATGATCATAGCTGTCGAGCGAACGGATGGTGATGTTATGGTTGTACCAATGGTTGCGACGTATGTTGAAGTCGCGGTCGTTATCATGTCCTAGGTACACATAGTAGGAAGTTTGGTAGGACGAGCCGTCTTTGTAGCTGTACAACCCATCGATGCGTAGATAAGTGGCATTGTAGAATTGTCCTTCCTGTACAGATGTCTGCTGAAAGAGTTCATCGTTCGAGAAATCTTTGTTTTGTTCATTTTCCATCTTGATTTCACCCACGTGCTTGGGATAGTCCATGGCACGGTTTCGTTTGTAGAGTTGTCTGAAAGTTTTGTAAAGTGGATGCTCTTTGAGTTCTTTCAGTTCCGGCCAATAGGCAATACTGTCGGGCACAGCTCCACGTCGGTTTTCGAACATGTCGAACGAAGCTGTAAAAATGCCAGGGATATCCTCTTTCACTTCCATGCGGATGGGGTTAAAGTAATTTTCGCGCATGCGTGTCGGGTCTGCCTGATAGATATAATCGTGTTCATTAGATTCAAGAATCGTTTGGTCATGATTATTCAGCAGAAAACTGCCTTTGGGCACTTGGCACAGATACATGGCCGATAGTTTGAAGTCACCGCCATCGCCTCCCATGATTCCCAATGTATCGCTTATGTGTGTATCTACTTTTATGGTGAAACTCAGGTGGGCTGCCATACGATCTAGATATATTTTTTTTTCAACTTTCAGGTTGTCTACGGTGTTATATCCTGACATTACATATTTTCCGGGGTGGGCTTCGTCCGGCATATCAATTGTCAGCGCTTGTTTTTTCAAATCATCCAGTGATTTTACGCTACTTTCCAGTTGTTGAGGCTCAGGATGATTTGCCACTACGTAAACAGATTGGTCGTCTGAGGTGAGATATACATCGATATAGCGTATGTTTTCAGAAGAAGAAAGCGTGAATCCATCTTTCTTGTTATGACTTTTATCGAATATAAATACCGCTACGTTTCCAATGGTCTCGTTCAGTTTATCGGTAGCTGTGCGGCTCTCGACCAATAAAGTTGAAGAGCGTGACAGTTCGATACGTACCTTGCCTTCTGCAACGTCGCCTGTACGCACATTGAGATCATCGTTGCAAGCCGACAGTTTCAGCAGGGCGAAGACTGCTATAATCAGGTAATGTAAGTGTTTCATAATCCTTTATGGTTTTCGGGTTTTAATCTGCATAATGGCGGGCACGGCGAGCGTAACCTAGTTCACTACGAAGTTCTTTAGTCCAATTATCTTTAGAATCTTGCCACAATTTTCCATCAGGTAATAGCTTTTGACAATATGATGTATATTCACCATGGTCGATTCTCGCAGCTGTAGCACTCCAATAAATGTCGTCTACTTTTACACCTGAAATATGGTTGTCGTTAACCACCACATCATTGAAAAAGTCATATAGTTCTTGGCAAGAAGGTAAATACCAAAATTCATCTGCTACAGCATTTTCAATCTTTCCGTTATTGTCGAAAAGTTCGTATGCCGATTGCTTGGAAAAGCGTACTGCCGGTTGGGCTTCCAAGGGGGTGTTTTCATCTCCCCATGCACCAGACCATTGTCGAATATTATTGTAACAAAACTTACCGTCACGGTCGATTCTATCATCCGTTTCATCATGATAAACTGAAGCAAAAGGAGTTTTGGTATATCCCCATATACCTTTAAATCCCTGTTTAATTACGTTGCCATCAGCATCGCGTTCCACCCCGAAATCATATCGGCTGAATCCGATACTTCCATAACTCTCATAACTCATTACCTGAATGGCATTATATTGTCTGATGGGGATAGAATCGTACATACGGGCATCGGCAGTATGGAGCAGGATTTTCGCCTTGCGCCAGTCTTTCTTGATTTTTTCTTTGACAAGGTGTATGTTACCACTGTGAGTCCATAGTCCTTTTTTCAGATAATCATTCATGATGAATGGAATCTTTAATTCTGTTTTATTACCATTTTCAAAATCTTCCGATTTTAATTGCTGTACATATTCCGTGGTGCCATCGGCTTTCTTTTTGATAAAATAAATCCAGTTACACTCTTCGATACCTATATCAGCTGTTTTGTCCTCATTCTCCTTAACACCTGCCACGGTGAGTGTCCAATTTTTTTGCAAAAGCGAGGGCACAATTATGAGGGTATCGGTAGTATTGATACAGTCGTAGATGTATTTCAGATTATTCTTGCCGGTTCCGGAACCAAGCACGGCATTGACAGGTACTGTAGGGAAGTCGGTTTCTATGCTTATTTCGTTCCACGGTGTTTCTTTCAAGGTCAGACGGTCGCCGGCAAGAGTGGCCGGGCGGTCGCTGTCAAAGTCGCGGGTACCGATGTGGTAGACGTGATTGGGGCGGAATGCGATGTTCTGATTGGTTTCCATTGTGGCATAGAATTCTTTGAGAATCAGATTGTTGGTTCCCAATGCTTGTACACATAACGTGTTAGTTTCCTGAGGTAGAATGTAAGCTCCCATTATTATAGTAAAAGGTGAAAGCCCTATTTTATCTGTGTATTCTTTTTTTATCATATACAGTCCTGTCGATGTGTTCGGATTGGCAATGGCTTTCATATCCAATGTGTTTAAAATTTTGGAAGTTTCGTCGGTTTGCAGAGTATTACCAAAGTCCGACCATTCTTTGCTGTCTGCCGGACACTTGTCGCTCTTCAGCGGAATCTGGCTATTGGGTGTATTAGCCAAAGCCAGGCGAATGCTTTTTACGGTATCTCCGGCTATCAGTACAGGGATGTCTTTGAGATAGGCATATACGCCGGCTACGCGACGGCGTAGATCTACTTGTACCTGATTAATCGCGTTTCTGTTATAGCTAAAAGTTTCCCATCCGGCAAACAGTTCGGCTTCATGGGTCTTTTTATTGGCAGCGAGGATGGCTTTGGCATCGGCTAAAGATTTACCTGTGTTACAAAATTCTGGTGTATGAGTAACATCGAGTGTCAAGTCATAAACATCGCCTGACTGATCGTCCAGTCCTACGCAGAGCAAGGTGTAGTAGCCGTTTGTCAGTTCCACCGATGTGGTAAGGCTGAACTCTTTGCTTTGTGTCTTTCCGTTACCATAATTGTTTGTGTCGCTCATGGGATTCCATTCGCTTCCATCGGGGTTGGTTAAGATTTGGTGACACACGTAAGAGGCTGTTTCTCCGCTACCTTTGTAAAGCACGGCATAGACTTGACGTACGTGGTGCAGGTCGTGAGAACCTGTCAGAATAGTACGAGCTTTTTTCTTGCTTTCTGTGTTGATTGTCAATACAATGCTTCCGTCCGGTTGTTCCTCGGGCGATACTTCTGCCATTTCGTCTCGGCAGCTTGACAACAAGCAAGCCAGCAGCGACAGGCACACTGTCAGGAATTGTTTTTTGTTCATCGAATCTTTTTTTATGTTACTCACTCTTCCGTTACATTCTCAGGGTTGTTTTTTATACCTCTTTATTTTAGAACAAACCAGTATGAACGAACCGTTTTCCTTGTTGTCTGATTAAAAAAACAATAAGGAAAGCGTTTCTTTTTTTTGTCTTGCGCTATAAACAAATGGTTTAAAAATCCTACACTGTTGAAACTCTAGTCGGATGATAATATCCGGAAAGCAACCGGAACAAAGTTGTTCCGGTTATCTTTTCGGAAAAATAAAGTTGGTTTCATGAACGAAACTCTTATAGAAAAATGAAATTAGTCAATTTCCAAATCGTGGATGATTTCCCAATTGTCGTTTATTTCAATAATCAAATCTTGGCCTTTTGACAGCTCTGTCGGATTTTCCTTATCAGGATTTGTTGGATTTGTCGGTTTTTCAGGATCCGGATCTGTTGGTTTGTTGGGATCGGGATTCGGTTTCTCCGGAGTTGTATTGTTGGCTTTCATACCTACACTGTACATGTGGTTACGGTAAAGGTTGAAAACACTGGTTGATTCGTCAAACTTTTCACCCTGATATGTTGCATTACTTCCACTATGTAATTGATCCTGTTTGATATTGATATTCCAATATTTCAATACGTTATGCTCCTTATCGGTTACCTGCAACTGCAATGTGTTCTGTTTTGTCTTAAGGCCAATAGGAATTACAAATTCAGCACCGAATACAGTTCCTCTATATACCGATTGGCCGTTTGTCTTATTTGGATTTACCCAAATAGAAGCGTAAGAATCGGTGGTGATGTTAGCTGTAATATTATTATCTTTTAGATATTTTTCAACGTCTGCTGAACCCAAGAAACCATCCTGATTGTAGTCGTAGCCTTTATAGTCTGCTTCTTTGTAATTAGGGTCTTTCTGAAACCATGTTGAAAGGTCAATTTCATAAAGAGTATGAGCATCTGTTTTTCCATCTGCAAATTTGGCATCAGCTGTTGCCGGAATTGTACCATTCACAATGTATTGAGCACCTGTTGTACCCGAAGTGAAGGCTGAATTAAAGTTTTCAAATTTAACAGTCTTGTTTTTTGCAGAAGCAACTAAACGTACATAGCGTGAGTTCTTGCCATTTACAGATACCGGAACATTGTCGAAATAACCGGTTGCACCGGCCACCTGGCGATGCAGTACAATGGTATTTTTAGTTCCGTCGGTCTGTAAATTGAAAGCTCCGTTATCATCAACGGTTACCTCCATTTTTCCTGCAAAGACTTCTTCTGCATTTTTCTTAGTTTCTTTTAAGCTAGCTTCGAAGTTTCCCCAGCTTGTTTCGCCGGTTGTCTTAATGGTGTTATTTTCATCAGAGAACATGGCTCCGGGTGTAAAGGTATAGTCCGTTTCGTCAGCATTTGTTCCGGAATAACCTACTGCATAAACAGTGTAAGAGCCTGTAGGAAGTTTTTGATTGTTTTCTTTTTTCAGTGCAATTTCAATTTGTTTTCCATCAGCATAATCAACAGCAGAGCTCCAGTCTACCCATTTTTTTAGTGTGATTTTACCTTCTTTGACAAAATACAGAGCCACTTGCTGAATCTTTTGGTCGGCAGTAGAACTTAACAACGGTCGACCGGCACGAGCATTCATGCCATCGCCCGAGCTGGCAATTTTCAGTGTCAGTACTTGAGTATCATTTGGATTTTCTCCGATACCCGTATTGTCCATCACTTCGTCATTGTTACATGAAGTGAAGAATACCGCTGCACCCATCATTAAGTATGCAGCAGTGAAAAGATTTCTTTTCTTCATAAAAGTTGTTGTTAACAAAATTAATATGCTTATAAATTCTTTTTCTATTTAATCTATATCCATGCCGTGTATCACTTCCCAAGTATCGTTTACCAGTATGTAGATGATAAAATCACCTCCATCGTCATATACATATCGCAGTACAGTCAGCTCATTGCGTTTCATTGTGATATTGACGTTTTTAGGCATTAGTCCAGATGTATCTGTACTTGTTGAACTGTAGAAATTCACGTCAAGTACCGAACTCTCTTTTTGGGCAGAAGGCGACAACAACGTTTTTGTTACAAATTCCTTTGGACTGTTCCATCTGTTTTCGGTATATACCGATGTTTGGTTCGAATACTCGAAATTGGCATTCAGATTACCGAACAATCCATTGATATTTTTGTCTGTCCGGTTGATTCCGGCAGGCAGGTTAATTGCTTGAATAATAAGTTTACCCTTCGTACGTTCCATATCTACGGTATAGTCATAGTTCCAGGCATCATACACCAGTGTGTCGTTGGTCAAGTAGATGTCATTTCCTTCTGTATTTTGTGGATGGAAGGTTATAGAAGAGCGGTCCTCTGTTAAAGAATTAAGGTCGTTTAAACCACCCCATACAGTAAGGATGTATTTACCATGAGGAATGCAATCGCAAAATGTAATCGGGAAAGTCTTGCTCTCACCCTCCACCGTAAATATTTCTTTTTCCTCTACCACATTTCCTGTAGCTGCATCGCGCAGTATATAATGTAGTGTCGGAATATATTCTTTAAAAGCCAGATTCTCGTCAAGAGGTTTTTCCAAGTCCACCTTATTCACGTTGGAGTAATTTTTGTCCTTCACAATAATATTTACCTGCAACGGTGGACATGGCTTAATTTCATCCCTTACACATGAAGAGAGTATTGTTGCAGCTAATAGTATACATAAGATATGTGTAGTTTTCATTACTTTCATCGTTTATCAGTTAATGTTCGGAACTTTTCTTCCTTACGGTAAGGATAGAAATCAGGTTCATCAGTTGCACGTTTGCGCAATGTTTCATCCTTGCAAGCATTGGCTATGTGCTTGTAGAAGCTGTTGTCAACTTTCAGCCGGGCAAAGACAATGGCGCGTGCATATTCAGCAGTTGGAGTATGTACATCCAGCTTGTTAAGTATATTCTTGGCTTCTTCATTCTTATTAATGCTCAATGCACAGATGGCTGTGTTTACGTCATTAAATGGTCGCAATAAAGTATAAGCCTCATTCAGTTTACGTTGTTTGGCTTTCAGCAGGCCGAGGTTGTAACGTGCTTCCGGTAGGTCTACGTCTTGCAGCAGTTCGATAGCCCGTTCATAGTCGTTGGTGTAGACATAGCTTGCAGCCAAAGTATTAAGCATCTCAGGAGAGTATTGGTTAAATTTTTCCAGTACCTTGCGTGCCTTTTCTGTATTTTCCTCTTGTAAGTAAAGTACAGCCAGGTTGTTAGCAGCTGTTTGTGATTGTGGAAAGTATTTCATGATAGTCTGGTACACATTTTTTTTCTTTTCATGTGTATCGGCTAGTGCAGCAACACGTAACAGTTCCTCTTCATTAAAAGCATCCGGGCGTTTGTCATACATTTCCAATAGTTCACTGTCGCTTGTAAAGCTCTTAATTGTATATGTATATATATATTCAACCTTTCGACCTTTCTGTAGATATTTGGTTTTAATTTGATTCCAGCAAGGTAGGTTTCGTATATAACGTTCCGCTACATCGTCGTTGTTGTCTTTATATTTTTCGAGGATATTTTTTACAGCTATTGAGTCGGGGTTGCCATCGGCAATCATGGCATCCAGCACCGGTTTCCATCCTTCAGGTCGTGAACCTGTACGTATTAACGATTCTGTATATGTGTCAGTATCAAGGTGCTCAGTCAGCCATTTTCGAGCAGATTTTGCACGATGTTCTGCAAGTATGGTGTTAAAAGCCAGCGATCCATCAGGTGAAGACATACCGTTTATGACCAACGAGTTAAGTGTAGCTAAAGAGTCGCTCAAGATAGGAGAAAGTCTATTTACCATATTCTTCAGTTCTGTGCGATTGTTACCCATCGACAGGTTGATATCATATTTATTGATGGCAAACTGAAGATGAGCCATTCCTTTTCCCTTCATCACTTTTGGACGTATTACGAATTTAGGTTCTATCCAGTTTAGTTCCAGTTCATCCTTTACATTTTGTATCAGAGTAATAGGATTGCTGATAGTGGCCACTTCTATAGTGTCGATACCAGTACACTCGCCACAACCATCGGTTGATACGACGGCTACAATACGGGCATTGTCTGTCCCTTCGGTTAGTTGTATAGTTTCTTTGTAAGGTAAATCCCATGTGTCGGATGCCTTGTTTGTCTTTTGTATACGGTCGGCATAAGGATCAGTATAATCGGTAAGTACCTCCATGCGTTCTTTTTTCTTTTTATAAATAGGAGCGTCAAGAACGAGCGGAAGATATTCATCTTTTATCGAATCGTCTACCATTAATTGTGGAACAATGACAAGACGGCTTCTTTTTGAAAAGTACTTTTCCGGTACATGGAAATTTAAGCTCATCTGTACTTGGTTCGAACTATCCGGAGTCAGTACACACGGTGTAGGAGTTACAGATATCCCTTCCTGGCGGCTTGAAGCACATCCTGCAAGTAATCCGAGTGTTGCAGAGAAAAATGTTATATAGTATATGCTTTTTTTCATGATGTTCTGTATTTAGAAGATGTAAACCAATGAGATGGCGGCTTTTGTAGGGCCGAAATAGTTTTTGTGTTTGTTTTCGTAACATTTCACACAAGGGATGCGAGGACTTTCTTTGTACCATAGTCGGGCATAACCAACACCAATGGCAGCTTCCAAATTCCAGTGTGGAGAGAGTATCCAGTCGTAGCCATATGTCAGTCCACCTCCTGCTAAATAACCATCGTAACGTTTTTCATTAAAACCTCCAAAAAACTGTGCACCGTGAAGATGTGTTCCGAAAAAATGTCCTTCGAATTTTTCGCATAACCAATATTTGATTTCTGGTTGAATAAGCCAAAAACGCATTTTTTTATCATTCTTAAATGTCCATGGATTATAGGCAGCAGAGAGGTCTAATGTGACTTTTTTACTGAGAGCTATTTCCATTCCTGCGTTGGGAGTGGTAGCAAGCCAATATAAAGTATTGGTTTTTACAGATATATCCTGTGCTTGGACAGTCCATGGAAGGATTGCCAATAGTGATAATAGAATTATAGTCAATTGTTTCATTCTTGTTATTTATTCTGTTTTTTTGTTGTTATTATTCTTTTTTTTATTTGCAATATTAAGATAGCCGGAAACGACATGTTTAGAATATTTATGTTTGAAATTTTTTTAGTGTAAAATAAAATATATAATTCTTATTCTAAAGTGTTTACATATTTAATACTTGTTTGCTATTTTCAGGAAATACAGTATCTTGAATCTTTCGTTAAAAGTTCTCCCTCTAACAAAGAGGAAGAACTTTTGTGAAGAAAAATATTTTTTGTTGGTTTTCAAGTTTTTGAAAGAATGGAAACAAAAGCTTCATTTATCTTCTATGCGACTTCATTATAAATGGATCTAATTTTTAAAGAAACTATGAAGAGAAAAAATAACCTTTCACCCGAACTAAAATATCCGAAAGAGCATCTTATCTGCACCAATTATATTTCTGATGAACAAGCTATATTAGGTATAACAGAGGTAAAAGCAGGAAAGTATCTGATGCGGGAAGATATAGAACAGCACGTACTCGTTTTTATACTGTCTGGTGAAATAGATATCTCAACAGCAGGTTCGGTATGCCAGCGAGTTTGTGAAAAACAAATGTTTCTTATTTGTGCCGGTGATAGTTTTCATGGAAAAGCTGTTAAAGATGTATCCTTAATGCATTGCGCTTTCACTAGAGAACTATCCTTATGCAACCGTTTCTCCCTAGAATTATTGCAAAATTATATTCCACGTTCTTACCGGCAAGAAAAGAATGGGATTACATTACTACCTATTCATGAATTACTGTTCAAAGAACTTGAAATAACAGGTAAAATTTTACAAATTGGAATGTCATGCATTCATTTTCAAAACATTAAGAAAGAAATATTGTTTATTGAATTACGAGGGCTTTATCAAAAAGAAAATTTAGCCAAACTTTTTGCTCCCATTCTTGGAATGGACAATGATTTTAAATACAATGTATTACAAATTTATCCGCAAGTAGAAACTTCTCAAGAGTTAATTGATAAAATGAATATGTCTCCCACTGTATTTAAACGAAAATTTCGAGAAACATTTGGCATATCAGCCCGACAATGGCTTATCCATAAAAAAGAGCAGAAGCTTATCAGAGACATTCTGATGACTAATATGTCTATAGCAGAGCTTGCTGAGAAATACAGATTTACAACAAACTACATGACTACATTCTGCCGGAAACATTTTGGAAAATCTCCTACAGAACTACGCATGGAATACAAGAAATAGGAAGTACTATTTCTTGTATTCCTTATATTATTACATCTTAACTTTTCATATAAAAGAGGTATAATAATTATATACCTCCGTTCTTATTATTATCCTATTTTTTTCTTTTGGTCCACTTTTGTAGATTTAAGGTCCACTTTTGTTGTATCCAGTCTTCTTATTATCTATAACTTTGCAAATAGAATTTAAAAATAGTTTCAAAAGTTCTTCCTCTTTGTTAGAGGGAGAACTTTTAACGAAAGCAAAAATATGATTTTTTAGTAAAATCACAAATTCGGAAACGTAGATATTTTTATTATTAGGAGTTTCTTTTTTTCTCTAGAAGAGAGGTTATGATTTGTAGGTTAGCCATTGCCACTATTTCGGTATCTAAGGAAGCCAGATAAATAGTTGTTATTTCTACGTTGCTGTGTCCCATGGCTTCACAGATAACCATATCATTAGTGCCACATTGTCGAGCAAGTGAAGCCCAGGTATGGCGCGAAACATATGAAGTGAGAGGTTCATCGAGTTTTAAAAGAACTGACAAACGATTGAGGTGTTTGTTGTAGATGCGTAAAGCACTGGAATATTTTCGCCATTTTTTTTTCGAGGAGTTATAAAGAATGGGAAACAAGTATGGACAATCAGAATCATTTATGTGGTATTTATCGATAATGACTTGTGCTTGTGGATGTATTTTGACTTTTAGTTGTCGGTTTGTTTTGCGTCGTTGGTAGGTGACCCAACCGTTTTTTATCTGATTTTTTTTAAGATGAGCTATATCGACAAATGACATACCTTGCATATAGATGCTGAAAAGGAACAGATCGCGACTGAATTCAAGCCTTTGTTTGTCAGTTAAAGAAAGAAATGTCAGGCGTTTGACAATATTACTATTAATTGCTCTTTTGCGTGTTTTTTCTCTCCCGGTGAATGATTTGCGGAAGGGATGTCTGTCTGTATGTATGATTTCCTCATCTAAAGCATAGTGGTAAACGGCACGGAGCTCCCGGTTGTATAATGAAATGGTGTTCATCTTAATACCTTTTCTTATAAGGTATGATTGAAAATCTTTCATTTCTCCTATAGATAAATCTTCTATGGCAATTTCTTTACCTCCCCTAAAATAGATAAAATGCCGGAGTGCACATGCATAATTATCAGCAGTCTTTTTTTTACCAAGTTTCTCAAAATGTTCGATTCGTTCTGTCATTAGATGGCAAAATCCTTTGTTTTCTTTATCGGTTTGCAAATCTACCTTTGTCTTTGTTTTTTTCATGGTATGTATTTTATAAAATTGGAGAATTTGGATGCTGTTTAATTTCTCTTGAAAACTAAATTAAAAAATTAAAGGTAAATAAATGATAGTTAAAATG
>Cinder_p2__coassemble_1715_pt1 | contig 21085 bp, 21 predicted proteins | sample Cinder_p2__metabat2_low_PE_026 | metagenome-assembled genome bin Cinder_p2
GTATGCAACAGGCCTTCTTATTTTAATTGATATTTTATTATGTGTCAGATGATTATTTGGCAATAATCAGGAAGTAGTTCTTTTTACCACGCTGAACGAGGAGATATTTATCGTCAAGCAAGTCGGCTACTGTTATTACTTGGTCGAAAGCAGTCAGTTTTTCCTTGTTCAAAGAAACACCTCCGCCTTGAACCAATTTACGCATTTCACCTTTTGAAGCGAACACTGCAGCATGTTCGGCCAGCAAGTCCACTGCTTTAACTCCGGCAGCCAGTGCATCGCGCGATACTTCAAATTGAGGAACACCTTCGAATACAGCCAACAAAGTATCTTCATCGAGTTTTTTCAAAGCTTCAGAGGTGGCGTTTCCGAACAAGATGTTCGAAGCATCTACCGCAGCATTGTAGTCTTCTTCCGAGTGAACCATAATGGTTACTTCTTTGGCTAAACGTTTTTGTAGGATGCGCAGGTGTGGAGCTGTTTCGTGCTCGGCTGTGAGCGCTTCGATTTCTTCTTTGCTCAAGGCAGTGAATATCTTGATGTAACGTGCAGCATCGGCATCGCTTACATTCAACCAGAACTGATAGAACTTGTAGGGTGAGGTATAGCGAGGGTCGAGCCAGATGTTTCCAGATTCGGTTTTACCGAATTTACCGCCATCGGCTTTGGTAATCAGCGGGCAGGTAAGAGCAAAAACCTCACCTCCGTTTGTACGGCGGATAAGTTCCGCACCGGTGGTGATATTTCCCCATTGGTCTGAACCTCCCATCTGCAGTTTGCAGCCTTTGGTTTCGTACAGATGCAGGAAGTCATATCCCTGCAGCAGTTGGTAGGTAAATTCTGTAAAAGACAAACCGTCTCGAGCTTCTCCGTTCAAGCGTTTTTTCACCGAATCTTTAGCCATCATGTAATTTACGGTGATATGCTTGCCCACTTCACGAGCAAAGTCAAGGAAAGAGAAGTCCTTCATCCAGTCATAGTTGTTCACCAATTCTGCACGATTAGGAGCATCCGACTCGAAATCGAGGAACTTGCTGAGCTGCTTCTTCATGCCTTCCATGTTGTGGCGAAGGGTCTCTTCGGTGAGCAGGTTTCGTTCGGCTGATTTTCCCGAAGGGTCGCCAATCATGCCGGTTGCACCTCCGATGAGTGCCAGCGGTTTGTGTCCGCAACGCTGGAAGTGACGTAAAATCATCACACTGCAAAGGTGTCCGATGTGCAGGGAGTCGGCTGTCGGGTCAAAGCCTATGTATGCGGTTACTTGTTCCTTAGCCAGAAGTTCTTCAGTACCCGGCATCATATCGTGGAGCATGCCACGCCATTTTAATTCTTCTACAAAATTCATCGAATGATTCTTTTTGATTTTTCTAAAAGTTTTGTTCAACGTATGTCTGTCGTGGCAAAAGTACGACACTTTATCTGAAAAGCCAACAAAAAGTCTTACTCTTTATGTTTCGGCTTTAAATATTTAAAGTTTATGACAGAACAGATTGTCAAGACTAATGTTAATGGAATGGTACAGGCGATTTCGGTGTGATGAGGGTAAGGTGTATGTTGGGCCTTGATTATATTATCCCATAATGTTGTTTATTCTAAAAACTTCCCGAACGTTGTTTTGCAATTGTGACAATAGGTTGTCGGGGGTTATTTCCAGGCACAAGGTTATTTGCCGAAGAATATCTCCGATAGTTTTTTGGCTTTCGTCGGTTTCGATGAAGAGGCGTGTTAAAGGAGTAGAGAGTAAAGCTTCTGTTTGGAAATGTTCTCCGAACGATAAATAGAAACCTTCGGTTATCAGCTCTTTGGCTATGTACTTGTTCCCACGGAATCCATGTATCACCCACGGATAGTGTGGTGCATGTCGGCGTTTGAGCATTACTAGTTCGTTAAACGCTTTCACGCAATGGATAATCAAAGGTTTTTCATACGTTTCTCCTAATTCGATGTGAACTTCGAAAAGTCGGGTTTGTTCGGCCAGGAGATGTTCTCGCTGCGATGCATCGAATTGTTTGAGGTAATGTTTGTCGAGTCCACATTCGCCCAAAGCTACCACTCGGGGCATGGCAGCCATTTGTGTTAGTTCGTTCAGCGAGGGTTTGTGGGGAATACCGGCTTTCCAGGGATGGATTCCTGTCGAGTACCAACCTTCTTCCGGAAGAATCTCTTCGAGCATAGTTACGTTATACACAGCCTCTTCAATGTGGCGTGTTGGATGGTGGGTGTGTATGTCTGCTGGAATCATGAATGCGAAAGGGTGTTTTAGGGTACGGGGTCATATCCGGAACCTCCCCATGGGTGGCAGCGAAGCAGACGGCGTATGGTCAGATAGAGCCCCTTGAAAGGACCGTGTTTCTTGATAGCTTCAACAGCATATTGAGAACAAGTGGGTGTGAAACGGCACGAAGGTGGTGTTAGGGGAGATATGCAGTTGCGGTAGAAATGAATGGGGAGGAGCAGCAACCACGAAAGAATGTCTTTAAAACCTTTCCACATCGTTCTTGTTTTTTAGGATTGTTGTAAACGTTCGGATAGGCGCTGGAGAAGATTCACCATGCGTCGTTCTATCTCAGTAGAGGTGCATAGCTCATCGGCCAGCCAAATGACTGCCATTGTGAGATGGAGGTTTTTCTGCTGTGCTACATCAAGCAGGATATGCTTGTTCCGGCGGTAGGCTTCGCGCACCTGACGTTTCACTCTGTTTCGTTTTACTGCCCGGCGGAAACGTTTTTTAGGAACGCTTATCAGTAAAGAAACGGTTTCTTGTGAAACTTGTTCGTCCACCGGCAGGTAAACCAGACGCAGAGGATAGGCTAGCAGCGATTTGCTGCCACCTGAAAACAAGCGTTCAATCAAGAGTTTGCGACAAAGGCGCTCGTTTTTGCAAAAAGTTTGTGGAAGGCATTTCTTTTCTGTTTGTTCCATACAATGCAATAAAAACGGTGACTTTAGACCGCAAAGTTATACTTTATCCGGTATAAAGTCACCATATTATATTTAGAAAATAATCGATTCGGGATGGGATTACTTCTGTCCTTTCAAGAAGATGTCCAACGCACCGGTCATTGAGGGTGCTACTGAAGAAGGTGCTTCTACATCCAAACGCAGGCCGGAATTGCGTACTGCTTTAGCCGTAGTAGGACCGAAACAACCGATAGCAATCTCGCCTTGTTTGAATTCAGGGAAGTTCTTTTGCAGTGCAGCCACTCCGTTGGGGCTGAAGAACACAAGCATGTCATAGTCGAATTTCTCTTCGGGAGTGAAATCGTTGCTCACAGTGCGGTACATTACAACTTCAGTGTGTTGAAGTTTAGCCTTGTCGAGCAGATTTTTCACTTCGTCGTTATGCACGTCTGATAGAGGTACAAGATATTTTTCGGTTTTATGTTTCACCATAGAGGGAATCAAGTCTTCTATTTTTCCGGTGGCACCAAAGAACACTTTGCGTTTACGGTATTGTACATATTTCTGGATATACAGAGCGATGGCTTCGGTTATGCAGAAATATTTCATGGTTTCGGGAATAGAAACACGCAACTCTTCACACAAATGGAAGAAATGGTCGATGGCGTGCCTAGAGGTGAACACCACAGCTGTATAGTCGGGAATAGAAACTTTTTGCTGTCTGAACTCTTTGGCAGAAACGCTTTCTACTTTAATGAATGGGCGAAAAATCATTTCAACTCCATATTTCTTTGCTATGTCATAATAGGGAGATTTGTCAGATGCCGGCTTCGGCTGCGACACTAGTATTTTTTTTATCTTCAAAGTCCTAAAATTTTATTATCACAAACAACCATTAAAACCAAAGTCCGCCCTAATAAGAACAAAGGCATGACTTCCAGTGCGCAAAGGTACAAAATTAAATAGAATGAACGATGAATTTTTCCGAAAAAGATTTGGGCACACTTGCAAACCAACATTACTTTCCCTATAAGAAGGATGAGGGTTGTGAAAAAAAACTTATAGGTTGATGATAATTCAAAATAGACAACAAAGAGCAGCAAAATGAAGAGCAGAATCCCTTCGGTAACAAAGACGAGAAAAAAAGATTCAATCCAAATGTTGCGTTTTATTTTGTCAAAAAATATCCAATTAATAAAGGAATATGAAAGGTATTTGAATGCATAGTAGAGCAAGGCGACACCGGTGTAGATGCACAGCCACATAAAAGGGTGTGTATGGATTGTGTTGCCATAGCTGTTGCTCAGAAAGTCGGAAGCGAGCAGGCCGATGGTTAGACAGGTATTGAGAACCAATAACAAGCGGTAGACGAAGTTCACATTTGCTTCTTCCATGAAAAGGTTGTTACGTTCGCGCACCAGAAAGAAGTCTTTTAATTGTTGGTATAGGAAATGTTTCCCGCTTGAGAATACATAGGATAGCATGAAAAAACACAATAACATCACTCCGGTGATGCCATCGTCCATGCGAAGCTGGTAGGGTATAGGTATGCCTGTTTTACCTACTGGTTGAACTGTGTTTTGTCCGACAGCCGGGAAGGTGGCATGTTCACTGTGCAAATTCGGATGTATCGATACCGAATCGGCAGATGATTGCTGTGTGTAGGGAACAGACAACACCGGCAGGCTATCGGGAAGGTTTGTCATAAAGCTGCAAATTTACGTATGTTTTTGTTCCACCAGGGTGTGGTGAAGAGTAACTCCACCGCTTCTTCAGGTGTTTTTGCTACCTGCCAGATGTTGGCATGTTCGGGACGCATGAAATGCTCATCTACGGCTTGTTTCAACATGGCTAGCAGGGGGTTGAAAAAATCGTTTATATTAAGTAGAATAATGGGTTTGAGATAGAGGCCCAACTGTTTCCAGGTGATGATTTCGAGCAGTTCTTCCAAAGTTCCAACACCTCCGGGTAAAGCTATAATGCCATCAGAGAGATTGGCCATGGTTGTTTTCCGTTCGTGCATGGTTTCGGTTTCAATAATCGAGGTGAGTCCTTTATGACACCATCCTTGTTCTACCATAAAACGTGGAATGACGCCAGTTACCTGTCCTCCTTCGGCCAATACGGCATCGGAGCATGCAGCCATAAGTCCCATGGAGCCAGCTCCGTTAATTAACCGAATGTGCCGTCCGGCCAGGAGAGAACCTAACCGGGCAGCACATTCGAAGTAGGAACTGTCTATCTTTGTACTCGATGCGCAATATACGCACACGTTACGCACTTCGTTCATACAGAGTTCTTATTTCAAGCCAAAGGCTTCTTTTACTTTATCTACATAATCGAGTTTTTCCCAAGTGAAAAGCTCTACGGTCACATCCTTATTTCCTTCGTAATGTGATTCAAAATGTTTGGTCACCATTCGGGGTTCACGTCCCATATGTCCGTAAGCAGCTGTTTCAGAATAAATAGGGTTGCGCAGTTTGAGACGTTGTTCGATAGCTTTCGGGCGGAGGTCGAACAATTCATCGATTTTTTGTGCTATTTCTCCATCAGTCATATTCACACGGCTTCGTCCGTAGGTATCAACATAGATGTTGATAGGGCGAGCCACACCAATGGCGTAGGATACTTGTACGAGCATTTCGTCGGCCACTCCGGCAGCAACCAGGTTTTTGGCAATATGGCGTGCAGCATAAGCAGCGCTACGGTCCACTTTGCTAGGGTCTTTACCCGAGAAAGCTCCACCTCCGTGTGCACCTTTTCCACCATAGGTATCTACGATGATTTTACGTCCGGTCAAGCCAGTGTCGCCATGAGGTCCGCCAATGACGAACTTGCCGGTGGGATTTACGTGGTAGGTTATTTGTTCGTTGAACAAGGCTAAAACGGCTTCATTGTGAATGCCTGCAATGACGCGTGGCATCAAGATTTCAATAACATCCTTACGTATTTTTGCAAGCATTTCAGCATCGGCTTTCAGTTGTGCTTCTTTGCTGTTGTCGGCAGGAAGTATGAATTCGTCGTGTTGGGTAGAAACCACGATGGTGTCAATGCGTACTGGACGATTGTTGTCATCATACTCAATTGTTACTTGGCTTTTGGCATCCGGTCGGAGGTAGGTCATTACTTTTCCTTCGCGACGAATGTCGGCAAGAACCAGCAATATTTTATGGGCAAGGTCGAGCGAAAGGGGCATGTAATTTTCGGTTTCATTGGTAGCATAACCAAACATCATACCTTGGTCTCCAGCACCTTGTTCCATAGGGTCTTCGCGTTCTACTCCACGGTTGATATCGGGACTTTGCTCATGAATGGCCGAAAGTACGCCACATGAGTTTCCTTCGAACATGTATTCGCTTTTTGTATAGCCTATTTGGTTGATTACTTCGCGGGCAATGCGTTGCAGGTCAACGTAAGCCTCTGTTTTTACTTCACCCGCTAGTACTACCTGTCCGGTAGTAACCAGTGTTTCGCAAGCTACTTTCGAACTAGGGTCGTAAGCCAATAGTTTGTCAAGTACAGCGTCGGATATTTGGTCCGCCACTTTATCGGGGTGTCCTTCAGACACCGATTCGGATGTAAATAAGTATCCCATTTCTTATTTGATTATAGATTTAAAAAATTAAAAAGCCGAATAAGAGGAATGGTTTGGGAAGGTGATATAATGCACGCCATAGGAAGCGGTTTATTTAGCATTTTTTTCTGTGGTTGCAAGCTGCCCAAATCTTTCCACATTTTCATTTCGAGTGCAAAGGTAGGTATTTAGTCTGGATTCGTGCGAAAGGCGGAGCATTTTTTAACCTAAAACACTCGTAGGAGTGTATTTTCTTTCTTTCTAGTTTTCATTATGCAGTTTTTCCAGAATATTTTTCATCGTGATTCCGGTTTGTGGATGATTCACGTCGGGTGCTATTTCGGCCAAAGGTTCAATGACAAACAGGCGTTTATCAATGCCCGGGTGTGGAAGGGTGAGCCGTTCAGTGTTCATGCACAAATCATCGTAGAGCAGCAGGTCTATGTCGATAAGGCGGTCGGCATATATGCCGTTTACGCTTTTATGCAGTCTTCCCAGTTCGCGTTCTATTTGTTGTGTCTGTTCCAAAGCGTCTATGGGTGAGAGTTCTGTATTTACACAGCAGGCTGCATTAAGGAACGAGTTTTCGGAACTGAATCCCCAAGGGGCGGTTTCGTAAAAAGAGGATAGGGAAGTAACTTTCCCTATCCTTGTATTTATTTCGTTCACGGCTCGTTGCAGGTTCTCTTTCTTGTTGCCTAGGTTAGTGCCCAAGCCGAGATAAAGTGTAGCCATGAGTTTTTTGTTTTTTAGTCAATAATCAACATTGCATCTCCGTAGGTACCGAAGCGGTAATCTTCTTTTAAAGCTACGTCATAAGCTTCCATAATCAGGTCATATCCTCCGTAGGCTGCCACTAGCATTAATAGTGTGGAGTAGGGCATGTGGAAGTTCGAGATCATGCTGTTTGCCACGGTAAAATCATAGGGAGGGAAGATGAATTTGTTGGTCCATCCTTCAAATTCCTTTAAGTGTCCGTCGGTGCCTACAGCTGTTTCAATAGCTCTCATAACGGTGGTTCCTACGGCACATACATTGTGTCCTCCATCTTTGGCAGCATTTACACGTTGTACGGCATCGGCTTCAACGAACATTTGTTCAGAGTCCATTTTATGTTTGGTAAGATCTTCCACATCGATGTCTCTGAAATTTCCCAATCCGGCATGGAGTGTGATATAGGCAAAGTCTATACCTCTGATTTCCATACGTTTCATTAGTTCGCGGCTGAAGTGTAGTCCGGCAGTAGGTGCGGTTACAGCTCCTTCGTTACGTGCAAAGATTGTCTGGAAGTTTTCGGCATCGTCTGGTTCTACCGGTCGGTTGATGAAGTAGGGTAACGGAGCTTCTCCCAATTCATAAAGGGCTTTTTTGAATTCATCATGTGGTCCGTCATACAAGAAACGCAAGGTTCTTCCGCGTGAGGTGGTGTTGTCTATTACCTCGGCCACCATTGAATCGTCTTCTCCGAAGTAGAGTTTGTTTCCGATTCGTATTTTGCGTGCGGGGTCCACCAATACATCCCATAAACGTAATTCTTCGTTGAGCTCGCGCAGAAGGAACACTTCGATGCGTGCTCCGGTTTTCTCTTTGTTACCGTAGAGACGTGCCGGGAACACTTTGGTATCATTGAAGATGAATACGTCCTTATCATCAAAATAATCCAAAATATCCTTGAACATGCGATGTTCTATTTCACCGCTTTTTTTATGAACCACCATTAAGCGCGATTCATCCCGATGCCTTGCCGGGTGCAAAGCAATCTTTTCTTCGGGAAGTTTAAATTTAAATTGCGACAATTTCATATATCTTCTGTTTTAAGTGTTTATTCATTTTAAATGAGGTTTTACTCATTATGCATTTTCTTCGCAGGTTATTTCCTGTTTTTCAATCCAAGCTTCCACTTCATCAAGAGTGAGGCAGTCGGTTAGTTTTATATCTCCTACGCGAGTGCGTTCCAGTCCGATGAGGTGTGCACCACTGTTGAGTGCGGTACCGATGTCGCGTGCCAATGCCCGGATATAAGTTCCTTTACTGCACACCACGCGTATTTTAATTACAGGTAATTCGCATTCCAACAGTTCAATTTCATCAATCACTAAAGTTTTAGCTTTCAGTTCCACTTCTTCTCCTTTTCGAGCCAGGTCGTAGGCTCTTTTCCCATCTATCTTGCAAGCCGAGAAAGCAGGTGGAATCTGTTCGATGGTTCCTATGAAGCTTTTTAGTGTTTCTTCTACCAGTTCGCGGGTAATGTGTTCTGTAGGATAGGTAGCATCAATTTCTTTTTCCAGGTCGAAAGATGGAGTAGTAGCTCCCAATTTGATGGTTGCTACATATTCTTTAGTTTGATATTGAAATTCTTCGATGCGTCGGGTTGCTTTTCCGGTACAAAGAATCATTACTCCTGTAGCCAGAGGGTCGAGTGTTCCGGCATGTCCCACTTTCATTTTCTTCACACCTTGTTTGCGGCACACCAGGTAGCGTACCTTGTTCACTACTCCGAAAGAAGTCCACTTATAAGGCTTGTTTATGTATATGATTTCTCCGTTTTTGAAGTTCATTTCTTTAAGTTTTATAGGGCAAGGTTATGGCCCGATAACAACATGGCAAGAATCAGTATGCCTACAATGATACGATACCATCCGAAAGCCTTGAAACCATATTTGGTAACGAAAGCAATGAAAAACTTGATGGCGAGCAGGGCAACGATGAATGCCACTATATTTCCCACAATGAGAACTGTCAGATTCTGGGTCAGAATATTCATACCCCCATCCATAAAAAGTTTCAGCATTTTGTAGGCAGTAGCTGCAAACATAGTAGGTACGGCCAGGAAGAACGAGAACTCAGCAGCTTCCTTGCGTGAGAGTTTCTGTGCCATACCTCCCACGATGGTAGCCATGGAACGAGAAACACCCGGAATCATGGCAATACACTGGAACAGACCAATGTTGAAAGCTTTTTTCTCTGTCAGTTCTGTATCTTTTCGCGATGCTTCGTCCTTGAATATTCTGTCGGTAAAGAGCATAAAGATGCCACCTATGATGAGCATTACTGCTACCACTGTTACGCTTTCGAGCATTTCGTCTATTTTATCGCTGCATAAGAAACCGATGACAGCAGCCGGGATAAAGGCTACCAGTAACTTCCAATAAAAATCGAACTTATGCAAGATTCGTTTTATGGCTGAAGCCTTTTGCGGTATGGGCTTGTGGTTAAGATGGAAGAATCGTTTCCAATATAGACATACCACAGAGAGTATGGCTCCAAACTGGATGATGACGGTAAATGCTTTTACAAAGTCGGTACTTTCCACTCCCAGTATGTTTTGGGTTATGATCATGTGTCCGGTTGAAGACACCGGAAGAAATTCTGTAAGTCCTTCTACGATTGCGATAACAATCGTTTCAAAAATACTCAAATCGCTCATTTTTCTGTTTTTTCTTGTTCTGTTGTATCTTTCGGTTTGCAGATTACGGCATATATCATAAACACAAATCCGGCGAGGCATACCAGCGGTGCTACTTTTATTCTGCGTACGCTGAATATATCGGGATTAAATTGGGTTTCACTGGTTCCGGAGCCCGACATGAGTAGAAAACCGATGATGACAACGGCCATTCCAATGAGAAGCAGAATGAAGTTTGTTCTGCCGAAAGCAAATTTTTGTCTATCCATAGTGTTACATGTAATATAAAGAACCCGCACTCAAGCGGAGGTATTTATTAATTGAAATATAAGCGCATAAATAAGTAATAAGTATGCCGAAAGCCAGTGTTATAAGGGCCACCCACAGCATGATGTCGGCAGTGATTACAGCCAGAAGCGAAGGCTCGTAGTTTACCAATGTGTAGGCTGCCGACATGAGTACGGCATTGGCCAGCATACCCGAAACAATTCCTATCCACAGGTTGCGGGTGAGGAAAGGCCGACGGATGAATCCCCAGCTTGCTCCCACTAGTTTCATGGTATGAATGAGAAAGCGTTTGGAGTATATGGTCAGACGAATTGTGTTGTTTATCAAAGCAAAGGAGATGAGTGTAAGTAATCCGGCAAGAACCAGTATAGCCAAACTCAGCTTGCGAATGTTGGAGTTTACCGAATCCATAAGTCCTTCTTGATAATCGATTTCAGAAACTATTTTGCTTGTCATTAATTTTTTCTTAATCCAAGCTACACTGTCGGCATTGGCATAGTTTGAATGCAGGCGCAGCTCAATAGAAGGACTAAAAGGGTTGTATCCCAAGAATTCGGATGGGTCCGACCCGATGGCCTGACTGCTCTCTTTTAATGCTTGTTCTTTTGATACGTAAACAGAAGACTTTACAAAAGCCTCTTTCTCCAGGGATTTTTGAAATTTCAGTATGGAGGTTTCCGAAGCATCACTGTTCAAAAGAATGGTAAAATTCAAATTCTCTCGTACATAAACAGAAAGACGATGTCCGGAAAGGACAAGAAAAGCCATCATTCCCAGTAAGACCAACACCATCATTGTACTGATGCAGGAAGTGACGAACTGAATATCAAAAAGACGGGCTGAGTGTTTTCTTGCCATAAAGCAACATTTTAGCTAAATTGGTGCAAAGGAACAAATTAATTGGATAGAGTACACATTATGTTAAGAGGATTTAACCCAAAAGGCGTACTTAGCTTTCGGTAGAGGCTGGCGAAAGTGTATGCAGGTTTTCGCCCAGATAGTTGGCAAACTGAAAGCTACTTTCGAGCGAGAGTATGTCTTTGTTATTATGGTCGTTCTTTTTGTGGCATTGTTCTTTATACTCACTGGGGGTGATTCCGGTATAACGTTTGAAACATTTGGTGAAGTATTTGGGGTCGTTGAATCCGGTCATGTAGGCTATTTGTGCGAAAGTGTATCCACTTTTCAGTAATTCAATAGAATAGGTAATGCGCACACGGTGTAATAATTCGATAGGAGTGATTCCGGTGCATGATTTGACTTTGCGGAAGAACATGGAGCGACTGATATTCTGTTCTTTGGCAAAATCTTCAATGTTTAGGTTGGCATTGTCAATATTTTTATGCATAAAGCTGATGACTTGTGAAAGGAAAGCTTCTTTTTCATTTGTAACAGTTTCATCCATTGGCACAGTGATGGTGAGTTTGTTTTCTTCTTCGGTGTTTTTTACCGTGTTTACAGGGGGCTGCTGTAGTTTTTTTCCCATTTCCTTTATGCAGGCTTCTTTTTCTTCAAGCATACGTTTGGTGTGTTCCCATTCGTTTTGTTGGATTTTTAGCTGTTTGCGCAGCTTTTCCACTTCTTTTTCTTTTTCCTCTATTTTTTTGAGGTTTGTGTTCAGTTGTTTTGTCTGCTCGTTGTTTTTTTGATTTAGTGCGTTGTATTCTTCGTGTTGTCTTTGTAGTTCTTTTCGTGTGCGGTGCAAACGAATACGGAAGAGAATGAGTCCTGTCAGGGCCGTTATGAAGCATAGCACGCCTATATATTCAAGGAGTGTTCCGTTAGCTATTTGAAAGTCGGAGGCTGACGCTTTGCCAGTAAGTAGTAATAAGCAAGCCAAGGCTTTTGTTCGTTTCATGTTATTAGTAAAAATCAAGGTCCATGTGCAAAGTTAATGTATTAAAAATACACTCAAAGTGTGCAAGCTATTTTTTTATATCCTTCTCGGTGTGTGGAATAGTTCTTGTTACGCACGTGATGTTGCGCATAAGTCCTTCATATTTGGCGCGTTTAACAGCCGAACCTTTGAACAGGGTGCGATAGTGTTCCACGCTGAGTTGTTGCCAGTCACCAGGACTCATATTCAGAAATTCAGGTTTAGGTTGCAGTCGGGGTTCCGTGCAAGGAGTAGCAAAGCGATTCCAAGGACAGGCTTGTTGGCATCGGTCACAGCCATAAATGCAGGAGCCCATTCTTTGGGTTGCTTCGGTAGGAATCTTGCCTCGGTTTTCTATGGTGAGGTAGGACAGGCATCGGCGTGCATCCAGTCGGTAAGGTTCGTGCAAGGCTCCGGTGGGGCATGCTTCCAGACAGCGTGTACAGTTTCCACAACGGTTAGGTTTCGGACGGTCATAAGCCAATGTGCGGTCAATCACCAGTTCGCCTAAGAAGAATGTTGAGCCGGCATGGGGGATGACCAGCTGAGTGTTTTTTCCTATCCATCCCAGTCCGCCTCTCCATGCGTGGTAGCGTTCCAGCAGGGGTGCTGTGTCACAGAAGGCGCGTCCTTCGGTTTGTGGGCTTATTCCTTTGATAAATGTCATCAGAGCAGTCAGTTTGTCCTTCATCACGGTGTGATAATCTTCACCATAGGCATACCAGGCAAATTCATATTGGGGAGCTTCTATTTTCTTTTGTGGATAATAGTTTAAAGCAACAGAAATGACGCTTTTTGCCTGATTTGTCAGTAAGGACGGATTCATCCGTTTGTCATAGTGGTTAGCCATATATGCCATATCGGCATGTTCGTTGTTTTCTATCCAGTTTCGGAAAGCTTTTTGGTGGTTTTCGTCCACTTCTTGAGCGGGCGATATGCCACAAGCATAAAAGCCGAGGCGCAGAGCTTCGGCTTTTATGCTTTCTGACAGTTTGAGGTTTTCGTTCTGAATGTGGCTGCTGTCCATATGTCTTTAGTTGTAGCCATTAGTCGAACACCTTGAACTCGTAACCTTGTTCCATGAGCCATTCGATGGAGCGTGGTAGTGCGTACATGGTGTTTTCGCGCGATTTTATAGAGTCATGAAAGGTAATGATAGAGCCGTTTCGTACATACTTCTTTACTTTTTCGAACACCTGTTCACCGTTGAGGTGTTTGCTATAGTCGCGTGTAACCAGGTCCCACATTACGATGCGGTATTTGCGGCGCAGTAATTCATATTGCAACCATCGCATGTGTCCGTGTGGTGGGCGGAACAAGTCGGTTTGTATCAGTTCATTGGCTTTGTCTGTATTCGCCAGATAATTCTTTGTAAGCCATTCGAATCCTCTTAAGTGGTTGAATGTGTGATTTCCCAGTCGGTGTCCTCTTTCTTTTATCATTTCGAATTCGCGTGGGTGTTTTCTCACGTTGTCTCCCACCAGGAAGAAAGTGGCTTTGATTCCGTATCGGTCGAGCACATCAAGCACCCACGGTGTCATTTCGGGGATGGGTCCGTCGTCGAAAGTCAGGTATACGGCTTTCTCGTGCGGGTCCATCCTCCAAATGGCTTGCGGGTATATCCAGCGAACGAGTAGTGGGGGCTGTTCTATAAACATATCGTTTGTTTAGGCTCCCACACGTTGGCTGAACTGTCCGTACAGGGTTTCGAATTTCTTTATATACTCGTCGGCAAAGGCTGGTTTTTCTTTCTGTTGTTGTAGGCTTTTCACGATGTCGTCCAACAGATAGAAATGCAGGATGCAGTCTTGTGCATATCCTGCCAGCCTCATGTTTTCCATGCCTAGATACCATCCGATGTAGGCGAAGGATTTATCGGCCATTGCTTTCAGAATCGAGTTCCCGGCTTCGGCTTGTCCCAGTTTAAGATAGGCTTTGGCCATGTCGAGTGCACTGTTTTGGAAGTCGTATGGCACGCTGCTTGCCGGAATCACCTTGTCGCAATACTGTAGAGCTTTCAGTGCTTCGTCGTTCTTTCCTTCCTTCATCAGCTGGTTCACCAGGATGACAAACAAGCGTCGGTGTGTGCTGCACATGCGTGCGATGTTTTCGTCCAAATACACGTCGGGGTTTTCTATGCCTCCGAATTTGAATTTGTTCATCAGGTTGTCGTACATCCTTCGGCTGTCGACCATATATCCCTTGCCGCCTTCCTGTGCATAACCTTCCTTACGCCAGTCGAAGGGTGTAATGCGGTAGGCCAGTCCTTCTTGAACGAAGAAGGGGTCAAGTCCCATGTGATTGCCCGATCCTACGGTGATGGCCACGTAGATGGGGCGTTCCCAATTGGCTTCGGCCAACATTTCCAGCATCATGAGGTCGTTTTTATAAAGTGTACGCTTTTTGATGGGGATATACATCTTGTCGGGCAGACTGTCTTTGTAAGCTTCGGGAATCAGCATACCCGAGCGTCGGATAGCCTCTTTGTCGAGTGTGATGTGCACGGTATCGGTAGGGATGAAGTGCAGTTCGGCATCTTTGGTGCGTACCCAGTATTTCAGGATATTCTTCAGCTCGAAGGGGTCGTCGCCATATTGTTGGCGTGCCGCTTCGGGGTGTTGTTTGTATATTTCCAGAATCTGCTGTTTGGTTTCGGGGCGCACGCTGATGTAGTCGTTGGCATTTCCAGCAAATTCGATACGCTCCCAGCTGATGGGTGCCGAGGGCGAGTCGTAGGCCGGACGTTTCATCTGGTCGATGTACCAGTCCGTTTGCAGGTAGCTCAGGTTACATACACGTGCATCGGTGCGCACACCTTCTGTTTCCTGGTTGTACCACAGCGGGAAAGTATCGTTATCGCCGTTGGTGAATATAATCGGGTTCTTTTCTTCCTGCAGGCTGTACAGGTAGTTCTGTCCGAAGTCACGGCACACGTATCGTCCGCTCCGGTCGTGGTCGTCCCAGGTTTGTCCGGCCATTTGTACAGGTATGAGGATACCGATGACAGAAGCAGCCGAGGCAGCAGCCAGTGCGTTCACTTTTTTCCGTTGCAGGAATTCGGATATGCCGGCCACTCCCATTCCTATCCAGATGGCGAATGCATAGAACGAGCCCGCATAGGCATAATCCCGTTCACGTGGCTGGAGAGGAGTCTGGTTCAGATAGAGCACGATAGCTAGTCCGGTCATGAAGAAGAGGAAGAATACCACCCAGAACTGCTGTATACCTTTCACTCCGCGATAGGCCTGCCAAAACAAGCCGATGATTCCCAGAATGAGGGGCAGACAGTAGAATACGTTATGTCCCTTGTTTGCTTTCAGGTCGTCGGGCAGTTTGCTTTGGTCGCCATAGAGCATGTTGTCTATAAATGGGATTCCGCTTATCCAGTTGCCGTGTTCCGGTTCTCCGTTTCCTTGTATGTCGTTTTGGCGTCCTGCAAAGTTCCACAGGAAGTAACGCCAGTACATGAAGTTCACCTGATAGGAGAAGAAGAACTTCAGGTTTTCCCATTGGGTAGGCATTTTCACCATTACGTTGTTTCCGCACTCGTCATAGGGCACAAGAGTACCTTGTACACCTCCCACCCATTCGCCGCGCTCGTTCTGCTGTCCGCCAAACCATTGTTCGTAGGCGGCTATATGTTCGGGCGAGGAGCTGTGCATGCGTGGGAAGAGCATGTTCTGCGCATATTTATAGTCGGTTTTGTAACGCACTATTTCGTAGCTGTCCTTTTCGTCGGGAGAAGCTTTTTCCTTGCGTTGGTACACAGGTGCTCCTTGTTCGCTCACGGGCACGCAGTATTGTCCTTCCACTTTCAATGCCACTTTCGAGTTGTAGGCTTGTCCGTAAAGCAGTGGGGTATCGCCATATTGTTCACGTCCCAGATAGTCGCCCAGCGTGAAGATATCTTCGGGTGAGTTCTGGTCCATGGGCGGGTTGGCCGAAGAACGGATTACGATGACGGCATACGATGAATAGCCTATCACAATCATGGTCATGCAGAGCACGGCTGTGTTGAGTGTGCGTGCGCTCACCATGAGTTTTTTGCCGAATACACCCCACAGACAGGCACCGATGAGTGCCAATGCGATGATGCCGAACAGAATGCTCTTTATGCCGTGGCCGAAGAAGGGGATTCCCAGCATGGCCACCGTGAGCAGGAAGGCGATGTTGGCACGTTTGCTGCTAGTGTAGTTGTAGCTTTCGTAGATGCCCCACACCAAGGTGGCCAGCAACAGTACGATATAGACGATGAGGCCGCTGTTGAACGGCAGGCCAAAGCTGTTTACGAAGAGCAGTTCAAACCATCCGCCCACTTTCACGATGCCCGGCACGATGCCGTAGAGCACCACGGCGATGAGCACCATGGAGCCTACCAGGGCTATGAGTGAGCCTTTCAGGTTGGCATTCGGGTTTTTCTTGTAATAATAAACCAGTACGATGGCCGAAAGGCAGAGCAGGTTCAGCAAGTGCACACCAATCGACAGACCGGTGAGGTAGGCTATAAGCACGAGCCAGCGGTCGCTGTGCGGTTCATCGGCACAGTCTTCCCATTTCAGTATGAGCCAGAACACTACGGCTGTAAACAGCGACGAGTAGGCATATACCTCGCTTTCGGTGGCGCTGTACCAGAATGTGTCGGAGAAAGTATAGGCCAACGCTCCGGCCAGTCCGGCACCCATGATGGTGACGAGTTTTCCGGTGGTCATTTCGTTCAAGTCGGGGCACACCAGTTTGCGTGTGAGGTGGGTGATGCTCCAGAACAGGAACATGATGCACCCTGCACTGAGCAGAGCCGACATGATGTTCACCATGTAGGCCACCTGATGCGGGTCGTCGGCAAATTGTGAGAACAAGTTCGATGTAAGCATGAAGAACGGTGCACCAGGCGGGTGTCCGACTTCAAGTTTGTATCCTGTGGTGGTAAATTCCGGGCAGTCCCAGAAACTGGCGGTGGGCTCTACGGTCATGCAATATACGGTGGCAGCAATGACGAAAGTGAGCCAACCCATCAGGTTGTTGATACTTCTGTATTGTTTCATCAAAAAAATCAGTTTGTTAAACTTGTGCAAATTAGGGCACAAAGATAAAAAAGAAATGGGGAGCTTGGTTCTTTATATTGTAGGATTACGTGTTTGATAAGTTTATTTAACCCAAAAGGCCTGTTTGTGACAGGTGAAGCGATGCAGATAAGTCAGGGCATAGCCATCGTCTGAAGACAGTGCCCTGACAGGTTATTGTTATTTCTGTCAATGTTTTCATTCGTTTTTCAGTTAAGGCGTTTCATGATTATGGTTGTGGCATTTTAGCACGCGGTGCGGCAGGTCGCCGTGTCCCAACAGGTCGATGGGACAGCCGAAATGCTTGTCTATCCATTCCACCGGCACTTCGGTGTCGGGGTGATAATCCAGTGTTTCGTTCACGCAGGCGATGGTCTTTACGGTTTGCAGCACGGTGCCTATGTCGTGGCTCACCAGGATGATGGCACACTGCCGGTTTATTTCGTTCAGCAGTTCGTAGAGCTTGGCTTCGAAGCGTTTGTCGATGTAGGTGTTCGGCTCGTCCAGAATCACGATGTCGGGTTCGGAGATGACGGCCCTTCCCAGCAAGGCCCGTTGCATCTGTCCGCCGCTGAGCTGTCCGATGGCCCGTTTCTCCAGTCCTTCCAGTCCCATCCGGCTCACCACATTCTTCACTTTTTCCCATTGTTCGGCCGAGTATCGTTTCAGCAGGCTTTTCTCGCCGCTCAGTCCCGAAAGAATCACTTCCTCCACCGATATGGGGAACTTCTTGTCTATCTGGTTGTATTGAGGCAGGTAGCCCATTTTCAGGCCGTCGGCCGGTTTCCCGTTGCGAAAGAAGAGCCGTTCGCCCGCGAGAGGTTCCAGCAGTCCCAGAATCACTTTGATGAGGGTGGTCTTTCCGCCTCCGTTGGGGCCTATCACTCCTAGAAAGTCCTGCCGGTATACCGTGAGGCAAACATCGCGCAGCACGGTTTTCTGTTCATATCCGGCATATATGTGGTTCAGTGTAAGTATCGGGTCATTCATTTTGCAAGGCTTTGGCGGTGAGAATCAGTTCTTCGTCCCATCGGTAGTTCAGCGGGTTGATGACAACGGTGACGGCTCCGGTTTCCTTGGCGGCCAGTTCGGCATTCCGGCTGTCGAATTCTTTTTGTATGAACACCTTGTTCACGCCTTTCTTCCGGCATTGGCCGATGAGTTGTTTGAGGTGTGCGGCCGAAGGCTCCTTTCCGCCTTCTTCCAGACAAATCTGTTCCAGCTTATAGTAGCGTGCAAAGTAGGATAGAGCCGGATGGTAGATGAGGAAGGCACGGTCGGCCTTGTGATTCAGCAGGGCACGCACGGTGCTGTCGGTTTGTGCTATCACCCGGTTCAGGCTGTCCAGCCGGTGTGTGTAGAAGGCCGTGTGTGTGCTGTCTATGCGGCACAGGGCACGGCACACGTTCCGGGCTATGATGCGTGCGTTCTCGGGCGAGTTCCACACGTGCGGCTCGATACCTCCGGCATGGGAGTGTCCGTGGTGGCTGTGTCCCTCTTCGCGTATGAAGTCTACCCCCTCCGAGGTGTCGAACACCTGCATGTGCGGAGCGTGTGCGGTGAGCCGTTTCATCCATACCTGTTCGAATCCGATGTGGCCGATGCGTAGGTAGGCCTTGCTGTCGGCCAGGTCCACCAGCTGTTGCGGTGTGGGGTCGTAGGTTTCGGGGCTGCTGCCTTCGGGCACCATGCTCACCACCCGGAAATGTTCTCCGGCTATCTGTTCGGCAAAATAGCGCAGCGGCTCCAGTGTGACGGTAATCACGTGCTTTGTGTCTGCATCGGGTGCACCGCCCTTTTGTGTGCACGATGCCGTCAGAATCGCAGCACTCAGGAGCAGCATCATTCTTTTCATTGTTCTTTTCATTGTCAAAATAGGGTATTTGCAAAGCAAAGATAGGGTCTGTTTGCGGTTCTTACAAGAGGACCGGAGGGTTAATTCTTTCCGATTGTTCACAAAGATTACTTGTTCGGAATGGTTCGGAATATATCTCCATAGACTGCCGGGAGTGGCTTACGAAGACTGTAACTTGTTGATATATAGAACGGATGTGAGTCATTAGGGAGAAGCGCTTTCTTCCTTAAAGGGAAGCACGCACGCCCTTAATGGGAAAAATGCACGCCCTTAAGGAGGAAGATGTACTCCTTTAAAGGGTGTGCACGGTTTGTTCGGTCGGGAATCGTAGTAGTGGATATTTTTACCGATTGATATGGTTTGAGAAAAACCGGAGCTTGTAGATTCTGCAAAAAAACTCTCTTTTTCGCTTGGATAATAGAGCGTAAAAATCTAATTTTAAGCGATTAATACTAATTGTTGCAGTTATGGATATACAGAGAGTGGGATTTTTGATTTGGGCAGAAATAAGTGTATTGCTGGCCTCGTGTGGAACGGAAAGTTTCCTATCGTATGATAAACAGGCTGTGGTGAATAGTACGAATCGTGCAGAAGCCATTCTGCTTCAAAACCGGATGCGTATGCAAAAAGGAAGTATGGAACGTTTTCAAAGGGTGCTGAATGGCAAGAAACCTCTTTATGATTATGTAAAGGTATCTACTTCTCAAGATTACGGTCTTCATTTTTGGATTCCTTATAGCGGTGAGGATGGGGTAGTGGAGGGAAGTATTGTCTATCCGCTGGACGAAGAGAAACCTTTGGAAGAAAGAAGTTTGGATGGAGAATTGGGAATGCCTGTGGTGCTGGATGCTGATGTGTTGAACAATGGAATTCCGGAGAACCGTCGTTATCTTTACTCTTGGATGTTCAGAGAACTGAAGGATTTGGGTCTGCAGGTAAAATCCGGGTTGACTGATGTGGCTGTTTGTTTGGAAAGCAGGGATATGGGTGCAGAAGCAACACGCAGTCAAAACACTTCACTTGTGATAGGAGGATATGTCACTATCTATTACCAATTATCTTCTTGTGGTTATGTAGATCCTAGAGGGTATCCTGTTGTGTCAACTGTGAGTAAGGAGACAATACGGAGTGTGTTTGAAATGGAATATCGAGGGCATGTGTATCGAGGAATTCCTGTCGTATTGGAAGAGATAAACCACACTTTAGCCTATTCTTTGGTTATCCAACTCTATTTTAACGGTAGAACAATGTATTTGAGGGATGCGGAAATAGATGTGAAACAGCAGCTCTTCAATATAGCCAATACTATTAAACGTTGTTTTTATGTGGATGCTATGTTTCAGTATAGTTGTAATTTCAGCATGGGAAATGGCGCTGTCAGTGGCGGTGGCGGAGTAACCGGAACGAAAGATTCGCACGATATGGGAGGAAAAGATCCGGATAATTACCAATCCATGCCTTGTTATAATTTTACGAAAGGCAAGGCAAATCCTTTGGTGGGAATGGGTATTATGCCACCGAACAGTTACAATAAGAAGGGTGCACGTTTCGGGGTTACACGTGTGGACAAACAGGGAAATCCGAAACATCATTCGGGTATAGATTTGGCAGCTTTTCCGGAAACTCCGGTTTATTGCATGTACACAGGTTATATAGTGGGGCCTTATGTAACGGAACAGCCGAATCGAGATATAGATGGAGATTACCCGGTTGGTTATAAAGGTGATACTAACGCTGCCGGAAACCGTTTTGGAGTGGCGTCGGAAGTGAACGGCAGAAAGATAGTGGTTTATTATTGGCATCTGTCGGCAGACAATCCGGTGGCGGAGCGAAACGGAAAGCCTTTGCAGGTGGGCGACAGAGTTCATGCCGGTGAAATAATAGGTTATACCGGAGTGACGGGGAACGCAGACCCTAAAAGACCTCATTTGCATTTGACCATCAAAGATGAACATGGACAATTGCTTGATCCGGAGCAGTTCTTGAATGGCGTAGTGGATGAGGAAAGTTGCGTCATTATCACTCCGTGCGATTGAATTTCAAAGTATTAATCAGTTAAATAATCAGAATTATGAAACGTATTTTTTATCTTTTGTTTTTCGTGCTGTTAGGAACAGTCCAGTTG
>Cinder_p2__coassemble_1734_pt1 | contig 20857 bp, 14 predicted proteins | sample Cinder_p2__metabat2_low_PE_026 | metagenome-assembled genome bin Cinder_p2
ATGTTCTTGGCATTGAGTGTGTTCGGTTTCGAAAGTTTCGTTCACCGGTTTTTCGATAGACCGTATCCATCCGGCCGAAGTGGCTGTCTGTTCATAGTTGAACAAGTTGGTATATAAAATTCGTTCCAGGTTGATATCGGCATAATTACATTCCACAATTTCGGCCCAGGGCTGCAAGGTGTGTATGATTTGTCGGATTCGGCCTAGCTCTTCGGTACTTACTTCCGATGCTTTATTCAGTAAGACGATGTTACAAAATTCCAGTTGTTGTATGATGAGGTTTTCGATATCATCTTCTTCGATGTCTTTCCGTGCCAGTTTTTGTCCGCAGGCAAATTCGTCTTGCATTCGCAGAGCATCTACCACACTCACGATACAGTCTGGATAGCAGATGCCATATTGTGTATAGGCTCCGCCTAGCCGTGGAATAGAGCAGAGGGTTTGTGCGATGGGCTCCGGTTCGCATATTCCGCTTGCTTCTATAACGATATAGTCGAAGCGTTCCATTTTCATAAGGTTGAACACTTGGTCTATCAGTTCGGTTTGCAGGGTACAGCAGATGCATCCGTTCTGGAGTGATACCAGGCTTTCGTCTTTTTGTCCCACGATGCCTTCTTTTTGGATGAGAGCAGCATCGATATTTATCTCACCAAGGTCGTTGACAATCACGGCAAATTTAATGCCGCGTTTGTTTGAGAGAATATGGTTAACCAAAGTCGTTTTGCCACTTCCCAAATAGCCTGTAAGCAGCAGGATAGGTATTCTTTTCATTTCCATAGTTATCGTGTTTTTGGAACAGTTCTTTCTGTTGATGTTTTGATTGTGTGCAAAGTTAGCATATATTCAAGTTCGACAGAAATCTGTTGCAACAACTTGAGTACAGCCTTTTATTTGCAACTTGGTTGCAGCATTCATTCTCTATCTTTGCATGCAAAGAAAAACCATACGACAATGCAAACAAGTGAATGTAAATCTTCGAAAAAGGTAGAATCCGGAAAATGTTGTTCTTGCTGTGAGCATGTTCACACGCCTTCTGCATGGCAGAAATGGAGTCCTGCCATTTCTTTTGTACTTTTAGTTTCCGGCATGTTTTTGAGTTACCTGCAGGTAGAATGCATGACCGGTTCTTTTTTTGTTTTTCTTTGGTATCTGGCGGCTTTTTTGCCTGTCGGCTTGCCGGTGATGCGCGAGGCTTGGGAAGCCATACGTGCTCAAGAGCTGTTCAACGAGTTTTTGTTGATGGTTCTTGCATCGGTTGGAGCTTTTTGCATAGGCGAGTATCCCGAAGCTGTGGCAGTAATGTTGTTCTATACGGTGGGTGAGCGGTTGCAGCACGGTGCTGTGCATCGTGCCACAAAGAATATCAGTGATTTGCTGGATGTTCGCCCGAGACATGCTTTTGTGTATCGTGAGGGATTGTTGACCGAAGTGTTGCCTGATGAAGTAAAGGTGGGCGAACAGATAGAAGTAAAGCCGGGTGAGCGGGTTCCGTTGGATGGGCTCTTGCTGGGCGAATCGGCTTGTTTTGATACTTCGGCACTTACGGGAGAGAGTGTGCCGCGTATGGTGGAGAAGGGAGAAGAGGTTTTGGCCGGTATGATTGTGTATGGCCGGCCCATATTGATAAAAGTGACGCGGGCGTTTGAACAGAGCGAGCTGGCGCGTATCCTTGCATTGGTGAAAGATGCTTCGGAGAGGAAAGCTCCTGCCGAGTTGTTCATACGGAAGTTGGCCAGAGTTTATACTCCTGTAGTTATTCTATTGGCTCTGTTGGTGGTTGTATGTCCGGCTGTGTTCAGTCTGTTTGTTCCCTCTTTTCATTATGTATTGGCCGACTGGTTATACCGTGGATTGGTGTTCTTGGTCATTTCGTGTCCTTGTGCTTTGGTGATAAGCATACCTTTGGGATATTTTGGGGGAATCGGTGCAGCTTCGCGGGCGGGTATTCTTTTTAAAGGAGGAAATTATCTGGATGCCATTACTCGGGTCAACAAGGTAGCTTTTGATAAAACCGGAACTTTAACCGAAGGGTGTTTTGAAGTGATGGATGTGCAATGTGCTGCCTGTAGAAAGGATGAACTGCTGAATTTGATGCTGAGTGTGGAGCAGAAGAGCACACACCCCATAGCACAGGCTGTAGTGCGTTATGCTACGATGCAGAATGCCCTTGTGCGACCTTTGTCTTCGATGAAGGAAACTCCGGGCTTGGGAATAGAAGCCACTGTGGATGGGCGGAATGTAGTAGTGGGCAATCTGCGTATGCTTGCCGAATGCAAAGTGGAGTTTCCGGAGGGTTTGAAACAGAGTATTTCCACGGTTGTGGCTTGTGCTGTTGATGGAAACTATGCCGGAGCCTTGTTCTTGTCCGACAAGTTGAAAGAAGATGCAGTTCGGACCTTGAAACAATTAAGAGCACTCGGGATGAAGGATATTCATCTGCTTTCAGGAGACAAGCAGGAGATTGTGAATGAATTGGCCGATAAGTTGAAGATTGCTCATGCGCAGGGCGAATTGTTGCCGGAGGACAAGGTGAAATATATGGAACAGATGGTGAAAGAACCTGGTGCATCGGTGGCTTTTGTGGGCGATGGAATGAATGATGCTCCGGTTCTGGCCTTGAGCGATGTGGGCATAGCTATGGGTAATTTGGGCTCGGATGCCGCCATCGAAAGTGCCGATGTGGTGATTCGTACAGACCAACTATCGAAAGTGCCTGTAGCTATTATGATAGGACGTTTCACGCAAAAGGTGGTGCGCCAGAATATAATAGGGGCATTGGGAGTGAAAATCTTGATTCTGTTGGCCGGAGCCTTGGGGTATGCATCGCTTTGGGGGGCTGTCTTTGCCGATGTGGGAGTGGCTTTGCTTGCAGTATTGAACGCACTCCGCATTTTGTACAAGCGGTTCTGAAACCATATTACGAAGAAGCGCACGGAGGTGGAACGGACCGTTTCTTTTGGTTGGAATACCTCTTGTCGGAGGCTTTTGTTGAGGCCTTTGCAAAAAGAAGAACATGCTCCCGAAGAGGAAGTTTTCACGTTCTTCGAGGCGTGTATCTTTCCCATTAAGGGCGTGCATTTTTCCCCTTAAGGGAAAGAATACTTTCCATTAAGGGCGTGTGCTTAAAATATTACACTTTGTTTTTCTGTGTTTTATATGCTTAAAAACAATATTGTTTCTGAGCAGGAGGAATTGGATTTGTGCATAAGGATTATGGGTTGGTCCGTTATGACGTTTTGCGATATATGCGGGCTATGCATGTTGCTTTTGTCATATTTTTCGTAACTTGCAGGCCGTTATGAAGTATTCGCTTATTATTCCCGTATATAATCGTCCCGAAGAGGTGGACGAATTGCTGGAAAGTCTTACTCATCAGACTTTTTCCGATTTTGAAGTAATTGTGGTGGAAGATGGCTCAACCCGGCCGTGCGAGGATGTTGTAGCCAAGTATGCAGCAATGCTCACTGTATATTATTATAAGAAATCTAATTCCGGTCCTGGTCAGACACGCAATTATGGAGCAGAACGTGCTTCGGGCGATTATCTGATAGTGCTCGATTCCGATTGTATCCTGCCTCCCGGTTATCTGCAAGCTGTGGACGAGGAGTTGTGTCGCGAGCCGGCCGATGCATTTGGAGGTCCGGACCATGCACACGATTCCTTTTCGAACATGCAGAAAGCCATCAATTATGCCATGACCTCTTTTTTCACTACCGGAGGCATTCGTGGAGGGAAGAAGAAACTCGACAAGTTTTATCCGCGTAGTTTCAATATGGGTATCCGTCGCGAAGTGTATGCTGCTTTGGGAGGATTCTCGAAGATGCGTTTCGGCGAGGATATAGATTTCAGTATCCGTATTTTTAAAGGCGGATACCGTTGCCGGTTGTTTCCCGAAGCATGGGTGTGGCATAAGCGTCGAACCGATTTGAAGAAATTTTTCAAACAGGTGCATAATTCAGGCATAGCACGCATCAATCTGTATAAGAAATACCCCGAATCGCTTAAACTGGTACATATGCTTCCGGCTGTATTCACTTTGGGAGTCGTGTTTTTGCTGTTGGCTTCGTTGTTTTACGGTTGGAGCCTTTCCTTGCTGTTCCTGTATGCTGCAATCCTGTTTGTCGATTCGTCGGTGCAGAACCGTAGTATGATTATCGGCTGTCTTTCGGTAGCGGCATCCTTTGTGCAACTCACCGGTTATGGCAGTGGTTTTCTGCGTGCCTGGTGGCAGCGTTGTGTGCTCGGAAAAGACGAGTTCTCGGCTTTCAAGGATAATTTCTATAAATAAAAATAAGAAAGAGGGGGGGGGAAATGTTTCTCCCCTCTTTCTTGTTTCGCTGGGACGGAATTTGTGAACCTTAATCAAAACGAGATACTATGAATGAAAAAAAATTGAATATCAACCAATGGGCGATGGAAGATCGTCCGCGAGAGAAAATGATGATGCACGGAGTGGGTGCACTGAGCGATGCCGAGTTGCTGGCTATTCTTATAGGCTCGGGAAACCGCGATGAAACGGCTGTGGAGCTGATGAGGCGTGTGCTGGCTTTCTGTCATAACGACTTGAATGAACTGGGAAAGATGACGTTGGACGAATTGTGCAGCTTTAAAGGTATAGGCGAGGCGAAAGCCGTTACTCTGCAAGCGGCTTCGGAATTGGGAAAACGGCGTGTGGCTGCCGGAAATGCACGCGAACGGGTGCGTATCACCTCTTCGCGTGATATTTATAATTATTTTCATCCTTTGCTATGCGATCTTGCTACGGAAGAATGCTGGGTGATGCTACTCAACCAGTCGTTGAAGGTGATGGACCGTGTACGCATGAGTGTGGGCGGACTGGCCGAAACGGTGGTTGATGTGCGGTTGGTACTACGCGAAGCTTTGGTTCGTCGTGCTCCGGCCATTGCGCTCTGTCACAACCACCCTTCGGGAAACACCCATCCCAGTTTGGACGACAATCGTCTGACTGATAAACTGGCCAAGAGTGCTGCCATCATGAACATCCGTTTTATAGACCATATTGTGCTGGCCGATGGGGCATATTACAGTTATGCTGATGAAGGTATGCTGTGAGAAGCTTTTTGTGGTTTCAGAATTATCAACTAAATTTGCTGGCAAAACCTATTCATGATTATGGAACAGAACGAGAAACTTGCGATAGAAGAAAAAATCATCAAAATGCTCAAAACGGTATTTGACCCTGAAATCCCGGTAAATATCTACGATTTGGGTTTGGTATATAAAGTGGATGTGCAGAATGATGGCGAAACGGTAGTGGATATGACGCTGACTGCACCCAATTGTCCGGCTGCCGACTTTATCATGGAGGATGTGCGTCAGAAAGTGGAATCGGTAGACGGTGTGAAGAATGCCATCGTGAATCTGGTCTTTGAGCCGGAATGGAACAAGGACATGATGACCGAAGAAGCCAAGTTGGAACTGGGATTCCTCTAGGCAACCTATCACCATCTTGTTAATAACTCTGTTAATAACGCCTGTTATGAAGAATGTCTATTTCTTGTCGGATGCACACCTCGGTTCGCGTGCCATAGCTCACGGACGTACGCAGGAACGCCGCCTGGTGAATTTTCTCGACCAGATAAAGAACGATGCAGCAGCCGTTTATCTGCTGGGCGACATGTTCGACTTCTGGTATGAGTTCAAAACTGTAGTGCCGAAAGGCTTCACTCGTTTCTTGGGAAAGATCTCCGAGCTGACCGACTTGGGTGTAGAGGTGCATTTCTTTACCGGGAACCACGATATCTGGTGTGGCGACTATCTGGAAAAAGAGTGTGGAGTGATTCTGCACCGCACACCGCTTACTTGTGAAATAGACGGAAAGCTGTTCTATCTGGCTCATGGCGACGGATTGGGCGACCCCGACAGGAAATTCAAGGTGTTGCGTTCCATGTTTCATAGCCGTACCCTACAGACGCTTTTTTCAAGTCTGCACCCACGGTGGAGTGTGGATTTTGGCTTGACATGGGCCAAACACAGCCGTTTGAAGCGTGAGGATGGTAAAGAACCCGATTACATGGGCGAGGACAAGGAGCATCTGGTACTCTATTCGAAAGAGTATCTCAAAAATCATCCGAATATTAATTTCTTTGTATATGGCCATCGCCACATAGAGCTCGACCTGATGCTCAGCCGCACTACACGCATGCTGATATTGGGCGACTGGATTACTACTTTCACGTATGCCGTGTTCGATGGGGAACACATGTTCCTGGAGAACTATGTCGAGGGGGAAACTAAATTCTGAAAAAGAAATTCTTTAGATAGTTATGTAAACTCTTCCACCATATACATATGGTCGGAAGAGTTTTTTGTATAGATATCCGGGTCGAGTGCATAGCCGATGATGTAGGGCGCACTTTCCACCCATGTGCAAAAATGAGGATTTGGATTGTATTCTTTGGCAAATTCCATCAACTTGTCCAGATTGAAATCCGAAGAAATGACTCCGGCTCCGTTCTTGGTTGCATCGAAAGCATTGCAGTCTTGCTCAATGTGTGCCGGTACCATCAGTACGGGCTTTCCCAGATACATGGCTTCGCACACCGATTCGAATCCGGCTGTGCTGGCATAGGCGCGGCACCCGCTCATCTGTCGCAGAAACTCGGCATCATCCAAGGGATAAAAGCTGAGTGTGTCGTCTATTTTTTTGATGCCTTTTTCATTCTTTTTATCCCAAAAAAAGCGGAGCGGCACTTCGGGATGGTGATTGTGCCATTCTTTCACATTTTCAGAAAAGCCGGAGTTCACCATGTAGCCGTGAATATAGTTCCCGGTCGAAGGTTCTTCGCGAAACACTTCTTTCCGTAGCAGCGGAGGCACTACTCGTATACCATTTTGTGTGTCTTCATTCATGGGCCGGAAAGACAGCGCCAGTTTCCTTTGTGCTCCTAAAGCGGTGAGGCGAGTGAAGAATTTCAGCAGCATCAGGCCGGGTAGGTTCTTTTTGGGAAATTCGAAGTCTTTGTGCAAAAATAAGTATTGATGCCCGATGCACACTTGTGGAACATCTATGCGGAAAAATGTATAGGTGAGCCCGGTGAGGAGTTCGTAGAAGTTTATCACCATATCGGCTCCACTGTGTGCGATGCGTTCGTTTATGAACCGCATACTCCGGACATAAACTGGGAGCTTGGTTATGTTATAGAGAATGCTTTGGGTGAGGTTGTTACGCTTGTTCGAAGCTGTGGGTAGGAAATTGGGGCTTTCAAATCGCTTGACGGGAGCATGTACGTTCCGGCTGAAAAATGCAGGAAGTTCCCGTGTATTGCTTTTACCAACCAATATTTCCACTACCTCATGTCCGCTGTTGCGAAGGAATTCTTCTAGAGCGATGGCTTGGGTGAGGTGTCCGCGTCCTTCGCCTTGTACAATAAATAAGTATTTCATGATGCGGGTGCTATAGATGAAGCAATATTTAGTTCAGAAAGATTCTCATTCGACTCAACTTCGGCGTAATAGACGATGTTCCAGTCGCCCTTTTCACTTTCTATAAGAGCCGACATCGTTTCTACCCAATCGCCGGAGTTGAGGTAATGAGTGTTTCCATAATAACAATTGTCAGGATGGTGTATATGGCCGCAGATGATGCCGTCGTATTTGCGTGAAGAGGCAAAATCGGCAAGCGTAGTTTCAAAGTCGGATATATAGGAAACGGCGGTTTTCACTTTCTGTTTGATGCGTTGCGAGAGTGAGTAGTAGGGTTTCCCTCTCATGCTGCGGTAACGGTTGTACACTCCGTTGAACCAGAGCAGGAAAGTGTATCCCATATCGCCCAGATGGGCCAGCCATTTCATTTGTGTAGTTACGCGGTCGAACACATCGCCGTGGGTTACGAAGTAGCGTTTTCCGTTTGCTCCCTCCAGTATATAGTCTTTCACTATTTCAATGTTGGCCAGTCGCAAAGGAACCAGATTATCTAGAAAATCGTCATGATTGCCACGCACATAAATGATTTCCGTGCCGTGGTTTTCCATCATTTTCATAAGAATCTTGAAAAACTGGGTATGTTCGGGCAGCCACTTTCGTGTGCCGTTCTTCTTGAGATGCCACCCGTCAATGATATCGCCGTTGAGGATGAGGCGGTCGCAGTTGATGCTGCGGAGGAAATTTCCGACTTCCCTTACTTTGGAGTGGGAAGTGCCGAGATGGATGTCCGACAGGACTACCGTGCGGTAGTGTTTGCGTAAAAACATAGAGTATCTGCTTTTTGTTTGCACAAAAGTAGATACTCTATGTTACGGACAAATGTATGTGGTATTACGTTTGTTTGACAGTGCATTTTATTGCCATCCGCCACCTAGTGCTTTGTATAGTTGCACAAGAGCTATCTGTTTGTCGCGTACGGCATTGCTTAATCCTATCTGTGCATCCAGATAGGTTCGTTGTGCATCAAGAACATCCAGGTAGCCGATGATACCGTTTATATATTGCAGTTGTGCCAGTTTGATATTGGTTTTGGCCGCTTCTTCCAACTTTTGGCGTGAGTTGTAGATGTCTTTAATCTTGTTGAACTCTACCATGGCATTTTGGGCATCCTTAAATGCTGATAAGACAGCTTTTTCATATTGGTAGGTTGCTTGTTCGTAGGCTGCTTTCTTGGCTTTTAGAGCTGCTCGGTTCTTACCCATGGCAAAAATGGGGCTTAGCAGGTTTGCACTGAGAAAATGTGTGGGCGAATGCACCAGTTCTTTCAGCTCATCACTTTCCAGACCGTAGTTGGCTGTAAGGGTGATGCGTGGAAACAGGTTGGTGAAAGCCAGACCGACTTCGGCATTGGCAGCTTTCAGGGTTTCTTCGGCAGCACGCACATCAGGACGTCTTTCGAGCAAGGAAGAGGGCAGTCCTGCAGGCAAGGTCTCGGGCAAGGTGATGTCCTCGGGGTGGTGTGAACGCTCTACTTTTTCGGGGAAACGTCCGGCAAGAAAATTGATATCGTTTTCTTTCAAGGCAATGGCGCGTTCCAAGTCGGGCACGAGGGTAGCTGTGCGTGCCAACTCTACTTGTGCTTGTTGGTAGGGCATTTCCGAAGTGAGTCCACCGTTGAAACGTAGGCGCGCCAAACGTAGCCCTTCTTGTCGGGCATGCAGGGTCTGTTTTACAATGTTCAGTTCGTTATCCAGTGCCACCAGTTCAAAATACGATTGTGCCACTTGTGCCACCAACGTCATTTGTAAGGCACGTTGGTTTTCTACGGCTTGTACAAACTGTGCCATGCTTTTATCTTTAGCCCAACGCAGGTTTCCCCATAAGTCCAGCTCCCAGGAAGCCACAAATTTGGCGGTAAATTCGGGCGAAGAACTATAGTCGTTTCCTCCGTAGTTGGTAGCATCTTTGTCGGCATAGAGTTTGCCGTTTACGTCGGGAAACATGTTGGCGAAAGAAATTCGTTTTTGTGCGGCCATTTCCTTGAGGCGTGCGGCAGCTGTGAGCATATCTTTGTTGTGCTCCAAAGTCTGGCGGATAAGCTGCTGGAGAGTAGTGTCTGTATAAAGTTCCCACCATTGGAAATCGGCAATGGAAGTTGTGTCGGTGGTGGTACTGTCAAGTGTGGCGGGTATATGCAGTTCCGGACGGGTGTAGTGTTTCCCTAGTTGGCAGGAACCGGCAAATAGTCCGAACAGGATTGCAAGAGATAAAGTATGGAGTAGGTGTTTCATAAACGTCTTACTTTTTAAACTTGAACAATTTGTTTTTTGCTTTGTAGATGTAGACAAAGAAGAATGGAACAAGGATAATGCCGAAGATAACGGCGCAAATCATTCCGAAGAATACACCTGTACCGATGGCCTGACGGCTGGCGGAACCTGGTCCCGAGGCGATAACCATGGGCAGCATACCAAGGATGAAAGCCAGTGAAGTCATCAGGATAGGGCGGAAGCGCAGGCGTGAGGCATGTACGGCAGCCTGGAAAACATCTACCCCATGGTCTACTTGCTCCTTGGCGAACTCTACGATAAGGATTGCGTTCTTTGCAGCCAGTCCCACAAGCATTACCAAGCCGATTTGGAAGTAAACATCGTTTTCCAGTCCGCATGCCCAAACACCCAGATAGGCACCTAGTGCAGCTACAGGCAAAGAGAGTAGTACGGCAGCTGGAATCATCCAACTTTCATAAAGTGCTGCCAGGAATAGGAACACGAAGAGGAATACAAGTGTAAGTACCAATCCGGTTTGTCCTCCGGCCTGCTTTTCTTGATAGGATAGTCCGCTCCATTCCACGCCGATATTGTCGGGCAGATGTTTCTGAGCTATCTCTTCCATGATTTCCATGGCTTGTCCCGAGCTGTAACCTTCGGCCACATTTCCTCGGATGACGGCAGCAGTAAACATGTTGAAGCGTTTGATACTTCCCGGTCCGGTAGTGTAGGAGGCTGTTCCTAAAGCTGTGAGAGGAATCATGGCTCCATCGGTACCTCTTACAAAGAACAGATTCAGGTTGTCTTTACGTTCGCGGTAGGTCGATTCTGCTTGTATATATACACGATAGATGCGGTTGAACATATTAAAGTCGTTCACATATACCGAGCCGGTAAATGCTTTCATGGTCGAGAATACGTCCGACAGAGGTACTCCGGTAAATTTTACTTGGTCGCGGTCTACATCGAAATACAGTTGCGGAATATCGGCTTGCAGCGACGAAGACAGTCCTACCAGTTCCTTACGTTTCGAAGCATAGAACATCAGTGTATCTACAGCTTGCACCAGATTTTCGAAAGTCGCTTCGCCACGTGCTTCCAACTGCATTTCAAAACCTCCGGCACTACCTAAACCGGGGATAACCGGTGGTGTGGAAAGATATACTTTGCTTTCGGGATACTGTTCCAGCTCCAGACGCACATTTTCCATAATGCGGTCAATGGTAGTGTTGTCACGATCTTCCCATGGTTTTAAAATAACAGTAAGTTCGCATCGTCCCTGGCTGCTTCCCACACGGGGGCTGCTTCCTGTTACATTCTGCACATAGGCCACTTCGGGTAGAGTCATCAGGTAATCGATGGCTCGCTCTGTCACGATTCGGGTACGTTCGATAGTAGCTCCTTCGGGAAGCTCAAGTTCCACTTTGAAATACCCTTGGTCCTCAACCGGTAAAAAGCTAGTGGGTATGATTCGGTGTATGAGTAAGATAGCAATCAATACAGCTCCGAATGTACTCATTACCCGGCGTGGATGGCGGATGATTTTTGTAATGATGGCTATGTATTTGTTGTTTCCGATGCGAAGCCAGTAGTTGATGTATCGGAATACGATATTCTTTTTCTTTTTGCTTGCAGGTTTCAGGATGAGTGAGCACATGACGGGGCTAAGGGTAAGTGCCACAATGGTGGAGATAAGAACGGAAACCACGATGGTGATGGTGAACTGGCGGTAAAGTTGTCCGGTAATTCCCGGGAGGAAGCTTACGGGGACAAATACGGCTGCCAATACCAGTGAGGTTGCTACCAATGCTCCCGTTAGTCCGTCCATGGCTTTCTTGGTAGCTTCGTAAGCACTGATGCGTTCTTCTTCCATCGTACGTTCTACATTTTCCACCACTACGATGGCGTCGTCTACCACGATACCAATGGCTAGAATCAATCCTAGCAAGGTAAGGATATTCAGCGAAAATCCGAAGATAAGCATGAAACCGAACGTACCGATTAGCGAAATAGGTACAGCCACTACGGGGATAAGTGTTGCACGCCAGTTCTGCAAGGAGAGGAAAACCACCACGATAACCAGAAACAAAGCTTCGAACAGCGTTTTGTACACTTCGTGAATGGATTCCGATATGTAGGTGGTCATATCGAACGGTATCTCATAGGTCAAGCCTTCGGGGAAATTCTTGCTGATGTCTTTCATGGCATCTTTCACTTTCTCGGCCACTTCCATGGCATTGGCTCCTGGAAGCATGTAGATGCCTAACACGGCAGCATCGCCTCCGTTAATACCACTTTCGGTGCTGTAGGAAGAGGCTTCGAGAGATACTCGTGCCACATCGCGCAGGCGGATGATGGAGCCGTCGGGATTGGCACGCACTACAATATCTTCAAATTGGCTCACGGTAGAAAGACGTCCTTGTGTGGTGATGGGGATGGTGATATCAATACCTTTTACCGGTTGTTGTCCAAGTACACCGGCTGCCGATTCGCGGTTTTGATCCTTCAGAGCTGTTTGTAAGTCCTGAACAGTCAGTCCGAAATTAGCCATCTTGTCGGGTTGTACCCATATTTGCATGGCATAATATCGGCTTCCGATGTTCGATACGCGTCCCACACCAGGGATACGGCGGATAACATCAAGCACATTGATGGTAGCGAAGTTACTCAAGTAGATTTCGTCGAACTTGGGGTCATTGGAGGTGAGGCAGATGGTCATGAGCTGGCTAGCTGCCTGTTTTTCTACAGAGATACCATTTTGTACCACTTCGGCTGGCAGACGCGATTCGGCCAGTTTCAGTCGGTTCTGTATTTCTACGGCCGCAAGGTCTGGATCGGCCGAGATATCGAATGTGACAGTGGCCGAGAAACCTCCTGAGTTCGAACTGTTCGATTCCATATAGAGCATACCCGGTGTTCCGTTCAGCTCCTGTTCGATGGGAGTAGCCACAGCTTGCGATACGGTGGTGGCGCTGGCTCCCGGATAAGATGCACTGATTTTAACTACCGGAGGTGTGATTTGCGGGTATTGGTCGATGGGGAGCATCGTAAGTCCGATGAATCCCACAATGACAATGACGATGGAGATGACCGCCGAGAAGATGGGGCGGTCTATGAAAAAGTTGACTTTCATAGGGTGTGCAGTTTTAGTCTTTGTGTAAGGATGTCGAGTCTGTTTTTACAGGCTGGGTTGTAACCGTTGTATTTGTCGGCTGTGTAAGTTTACTGTTGTCGATGCGCACCTTCATGCCCGGATTAAGTTTATGATATCCTTCGGCTACAATCTGTTCGTTGGCAGCCAGTCCTCGTTCCACAACAGTATAGTTCCCTTGTTCTGGGCCTAGTTCTATGAAGCGTTTCTCCACGGTGTTGTCTTTACGCAACACATAAATGTAGGCACCGCCTTTTTCTATGATGATGGCTTTTTGAGGCACAGTGATAGCATTTTCAATTACATCGAGCAGAAGTCTTACTTTAGTGAACTGTCCCGGAAGGAGCACACGGTTGGGATTGGGCATTTCTGCACGTACCGAGAAGGTTCCTGTACGTGGGTCTACCTGTGGTTCGGCAAAGTCTACCAGTCCTTGGTATGGATACTGTGTGTTGTCAGCCAGTGTGATGGTGATGTAGGGTTGCCAGGAACGGTTGGAGTCTTTTTGTCCGATGTTTACGTTACGTTCCTTGCTTTTCAGATAGTCCAATGCGGTCATACTGAAGTCCACCAGTACGGTATCGCTTTTCACTACGGTTGCGAGTAGCGATTTTCCTCCGGTTCCCACCAGTGTTCCCAGGTCCACCAGTCGTTCACTGATGTTTCCGGCTATAGGCGAACGTACGATGGTATACCCCAGTTCCTGTTCGGCTTGAAAAAGATCGGCTTCGCTCATGGCTACCGAAGCCTGTGCACTTTCGTAGGCGGCTATGGCGTTGTCCAAATCGAGCTGGCTGGCTGCATTTTGTGCATAAAGGGGACGGATACGTTCCAAGTCGCGTTGTGCTTTTTTCTCTTGTGCTTCGTCTTTTTTCAATTGGGCACGTACTTTATCAGCTTTTGCACGGTATTGTTCTTGGTTGATAACAAATAGCACTTGGTTCTTTTTTACGTAGGTACCTTCTTCAAAGAGCATTTCTTCGAGGAATCCTTCCACGCGTGCGCGGATTTCCACAAACTGTTGTGCACGGATACGTCCCACATATTCACCGTATATGTTTACGTCTTGTTGTGTTACCGGTATGGTAGCCACTACGGGAGTGATTTCCCTGTGGGTGTTACGATGGGTTATAATCCAGGCAGCGGTTCCGGCAATGACCAATGCGATAAGCGTGTACGTGATTTTTCTTCTGGAGATGATTCTCCCTTTGCTTCTTAAAAGTCCCTTCATACGATGTTGTTATGTTATGTAATAATATACAGTTATTTTGCAAAAGCGCGCAAAGATAAGTCTTTTATTATAGTCTGCTACTTTCTGTCTGTAAAAAGAGACGCAATTCGTGTGCCAAAGCTCGTTTTTATTGATTTTTAAGTAGAAAGGTCTTTTTTATAGATAGAGTTGTGGCTTTGAGCTGTAGAATATTGTGGAATGGATTGGGGAATAAATACCCAGTTGTTACACAATAATGACAGCCATGTTTACCCTTATATGACAAACATGGCTGTTTATGCCCGAAGGCATATTTTGATAGTTGTTACGTGTCAGATGCTTTTTTCAATATTCCACACGAAAGCACGTAGACCGAGTTGTTCTTTTTCCATATCCATGGCATGAAGTTTCTCTAAAAGAGGGTCTACTTTATTGTCGTCCACCACCGTAATGATGGCCGAGCACATGGAAGGCCATGCATGGCTTCCATAGTGTGGGTCGCCAGTTTTACTGCCACGTCCTTGCACATCTTTCAGATAAGTGAATCCCCGGCAGTTCATGCGGTCGAGAGTGGCGAGGATGTGTTCCTGAAAAGCCTGGTCGAAAGTGATGAGTATCGATTTCATGTTGTTGGGTTTAAAGTGTTTTTATTTGCTATCTAGCTTATTCTTGATGAACTGTTCCTTATTGGCTTGGAAATATTCATTGAGTGCGCGGGATTTTTTCAGTTTGCGGCGTTGGCGTTTGATTCCTGTTCCTGCAAATACGCAATAAAGCACGGGCACTAAAATCAGTGTAAGAACAGTCGAGATAGTGAGTCCTCCAATGACAGCTACACCCAATGGGCGCCACATCTCGGAACCTTCTCCGCTGGCCACAGCCATAGGAACCATGCCCAGAATGGTGGTGAGTGTGGTCATGAGCACCGGACGCAGACGGCTTCGTCCGGAAGTCACAACCGATAGGATGACGGCCATACCACGTTCACGGCAGAGACTGATATAGTCGATAAGTACGATACCGTTCTTAACCACGATACCAATAAGCATGATTCCTCCAAGAAGGCTCATGATGTTCAGTGTGGTACCGGTTGTGAAGAGAGCCATAAGCACACCACTGAAAGCAAAAGGCAGTGAGAACATGATAATGAACGGATAGGTAAGCGATTCAAATTGTGCTGCCATAACGATGAATACCAGCAAAACGATAAGTACGGCCAGTGTGCCTAGGTCCGAGAACGAATCTTGTTGGTCTTCAAAAGAGCCGGCTACCTGTATGTTGATTCCGCTAGGGAGGTCCATCTTGTCGATAATCTGATTTCCGGCGAGCACCACATTTCCCAAGGGTACACCGGATATGACAGCCGATACAGTGACAATACGTTCGCGGTCTTTTCGCTCGATGGTAGGCGGATTGGAACGCTCTACCACCTGGCCCACATCTTTGATACGGATGGGCTTGTTGGCCGCATTATAGATAATGATGTTCTCCAGATCTTCTATGCTGGTTCGGAATTCCGGAGCATAACGCACGCGGATGTTATATTCGTCACCATCTTCGCGGTAGTAAGATGAAAGGCTTCCGTTTACCCGGTTTCTCAGGTAGTTTGCTGCTGTGCTCAGGTTTAGTCCGGCCAGAGCTAGTTTTTCCCGGTCAAAGTCCACCTGGTATTCTGGTTGGTAGTCGCTTCGGCTGATGTTCACTTCCGATACACCTTTTACTTGAAGCAGTTTTTCTTTCAGTTCGGCGGCGATACGGTCGGTCTCTGCAAAATTGTATCCGTAGATTTCGAAGTCAGCACTTGCTTGTCCGCCCATACCTCCGCTACTACCACCCAGGATTACTTGGGCTTTGGCCAGTTCGGGATAGTTGCCAAGGTCGGCACGGAGTTCGTTACATACTTGTTCCAGAGTGACATCACGTTCCTCTACCGAGCAGAGGCTGATATTGAACGATACGATATGCGAACCGTTGTCTTGCATAGAGGCAAAAGTATTGTCGCTGTCGGCCTGTCCCACGGTATAGTTACACACTTTCATCACACCTTGGTAACGTTTCATCCACATTTCGGTCAGTTCTTGCGACAATTCCTGTGCTCGTTCCACACGAGTACCTATGGGGAGTTCCAGTTTTACGGAGATTCGTCCGTTGTCGTTCGACGGAAAGAACTCGCTACCGATACCCTTGGCACAGAACAGACTGATGATGAAGAAAGCCAGACATCCGAATATCACGATGCGGCGGTGACGTACGGCACGGTTCAGTACATTGGCATACCATCGGTCCAATCCGTTGAGTGCTTTCTCTATCGGGGCATAGAACATCAGCATGGCCCGGCTTTGTTTCTTTTGGAGTTTGAGCATTCGTGAGCACATCATGGGAGTGAACGACAAGGCTGCTACAGTAGAGATGAACATAATAACGCACATCATCCAGCCGAGTTGTCGGAAAAGTACACCCGACATGCCGCTTACCATGGTCAGCGGGAAGAATACGGCTATCATGGTAAGGGTAGATGCGATGACCGAGATGGCCACTTCGTTGGTTCCGTGCACAGCAGCCTGTTTGGGTTCTGAACCACGTTCGATATGAGTGGTCACGTTTTCAAGCACCACGATGGCATCGTCCACTACGTTTCCGATAGCAATGGAGAGGCAGGAGAGCGAGATGATGTTTAGCGAACCGCCCGTAATGGCCAGGTAGATGAACGAAGCAATAAGTGACAGCGGAATGGTGATGCAGATGATGACGGTGGCTCTCCATCGTCCCAGGAAGACAAATACCACCAGAATAACGAAAAGCAAGGCATAGAGGATTGTTTCCGTCAAGCTGTCGATGGTGTTCAGAATGTTGTCCGAGGTATTGACGATGACACCCAGCTTTACATCGCTGGGGAGTGATTTTTGTAAGCGGGGCAGTTGTTTCATGACTGCTTCGGAGATACTCACCGAGTTGGCACCCGATTGTTTCTGTATAACAATCATGGCTCCTTGGCGTCCGTTGTTGAATGTCTGTTGTGCGCGTTCTTCCACATTATCGTGTACGGTAGCTACATCGCGCAGATATACGGCTGCTCCGTTGTGTGTTCCCACAATGATGTTTTCCATCTCTTGGGGGTCTTTGAATTCTCCTTCTACGCGCAGCGAGTAGGTGGAGTTTCCGATATCGAATGTACCACCGGGTATATTTCGGTTTTCACCGGAGATAACAGAACTGATATTTTCTACGCTGAGGCCGTAAGCTTCCAGTTTGTTGGGGTCGCAATAGACATTTATTTCACGTTGAGGTGCGCCACTGATTGATACTGTACCTACACCTGGGATACGAGCCAGTGGGTTAGCCACATTGTCGTCCAGAATCTTGTAAAGTGCACTTTGGCTTTCTTCGGCTTGTACCGACAGCAGGAGAATAGGAATCATGTCGGTACTAAACTTGAATATGATAGGGGTACTGACTTCATCGGGCAGCTGAGAACTTACCATATCTAGTTTGTCGCGCACATCGTTAGTCAGTACATCGATATCATAACCATATTCAAATTCAAGTGTGATGACAGATATGTTTTCCGATGAACGCGAGGTAATGTGTTTCAGGTTACTCACCGAGTTCAGCGTGTTTTCAAGCGGACGAGTCACGTTGTTTTCGATATCCGAGGCGCTGGCACCTTCATAGGATGTCATCACCATGATGGTATTGGTATCGATATCCGGATAGAGGTCTATCGGGAGTTTGGATAATGAGAATAGACCGAAAATCACTACGGCAAGAAAGCATAGTGAGGTCATAATCGGTTTTTTTACTGCACCTTCGTATAGACTCATGGTTGTACTATTTAATAACGTTTACACTGATGCCGTCGGCCAGTTTGGTTTGTCCGGCAATGACGACTTGCGAATTGTTCTCTATTCCCGACAGAAGTTCATATTCGGTATTCATTCTGCGTCCCAGTTCCACTACTTTACGGAACACTTTTCCGTCTTTATAGACAAAAATGTAGCGTTCTCCAGAACCGGCTTGTTTCACTATGGCCATATCCGGCACCACGATGTGGTTTTTCGTTCCGAAGTTGAGTGTGACGCGTCCAAACATACCTGGGCGAACTCTTAAATCGTTGTTTGCCAACGAAATTTCTACAGGAAAGGTGTGAGTGTCGGGGTCAATGCTTGGATAGACGAGCGACACGGTTCCCAAGAATTCTTCATTGCCGAATGCTTCCAGGCATACTTTGGCTTTTGCACCTTTTTTAATTAGTGGGAAGTAAGGTTCTGAAACATTTATTTTAAGTTTTACCGGAGCAATCTGTTCAACGGTGAGTACCGGTTCTGCGCCACTGTACATATCTCCGTTATCATAGTTCCGTGCAGTGACGATGCCGCTTATGGGGCTTGTCAGTTGGGTATTCTCCAACAGGTTGTTGTAGGCTGTCTGGAGTACGTCAAGGTTGGTTTTAGCGGCATCCAATTCCGATTGCGATACACCTCCCACCTTGTGCAATTCGTAGGTTCGGTTGTATTCGATACGTTGGTTTTCCAGTTGCAATTTGCTTTGTTGCAATCCGGATACATCCATTTGTGCCAGTTTTTGCCCTTTGCGTACATGGTCGCCCACTTCCACGAAGATTTGGTCTATTCGCATGGCGTTGGCCGGAGCTATATGGTTTTTGATGTCGGCTTCTACCAGTGTGGTATATTCTTCTATCTGTTCCACCTCGCGTGTAGTTACGGTGGCCAGTTTTACACTGGGATTTTCGGTTTCGGTTGTTTGCTTTTCGGTGGCAGCTTCCTTGTTCGAGCTGTTGCAGGCACAAAATAATGTAGAGCAGGCAGCCAGTGCCAGAACTGTTCGGAAGATTTCTCTTTTCATGGTATATGTTTTTTATCGTTATTTCGAGTGTTTGTTTTGTCCCAGAATCTTGTTCAAGTCGGCTTGTGCCGAAAGGAAATCAAAGATGGACTGGTTGTATGTAAGTTCGGCTTCTGTGAGGGCAACTTCCGAACTGTTTAGTTCAAGGATTGTTCCTTTTCCTACTTCATAGCGTTTGGTGGCAATGTCGCGTCCTTTCATGGCTTGTGCCACAGCTTCGCGGTTACTGCTCACCTGTTCGGCACTGGCAGCCATGTTGTCAAGATAACTGGTGGCTTGCATGTGCAGTTGCCGTTCTGTATTGATGCGGTTTTCTTCCAATTGCTGCATTTGTATGCGTGTTTGTTTCACTTTGGTGAAGTTGCTTCCCCGGAACAGAGGAATACTCAGATTAAGGCCCACTATGGAGTAGGGATTCCATTTATAGGACGAGAACCGGAAGTTGTCATTCAATGAGGTGAACATATATTGGAATGAGGCCGAGAGTGTGGGCATGAAATTGGTGCGTTGCAACTGCAGATTCTGTTTCAGCATCTGTGCATTCAGTTCCAATTGTTTCAATTCGCTGTTTCCTTGAAGGTCGATGCGATAGGTGTCGTCATGGAGCTGTGTGTCGGAAAGCTGTGTTTCGTAGTTTTTCAGGTTGTCATCTGTCTGTATATCCACATCGGCAGTAATCCCCATGAGTACTTTCAGTTGTAGTTTGGCCAGATTCACTCCGTTTCGTGCCGAAACGACACCCGGTTTCAAGCTTCTCATCTGTACCTCGGCGCTGATTTTGTCGTACTCGCTCACTTTTCCTTGTTTGAACTTTTCGTTCACTATCCGGAAGTTTTCCTCACTTTGTGCATAGCTTTTCTTCAGTACTTCGTAGCTGTCTTGCGTGAGTAACAGTTGATAGAAAGCCTTGGTTACCTGGTTTTCCAGGTCCAGCTCGGAAGCCCGTGCTTGTTCTACGGCCAGTTCCACATCACTTTTGCTCAAGTGAATGGCTTTGTAGAGCGAGGGGGCGAATATCGGCAAGCTCACCGACAATCCGCCGGAGTAGCTGTTGTCTGTTCCCACTTTCACCTGCTGGTCTCCCATGGCAAAAGTTTGTTTCTTCAAGGTGCGTGTGTAAGACCCTTCCAGGCTGGCTTCGGGCATTAGATTCCACACTGCTTCTTTTTTGGCAGTTTGTTTCAGCTTGATTTCCTGATTGGCCACTTTTATGGTTGGATTGTCTTTCTTGGCTATATCCAGAGCCTGTTCCAATGTGAGTTTCAGCACTTCTTGTGCTTGTAGGGACATCAGGCAGGAAAGCGATAGAATAAATACCGCTGTCGGTTTGATGATGGAATAGAGTTTCATGGTAGTTTGGGTGTTAGATAGTTGGGTTTTAAGGGTGGATGAAATTATCAATGATTTTCATTCCTTTTTCGGTAGCTATGCCTCTTAAGAAAGTAAATAGAATAGTTCGGTAGATTTCCTGGATGGAGAAATCTTTGTATGAACCATTTTCCAGGGCATTGTCGAATGTGGTATTCAGTAACCGGATAAAAAGTTCCATGTTTACATCGCTTCGGAAAAGGTTTTGCTCAATGCCGCTTTTGAAATAGTTCACTACATCGTTGAACTCTTTAGTACGTTCCGTTTTCAGATATTTCGTTACAGTGGGGTATCGTTTCAGGTCTTCAAAGAAGGCGGGGTTGATGTTGGGAAATTTTTCGGCATTAAATTTATAATGAAGCAGGACCACTTCCAGTACATTCGTATTTTCATAGTCAATGCTCATCATATATTCTTTCTGGAGTTTCCTTTTTCTTTTGGCACATTCCAGCAGTAGGGTTTCTTTGTCTTTGAAAATTTCGTAAAGCGTTCTCTTTGATATGGACAGGTCTTTGGCTATGTCGTCCATACGCACTTGTCTTATTCCCAGTTTGTGGAATTTATCCTGTGTAACTGTTAGAATTTTGTCGTGCAGTTCGCTTTTTGAGG
>Cinder_p2__coassemble_1749_pt1 | contig 20407 bp, 19 predicted proteins | sample Cinder_p2__metabat2_low_PE_026 | metagenome-assembled genome bin Cinder_p2
CTTTGACTTTCAATGCACATCTATACATAAACCGATAGGGAAAGAGGTATATATGATAAAATGAGCAAACTTAGATGGTTGATAATCAATCGAATATTTGTGTATTACGATATTTTTTCGTATCTTTGATTATTGAAATTCAAACGAATACACCATGTTGAGAGCCTACAAATATAGAATCTATCCGACACAGGAACAGAAGGTTTTGCTTGCCAAAACTTTCGGATGTTGCCGCTTTGTCTATAATTGGGCACTCAACCTGAAGATTGAAGCCTATAGGCAGGAGAAGAAGTCTATTGGAAATATTGAACTGACCAATCGCATGAAGAGCGAATTGAAAGCGGAACACGAGTGGTTAGGAGAGGTAAACTCGCAAGCTTTGCAAAGTTCATTGAGAAACCTTGATACCGCCTACAAGAATTTCTTCCGTGATACTCATGCGGTCGGTTTTCCGAAATTCAAGAGTCGGAAGAACCATCAGAGTTTTCAGTGTCCGCAACATTGCCGTGTGGATTTTGAAAAAGGGACAATCACCATACCGAAAGCCAAAGATATTCCTGCCGTATTGCACCGCAAGTTCAAGGGTACGGTGAAGATTGTTGCAGTCAGCATGACACCTTCGGACAAATACTTTGCTTCCGTGCTGGTGGATCGGCTATTCAAGAACTTCCGGCATCAGCGATGCAGGGTGATACGGCTTTAGGCATAGACTTAGGTATTAAGTTACTCGCCGTATGCTCTGACGGACGCACGTTTGACAACCCGAAGAACCTGCAGCACAGCCTGGACCGCCTGGCTCTGCTGCAAAAGCGGTTGAGCCGCAAGAAAAAAGGTTCTGCCAACCGCAACAAGGCACGCATCCGCGTGGCGAGGTTGCAGGAACACATCGCCAACTGCCGCAAGGACAACCTCCACAAAATCACCCATGCACTCACGCACGACAGCCAAGTGCGTACCCTCTGCATGGAGGACCTGAACGTGAAGGGTATGCAGCGAAACCATCATCTGGCGCAAGCTGTAGGAGACGCTTCCTTCGGGATGTTTCTTACGATGCTTGAGTACAAGTGCCGGTGGTACGGAGTGAACCTCATAAAGATAGACCGCTTTGTCCCAAGCTCGAAGACCTGCGGCCAATGCGGCTATGTGTACAAAGGATTAAAACTGAGCGAACGCAGTTGGATCTGCCCGGAATGTGGCACGCACCACGACCGGGACTTCAATGCCGCTTGCAACATCAAGGAATTTGGCTTGAAAGCCCTACCCACGGAGCGTGGGAAAGTCAAGCCTGTGGACTGCCCAACGGTGGATGACCGACCTCGTGTCCTAAAAAGCCGTGGCAGGAAGAAACAGGAAAAAGAGGAGGTGTTGGTATCTCCGAAGCCGCTAAATCTTTAGTTTAGCGGTAGTTCACAGGACTTATAAATGGTAGCTTTTTGCTGCTAAATATCTAATAAATAATTGTTGAAAAAAGATTTTTTATACCTTAATAAGAAGCATGCACGCCCTTAATGGGAAAAATGCACGTCCTTAATGGGAAATCTGCTCGTCCTTAAGGCTGTGAAACACTCATCTTTTATCCCTTTCCTCAACAACGTGCTACTTGTCTTAAATCAAGAGAATTAGGAGATTGAAAAACTTTCTTTTTTCTTTGTCTCGCTATCCCAAATCTTCTTTTTATCTTTGGTGTGACAAATTATTATAATAATATATGGAAAAGGTAATTCGTAAGATTGGACTTGTGGCTCACGATGCCATGAAAAAGGACATGATAGAATGGGTGCTTTGGAATTCAGAACGTCTGATAGGACACAGGTTTTACTGCACAGGCACTACCGGAACATTGATAAAGAAGGCGTTAGAAGAAAAACATCCCGATGTGAAATGGGATATTACGCTCCTTAAGTCGGGGCCGTTGGGTGGCGACCAGCAGATAGGTTCGCGTTTGGTTGAAGGTGAAATAGATTATCTATTCTTTTTTACCGACCCCATGACACTTCAACCACACGATACCGATGTGAAAGCTTTGACACGTTTGGCCAGTGTGGAAAACATTGTGTTCTGTTGTAATCGTTCTACGGCCGACCATATCATAACCAGTCCGTTGTTTACTGATCCTGATTATGAACGCACTCGTCATGACTATACCGGTTATGCCCAGCGTTTTGCCGATAAGGGTATCGTTTCGGAAGCTGTGGAACAGGTGAAAAAACGAAAGAATAGAAAGAAAAAATAAATAATTCCAATTTGGAATAAAAATGTTTCGAGCTATGGATAAAGACAAGATAATGGCAGAAACTGCAGTTTTTGCCGGAGGGTGTTTTTGGGGTGTGGAATATTATATGAAGCAATTGCCCGGCATTCTTTCAATAGAATCCGGTTACACAGGAGGTAACGAAGAGAATCCCTCCTATAAGGAGGTGAAAGCACATCTCACAGGGCATGCCGAAGCTGTGCGGATTGTATTCAATCCCTCTGTCGTTAGTTATGAAACGTTAACCAAACGTTTCTTTGAGATTCATGACCCATGTCAGCAAGGAGGACAAGGTACAGATGTTGGTCCTCAGTATCGTTCGGAGATTTTTTACATTGGCGAAGAACAGAAATGGGTGGCCGAAAAATTGATTGATATACTTCGAAGTAAAGGTTTAGATGTGGTGACCCGTCTTACTCCGTTTTCGGTGTTTTGGTCGGCCGAGGATTATCATCAGCATTATTTTGATAAGAATGATGGAGAACCCGACTGCCATCGCTATGTGAAACGTTTTTAAGGATTTCGGTTGTCTGTTCTTATTAATAAGAAAGGAAACGTAGAAAATAAAAGCGGGTGAAAGAAGTTATGCTTCTTCCACCCGCTAATAAATTGAATTTATGGTTTAATAAAAACCTTATGCTTTTACGCGACCTACGTATGAACCGTCGCGAGTATCGATTTCGATGGTTTCATCTTGGTTGATGAACAAAGGGACACGTACGGTAGCACCTGTTTCTACAGTAGCCGGTTTTAAAGTATTGGTGGCAGTGTCGCCTTTCAGTCCCGGTTCGGTATAGGTAACCTTTAACTGAACCTTAACAGGAAGTTCAGCAAATAAGATTGTTTCGGTAGAGGCATCAGAAACAACATCAATTACCATTTCTTCTTTCAAGAAATTTACGCCTTCAATCAAGTCGTGTGCGATGGGCACTTGTTCGTAAGTTTCTTGGTTCATAAAGATGTAATCTTCTCCTTCTTTGTAAAGAAATTGGTAAGGACGGCGTTCTACGCGTACATCTTCCAACTTTTCACCAATGTTGAAACGGCGTTCCAAAACGTATCCGTCTACTACATCTTTCAGTTTGGTACGCATGAAAGTATTTCCTTTACCCGGTTTAACGTGTAGGAAGTCAATACAGAAATAGAGTTTGCCATCCATACGGATTGCTGTTCCGATTTTAATGTCTTGCGCGTTAATCATATTTTTCAGAGTTATATTTATTGATTAAAATTCTTGAGTGTGACAATTTTGATACACTTGATATTTACGGTTGCAAAAGTAAGCTAAATCAAGAAAAGCGCAAAAGATTTGAGCAAAAATGAGTTATCGGCTTGGTTAATTTAAAAAAAGTGTCTATTTTTGCAGCCCGAATCGGCATGATTAGAATAATAACATAAAAAAGAATATAGCAATGAAAAGAACATTCCAACCTTCAAACAGAAAAAGAAAAAACAAACACGGTTTCCGTGAGAGAATGGCAACAGCCAATGGTCGTCGCGTTTTGGCTTCTCGCCGCGCTAAAGGACGTAAAAAATTAACTGTATCCGATGAGTATAACGGCTGCAAAAAATAATAAGGTATAGAATTTCTTTACTTTAAAAATTATACGAAGAGAGCGTTGGGCTAAATATAGCTCCAAACGCTCTCTTCGTTTTGTTTCATTATTGCCTTTCTTTTGAATAGGAATAGAGGCTTGTAATCATTAAAAAGAGAATAAGACCGGTATATACAGAAAAAAAGAATACTTTTTCCTGCATTCTGCCCTTGCTTTGCATTACCTTTGCAGGTAATATTCAAAATAGACGCATCTATGACTTTTAAAGACTTCTTTTCTTTCAAGAAGAATCGTGTGTTCTGGCTGAACATTGCCGGAATGGTAGTGTTTGTAATAGCTGTCATGTATGCAGCCCTTAAAGGTGTCGACCTTTATACCCATCATGGCGAAAGCATCAGTGTGCCCGATGTGCAGGGAATGTCTGCTGAAAAAGCTGCGCAGCTGCTCTCGCAGAATCGTTTGTCGGTTACAGTGGTGGATTCATGTTACGTTCCCGGAACACCGCAAGGCTCTGTGGTAGACCAGAAGCCTTTGCCGGGGGCCAGGGTGAAACAAGGACGACAGGTTTACCTGACTATTTGTACCAATCGTACGCCTATGCGAGTAATTCCTGATGTGATAGATAACAGCTCACTGCGTGAAGCGCAGGCGAGAATGCTGGCAGCAGGATTTAAACTTTCTGGGAATGAGTATATTGAAGGGGAAAAGGATTGGGTGTATGGTGTAAAATATAGGGGAAAGACCTTAATGCCCGGAGCGAAAGTGCCCATTGGAGCTTCTCTTACACTTGTGGTAGGAGGAGATATGAATATGGCAGCCGACTCGTTGGGAGTAGTAATCCCCGAAACGGGAACTCCGGATGTTGGAGAAACCAACCCGGATGAATCTTGGTTTTAATAAGAATCTATGACAGAAGAATATATAGACGAACTGGACGACTCCCTTGACGATATAGAACCGACAGTGGCGGAAACGGGGGAACTTTACGAACATTTTCGTGTGGTAGTGGATAAAGGACAGTCGCCGGTGAGGGTGGACAAATATTTGTTCGAACGCTTGGTGAACTCCTCGCGAAACCGTATCCAGCGAGCTGCCGATGCAGGCTTTATTATGGCCAATGGAAAGGCGGTGAAAAGTAGTTATAAGGTGAAACCTTGTGATGTGCTTACTGTGATGATGGATCGCCCACGTTACGAAAATGATATTATCGCTGAAGATATTCCTTTGAACATTGTGTATGAAGATGAGGATTTGATGGTAGTGAATAAACCGGCTGGGCTAGTGGTGCATCCGGGGTGTGGTAATTATCACGGAACCTTGGTGAATGCCATTGCTTGGCATTTGCGTGACAATCCTCTTTACGACCCGAATGACCCTACGGTGGGATTGGTGCATCGAATAGATAAAGATACTTCTGGACTGTTGGTAGTGGCAAAAACACCCGATGCAAAAACACATTTGGGACTTCAATTCTATAATAAAACAACCCAAAGAGAGTATAATGCCTTGGTGTGGGGAGTGCTGGAGAACGACCGCGGAACCATAGAGGGAAATATTGCACGTAATCCGAAAGACCGTATGCAGATGGCTGTTTCGGTCGACCCCGAAGTGGGAAAACATGCTGTAACACACTATGAAGTGCTGGAAAGATTGGGATATGTGACTTTTGTGAAGTGTGTGCTTGAAACCGGACGTACACACCAAATTCGTGTGCACATGAAACACATCGGACATACGCTTTTTAATGACGAACGTTATGGGGGTAATGAAATACTGAAAGGTACACACTTCAGTAAGTACAAACAGTTTGTAACCAATTGTTTTGAAACTTGTCCAAGGCAAGCTTTGCATGCTAAAACATTGGGTTTTGTACATCCGCGCACAGGCGAACATTTGTTCTTTACCTCTGAACTGCCCGAGGATATGACTCTTTTACTCGAAAAATGGCGTGCCTACATTGGTAACCGCGAAATTTAAACAGAACGATTTTCAATTCATTCAATATTATGAAACGTACTATTGCAATTGTTGCAGGGGGAGATTCTTCTGAATTTCCTGTATCCCTTCGCAGTGCGCAGGGAATCTATTCTTTTATGGATAAGGATAAATATGATGTATATATTGTGGAAATGGAAGGACTGCGCTGGGAAACAGTGCTTTCTGATGGCACCAAGACAGCTGTGGACCGGAACGATTTCAGTTTCCTTCTTAATGGGAAAAAGATTAAGTTCGATTTTGCTTATATAACCATTCATGGCACTCCGGGTGAAAACGGATTGTTGCAAGGGTATTTCGATATGATTCATTTGCCTTATTCAACATGTGGAGTGTTGGTTTCGGCACTCACCTTTAATAAATTTGCTTTAAACCAATATTTGAAAGGATTTGGTATACGTATTGCTGAATCACTTTTGGTGCGTGAAGGTTTTGAGATAACCGACTCTGAGGTGGTGGATAAGATAGGACTCCCATGTTTTATTAAACCTAACGAAGGTGGTTCTAGTTTTGGTGTAACCAAGGTGAAGACTGTGGGGCAGATCCAGCCGGCTATAGAAAAAGCCATGCTCGAATCGGGTGATGTGATGATAGAAGCCTTTATGCAGGGAACGGAAATTACTTGTGGATGTTACAAGACAAGGAATAAAGAAGTGGTGTTTCCTATAACCGAAGTTGTGAGCAAGAACGAGTTTTTCGACTATGCGGCTAAGTACGATGGTGAATCTCTGGAAATAACTCCTGCACGTTTGAACGAAGAAACTACTGAACGTGTGAAGCTTCTTACATCTGCCATCTATGATATATTGGGTTGCGAAGGTATCGTTCGGATAGATTATATAATTACCGAAGGGGAGAAGATTAATTTGTTGGAGATAAACACCACTCCGGGTATGACCGCTACCAGCTTTATTCCGCAGCAGGTGCGTGCGGCGGGCATTGAAATGAAAGATGTATTGACTGATATTATAGAAAATAAGTTCTGATACTTTGTTTTTATAGTGTATAACATAGAAACCAATTTGTCAATAACAAAAAGATTTACGTAATTTGCATATAGATTTGTAGCGTTAGGAAGGGGTCGCAGCTCTTTTCTTATAGCTAGCTAAAACTTATATTATTATGAATATTCCTGCAGAATTTGACGAAATCCGCCCTTATAGTCCTGAAGAACTTCCTCAGGTATTTGAAGAGCTGATCGCTGATCCCGCGTTTCAAATGGTAATCAATCATTTGTATCCTGATACTCCTTTTGATATGATTGCCGCCAAAATGCGGAAATGCAAGACCAATCTGGATTTCCAGATGACTTTTGGCTATGATTTCCTCAAGGGTATAGCTCAAAAGTATTGTGACAGCTTGACGATGGACTGTTCGTCACTTCCTGATAGAAGTTTATCGTACACGTACGTGTCTAATCACCGTGATATCGTTCTCGACGCAGCTTTCCTTTCGATTAAGCTCATCGATAACGGCATGAACACAGTTGAAATTGCCATTGGCGACAATCTATTGGTATTCCCTTGGATAAAGAAACTGGTGCGCATCAACAAATCTTTCATTGTGCAGCGCGCGTTAACCATGCATCAAATGCTCGAGTCCTCCAAACGTATGTCGCGCTACATTCATTTTGCAATCTCCGACAAACACGAGAATGTGTGGATAGCACAGCGTGAAGGACGAGCTAAGGATTCGAATGACCGCACTCAGGACAGTGTGCTGAAGATGATGGCTATGGGAGGTGAAGGTAATTTTGTGGAGCGTTTGAAGGGGTTACACATCATGCCGGTTTCCATTTCTTATGAATATGATCCTTGCGATTATTTGAAAGCACAGGAATTTCAGATGAAACGGGATAATCCTGAGTATAAGAAAACTCCGCAAGATGATTTGTTGAACATGCAAACCGGAATCTTTGGTTATAAAGGACGTGTGCATTTCCAAATGGCTGCTTATTTGAATGATTTTCTAGATACGCTCGATCCGAAACGACCCAAATGTGAACTGTTTGCTCAAGTATCAAACCAGATAGACCGAAGTATACATACCAATTATCGTTTCTATCCGGGTAATTATGTGGCTTATGATATGTGGAAGAATGAGCAGAGATTTGCCGGTACGCACTATAGCGTGGAAGATAAACTTAAGTTTATGTCCTATGTAGATGGACAGTTGGCTAAGATTGAACTTCCTAATAAGGATGTGCCGTTCTTGCGTGATCGTATTCTTGCTATGTATGCCAATCCGCTGATTAACTACCTGGAAGCAACCGAGAATGAGAATAACTGATAGAAAATCTGTTTCTCGTTATTTATACGTCATCCTTACTGCATTGCTGTTTGTGCAATGCAGTAAGGATGACGATTTTGTTTATCCTGAGGTGCTCACGGACTTTATGGATGTGTACACCAATGCCGAGGCTCAGATTGACCGTGTGCAGGCCGATGCTTCGGAGATGCTCTACTTGCAGAATGTGCTGTCGGCAAAAGGTTTGAAAGCCGATACGGTATATCGTGCGGTGGGCATGTATGCAGTGCCGGGTGAGGAACCTTTAACGGCTCTTTATTCGCTTACACTGATTTATGCGCAAACTCCTTTTAAACTGGAAGGGGAACTTGCTGTCAAAACCGACCCTCTGAATATAGAGAGTGTATATAGGGGAGGGACTTATCTGAATGTGGTGGCACAGCCCATGATGCAAACCAAGCCACATGGCTTTGCTTTTGTACAAGATAGTCTTTCGCTGAAAACCGACGGGCACGCGGTGCTTCATCTGAAACTGGCTCATAACCAGAACGGAGACCGGGAATCGTTCCCACGGCGTGTCTATTTATCTGTGCCATTGAAAGGTTATGGTTTGAAAACCGGAGATTCCATCTGCTTCCGTGCAAATATCTATGAAAAAGGTGTGCAGATGTGGAAGGTGGCCTATTGAATAGAAAAAATAAATAAATAAAATATTTCTTTTCTATTCAATAATATTGTATATTACAGTGTTTTTAATTTATATACATATGAGAAGAATTATTTTTTTTTGTCGGGTTAACCTTATTGATTGGCTCGGCAATTTGTGCAGATGGGCTCGCACAAAAAGAAGAAAGGAGCCCATATTTGTCAGAAAAAGACACAACGTCTTACTATGGGCTTACTAATCCACCTAACAATTCTTGCATTTGGCAGTTTGAAGCAAGTCAACTTATTTGGGTTCGTATTTCAAATTTTAATATATTGGGAGTAACGGTGGGATTAGACTGTGAAAATTATGTTCCCGGTTCAGGTAACTATAGTAGAGGATGGATCTTGCCTCCTCGTGCTCAGACTTTTGATTAGCGATATGATATTTTTGCCTATGTTCCAGTAGGTTGGAAATTTAAAGTTTATACAGGTTCTTCTGCGGCAAATATAGGTTTGTATGCCCATTGGGCTGCGTTTTAATTCTTTTAAATATGAGCGTTATGAAAATATATAAAATAGTATGGTTTGCCATATGCTGTTTGTTGTGTATGACTAACTGCCAGTCGAATTCCGAAAGCCAAAGTGCTAAAGAAAACATTTCAGGAGAAAATAGTCTGGCCAGAAAATATGTAGACGAGAATATCTATATCAATGTGTCGGATTTGGATTTGATGAAAGAAGCGTCCAAAGCACGAACCGGAACGAATGTGGAGAGGGAAGCGTTAATGAATGCTGCCATATATCGGTTCTACAGCCATGTGAAAATGGAGAATGGCTTTTATTCGTGCAGTCTGACCTCTGCAGATGAAATAAACGTATCGCCCAATGTTTTCGATTTTTTGAAGGATAATCTGGAAGAGATGAATGATTCAATATGGGCATTCAAAGAACGAGGGGAAGAAATCAATGTTTTCGAGATAAATGAGGAGTATCTTAACTCGCTCTTGAAATAGATAGAATATGGCTTTTGTCTTTTTCTTAATACACTTTCGCCCGACTTCCTGAAAGCAATTTCGAAAGTCGGGCGAAAGTGTATTTTGGAGAGGAGCAACTGTATCCTTTCTCCTTAATAGATTAAATGTATAAGTTTTTATTCGGCAATGGTTAGTTCGATGCCTAGTTCCTCTATGCGTTTGGCTGTGGCTTCCGAAATTTTGCTGTCAGTAATGATATGGTCAATATCTTCCATGTCACTGATTTTACTGAATCCTCTTCTTCCAAATTTGGAAGAGTCGGCCAGGATGATGGTTTTTTGAGCTGTTTTCATCATTACCCGGTTAAGGTTAGCTTCCATCATGTCGGTAGTTGTGATTCCGAAATCCAGATCAATGCCATCCACTCCCATGTATAGTTTGCTGCAAGAGAAATTTGAAAGCATAGCTTCGGCATATTTGGAAACAACAGAGAGGCTACTATGCCGGAGTAAACCACCCAGTTGGATAATATCGATATCGGGGTCTTGTGAAAGAATCTCAGAAACTTGTAAAGAAGCAGTTATGGCTGTAAGGTGCTCTATGGAATGAATTTGTCGGGCAAAATAGTGCATGGTGGTTCCCGAGGCTATGAGGATGGAATCTTTTGGGGTAATCAGTTTTGCCGCACATGCTCCGATGATTCTTTTTTCTTCTACATAGAACTTTTCCTTTTCATTTACATTGCGATCGTTGATATAAGGGTTTATCAAGATTGCTTTGCCATGGTTCCGGTAAAGCTTCTTTTCTTTTTCGAGTTCGGTAAGGTCCTTTCGAATTGTAACCGACGAAACATTTAGTTTAATGGCGAGTTCGCTCACTAATATGGAGTTATGTCGCATCAAATAATCAAGGATTAGATTGTGTCGTTCTTCTTTTGTCATAACAAGATGTATGTAAGTGATTGATAGAAAGAATGTTATTAGATTTAAAACATTAAAGTCTTATTTCATTGCAAAGAAAGTGCTTTTACTTGGTTTATCAAAGGCTTTGAATTCAATTTCAACAATTTAACTCTTAAAGTGTAACATATTGGTTTTAAAAGTCCTCAAAAAGCTTTTTATAAATATGTTATAAAACATAATTTTGAAAACCGCTATTTTCCTTATTTAGTTGATAATTAAAGTGTTGGTTTGTTTTTTAAGCTTTCAAAGCGAAAATAGATGTACGAATAACACTTTCAAAAAACAACATTAAAAGTTTTGCAGCGAAAAAATAATGCGTACTTTTGCTTTCGAAATAAAAAGAAAGCAAAAAACAAAATACGACTTTTTAATTCAGTACTGTCATGGTAAAAACAGGTAATGGAAATGAATATGATGTCATTGTGATAGGCGGAGGCGCAACTGGTGCCGGAACGGCCCGCGACTGTGCCATGCGAGGTCTTCGCGTTCTGCTGTTGGAGCGTTTCGACTATACGAATGGTGCTACAGGCCGTAATCACGGTTTGTTGCACAGTGGTGCCCGCTATGCGGTGAACGACAGTGAATCGGCTGCCGAATGTATAAAGGAGAATATGATTTTGCGCAAGATAGCGAGTCACTGTGTGGAAGAAAATTCAGGTCTGTTTATTTCTTTACCGGAAGATGATATAGCTTATCAGGCAAAGTTTATTGAGAGTTGTCGTAAGGCAGGTATTTCTGCCGAAGCTATTGACCCCAAAGAAGCAATTCGTCTGGAACCTTCGGTGAATCCATCTCTTATAGGCGCTGTAAAAGTACCCGATGGTTCTATTGATCCATTCCGCTTGACCATTGCTAATATTTTGGACGCACGTGCCCACGGTGCCGTAACCAAAACTTTTCATGAAGTAACGGAAATTCTTCGTGAACAGGACCGTGTGGTAGGCGTGCGTACCTTCAATCATAAAACAAAAGAAAAAGCTGAGTTTCGTGCCAATATCGTGGTGAATGCAGCTGGTATATGGGGCCATCACATGGCCGAACTGGCTGGCGTGACTGTGAATATGTATCCTGCAAAAGGTTCATTGCTTATTTTTGGTCACCGTGTGAATAATGTGGTGTTGAACCGATGCCGTAAGGCTGCAGATGCCGATATTTTGGTGCCAGGAGATACTATTACAGTAATAGGAACAACATCTACTCATGTTTCTTATGATGAAATAGACCACATGCGTGTAACTCCTGAGGAAGTGAATCTATTGCTTACCGAGGGTGAGAAGTTGGCTCCAGCTTTGGCAAATACTCGTATTTTACGTGCTTATGCAGGTGTGCGTCCGTTGGTTGCTGCCGATAATGATCCTACAGGTCGTAACATCAGTCGTGGTATTGTATTGCTCGATCATGAAAAACGTGACGGTTTGAATGGATTCCTTACCATTACAGGTGGAAAACTTATTACCTATCGTTTGATGGCAGAGTGGACTACAGATTTAATATGCAAGAAAATGGGCGTAAACGAGGTGTGTCGCACCGCCGAAGTTCCGTTGCCTGGTTCACGCATTACGAAAGAAGAAGAAGCTGCAACTCCGGCTGCAAATAACGTGTATCGAGCTGCAGAAGGACGCCACGGTGAACTTACCGATAAAATAGCACTGGAGAATGAATATGATAAAAGTTTGGTTTGTGAGTGCGAAGGTGTCAGCATAGGCGAGGTGAACTATGCATTGAATGAGCTTGATGCAAACGATTTGGTGGCGTTGCGTCGCCGTACTCGAATTGGTATGGGAACTTGCCAAGGAGAACTTTGTGCCTGTCGTGCGGCCGGTTTGTTAAGTGAAGCTCATAATTGTACAGCTAAGGCTAAGCAAGACTTAATCGACTTCTTGAATGAACGTTGGAAGGGCATGTCGCCTGTTGCTTGGGGTGAAAGCTTGCGTGAAAGTCAATTTTCAGCTTGGTTGTATGGTGGAGTGTGCAATTTGAATTCTGGAGAAAGTAAAAAGGAGGTTAAACAATGAAATTCGACACTATAATTATCGGAGGCGGACTTGCCGGATTGGTAAGTGCAATTCGCTTGCAGGAAAATGGACAAAATTGTGCCATCGTTTCTACCGGACAGAGTGCGTTGCATTTCTCTTCGGGATCATTCGACTTGCTTGGAAGCCTTCCTGACGGAGAAGAAGTGCTAAATCCGTTGGACGCTATCAGCCGTTTGGATGCTTCACATCCTTATTCGTTGATAGGAGTGGATGCTATTGCCCGCTATGACAAGGAATTTCCCGAATTGGCCAAACGTGCCGGAGTTGGGCTTACGGGCAGTGCTACACGCAATCACTATCATTTTACTCCGATGGGAAAGATGAAGAGAACTTGGCTCACTTTGGACGATTTTATTACATTGGAAAGTCCTGAAGAGCTTCCATGGAAAAATATAGCTATTATTAACTTTCCCGGATTTCTTGATTTTTATACAAAATTTATAGCTGATGAGCTTGAAAAACAGGGAGCTAAATGTAAGTTGGCTTCGGTAAGCCTTCCGTTTATAGAGAAGTTGCGTGCCAATCCTACAGAAATGCGTTCGGCCAATATAGCTCGTGTATTTGATAAAACAGAACATATTGATGCTTTGATAAACAAAATATCGGATTTTTGCAAGGATGCCGATGTGGTGGTAATGCCTGCTGTATTCGGACTATCTTCAAATGAGCCTTTGACTTATTTGAAGAATCACTTGAACAAGCCTTTGTGTTCACTTGCCACAATGCCTCCATCTGTTCCTGGTATACGCATGCAGCAGCAATTGGTGCATTACTTCATTCGTCAAGGAGGAACATTTATGCTGGGCGATACGGTGGAACGTGCTGATGTGGAAAATGGTAAGGTGAAAGCTGTGTATACGGTAAACCATTCGGATATTCCCTTGTGTGCCGACAATTTTATTCTGGCTACAGGTAGTTTCTTTAGTCGAGGAATCATTGCACGTCCCGATTCGGTTTACGAGCCGATTTTTGATTTGGATGTTTATTATGATACCGACCGTTCCAAATGGTATGACACAGATGTTTTTGCTCCACAGAATTATATGAAGTTTGGAGTGATTACCAATGCTTCTTTCCAGACGTATTGTAAGGGACAAGTTCTTGCCAATCTTTATGCGGTTGGTTCAGTACTTTCAGGACATAATGCCTTGCATGAAGGTTGTGGTGGTGGAGTTTCCATTATGAGTGCCATGTATGTTGCCGATAGTTTATTAAAGAAAAATAGATAACGTCATGAATTTGCAACAATATAATATAAGTGCGAACAATTTTGAACAGTGCATCAAGTGCACTGTGTGCACCGTCTACTGTCCGGTTGTTCCTGTTAATTCCAATTATCCTGGACCGAAACATGCTGGTCCGGATGGAGAGCGTTTTCGCTTGAAAGACCCCGATTTTTATGACAACTCTTTAAAATATTGTTTGAACTGCAAGCGTTGCGAAGTAGCGTGTCCATCGGGTGTACGCATTGGCGATATTATTCAGTCGGCACGTATCAAGTACAGTACATCTAAGCCTAAGTTGCGCGATATGATGCTGGCTAACACAGATATAGTAGGCTCGCTCTCTACACCGTTAGCACCAGTAGTGAATATGACATTGGGATTGAAACCGGTAAAATTGATCATGGATTCAGTTTTGAAAATTGATCATCGCCGTATGTTCCCCAAATATGCATCACAGACTTTTGAAAGCTGGTATCATAAAAATGCGGAAGAACAACAGAAAACATATAGCAAGCATGTGAGTTATTTTCACGGTTGCTATGCCAACTATAACTATCCCAAATTGGGGCAGGACTTAGTGAAGATAATGAATGCTGCAGGATATGGTGTACATCTGCTGGCCAAAGAGAAATGTTGTGGTGTGGCGTTGATTTCGAACGGACTCATCAAGCAGGCTACCCGTCAGGGAGAGCACAATATCAAGTCTATCCGTCAATCGGTAGTGGAGAACAAAATGCCGGTCATTGGAACTTCTTCAACTTGTATGTTCACTTTGCGCGATGAGTATCCTCATTTGCTCCACATCGATAATAAGGATGTGCGCGATGATATGGAACTGGCTACTCGTTTCCTTTTCCGTTTGATAGACAAAGGTGAGTTGAAATTGGTGTTCCGCAAGGATTATAAAAAACGTATAGCTTATCACACCGCATGCCATATGGAGAAGTTGGGGTGGGCCATTTATTCCACTTCGTTGTTGCGTATGATTCCGGGTGTGGAGTTTATCATGCTCGATTCGCAATGTTGTGGAATAGCCGGAACTTATGGTTTCAAGAAAGAAAACTACGAAACATCCCAAGGTATAGGTGCTTCGCTTTTTAAGAAGATAGAGGATTTGCATCCCGATTATGTGGCAACTGATTGTGAAACCTGTAAATGGCAGATTGAGATGTCAACCTCGGCCAAGGTGATGAATCCCATATCAATTTTGGCCGAAGCATTGGATGTAGAAGCAACAATCGCATTAAATAACAATAAATACTAACAACAAATCTATTAAAAGGTAATACCATGTGGAATTTTTTAGCTCCGCCTGCCCACAAGCCTGAAATGTCGGCTGATAAAGTGGATGCAACGTACAATAAATTACGTTGGCAGGTATTTTTGGGAATCTTTGTGGGTTATGCCGGTTTTTACATTGTTCGTAAGAACTTCTCAATGGCTATACCCGAGCTCGCTCAGTTTGGATTTGAAAAAGGCGAATTAAGTATCGTGCTTTCAATGAACGCGATTGCTTACGCTCTTTCTAAATTCTTGATGGGTAGTGTGTCCGACCGCAGTAATGCTCGTGTGTTCCTTCCTTTAGGACTGGTTCTTGCTGCTATTTCAATGATGTTTATGATTGTTCCGGTAGTAGCTTTCGGTCCGGAGCACAAGTCCTGGGCTATTGTTATGATGGCGGCCTTGAACTTCCTGGTGGGATGGTTCAACGGTATGGGATGGCCTCCGTGCGGACGTGTCATGACACACTGGTTCTCTGTGAAAGAACGTGGAACTAAGATGGCAATCTGGAACTGTGCCCACAACGTGGGAGGTGCATTGGTTGGTCCGATGGCTGTGTATGGTGCTGTATGGTTCGGTTCTTGGTTCTATGGTGCCGATACCACTCGCTACTTCCTTATCGGTACCTATGTCTTCCCGGCTGCAGTAGCTATTTTGATTGCATTGTTTGCATATGTAATGATTCGCGATACTCCGCAATCTTGTGGTTTGCCTTCTATCGAGAAATATCGCAATGACTACCCGAAGAACTATAGCGCAAAAGCCGAAGAAGTGCTCACAACTAAGGAAATCTTCTTCAAGTATGTATTGAACAACAAGATGCTTTGGTACATTGCTATAGCCAATGCTTTTGTTTACATGGTGCGTTACGGATGTTTGGACTGGGCTCCTACCTATCTGAAAGAAGCTCAAGGATATAATATCAAGGAAGCTGGATGGGCTTATTTTGCCTATGAGTTTGCAGCTATTCCGGGTACACTGGTTTGCGGATGGTTGAGTGACGTTGTATTCAAAGGACGCCGTGCCGTAACTACCATCATCTTTATGGCTGTTGTAGCAGTATTCATCTTCCTTTATTGGCAGTTCTCCGACAGCTATACCATTGTTACGCTTTCATTGATTGCTATCGGATTCTTCATCTATGGTCCGGTGATGCTGATTGGTGTACAAGCACTTGATTTGGCTCCGAAAAATGCAGCAGGAACATCGGCTGGTTTGACCGGATTCTTCGGTTACTTCTTTGGTACTGCTATTTTGGCCAATATTCTTATTGGATACGTTGCCGAACATGTGGGTTGGGATTGGACTTTCATCCTCTTGTTATTGGCTTGTCTGTTGTCTATCGTGTTTGTAGGTTTCACTTATAAAGGAGAAAAATACTTGCTCGAACAAAATAATAAAAGATAAAGATTAAATTATAGCGGACTGCCTGTCCGCCCTCGGCAGACGGGCAGTTCTTTAAAAACAGATAAATATTAATTTTTCACTTCTAATATCAAAAAACTATGTTTAAGAATCTGATTCGTTTTGGCATCACTTTCAGTGTTGCTGCGGTTGCGCTTTCTTCTTGCGATAACCAGGATTTTACAAACGTGAACGAGGATGTAGACCGAGTTACCGTGAAACACATTTCTCCTGAAATGGAAAAAGTTAGAGATTATGTTCCGATGTATGCTGTAATGGCTCACCGTGGTTCTACTTTCTGGGCTCCGGAAGAAACTGAGGCTGCTTATCGTTGGGCTCGTGAAATGGGTGCCGACTATTTGGAAGCTGACTTGCAGTGCTCAAAAGACGGTGTTATTCTGGCTTTGCACGATGACAACTTGAGCAGAACTACCAACATCGAACAGCTCTATGGAAACGAGGTTCCTAAAACTCGTAAACAGTATTATATGAATCGCGGTATGAGCGAGGCCGAGGCTCAGAAAAAGTATGAAGAAGATCGTAAAAACTTTTCTATGCCTTACTATGCTAAATCATACATGTACGAAGAGTTGATGGCGTTGGATGCCGGTACTTGGTTTAACCAAGACCCTGCTACTGTAGAGCAGGCACGCGAAGGTTTTTCTTCTACTCGTATGTACATTTCTACTTTGGAAGACTTGATTATGTATGCCCAAGGTAAGAAACTGAAGAGAGACCGAGACGGAAACCGTATGTATTCTATCACTACCAATCCGGATGGTACTGTAAAATATAACTTCCAATATGAACAAGATGACATAGATAGAGGACACCGTCCGGGTATCTACATCGAATTCAAGGAATCATGGTTGAACCCTGTAACATTCGAACAAGATGTTTATAACGAACTCGATCGTTTGGGATGGAACATCATCACCAAGCCTTCTACTGAAACCGCTCACTATAAGGATGGTAAAGTGAACGTAGGTAACACCAACGGTAAGGTAATTCTTCAGACCTTCTCTTTGGAAAGCTTGAAACGCACAGCCAAAGTCTTCAAAGGACAAATTCCTATGTGTTTCCTTTTGTGGAGTGGTAACGGTGCAACCGACTTGAAAGACGTAACTCCTGCAGGATATGCTTCATTCATCAACCTCGGTGTTGACAACCTGGCTCACATCATCGGTCCTTGTATCGCCGGTGCTCCTAACAACTATCCCGAACTGAACGCTCCTTGGATGGACTACTTGATTAATAAATCAGGTATGTTGAATCACCCCTATTCATTCGACTCTCGCGAACAGATGGGTAAATATTTCGGTGAATACAACTTCGGTAACAACTTGTACAGAGAACACTATCTCGACGGAGCATTTACTAATCGTTCTGAAATGACTATCCAATATTTCATCGACCAAAACGTACGTCCTGGAACAGCTCAAACTCCGGTGCCCGATCCTAACCAATTGCTTGATGAACTGGGATATGAAAAATAATCATGCGTGATTCACTTTAAATATTTACTGACTCATAAAATTAGAAACAATGAAAAAACATATATTTTTCTCGGCTTTGGTCGCTATGGCCATGACTTCAACCTTTGCTACGGCACAGGATTTTGACACGAAGCCTACTGTGAAATATGACAACAATGAAGAAGATATTCACTTTACTGTAGGTGCACGCTTTATGGCAGACGGTGCTTACTATCACACCGACTTTACTCCTATGAAATCGGGAGTGGCTATTACAGATGCTCGTATCCGTACTTCAATGAAATATCAGGACTGGTATTTCTATGCAGATTTCGATTTCTCAAAAGGTAAATTTGCTCAGAAAAACATCTTCTTGCAATATGCTTTGAATAACGGCGATAATGGTTATTTGAAGGCAGGTTATTACAACGACCCCTCAACCATGGGTAACAACACTAGCCGCGGAAGCTTGCACTTCATTTCACGTGCTGCTTCGGTAAATGCATTGTCTGCCGGCCGTCAGTTGGGTGTTACTTATAAATGGTATAACGACCAGTTCTTCTTTAACCAGGGTGTATTTGCTGAAAACAAATACAACGACCAGGAAGATGGTTATCAAGGTGTAACTTTTGGTGGACGTTGGCTTTATATGCCTATCAACACCGACGAACAGACCTTGCACGTGGGTGCTGCATTCCGCTATTCACGCATCAATACCGGCGAAGTAGAGAATAATGTGAAGAAGACCAGCCTTACTTTGGGTTCTTCTATGCAGACTTATGTAGATCCGTTCCAATTCACACAAGCTGTATTGCCTTGGGCTAAGAACGAGTTCAATGTAGGTGTTGAAGCTCTTTATCGTAATGAAAAGACTTTCTTGCGTGGTGAATACATGTACAAGTATGTAAACAAAGACCGCGACGACCAGACTCTGTTCGAAAATCAGTTGGGTGGCAGCCAGTCTTGGACCGATTTGGCTTCTTGGCAAAAAGGTAACGGACTAGCTCCGAACAGATTCCACGGAGGTTATGTTGAGGCTGGATATCAAATCTTTGGAAACGGCTACAAGTACGACAAGCACGAAGGCGTATTGAAAGGTTTCGACGGACGCTCACTTGAAGTTGTTGCTCGTTACAACTATCTTAACTTGAATGATATCAGAGACAATGAACTTTATGTTTTGGGTCGTGATCAATACTATCCTGCCGATCTTGCAAATGGTGCATTGAAGGATTATCCTGCAACATCAAAGAGTATCGGTGGTGGTAACATGCATTCGGCTACTGTAGGTTTGAACTATTCATTCAACAAATATGCACAGTTCTTGCTTGAGTACACTTACAATCGTTTGGACCGTGATAAATATGCTTATGACAAGGATATGCACACTGTTCAAGCTCGTTTGATGTTCTCTTTCTAAGAGTAAGATGATTTGTTTTAATGTTAATTAAATTAAGTATATAATAAAAAGAACCGGTTCCTCTGTGAAGCGGTGCCGGTTCTGGATTAATATATTTTTGTCGTGATGACAAAGTTTTCAATAGGTAAAAAATAATAGGAATAACCAGGGGAAGGAATAGGCTTTATAAAACATCTCTATACTACATTTTTTATTTATTCTTCCTCTGGTTATATTATTGTAGAACTGCTTTGACTTTTTGGGTTGGTTCGGGCATGGATATCAATGCTCGTTTTCAAATAGTCAAAGCAGTTTCTTAATATTGTGAAGTGAACTTAGGTGTGTGCACTGTATTCCTCTTTGTTAAGATTATGAGGAATGGTGTGCACACCGTTCATTTTTAGGCGTCGGTCTTTTCTTTACTGTCAGCTGAATGGTAGATGTTCAGAAATGTCCGTAGGAGGGAGAGATATGCTTATTCCAAACATTGGTCGAGGTCATCCGACAATTGTTTTTTATCAATATTCTGTCCAATGAAGACGATTTTCTGCATACGGTCGCCATAGGTTTCGTCCCAATCTCTAACTAGTCCGGGTTCCTGAAGCATCAGTCTTTCTAGTTCTTCTTTCGGCATGGTGGCATACCATTGTCCGGCTTCCGACAACACTTTCTGTTTGCCGGCTTGTTCGAAGAGATATGACATGTTTCTGTTGTTGCTGAAGTAGCACACTCCTTTTGCCCGGATGATGTTTTTCGGCCATTTGCTCATGATGAAATAGTCCAGTTTATTAAGGTCGAACGCTTGCCGGCGGTAGTACACAAAAGTTTCTATACCATATTCTGCAGCTTCGCCTTCCTGGTGATGGTGGTGCTCATGATGGTGATGCTCATGATGGTGATGTTCTTGGCATTGAGTGTGTTCGGTTTCGAAAGTTTCGTTCACCGGTTTTTCG
>Cinder_p2__coassemble_1765_pt1 | contig 20077 bp, 12 predicted proteins | sample Cinder_p2__metabat2_low_PE_026 | metagenome-assembled genome bin Cinder_p2
CTTGAGACCCCAGTCGGGTGCAATGAGCAATGAACGGGGAGATTGGGAAACAAACCGTTCCAGTATGAAATCGGAGCGAAGATGTTCTATATAATCGATAATCAAGTCAATGTATTCATCGGCTGTGTAAAGATGAAAAGAAGCCGGTTGCAATTCGAATTCGTGGGCCATGCGTGTTCCCCGGATGAGTTGCAGCTGGTGCATTTTCAAGGTGGTGAGGGGTAGCTCTGAAAGCTTCATGGCTTGTTGCATCAGACTTTCATGATTCTCGCCCGGCAGTCCTAATATGACATGACCGCCGGTCAGGATTCCTGCGTCGGCCGTACGGGCTACTGCCTGGCAGGTGGTTTCGTAGGTATGCCCCCGATTGATGCGTTTGAGTGTGTCGTTGTTTGTGCTTTCAATGCCATACTCAACCAGGAGAAAAGTCTGTCGGTTCAATTCTTTCAGGTAATTGAGAAGGGAATCCGGCATACAGTCGGGACGGGTGCCGATGACCAGACCTACTACATCGGGAACAGACAAAGCTTCTTCGTATTTGCGCTTCAGCTCTTCTATTTCGCCATAGGTGTTGGTATATGCCTGGAAATAGGCAAGATATTTCATGGATGGATATTTGCGTGCAAAGAAGGCTTTTCCCTCTTCAAGCTGACTGGTGATGGATTTGTCGGTCTGGCAATAATCCGGATTGAATGTCTGGTTGTTGCAATAGGTACAGCCTCCATAACCCACTGAACCGTCGCGGTTGGGGCAAGTAAAACCGGCATTCAAAGAAATCTTTTGGACTTTTTCCTTGAAATGCTTCTTGAATAATACATTTAAATCGTTGTATAAGAATGTTTGCTCCATGCAGTTTTTGCAATCTCTATCCGATGACAAAATCTCTATTCCAGTCATGACGGCTTCTTTTAAGACTGATAACAGTCTGTGCTCGGCGGTCACTTTAACAGAATCGTCTGCAAAAATACAAAAAAGAAGTGGAAGTTATGGCTGAAACTATTACATTTGCATTAATGTGATATTATAATTAACCTATTATATGAAAAAACTAACGATTTTATTAGCTTTTTTTTGGGCGTTCGCAGCGGTGATGGTGAGTGCTGCTGATAGGCTGGAAGTGAAAGATGTCATAGAATCTTATGCTGCCCAACGTATTTATGGTGTGAACCCTTTGCTTGATGGCGAACACTATGCCCAGATAAGTCGCGATGGCAAGCGAATAGTGAAATATTCTTTTAAAGACGGCAAGGAAGTGGGAACTATTTTTGATGTAACCACAGCCCGCAATGTAAAACTGGAAAGTTTTGATGGCTATATAATGTCGCCAGATGAAAGCCGTATCTTGATTCAGACAAAAACAAACCCTATTTATAGACGTTCTTTTACTGCAGAATATTATATCTATTCTGTGAGAAACAATACGTTGGAACCTCTTTCGGAGAATGGACCGCAACAAGTTCCTTTGTTCTCGCCAGATGGTAACAACATCGCTTTTGTGCGCGATAATAATATTTTTCTGGTGAAGCTTCTTTTCAACAACAGTGAGTCGCAGGTGACAAAAGACGGTAAGTTTAATGAAGTGTTGAACGGAATACCCGACTGGGTGAATGAAGAGGAGTTTGGCTATAATCGTGCTTTCGATTTTAGTGCAGATAGCAAGATGATTGCTTACATTCGTTTTGATGAATCGCAAGTACCGTTGTTCTCTTTCCCTCTTTATCAAGGTATGGCTCCTTCTTATAACCAATATGCGGAGTATCCGGGACAATATGCTTACAAGTATCCGGTGGCAGGAGTGAAAAATTCGGATGTCAGTGTGATGACTTATGATATAAAGAGCCATGTAACCCGAAAAATGGATTTACCTCTTGATAAAGACGGATACGTTCCCCGTATTAAGTTTACAGATAATCCTGATGGTTTGGTGATTACTACTTTGAATCGAAATCAAAATCGTTTTGAGATATATATGGCTAATCCTCGTTCACGTATATGCCGTTTGCTGGTTCGGGATGAGGCTCCACAATACATCAAGGAAACAGCTTATGAGAATTTGCATTTTTATGATGACTCGTTTGTGATGATGAGTGAAAGAGATGGATATAATCATTTGTATCTGTACTCGTTGAATGGAAATCTGGAACGGCAGATTACCAAAGGTAATTTTGAAGTGACTGCTTTTATCGGATGGGATAAGAAAGCCAATACGTTCTATTTTGAAAGTAATGAAGAAAGCCCACTCTGCAATGCGGTCTATAAGCTAGATGCTAAAGGACGGAAAACCAAACTTAGTGCGAACAGAGGTACAAATAATTCTATTTTTAGTTCGGATTTACGTTACTATATGAATACGTTCACGAACTTAGATACGCCACCGGTTATTACACTGAATGATAATAAGGGAAAGGTTCTAAAGACTTTGGTGGACAATGAAGATTTGAAAAATAAATTAGAACAGATGAACTTGGGAAAACGTGAGTTATTTACGTTCAAAACTTCGGATGGTGTGGAGCTGAATGGATGGATGGTAAAACCTGCTGATTTTGATGCTTCGAAGAAATATCCGGTTGTAATGTATCAATATAGCGGTCCCGGATCGCAGATGGTACTGGACAGATGGGATAACGGATGTCGTGGAAAAGGCTGTCTGTGGGAAATGTATATGGCTGGAAAAGGATTCATCTGTGTTTGTGTTGACGGACGAGGTACAGGTGGACGAGGTGCTGAGTTTGAAAAGTGTACTTATATGCAACTGGGTGTGAAAGAATCGCATGACCAAGTTGAGGCTGCAAAATATCTTGCTTCGTTGCCTTATGTGAAAAAAGAGGCTATCGGCATTTGGGGATGGAGCTTTGGAGGATATAATACTTTGATGTCGATGAGCGAGGGAACACCCGTCTTTGCTGCCGGTGTGGCTGTGGCTCCGCCTACCAGCTGGCGTTATTATGATACGGTTTATACTGAACGTTTCATGCGTACACCGCAGGAAAATGGTGAGGGATATCGTGTGTCGTCTGCTTTTGACCGCGTGGATAAACTGCATGGTAAACTGATGTTGGTGCATGGATTGGCTGATGACAATGTGCATTTCCGTAATGTGGCCGAATATAGTGAAGCCTTGGTGCAAGCTGGTATACAGTTTGATATTCATGTATATACAAACCGAAACCATAGTATTTTCGGGGGAAATACCAGCTGTCATGTTTATTCGCTTATAGCAAACTATTTTATTGAAAACTTGAAATAAGAAATTCCTTTATATAGAAGGCGGATTTGGTGGATAGGTTACTGTTCATTGAGTCCGCTTTTTTGTAGTGGAAGAATGAGAATATAAAGATTAATGAATATGGAGAATCTTTCTGAACTTGTTGTTTACAGAGCTTCTGCCGGTTCGGGAAAGACATTTACGTTGGCAGTGGAGTATATCAAACTGCTCATAAAAGACCCTACGGCTTATCGTAATATTCTGGCGGTGACTTTTACAAACAAGGCCACTACCGAGATGAAGGAGCGTATCCTGGGGCAGTTGTACGGAATGGCTATTGGTGACCCTGCTTCGGAAGCGTATTTGAAGAAAGTGTGTGATGAGCTGAATCTGACATCTGAGGAGGTGTGCATAAGAGCAAAGAAAGCTGTTTCGTTGCTTATTCATGATTATAGCCGCTTTCGGGTGGAAACCATCGACTCTTTTTTCCAGTCCGTGATTCGGAACTTGGCACGCGAACTGGAACTTGGGGCCAACATCAATGTGTCTTTGAACAACGATGAGGTGCTTTCCGAAGCGGTTGATTCTATGATAGAGAAACTGAGCCGACGTTCGTTTGTGCTTGGGTGGTTACTTGAGTTTATACAAGAACGGATTTCGAGTGATAAACGTTGGAATGTGTTGGGTGAGATAAAATCGTTCGGATGGAATATCTTCGATGAAACTTATATGGAAAAGGGGGATGCTTTGCGTGAAAAACTGAAGAACCCGGAAAGCATCCCGCATTATCGGAAATTGTTGGAGAAGCTTAGAGCTCAGTCGGTAGACCGTATGCAAAGTTTTGCTGAACAGTTTTTTGATGTGGTGGAAAGAAATGGGTTGGAGCCGGAGGACCTCTTTCGGGGAAAGAATGGTATCATGTCCTACTTTGTTAAATTGCGCAGTGGAAAATATGGCGACGACCTGGTGAATGCTACTGTGCAGGCTTGCTTGAAACAAGCAGATAACTGGGCTTCAAAAACATCGAAAAAACGGGCGGAAATCATAGCTTTGGCAACTTCTGATTTACTCCCTTTGCTACAAGACGCAGAAAAGTTTCGTAGTAAGGATAATGTGATTGTTACATCTTGCGATCTTTCCTTACGATACATTAATCAAATGAGGTTGCTGACTCACATTGATGAAGAGGTGAGGGAACTGAACCGAAAGGAAAATCGGTTTTTGCTCTCGGATACAAACAATCTGTTGAGACAGTTGATGCAGGAGGGGGATTCGTCTTTTGTGTTTGAAAAAATTGGAACACAATTGAAACATGTGATGATTGACGAATTTCAAGATACCTCGCGACTGCAGTGGAACAATTTCAGAATGTTATTGCTTGAGGGACTGTCGCAAGGTTCCGGGAGTTTGATTGTGGGAGATGTGAAACAGTCTATCTACCGGTGGAGAAATGGGGATTGGAGCATCCTGAACAATTTGAGAGGAAAGATGGAAGGTGTATATCCTGTTGTAGAAAAGCAACTTACCACGAACCGTCGTAGTGAAGGAAATATTATTCATTTCAATAACGAGGTTTTTACTAAAGGATGTAATTGGCTGAATGATATCTACAAAGCAAAGCACGATGAAGATTGCCATGACTTGCTGCAGGCCTACTGCGACGTGTGTCAGGACTCTCCTAAAGAAGTGAATAGAGGATATGTGCGTATGGAATTTGTAGAGGATGACGAAATACAGACTTATGTGGAAAAGACTCTACACAAACTGGCTGAGCAAGTGGAAAATCTGGTGAAGAGGGGGGTGATGTTGAAGGATATAGCAATTCTGGTGCGCAAGAATAAGAATATTCCTGTTATTGCGGATTATTTCAGTCAACATCTGCCGTATCGCATTGTGTCGGATGAAGCGTTTCGGCTGGATTCTTCTTCGTGTATATGTGCTCTGATTGATGCTTTGCGTTACCTGGTTGATGAAAACGATTCTATTGCATTGGCTTGTCTGGCTGCTATGTATCAGAATGAGGTGCTTCATAACAAGGTGGAATGGAATGTTTTACCTCTTTGCAATTTAAAAGAACTTGTTCCTTTGAATTTTATGGAGAAGCGCAAGGAGTTGCGTCTGCTTCCTCTTTATGAATTGTTGGAAAGTCTGTATCACATCTTTCACTTGTCGGAGGTGGGCGGACAGGAGGCTTATCTGTTTGCTTTTTTGGACTGTGTGATAGAATATTTGCAGGACCATTCGTCCGATTTGGATTCGTTTCTTAATTATTGGGATGAAAAGCTATGTGCCAAGACTATTCCTTCGGGTGAGTTGGAGGGAATACGAATTTATTCCATACACAAGTCGAAAGGACTGGAGTTTCATACCGTATTGCTTCCTTTCTGCGACTGGAGCCTTGAAAATGAAGTGCGAAACCAGATGATATGGTGTACACCGGATAAAGAACCTTATGATGAACTGAATATTGTGCCGGTGAACTATTCGACTGCAATGCTTCAATCTGTTTATGAAAAGGATTATCAGAAAGAACAGTTGCAGCTGTGGGTAGATAATCTGAATTTGCTGTATGTGGCTTTTACACGTGCTTCGAAAAACTTGTTTGTCTGGGCAAAGGGAGGAAAATCGAATTCGGTTTCGGAACTGTTGGAGTCTGTTCAAAATAGAGTGGCAGAGGCATTGGATGTAGAGATTCCTATGGATATGCCGTTTGAATTTGGAGAACTTTGCATGTCTGAACCGGAGAAGAAAAAAGATGTAGACAAGAATTGTTTGACCAGAATACCCGAAGGACATAAGGTGCGGATGGAGTCTTTCCAAAACAAAATAGATTTCAGGCAGTCTAACCGTTCGATGGATTTTATTCGCGGCGATGAAGAGGAAGATGAACAGGGGTATTATATCAAACAAGGACGTTTGTTGCATTATCTGTTTTCGGTAATACATACGGCGGATGATGTGGATGATACCTTGCAACAGATGTTGTTTGAAGGTTTGTTTGATTCGGAACAGAATGTGGAACGTGTGCGGGATTTGGTGAAACGGGCTTTGGCACGTAAAGAGGCGAAGGACTGGTTCTCGGGAACGTGGAAACTATTCAATGAGTGCTCTATTGTATATATGGAAAATGGAGAATTGCAAACGCGTCGTCCAGACCGGGTTATGATAAAGGATAAAAAAGTAGTGGTAGTAGATTTCAAGTTCGGAAAGAAGAGCATGCTGTATGATGAGCAGGTGCGTGGATACATGAATTTGTTGAAGCAGATGGGATATGCCAATGTGCAGGGCTATTTGTGGTATGTATATAAAAATGAACTTATAGAAGTGGAATTCTGATAGAATATGGAAACGTTTTTGGAATTGGTGGCCGAAGATTTGTATGACAAGCTTCATGGCAATTTGTCGAATACGGCAGTGGTGTTCCCTAATAAACGGGCGGGGTTGTTCTTTAATGAGTATCTGGCACGAAAGGCCGGACAACCGGTATGGACTCCGGCATATCTTACGATTAGTGAGTTGTTCCGCTCGATGACCGACCGGAAGTTGGGAGACCCGATAGAGTTGGTGTGTCGTTTATATAAGGTGTTCAAAGAGGCTACGCACAGCACGGAAACATTGGATGAATTCTATTCCTGGGGAGAATTGTTGATTAGTGATTTTGATGATATAGACAAGAACCTGGTGGATGCTGTTGCTTTGTTCACTAATTTGCAGGATTTGAAAGAGTTTGATTCTTTAGACTTTCTGACTGAGGAACAAGAAGAAGTGGTGCGCCATTTCTTTCAGAATTTTTCTTCTTCGAATACAACAGAACTGAAACAGAGATTCATTTCTTTGTGGAACGTGTTGGGCACTGTTTATCAGAATTTCCGTAAGAAATTGGAAGAACAGAACATTGCCTATGAAGGCATGTTGTACAGAGAGGCTTGTGAAAAGATGGAGCCTGACTGTATGCCGTATGAGCATTATGTTTTTGTGGGATTCAATGTACTGAATAAAGTGGAGCATCTTTTATTTAGTAAGTTGCAGGAAAAGGGTAAGGCTTTGTTCTATTGGGATTATGATGTGAACTATTTGAATACGCCTAACCATGAAGCTGGAGAATTTATTCGCCGAAACTTGAAGGATTTTCCGTCGGAATTGCCGGAAAATTGTTTTCATTCGTTCGCACAAGCCAAGAAGATTGAATATGTGTCGGTGGCAACAGAAAATGCACAGGCACGTTTCCTTCCGGAATGGATTCGAAATCATTTGGAACAGAAAGAGTCGGAAACAGCCATCGTGTTGTGCAATGAAACTCTTTTACAGCCGGTAATTCATGCTTTGCCTGTGGATGTGGTGAAACATGTAAATGTTACTATGGGATTTCCTTTGTCGCAAACACCGGTATTCAGTTTACTGAATGCGTTAGTGGCTTTGCAGATTGAGGGATATCATCTTGATACAGGGCGCTATGGCTATGAATCGGTAGCAGCAGTGTTAAAGCATCCGTATATTTGTTCTTTGTCTGAAGAGGCCGAGAGTCTGGAAAAAAGTCTGACAGAACGGAATCGATTTTATCCTCTTCCGTCAGAACTGCAAAAAGATGACTTGCTTACTTTACTTTTTACTCCGGTGTGTGGCAATCTGGATTTGTGTCGTTATCTGGAAGAGGTGTTGCGGCATGTATCTGTACTTTATCGTGGAAAAGAGGATACCGACGATGCCTTCGGACAGCTCTATCGTGAGTCTTTGTTTAAAGCCTATACTACTGTCAGTCGTTTTCGTACGTTAGTGGAAAGTGATGAGCTGGATGTGAAATCTGTGACATTGGCACGTTTGCTGAACAGGGTCCTTTCATCTTCTTCTATTCCTTTCCATGGCGAACCGGCCATCGGATTGCAGGTGATGGGAGTTCTCGAAACACGCAACCTTGATTTCAAGAATGTGGTGATGTTATCGTTGAACGAAGGGCAATTGCCCAAGGGGGGTGGTGATTCGTCTTTTATTCCCTATAATTTGAGAAAAGCTTTTGGCATGACTCTGCTGGAGCACAAAAATGCGGTGTTTGCCTATTATTTCTTCCGCTTGATGCAACGCGCCGAGAATGTGGCTTTGCTCTATAATAATTCTTCGGATGGATTGAATCGTGGGGAGATGTCGAGGTTTATGCTTCAGCTTTTGACTGAAAGTGGGCATGAAGTGAAAAAAAATTCGATTACAGCCGGACAGACCCCGATGGTTTCGGATAAGATTGTGGTGAATAAAACCTCGGAGGTGATGAAGAGGCTTTATGCTAGGTTTGATGCTAAAAAAGACCGGATTGTATCACCATCGGCATTGAACACTTATCTGGATTGCCGGTTGAAGTTCTATTTCCGTTATGTGGCAGGTTTGAGGCCTAAGGACGAGGTAAGTGCAGAGATAGATTCTGCTATGTTTGGAAGTATTTTCCACCGGAGTGCAGAGCTTCTCTACAAAGACCTTACGGTGAATGGGAAGATGATTCAAAAAACAGATATAGCAACTTTGCTGAAGGATAGAGTGAGGTTGGAACGTTACGTGGATTCGGCTTTTAAGGAGTTGTTTTTCAAGGTTTCTTCAGAGGATAAACCAGAGTATAACGGTGTGCAGTTATTGAATTCGGAAGTAGTGGTGAGCTACCTTCGTCAATTGCTAGAGAAAGATTATGTGTATGCACCTTTTGTAATGGAGGATATGGAAAGAACGGTTTCGGAGGAATTCGCTTTGCAAACGTCTGGCGGAACTTATGTACTTCGTGTGGGAGGTGTGATAGACCGTTTGGACAGCAAAGATGGAATGCTTCGTATTGTGGATTATAAAACAGGAGGCGAACCGATAGTCCCGGCTGATATGGAAGCTGTTTTCACACCTTTGGAAAAACGTCCTAATTATGTGTTTCAAACCTTTTTGTATGCTTCTATCATGTTGCATTGTCAGTCCATGTCTGTAACTCCTGCTTTGCTTTATATTCATAAGGCTGCATCGGCCGATTATTCGCCAGTTATATCCATGGGTACCTATAAAAATAAAAAGAAGGTTTTGGATTTTAGTGAATACAATCAGGAATTCCGGGCGCGTTTGCAGGAATTGCTTGAGGAAATATTTCATCCGCAAGTGGCATTTACTCAAACGGATTTTGTTTCGCATTGCGATTATTGTGATTTCAAGGCTTTGTGCCGAAGATGAAGTGCTTTACCGGTATACCGATTATGAAAAAAGAGGATGTGCTCTTCTATATGAGTGCATCCTCTTTTTGGTTGTTGCCTGTCCTTAAGGACGTGCATGTACGTTCTTAAGGGGAAAAACGTATGCCCTTAATGGGAAATTTGCTTCCCTCGAAGGGCTTGAAAGCGTTCTTCTGTCAAGGTATTGTCTTAAACTTGGTCATCACACTTCTGCTTCTTGGTAGAGATAGCGTTTGATGCTTTTCTTGGCTGTTTTTTCAAACTCCTCGGGCCATACTTTTATGCGTGAAATTTGCGCATAGGCAGGCAGTTGCGAATTCAGTTCCTTGCGCGTATCCTCCATCAATTGTTCTATAAGTTGTGGTGAATATCCGTTTCCTCCCAATTCGCTCCAATCGGGATAGACCAGTGCCACCAGTTTGTCTTTTTTCAAGATGATAATTGATTCTGACACATAGAGCATGTTGTTTAGCTTAGATTCTATTTCTTCAGGATAGATATTCTGTCCGGAAGCCGTGAGCAACATGTTTTTGCATCTACCCTTAATAAAGACATGTCCTTCTTCGTCAATAATGGCCATGTCGCCGGTGTGTAGCCATCCTTCTTTATTAATGACGGCATGGGTGGCTTCTTCATTTTTGTAATATCCCAACATCAGGTTTTCACCTTTGCACAAAAGTTCTCCGGGTACACTGTGTGGTTGTGCAGAATCAATTTTCAGTTCCATTCGTGGTACTACTTGTCCACATGAAGCAAATTTTAAGTTAGTCCAAAAGTTATGGCAGATAATAGGACCGCATTCGGTCATGCCGTAGGCAATGGTATAAGGAAAATCGATGAGGCGAAGAAATGCTTCTACTTCAGCATTGAATGGAGCTCCGCCTATGATGATTTCGATGAAGTTTCCACCAAATACCTGCATGGCTTCCTCACGTGCTTTCATTTTTATCTTGTCGCTGATAATGGGAACTTTCAATAAGAATCTTCCCAGTTTGGTATCGACTTTAGGAAGAATGTTTTTCTTGAAAATCTTTTCGATAACCAATGGAACACTGGAAATAACTCGTGGGCGGATTTCTCCAAAAGACTCGGCAATGATTTTGGGCGAAGGCATGCGGGTAAGGAACCATAGATGTGCACCTTGACAAATGCCAAAAAGAAAATCGAATACCATTCCAAATACGTGTCCTAATGGCAACATAGATACGATGGAATCGCCCGGTACAATTTTTATGCGTTCCTGACAGAGCTTGACATTTGAAAGGATGCTCCGATAAGGTAGCATAACACCTTTGGAATAGCCGGTAGTGCCCGATGTGTAATTAATAATGCTTAGTTCTTCGGGTTGTTCCCGACGATAAGATATGTGTTCCTTGCGGAAGTTGTAGGGATATTTATGTCCGAAAAGTTCATTCAGGTGTTCGCGCACGTTTGAGATCTTTTGTGAACGTGAAACTGCCAGAGAAAAATCGGGTAAAGCAACTATGGCTTCCAGTTGGGGCATGGATGCTTCGTTCAGGTTCTCCCACACTTGATCTCCGGCAAAGAGTACGCGTGCTTCTGAGTGATTTACGATATAATGTATATTGTCAGGTTTGAATTCATGAAGAATGGGCACTGCCACAGCTCCGTATGTGATGATTCCCAAAAAAGCTACAACCCAATGTGCGCTGTTTCGTCCGCAGATGGCGATTTTATCGCCTTGTTGTATTCCGGCCTGCTCAAACATGATGTGCATTTTCGCAATTTTGCGTGCCACATCTTTATAGCGTAAAGTTGCTCCTTTATAGTCGGTAAGGGCGTTAAGTTCCCAATTTTTCTTTATACTCCCTTCTATGAGTGCTATAAAACTGTCTGTCATTGTATTTGTTTGTTAAATATATGCACATTCTTTGTGAAAGTGCGCACAAACATAGAAAAATTGTAGTAGAGCATTTCTTAATAGTGGATAAAATTTACATTCTTTTAACATGAAAGACACAGGTCTGTAACTATTCTCTTCGGAACTTTGCATTGTAAAAAAGATGATTTTTATGGATATAACTTTACCTGTAGCCGCTCTTTTCGATTTGGACGGCGTTATTTTGGATACAGAGTCGCAGTATTCTATTTTTTGGCGTAAGCAAGGTCAAACTTACTTGCCCGATTCTTCAAATTTTGAACAACATATAAAAGGCATGACCTTGAAAGAAATTCTGGAACTTTTTCATGAGCATCCGGGAGTGGCAGAGCGTATATGCAATGATTTGAACGAATATGAAGCGCAGATGTACTATCCTTATATTCCAGGTGTGGTGGATTTTATTAAATCCTTACGGAAAAAAAACATTCGAACAGCTGTAGTAACTAGCTCAAACGATTTAAAAATGCAGAATGTGTATCGTGCTCATCCCGAGTTTATATCGTTATTTGACAAGATATTTACAGCCGAGCATTTTAAATATTCAAAACCAGATCCTTATTGTTATTTGTTAGGTGCACGGACTTTTGCTACCACTCCGGCCAACTGTTTGGTTTTTGAAGATTCTTTTCACGGACTTGAAGCCGGAAACCGTGCTGGAATGACTGTAATAGGGCTATCTACCACCAATTCGGTAGAGGCTATTCGTGATAAGGCGAAGGTCGTTATTCCGGATTTCAGAACCTTCAATGTGGAAAAAATGTTGTCATTACTGCGTTAATTGTGTGATAAGTTGTAATTTTGCACCCGTTTTTTGATAAAGATTCATTTAATCAATAGAAAAGAAAAATAAAATGGCTGGTTATATTAGCGAAGATACAAGAAAGGTGACTACTCACCGACTGATGGAGATGAAAGGGCGTGATGAAAAAATTTCGATGCTGACATCTTATGACTATACTACAGCAACCATTGTTGATGGTGCCGGAGTGGATGTAATTCTGGTAGGCGATTCAGCTTCGAACGTGATGGCTGGTAATACAACGACTCTTCCTATCACTGTAGATGAAATGATTATTTACGGTCGTGCGGTGGTTCGTGCTGTAAAGCGTGCTTTGGTAGTAATCGATATGCCATTTGGTTCTTATCAGGCTGACCCTTATGATGGAGTACGTGCAGCAATCCGTATTATGAAAGAAACAGGCGCTGATGCTTTGAAACTGGAAGGTGGTGAGGAACAGATTGATGTGATTCAGAAAATCATAAATGCTGGTATCCCGGTAATGGGACATCTGGGATTAATGCCCCAGTCCATAAATAAATATGGCACATACGGTGTGCGTGCTAAAGAACAGGCCGAGGCTGATAAGCTGGTGAACGATGCACGTTTGTTGGAAGAAGCAGGATGTTTTGCTATTGTATTGGAAAAAATTCCGGCTGCTTTGGCTGCGCGTGTATCGAGCGAAGTGAAAGTTCCGGTTATCGGTATAGGCGCCGGTGGTGATGTTGACGGACAAGTGCTCGTTGTGACCGATATGTTGGGTATGAATCAAGGTTTTAGCCCTAAATTCCTTCGTCGTTATGCCGATTTGTATTCGGTAATGACCGATGCTATCGGACAATATGTACATGATGTAAAGAGAAGGGATTTCCCGAATGATAAGGAACAGTATTAATATGGAGCAGACTGGCGGTTTACGACCTCACTCGAAAGTGAGACTATGGTCGAACAATATGTGGATGATATGTTTGTCACATTTGTTACTTTCCACCTCTCTCTATATGTTAATACCTGCTTTGCCTGTTTGGTTGGTTATGGAATATGCCTCATCCGCTTGGGAAATAGGAGGTATTTTGGCATTATCGGGGGTATCTATATTTTTTTTAGGACCATTTTTTAATTATTTGGTTGACCGTTTTGCTCGCAAGAAAGTATGTATGTGGGCCATGTTTGTGGCTGCATTATGTTCTTTTGGCTTTTATTGGGCACCGGCTGTGATATGGATTGTGTTGTTACGAATAGCACAAGGCATGGCACAAGGTGTAGCTTTAATGGTTGCAGGGAGTACTTTGGCTATCGACCTCACGGTTTCACCTCGGCGCACCGATGCCAACAATGCGTTTGCATGGTTTGGAAGATTGGGTTTGTCTATCGGGCCATTAATGGGGCTATTGGTATGTCATTTTTTTGATTTCCAACTTGTTTTTTCTCTGTCTTTTTTGTTGGGATTGATTGCCTGCTTTTGTATTTTATGCCTGAAAGTACCTTTCCGAGCACCTCTCTGTCCTCCGGTATGCTCAACGGATCGTTTCTGGCTTCCTAATAGTTGGCTGATGTTTGTGCAGACATTGCCTGTTGCTGCGGGGTTGGGTGTTTTATTTGCTACCATTCATCGTTATGAATTCTATGCATTTCTGATGATTGGGTTCTGTATTGCTTTGATGGCTTTGCATTTTGTTTTTCAAGAAGCAGATATCCGTTCGGAAATTGTGAGTGGAAACATTCTATGGGGGGCAGGTATTTTGTTGCTTATATTTCGGGATTCTTCTGTGGCTTTTTATACATCGGCAATATTGGTGGGTATGGGAGTTGGTTTGACCATTTCGCGTCTTTTGGTATTTTTTATTAAGTTATCTCATCATTGTGAGCGTGGGTCGGCCAATACTTCTTATATGTTTGCTTGGGAGTTTGGCTTGGGCATAGGCCTTTTTTTAGGGTATGGATTCTTTTCCGAAGCCTTGCAAAGATATTGGATATGTCTTGCTTTTTTAGCTGTAGCTTTACTTCTCTATCTGTTGGTAACTCATCGCTGGTTCATGAAGCATAAGGTGCGCTGATAAAAGCGATTAAAAAAATTGTCTTCTCCGATAAAAGCTATTACCTTTGGGGAAGTTAACGATTAATATTAAGAAAAATATGTCTGTAAATAAAGTGATATTGGTGGGAAACGTAGGTAAGGACCCCGATGTGAGATATTTGGATGCAGGTGTAGCTGTAGCTACTTTTACTTTGGCCACAACAGAACGTGGTTACACGCTTCCCAATGGAACACAGGTGCCTGATAGAACAGACTGGCACAATATAGTGTTGTGGCGCGGCTTGGCACAATTAGCTGAAAAATATGTTCATAAGGGAGATAAACTGTATATAGAGGGAAAGTTACGTCCACGTACTTATGATGATCAGAACGGAATACGTCGTTCGATTGTTGAAGTATATGCAGAGGTGATGGAAATGTTTCCTCCTCGCTCTTCGGCAGTTACTCAATCGGTTTCTAATCCAAATCAGGCTTCTCCTGTGCAGGAATCAAGTACCTCTTCGGAGAATGTAAACGGATTACCTTTTTAAAAAAGATATTTAACTAAATAATTTATTTTGGACTTAGACTCGTTTTCGCGTCAATGCGCAGATATTATTGAGCAGGTTACTATAACCGCTCCAGATGTTGGTGCATGGGTAGCTCTTGTTTTAGCAGCATTGTTGCTGGTTGTTTCAGGATTCGTTTCGGCTTCTGAAATAGCATTTTTTTCTTTAAAGCCGACTGATAAAAGCAAAATCGAGCAGGAAGAATCAGCAGCAGACCAAAAGATTAGTTTTTTGCTGAGTGATTCAGAACGTTTGCTGGCAACAATTCTTATTGCAAACAATTTTGTCAATGTGACAATAGTTATGTTATGTAATTACTTCTTTATGAAAGTAGTGGACTTTGGCACTTCGGCTATATTGGAGTTTGTGTGTATTACAGTTCTTCTTACTTTTTTATTGTTGCTTTTTGGTGAAATTATGCCCAAAATTTATTCTGTTCAGCACACTTTGTCTTTTTGTCGTATGGCAGCTCCGGGGATATGTTTTTTCCGAAAGTTGTTTTACCCACTTTCTGGCATATTGATGCACTCTACCGATTTGGTAAATAAAGTAGTGGAGAAAGAAAATTATAATTTATCAGTCGATGAGTTGTCGCAGGCATTGGAGTTAACTGATAAAAATGATATATCCGAAGAACAGAGTATGTTGCGTGGAATTATTCGTTTTGGTGGAGAAACAGCCAAAGAAGTAATGACACCTCGTTTAGATATTGTGGATTTGGAGATGAATACTCCATTCTCGCAAGTGTTGAAATGTATTATTGATAATGCTTATTCTCGTATTCCGGTATATCAAGGTTCACGCGATAACATTAAAGGTGTATTATATATTAAAGATTTATTGCCTCATTTGAATAAAGGGAATTCTTTTAGATGGCAATCTTTGATTCGTCCTCCTTATTTTGTACCTGAAACTAAAATGATTGATGATTTGTTGAGAGACTTTCAACAGAATAAAGTGCATATAGCGATTGTAGTGGATGAGTTTGGAGGCACTTCCGGATTGGTGACAATGGAAGATATCATTGAAGAAATTGTGGGCGAAATCAATGATGAGTATGATGAAGAAGAACATACTTATGTTAAATTCAATGATTCGACTTATTTGTTTGAAGCAAAGACATTGCTTGCCGATTTTTATAAGATAGTTAAGGTGGATGAAGAGATCTTTGAGTCTGTGGCAGGTGAGGCAGATACGTTGGCTGGTTTGTTACTGGAGTTGAAAGGTGAATTCCCGAAATTGCATGAAAAGTTATCTTACAAGAATTACGATTTTGAAGTTATGGAAATGGATAACCGTCGTATCTTGAAAGTGAAAGTAATAATAAACCCATCGGATAAGAATTTTCCAGAGGATTAAACTATGCCGTTATATATTTCGGATTATACAGATGAAAAAGGTGGATGGGCTGTTTGGAAAGTGACCGAAACAGAAGAGGAGCTTAGAATATTGCTTCCCTTGTCGGGCATTTATTTATCTGAATTGGCTCAGTTTAAAGCTGCACCGAAAAGAATGAAGGAACGACTGGCTGTAAGGGTTTTGATGTATACTCTTTGGAAACAAGAGTATGAAGTGGAATATGACGAAACTGGGAAACCTTCGTTGAAAGGACATCCATTTGAGATAAGTATTTCTCATACTTTGAACTATGTGGCTGTTTGTTGGCATCCTTCAAGCAAGACTGCTATTGATATAGAACGATTAACTCCGAAAGCGTTAAAGTTAAGGAGTCGGTTTGTTCGTACAGATGAGCGTGCCGAAGGCGATGAATTGAATGCAGCTGTTTTTTTTTGGAGTGCCAAGGAAACACTCTACAAGGTATTGTCTGCACAAAACGGTGTTGATTTTATAGCAGATTTGTATATAGCTCCTTTGGTATTGGCAAAAAAAGGAAATATGTATGGAACAGATTTACGTAATCCGGAAGAGGAATATCTTATGCATTATTTGTTTACGGAGGATTTTGTTTTGACATGGTATTGTCCTTCATGATTCATAAGTACTGAAATAAAAGAATAAGGGGAGAATGTGTCTTGTTTATACATCCTCCCCTTATTCTTTTATTTACCCAGGTTTTATACAGTTATTTCCCCACAGATAGGTGTGTTCATTCGATATCGAACTTCGTGTGGGCTCATACCATGTCCTAACAAAAACATAAGTTTAGTGAGAGCTGACTCAACGGTACTGTCATGGCCACTGATGACGCCAGCTTCACGCAAGTGAATTCCGGTTTCATATCGTTCCATTTCTACGGCACCGGCCAAGCACTGACTTATGTTGACAATAATAAGTCCGCGTTCGACTGCATTTTTCAGCAATTTGATAAACCATTCTTTTTGAGGTGCATTTCCTGAGCCAAAAGTCTTTAGTACTACAGCTTTTAGTCCGGGGACATTTAGAATATTTGCTACCATATTTTCCTGTATTCCCGGGAACAGAGTAAGAATAAGTACATTGGTATCAAATAAATAATGCGGTTTAAGTGGTAGAGACATATCTGGTTTCCGTATCCGGTCTTCAATAAAATTGATATGGATGCCTGCAGTGGCAAGTTCCGGGTAGTTGAAGGAACAGAATGCATCAAAATGCTCAGCATTAACTTTAGTAGTACGATTCCCTCTTAGAAGGTGATTTTCAAAGAAAATGCATACTTCAGGGACAATGGGAGTACCATCTGGGTGTTGTGCCGCAGCAATTTCAATGGCTGTTATCAAGTTTTCTCTAGCATCTGTACGTAACATTCCTATTGGTAGTTGGCTTCCTGTCAGGATTACAGGTTTTACCAGATTCTCCAGCATGAAGCTCAAGGCAGAAGCTGTAAAAGACATGGTGTCTGTACCGTGCAGAATAACAAATCCGTCATAACGTTCGTAGTTATAATGTATGATTCTGACGATTTTAGCCCATAAGGCCGGTTCCATATCTGAGGAATCAATGGGAGGTTCAAATTGATAAGTATCAATTCGGTAATTGAATTGATTCAATTCTGGTACATGACGACGTAAGTGGTCGAAATTGAAAGTTTCCAAAGCACCGTTGTCGGGGTTTTGAATCATTCCAATAGTACCGCCTGTATATATAAGCAGAACCGAAGGCTGTTTCTTCTTTAGCATAATACCAATTTATGATTTTCCAACAAAGATAATTACTTTTCTGTTTTATGCCACTCTTTATATAAGGAAAATAGCAAAATGATTTCATTTTTGGTATTTTTTACAGTTATATATCCATAAAACAGGCTCTGACTAGGTGTATTTACGTTGGTGTATGAACAAATAGTCGGTTATTGATAGGGTATTTTATTTACAATAATTCACTAAAAAAAGAATAGGTTAGTTTTCGACATATACCTCATTATATATTGTTTCTTGTTAGGATAAGAATCTCGTTAGTTGTAGGATTATATTAGTTTGGGTTTAGCCAGTTGTTTATCATTTGTTTTCCGTCGGGAGTTAGGATGGATTCCGGATGAAATTGAATGCCGCGAATGTCCATTGTCTTATGTCGGAGTGCCATGATATATCCTTCTTGACTGACAGCTGTTATCTCCAGCGAGTTATTTAGGCTACTACTATCCAATACCCATGAGTGGTAACGTCCTACCGGTATTTTACTTGGCAATCCTTTAAAAATATAGTCATCGGCAATGAGTTGTACCTGGCTTTGGATACCATGATAGACTTCTTTTAGATTAATTAGTTTGGCTCCGAATATTTCACCGATAGCTTGTTCGCCTAAACAGATTCCGAGAATGGGTTTTTTACCTGCATAATAGCGGATGACATCCAATAACAAACCGGCTTCTTTGGGAATTCCCGGACCGGGTGAGAGTAGTATCTTGTCAAAGGCTTCCAAATCTTCTAACAGGAATTGATCGTTTCGCAAAACTGTCACTTCTGCCCCTAATTCTTTTACTAGATGGTAAAGATTGTATGTAAACGAATCATAATTGTCAATAATAACGATTTTCATAAAGTATATTTTTTAGGTTATCGATATTTGCCGCTAATTTACCACTAACTCCGTTTATGCGATGAATAACATGACTATAAAATTATGTTTTTCTGTAAAATTCTATTTTTATATGATGATTAACCTGGGCAAATTGTTGTGCTTCAGGTTAATCGTATTATTTAATGTCTTTTCTCAAGTTGTTAAGAAATATTTTTTCAAGTAGTTCGTCTATAAATTTGTTCTCATTATGCAGGATTGTGTTTCTAAGTAGGTTTGTATGTCTTTATCTCCCCGTCCGGACACTGTTAGCACAACGATGTCTTGAGGTTTGAATTTGATGTGGTTTAAAGCACCTAGTGCATGAGCCGATTCCAAGGCGGGTATGATTCCTTCCATATGAGTTAGTTCGTATGCGGCGCGTATGGCTTCATCGTCATTTACTGCTACTATAGTAGCTCGATGTTGTATAGCTAGATTAGCATGCATGGGACCAATTCCGGGATAATCCAGTCCGGCTGATATAGAATAAGGTTCCATAATTTGGCCATTGTCATCTTGCATTACCAGAGTTTTGAATCCATGTATGATTCCTACTTTTCCTAGTTGAATGGTAGCAGCCGACAATCCGCTTTCTATTCCTTTACCTCCGGCTTCGGCCAAAACAAACTGTACACGTTTATCGTCCAGGTAATGATAGATAGTTCCGGCAGCATTGCTTCCACCTCCTATACAGGCAATAAGATAATCTGGGTAATCACGTCCTTCTTGTTCTAGCAGTTGTTTTTTTATTTCTTCGCTAATTACGGATTGTAGGCGTGCTACCATGTCGGGGTAGGGATGTGGACCTACTGTTGAACCTATAACGTAATAAGTGTCGGAGGAATGACAACACCAGTCATTTATGGCTTCATTGACAGCATCTTTGAGAGTCATGTTTCCAGAGGTGACAGCATGCACTGTTGCTCCTAGCATTTTCATGCGTTCTACATTGACATGTTGTCTGTCTACATCTGTTTTGCCCATATAAACCACACATTCCATACCCATGAGTGCACATACTGTGGCGGTGGCTACGCCATGTTGACCGGCACCGGTTTCGGCTATGATACGTTTTTTACCTAGGTGTCGTGCTAGAAGAATCTGACCGATGGCATTGTTTATCTTGTGAGCTCCGGTGTGATTTAAATCTTCTCTTTTTAAATAGATCTTACAGCCGTAACGTTCGGATAGCCGTTTAGCTAGATACAAAGGCGAGGGGCGACCTACATAATCGCGTAATAATTGTGCAAATTCTTTTTTAAAGTTGTTGCTGTCTAATATATGACGGTAGTTGTTTTTAAGTTCGGATATACAGTGCTGAAGAATTTTCGGAACGTATGAGCCACCAAACTCTCCATAATAGCCATTTTTGTGGCTCAGTAGAAATTTAGTGGGGATACGCATATAGTTTCGCAATGCGG